>Ga0179591_1528566_pt1 | contig 11551 bp, 15 predicted proteins | sample CZOMad2_1_08_16f_FD_182891 | JGI IMG/M metagenome (GOLD analysis project Ga0179591, IMG submission 182891) | Vadose zone soil fungal communities from Angelo Coast Range Reserve, California, USA - CZOMad2_1_08_16fungal (PacBio error correction) | ecosystem: Environmental > Terrestrial > Soil >... | reverse complement strand
TTTGGTAAAGGGGGGGGCAAAAAAGTTGGGCAACAAACAATTTGCGAGTGGAAAGGGGGGTCATTTCCGTTCGGCAACTTGGTTGGGGTTGTTTTTGTTTTTTTTTTTTAACCCCCCCAGGGCTTTGGGGGACCAAAAACAAAAAAAAAAAAAACAGGCCTTTCGGGTAAAAAAAAAAAAAAAAAAAAAAAAAAAAGGGGTTGGATTTTTAGAGGGGATGGGATGTTTCAAAAAGCGGCCCGTGGACAAAAAGGGGGGAAAAAAAGGGGCCATTGGGGTTGGAATTTTCTTGGAACTTTTCGGGAACTCATTTTGGGCCTCCGGGGGAAAAATCCCGGGGACCAGGCGCCACCCAGAGGGGGCAAGGTTGAAAGGGCTGCTGGGGTACCTTCACACCCTGGGACCCCCAAAAAAAAAGGGGGCCCAACGGCTTTTCAAATGGAAAAAAAAAAAAAAAATACAAAAAAAGGGAATTTTTTAGCCGTGGGAGGGTAGTTTCGCAAAAAAAACACAAAAAAAAAAAGGCATTCGAAGAATCCTTCTTTTTTTTCGGGGGGGACCCTTTTCAAGTTCTATTTGGGGGGGGGGGGGGTGGGGGACGCACCTTTCCATGGCAGGCCCCCACCCCTTTTTTATTTCAACAACGGGTGAAAAACTGTTATCGAGGCCAAAAAAAACAAAAAACAAACCCATGAAAAAAAAAATGTTTTTTTTTTCCACACCGTGAGGGGGGTGGAAACTGGAACCAAAAAAAACCCCACAAAAAAACAAAGGGTTTGTTGCCGACCTTGATTTTTCAACAAGGATCACCCACAAACAAAAAGGTCCCCAAACAAAAAAAAACCAAATAAAAAACAAACTGGGTCCCAATCACACCACACTTGAAAAAACCAGTCACAGGGGGGATTCAACATTTCGTTACTCCAGCCTTGGCCAAAACCAATTCCGTTATTTGGCATTTTTTCGCCATTGAAACAACGGGGGGGAACCATTGGCCTTTTTCCAAAAATCCAAAGGACATTTGGGGGCGAAAAAAGAAAAAAAATTCTTGTATTTTTTCCGAAAAAAGAAAAAAAAACAAAAACACCCTTAAATCATCTCCGGGTTTTTGTGTACAACCAAAGCCGACGGGGGCAAAAGGAAAAAAATCTGAATTTTTGGGGGGCCTTGGTCGGGAAAAGTGGATGGGCACTGGGGGCAGGGGATTTTTTCCATTTTTTGCGGGGCATTTGTTTTCACAAGTGGGGCCCCACCTCCCCCAAAAAAAAAAAAAACCAGGGCTGGGAAACTTCACGACACAAACCCCTTTTTTTCTTCGGGGGGGGGGAAACAAACACCCACCGCTTTTTGAAGCAGCGGTTTTTTGCTTTTTCGTTCGGGGTGGCCACGTTGACTGGGAAAGGGCCGCGGGGCAAACATGAAATCTCCGGGCCAACAGGCGGGGGGGATTCCCGTGGGGGCTTTTAAGGCGAGGGCGGGGGGGCACTTCTGGGTGGTTGATCCCCCAACGGCGGAAAAACAGTGGGGTTCTTTCAGAAAAACGTAACAACGGCATTTTGGGAACCGGGGTAACACCAAGCTTACGCGAGGAGGGGGGTTCGGGATCTTCTGGGCCCAGGACGGAGGGGGAAATTGGTTCCATTTTTCGTACGCTAAAACAATAATTGGTTTTTTTGGGGGGGGGGGAAGTTTTTTTGAAAGATAAAATTTTTTTCCTTTATGGGGCCAGGGAAACCAATCCGGTACTCCCAGGGGGGGGGGAGAAAAATGCTGGCTGTTGGAAAACTTAATTTTTCATTCCAATCCTCGTTTTGGGGGGGGGCGGTTTGGGGCTTTTGGCCCCACCCCAAATGGGGGGGGGCCCTTCGAAATTTGGAAAAAAAAAAAAGGGGGGTGGGGGGGGAAAATCAACCCAAAAAATTTTTTGGGGCACAGATATCTTTTTCTTTTTTTTTCTTTTTCTCTTCAGGGGGATTTTTTTCCCAAAACAAACCCCCGCGAAACAAAAAAACAATTTTACGGGGAAAAACCCGATTTTTTGGCCCCCGCCGATTTGACGCCAATGAAACCAAAAACTGATTTTGCTTCAACAAAGCTTTCTTTGAACATTCTTAAAACAGAACGGGCCCCAGGAACCTTTTGTGCCGAGGGGGAACGGGGGGGAACAACAAAAAAAAAAAAAAAAAACACCAAAAAAACGGGGGTCTTTCCTGGGGATCCGTAACAAAAACAGGATAGGTTTTTAAGGGGCTTCCACAAACCCCAGGGGCCTCGGAATCCGGAGGGGGGCAAAAAAATCCAATAAAAAGAGGGGGCAATTTTTTTAGTAAAATTGCGAGGGGAGGACGAGAACTTCTTTCAAAAAAGGACACCGCCCCCCCCACCAGGGGGGGCCAGGGTTTTTGAGGTCTATTTCTTGCTACCTGCGGGGGAAACCCCCTGCCCAAATTCCCGGGCCCATTAAAACAAGAACACCAATCAAAGCCCCCCTTTGACGACGGGGGGGGCGGGGGATTTTCGAATCGAATGGGGAATAACCACACCACCCCCCTTTTCCCAAGTTTGCCGGGGGGGGGGGGGGGAAACCAACAGCCCAATTTAAATTTCGCGCAGGGGGAGGGGGGTTTGGCTTTTTCCCCCCGTTCGGTTTCTTCGTCACTCTCCTTTCTCCCTTTTTCCCCTTCCTTCCTTCCGTTTTTTGGGGTTTTGGTTTGGGTTGTGAGTAGAGAATCGAAGGGGAAAGGGGGTGGGGGGGGGAGGGGGCCGGGGGGCATCGGGGGGGCTAAACCCCTTTCCCTCGGGGGATGGAAATGGCCGTTTTGGCCGGGGGGGGGAATGTGAGTTGAAGGGTTTTGCAAATTTTTCGGGGATTGCGAACACAAAAAAAAACAAAAAAAATTCGGGGCGTTCGTTTGGGAAAAGGGGGGCTTCGGATTCTTTAATGGGGGGGGGGGGGGGGGGGCCCGGCATTTTTCTTTTTGCAAGGGGTTGCGGGAGGGTGGGCCAACGAGAACCCCTCAACAAAAAAAACAAAACACATCACACAAAAAAAACAAAAAAACTTTGCCCCGCCGGGCCTGGGTGGGGTGCTGGGAGAATGGTGTTACGTTTTTTTTTCCTCTTTCGCATTTTTACCTAATTGTTGGGCTAAAAAAATTGGGGGGGGGATTTTCTCGGATTGTTGGAAATTCCAGGAGGGCACGTGGGTTTTTTTTTTTTTTTTTTTTGTTTTTTTGGGGGGGGGAACAAGGAACAAAAAAAAAAGGCTTAAAACAAAAAAACAACCCTGGATTCGTTTTTCCCGAACCCATTTCTCCCCGGGGAAGGGGGGGGGGGACCGGTCCCGGGTTCCATTCGGACTGGTGTAGGGTTTCTGCGTTAAAGATTCAAAAAAGGGGGGAAGGCTTGGTGGTTCATTTCAAAAAACAAAAATCAGTTAGGGGTTTTTGTGGTGTTTCATTTGGGTAACTTTCGCGGAAAGGGGGGGCAAATCGGTTTCCGTAATTTTTTCGGGGGCCCCGGGGGGGGGTTGGGAAAGGGGGGTCGGAAAAAGGGGGGGGAGAAAGATTTTTTTCTGCCAAATTGTTGGATTTTCTTTTTTTTCCAAAAAAAACATTCGAGGGGGCCAATGGGTGGTGGGGGGGCCAAAAAAGCAAACAAAAAGGGGACCAAAAACGAGAATGGGATTGATAAAAAAGGGTTATTTTCCAGGGGGGGGGCAATTTGTCTTTTTTTAAAACTCTGGGAAGTTACGGATCCTGCCCAAGAAGGTATAATTTTCTTTTTCCAGGGGGTTTCCCCCCAAATACAAATTGGGAGGGGAGTACCGACAAATAAAAAATGGGGGGGAACAATTCTTCGGGGGGCGTGGATTAGATTCGGGGGGAAACTATCGATTCAACCAAGACTGGTGGGGGGGGACGGGGGTTTCCACTGGCCGGGTTTTACGGTATAAATTGAGGGGGGCGCGGGCGGGGGAGGGTGCGGGGGCGAGTTAGTGGGGGTACCGAAGTATCCATGCCGTGTCACAGGGGGTCCCGACGCCCGACTCGATCTCTGTTGGATTAATTAGATTGAATTCAAAAACAAAACCACCCGGAAAAAAAAAAGTTCCCCCCCGGTTTCTTGAAAAAAAAAAAGGGCCCCCCGTCGTGGGGGTCAGCTTTTTGGGACGATTAATGTTTTGGGCTCGCTTTTCCCCAGTTTTTTTTTCCAGGGCGGCCCCGGGGACAGAAAGGGGGGGGGGAAAAGCGGGGGGGGAAAACAAAAAACAAAAAAAAAAAAAAACAAAAAAAGGGAAAAAAAAAAAAAACGGCTTCTCCAAAAAAAAACAAAAGGGGGCCCAGTGGGTGGGTTTTTTTTTTCCGGAAGAGGTTTTTTTTTTTTTTTTTAAAATTTCAAAAGCCTTGGTGTGGGCTTGGAAAATGCCCTCAAGGGGATTTGGGCCCAAAAAGGGGGGGCCCAAAAGCAACCCCCCCCCCCCAAACTTCTTCCCGAAAACCCAAAAGGGGGGGCCCAAAAATCCCCAGAATATTGCGCTTTCGGCTGTTAAAAAAAAAAAAACAAAAAAAAAAAAAAACCACAAAACAAAAACAAAACGAAGATGGGAATGTAGTTTTGTCGGGGATTGAACCAGAAATTTTCTTTCGGGGGGGGGGGGCCCAAATTTTCTTGGGGATTTTAGGACAAGCAATTTTTGGGTTTCGTGTTTTTTCAAATTTTTTTTGCGAAAAAGTGCCCACAAAAAAAAAAAACGAGTGTTTTTTTTTTTTGCAGGGGGGGCTTGAGTTTTTACCGATTGAAGGGGGCCTGTTTCGGGACTGGTTCAAATGTGATTGGGGACAAAAGGTTGTGTGGGGGGGACCTTTTTTGTGGGGAACGCTGGAAAGGATCAAAGGTTTTCGGGGGGGAAAAAAAAAAAAAAAAAAAAAAACTGTTTTTTTTTTGTGTGGGTTCCCCCCCGTTTCCAAAGGGTCGTGGGGAAATTTGTGGAAAAAGATGTTTGGCGCGGAGGAAAAAAAAAAAAAACACAAGTTCAACCCGGTTTGGAAACAAAAAAGGGTGGCTGTGGGTGGCCTTGCTGGAGGTGGGCGTCCTTCAATTATTTAAAAACTGGAAGGGGTCGAAAAAGGAGATGGAATTTTTTTCGAAAACTTTTTTTGGCGTTTTGTTGCGGGGGGGGGGGGGGGACTAAAACAAAACCCCTTTTTCACGCCAGGAAATGTGATGTAACTTCATTGGGGAAAAAAAAAAAAACAAAAAAACAAAGGGCTGGCCTTGGGTTTTCCCAAAGGTTGGGGAATTCCCAACAGCATTTTTGCAAAAAAACCTTTCTGGCTTTTTTTTCCCCGGGGAAAACACTTTTCCCCCAACATGGAGGGGCAAAAGGGGGGAAAAAAAAAATGCCCAAGGGGAAAAATGGTGTTTTTTCCGGCAAAAAAAAGGGGGGGACAAGTTTTTCCCAGGGGGGGGGAAAAACAATTCCAACCCCCCATGCTTCCTGTGTCCGGGGGGGCGGCCGGCTTTTTGATTCCAAAAATTTCCTCTTAAATTGTTTTCCCCCCAAAACAAACAAAACTTTTTAACCCAAGGGGGGGGGCAGGGGCCCCCCCCAGGCCTTGTTGGTTTTTCCCAAATTTGTTTCGAAACGTGTAACACCCCACCCAAGTTGGTGCGGACGGAGTGAGCTTTTCCAAAACCTTCCGCAAACAAAACAATGGGTTTTTTTTGGGGGGGGGGGGGACCCACTGCCCCTTTAAAAAATTGCTCTTCTCCTTGTTTTTTTTTTTACCTCTTTTTTTTTCCCTCCTCCGTTTTGGTTTTGTTGTTGGTGTTGAAACAAAGCGGGAAGGAAAATGTGGGTAAGGGGGGGACACAGGGTTTCAACAACACATTTTTGGCGGAAGTTTTGAAAAGGGACTTTTTTCAAATCCTTCTTGTGGCCCACCCACTGGTGGTTTTTAAAAACCAGTTTATTTGGGGCACCCCACCAAAAAAAACAAAAACACACAAAACACAAAAAAAAAAAAAAAAGGGGGGGGGCCCTTTTTCTGGTTAAAAAAGTTGGGATAGGGGAAAAGGATTGAGGAAATCCAAAAAAACAAAGCGGGGGCCGCCGGGGAAAAGGGGGAAAAAAAAAAGGGGGGGGGCAACATTGGGGTTTTGATTTTTTCTGGGGGGGGGGGGGGGCGCAACTTTCCGGGCCACTCATTGTTTTCTTTTGGGCACCCTTCAGGGTGGGGATCCCGGGAGCCCCAAAGAGGAGGTTGAAAAAAACGATGGGGGGCTGGGAATAAACATGGTTGGACCACCAAAAAGCAGCTTTTTTCAAATGGGGAAAAAAAAGTATTTATTTGCGTTTTTGAAAGGGTAGTCGCAAAAAAAAAACCCGGCAATTTTTTCCGGAAATCATTCTTCTTTCGGGGGGGGGGAATTCCCAGTTTATTATGGGGGGGGGGGGGGGGGGGGGGGGGGGGAAACGCACCTCATTTGGCAAAAGGCCCCAACCCTTTTATTCAAACGGGTGAAAAAAAACAGGTTGCGTGCAGGCAAAAAAAAAACATATTCACCGGAAACTTGAAAAAAAAAAAAAAAACCAAAAAAAAAAAACCGGTTTGGCCGGGGAATTTTGGATGTTTTTTCAGGGGCTTTTCACACACCAGAAAAAAAAGGTTTTCAAAAAAAAAACAAAAACAAAACCTTTGGGGGTTTTCCAAACTTTTTTCACACAAAAAAAATTTGGAAAAAAAACCAGGGTTTCCCCACAAGGTTTTTTCCCAAAATTAGTCTTCAGCCCCCGACAAAAACATGTTATTGGGGCATTTTCGCATTGAAACCAAAGACATTGCTTTTTTCAATCCCAACCGGGGGGGGGGAAACTTGGGGGGGGGGGGTGGGGGGGGCCGAGAATCGTTGGTTATTTCCGAAAACTTTTTAAAAAAACAATTTTTCTTTCGTTGTTGTTTTTTTGTTTCAAAACCAAAAAAAACGGCCGAGACCAAATTTTTTTTTTCTTTCGGGGGATTTTTTTTCTGATTGGCCTTGTCGAAAAAGTGTTGCTGGGGCTTTGCAAGGGATTTTTTCCGGGGGGGGCGGGGGGATTCAAAAAGGGGGGGCCCACCACAGGGGCTAAAAACACAATTAAAGGGGCAAAAAAACCCTTTCTTTTTTCGGGAAAAAAAAAAAACCCCCCAAACGGCTTTTTTGGAACCGAAACACAAAGCCGTGTTTTTCCTTTCGGTTCGGGGGCCTGGAATTGCGGAAAAAAAAACCAAAAAGGCCGGGAAGCACATTTGCAAATTTCGCAGCGGGACTCGGTGGCCCTTCAAGGGGGGGGAACGGGGGAATTTTTTTTGGTGTTTTGAATTTTCCCCCCCCCCAAAAAAAAAAAAACGCCCGGGGGAGGGGGGGGGGGGGGGGACCTGGGGTCCTTTTCAGGAAAACGGTAAAAAACAAAAAAAACGGTTTTTTTTAAAAATTGGGGGGGGGAAAAGTCAAAAGCCTTATTTTTCGGAGAGTCCGAAAAAAATCTTTTTAGGCACAACCGGGCCGGGAGAATGGGTGAAAATGTGCGTACCGGGGGCCCCCTACCTTTTTTATTGGGGGAACTGGGAAAGGAGTAATTAATTTCTTTTTTCTGGGCCAGGATTTCTTTTTTTACTTTCCAGGGGGGGAAGTAATGCTGATTTACTTATTCAATACCAATATTACGTTGGTTGGCCGTTTGCTTTTTTGTGCTCCCCACCAATTTGCTTCGCTTTGACAAAAAAAAAAGAAATTCCAACAACAAAATTTGCCCCAGAAATCTTCTCTTTCGGAACTTCCTAACCCGGCGAAACATTTTTTACGGGGGGGGGGGGGGGGGGGGGAAAACGGGCTTTGGCTGCGGAAATTTTTTTGAAAAAAAAAAAAAAAAAAAAAAGGGGGGGCCCAAAATTGGGAAAAAAACCCCCCCCCAAAAATGGATTTTTGATTAAAAAAGGCTTCCTTGAATCTTAACCCGGGGGGGGCCCAGGGAAAACCTAGGAAAGACGGGGGGGGGAAAGGGGTCTTTTCCCCCCCCCCCTTGATTCGGGAAAAAAAAAACCGGATCAGGTTAAGCTTTCAACGCCATCGGCTCGAGGAAAATTCCATAGGGAAAGCAAATAGTAAAAATGCGAAGGAGGGGGGGGGGGGGGGGGGGGGGGGGGGGGGGGTGGACCGATCGTTCAAGCACCCCACCAGGGCAGTTTTTGGAGGTCAATTTTTCTTTGGCTACCCTGCGGGGTGTGGGGGGGGACCGTGGGCCAAAAGTGGAAGGGCATTTAAAGAAATTCAAAAAGGGGCCCTTTCCGAAGGGGGCCGGGGATGTTTTTCGAAAAATTTCCCGATCTGGGGGGGGGGAAAAACCTTTTTTCCAGTTCGGGCCAACAAGGGCCCCCACAAAAATTTCATATTCGAGGAGGTGGCTTTGTCCGGCCGGTCTTCCCTTTTTTTTTCATTTCCCCTTTCGACTTTTTCCCTTTTTTAATCCCCTTTCCCGTTGTTTTGGTGTTGTTTTGAGAGGGGGGGGGGGGGGGGGGGGGGGGCAAGGGGGGGGAAAGGGGGGGGGAAAAAAACGAGAAAGGAGGGTGGGTGTTGAAGGGGGGAAGAAAAGAGTTTGGAGGGGGAAAAGAAAGAAAAACAGGGGGAGGGCGGGGAGGGGAGGACGGGGGAGGCCCCCAAAAACACCCTTCTCCTTTCCGATTTGAATGGCCCCTGCTTTTTTTTTTTTTTGCGAAAACGGGAGGGGGGAGTTTGCCAAAAATTTTTCGGGATCCCGGGTGGGGGGAAAAAAAATTTTTCGGGGGGCCGAGGCCGGTTCCGGGAAGGGTGGGGGGGGGGCTGATTTATTAAATTGGGGGGGGGGGGCCGGGGAGTGCAGGTCCGCCAAGGGGGTGTTTAACGAAAAAACAAACAAGATATACCTCAAAAACAAACAAAAATGGGGGCAGGTCGGGTTTTGGTTTGGCTTTTTGGAAAAAAGGATCGTCCATCCCCTTCCCGGCATTTTTACTCTGCTCTTTATTTGGGCAATTTTTCTTCGATCGGAGGCCGGTTGTTTGGAATAAAAAAGGATTCAAAAAAACCTGGATTGGGTTTTTACCCGAATTTTTTCAGGAAGGGGAAAAACCGTTTCCGTTTCTCGGGGGGGGAGTGGTTCGTGGGGCGTTTAAGATTTGCAAGGAAAGGAAAGTGGTAAAAAAAGCTGGAATTAAACCAAAAAAAATCAAAGTTTTGGGTATTTGGGGGGGGGGCGAAATCCCGGGCGGAAGCAAAATTTCTTTTCGTAATTCACGCGGGGGTGGAAAGGTCCGGAAGGGGAGGGGAGAATCTGGGCAACAAATTTGTTTGATGTTTTTTTTTTTCTTTCCAAAAAAATCGAGGGCCAGTGGTGGCCAAAAAAAAACACAGGCCCAAACGGGGGGGGGGGGGGCCAAACGAGGAATGGGGGGTGGATACAAAAAGTACAAATTTTCCCAGGCCCATGTTACTCTGGGGGTGTACGAATTCCTTGGCCCAGAGGGAGGATAAAAATCTTTTTCCCAGGTCCCCAACTGAAAATTGTAGGGGGGGGCCGGTACCTTTCTCGGGAAAATTGGGTGGGGACATTTTTCCTTTCGGGGTCGTGTGGCAAATTAAGGGAAACTTCGGGGGAACCTTTCTTTTCCGCAAAAAGGGCTTTTGTTTGGGGGGGGGGGGGGGGGGGGGGGGGGGGGGGGACGGGTTCCAGGGGGGGGGGGGGGGGGGGGGTGGGTACACCCGGTGTGTAAAACGTTTTGCTGAGGGGGGGGGGAAAAAAAAACCCCAGGGGGGGTTTTTTCCCGGGCCCGTTGTGGATTTTGTTTTTTTTTTTCAAACCACCCCCAAAAAGGGGAAAGTTCCCCCCACGGTTTGTCTTGAAAAGGGCCCCCACGGGAGGGTTGCCCGGCCGGGGGAATTTCCCATGTTTTTGACTCCCCCCGTCTTTTCCCCTGGTCAGGGCCCGGGGACCGGGAAAGGGGGGGAAAAAAAACAACCGTTTTTTTTTCCTCCAAAAAAAAAAAGCGTTGGGTTTTTTTCCGAAAGAGGGTTTCCGTAAATTTGTTTTTAAAAAAGGGGGGGGGGGGGGCCTGTGGGGGGTTTTGGGGCTGGGGGGATTTTTTTGGGCCCCGGAAGGGGGAATTCTTTTGGGCCCAAGGGCAGGGGGCCCACTTTTCGGGGGGAAAACCAAAGGGGGGGGCCAATTTTTTTTCCCAAAGATTTCTTGCTCGGCTGTTTTTAAACACAAAAACAAAACGAATGGAATGATTTTTAGTTGTTTCGGGAAGTGTTTGTACACAAGAACTCTTTTCGGGCCAAAAAATTTCTTTGGATTGACGGGTTGCTTGGGGTCGTGTTTCAAAAATTTTTGGCGGGAAGGGGGGGGGGGCCATTCACAAAAACGGGATTTTGTTTGGCACACCCACGGGGGGGATCTGGGGGATTTTTTCTGGGGCGGGGGAGTTTTTTTTAAACCGAATTTTTGGAGGGGGGGGGGGGGGGGACCTGTGGGGGGGGGGGCAATGTTGTTTCAATTTTTTTTTGTTGGATTGTGGCGGCTCTTCTCCCCGGGGGGGGGTGGGGGTGGGGGGGGGGGGGGGGGTGGGGGGGGGGGGGGGGGGGGGTGGGGGGGACAGTTGGGTTTGGTGAAACCGTTTGTTTGCAGGGGCTTTTGGAAACCAAGATCAAGTTGGGGGGGCAAAAAAAAACCCCCCCCCACCTTGGTGGGTTTCCCAAGGTTTCGTGGCATTTATTGTTTGCCCTTATGAAGGAAAACAAGTTTTCCCCCAAAAAAAAAACCGTTTGAAAACTTAAAAAAGGTGTGGTTGTTTTGGCCCTGGGAAGGGCGGTGGTTTTCACCTTTTTTGTTCCATTGTTTGGGTGTGTTGGTACTGGAGTCGAAGGGAAAAAGGATTGATTCGAAATTTTGCGTTTGGTCGGGGGGGGGGGGGGGGACTAACAAAAACCTTCCACCCGCAAGGGAATTTTTTTGTTAACCTTTTTCCCATTGAAAAAAAAAAAAAAAAACAGATGCCTTTGGGGTTTCCACAAACAGGTTGATTTTAAAAAGCATCTTTTTTCAAAAAAAAAAAAAAAAACCACCCCCCCTCTCTGTTGGCTTCACGGGAATTTTCACCCCCACCTGAAGGGGCAAAAAAAGACAAAATGAATTTCGGGGGGGGAAAAAGTCCAAGGGAAAAAAAAAAAAATCCCACCCCATTGCTTCTTTTTCGGGGGCCGGGGCCCGGGGCATTTTTGATTTTTTGTTTTTTTCCCCCACAATTTTTATCTTTCCTAAAATTCACAAAACCTTTTACCCAAGGGGTAAAAAAAAGGGGGGGGGGGCTGGTTTGTCCCCCCCCCCCCCCCCCCCCCCCCATAATTGTGACCCCCCCCAAAAAGGGGTGGGCCGGGGGGGGGGCCGGGAATGGCTCCCAAACAAAACATTCGCCAAAAAACAAAAAAATTGTTTGACCCCCACTGCGCCCCCCCTTTTTTTTACCAAAAAAAA
>Ga0179591_1421937_pt1 | contig 11551 bp, 13 predicted proteins | sample CZOMad2_1_08_16f_FD_182891 | JGI IMG/M metagenome (GOLD analysis project Ga0179591, IMG submission 182891) | Vadose zone soil fungal communities from Angelo Coast Range Reserve, California, USA - CZOMad2_1_08_16fungal (PacBio error correction) | ecosystem: Environmental > Terrestrial > Soil >... | reverse complement strand
AATCCTCTTTTTCCCGCGGCCGCTGATCCGTCGCCTAGGTTTTCTTCTTCGGGAAAGATTCTTTTTTTCTTTCCTTTGAAACGGAGAGCTCCCCTCCCTCGACGCTCCTTTTTTTCCTTCCCCGAGAAAAAGCAGGGCAGGGTCTCCCCCCCCCCTTTTTTCCCCCACTCTGCGAAACGCGTGTTTCCCCCCCCCCCTTTTTCGGATTTTTTCTTCTTGGAGCGTTTCATTGGGACAGTATCTCTTTGCGGGAGAACGGGACGCAGAGGCCCGAACCTTTTTGCCTCTCTTCGCCAAGATCCGAAGGCTTTTTTTTTGTAGGTCGCGCCGTCGAGGTCGTTTTTTTTTCCCCTTCCGGAGCCGAGGCGCCAACGCCCCCTCTTCCTCCTTTTCGGCTTTCTCTCCTCTTGTCGCGCGCGGGGCTGAAGTTTTCCAGGAAGCCTCTTCTTTTTTTTGGAAGCCCTTTCCTCTTCCTTTTCCCTCACGACGAGGACTCTTTTCCCCTTCTGGGTTTGCCCCTACACAGAGTCCCCCCGAGTACCCGCTTTTTTCCCCTGATCAGCGTCTCCCCCCCTTTCCCTTCCTCCCTGAAAGAGAAATGGTCGCGGGCCTTCCCCTCCCTTGAGAGATAGCGACGAACCCCCTCTCCCGAGTTTTCAAGGGTCGAGAGGGGTCCTCTCCTTTTGGACTTCGTTTTTCTTTTTTTTTTTTTTTCCTGAAAAAGGGCTCTCCCCCTCCTTTCTTTTCGAAGCCGGGAAGAAGTTTGTAGCTTCACGAAGAACTTCTCCCTTTCCCCCCCTGTTCCCGCTTTTTTCAATTGGGGGAAGTTCTCCTTTTCCCTTTTTTTTCATTTCCCGAGGAGGTGACGGAGAGACCGTCCCGGAATCTTTTTTTTTTTCTTCCCCCCTCTGAAAGGGAGGCTATTCTCTCCGCCTCGAGCTCGCGGAAAGGATAGCGCGGGGCGAGACGGAGGTGAGGTTCCCCCCTCCCCTTTTTTTCTTTTTTCACTTTTCCTCGAGGGACGAGGAGGTGCCTTTTCCCCCTTCCTGCACGCGGATCGAGGGGTGGCCTTGAGCGATTTTTTCTTTTCCCTTGGGTCACCCCTTTTCTTTTTTCCTTGAAAAAAACTGTTCTCTCCCTCTTTTGGGGCTTTTTTTTTTTTTTCCTTAAGAGAACGAGTCCCTCTCCCTCTTCGACCGGTGAGATCGGCTGCCCTTTTACTAGAGCCCCTTCTTGCGCGAGGATTCCGATCCCTTTTTTTTCCCCCTTCGATCCCGTTCTTTTTTTAGGAGGCGTCGACGAGGAATTCGCGGCCGCCTCGTTTTTTTCTTTTTTCTCGGGTTCTCCTCCTGAGCCCGCTTTTTCTTCTTTTTAGCAGATAGGCACCCGAGAAACCCAGTCTTTTCTGTTTGTGCTGTATTGCCCTTTTTTTGGACTCCCCCCTTTTTTCGACGGGCCGTTGCATTGAGAGGAACTTTCTGGAAGTTTTCCTTCGGTCGATCGTTCGCCGCAGTAGGGCCCCTTGTTTCCCAGTTCTTCCTTCTCTTGGAAGTCGTTTTTTTTTTTCCTCCTTCTCCACGGGGGAACGCGATCTTTTTCCTCTTTGGGAGGCTCCCTTTTTTCTCTAAGGTAGTCTTCCTCTTTTTGGATACGAGGGGAAAGGAAAGCCTTGCTGCTCTCCCACCCTCTTTTCCCCAGTAGTACGCCCCCCCTCTACGGATTAGGAGCTCCTTCAGTAAAGGGTGGACTTGTCCCCTTTTTCCCGCGGAAAGAGTTAAGTACGGGGCCACACCTTTCCCTTTCTTTCGGCTCTTGCCCCCCCCTCCCAAGGGGGAGGTACCACTCTCCTTTCCCTCTGGGGTGGATCCGGTCGTCGTTTCCTCTTTCCCGATTTTTGATTTTTTTGCAGGGGAGCACAACCCTCCTTCTCCCCTTCCCCCCCAGGTCAGCTCCATTGAGTTATAAGGTCGAGTTTTCCCTTCCCCCCCTCCCCTTGGTAGTGATCTTTTTTTTCGTCCCGCTTAGCCGAAGATTTCCGGCTTCCCTTTCCTGAAGTTTCCTTTTTTTTTTTTTTCCGAGGGGAGAGGATCACCCTTTCCTGTCTCCCCCTTGGCAGAAGACCTTTTTCTTTTCGCTCGATTCGTTTATTTTTTTTTTTTTCTTTTCTTTTTGGCTCGACCTCGGGAAAGAGGATATTGGCCTCTCCTTCTCCTTCCTCTTTCGGGGCCGGCGCCGGGTCTCGTTTCCTTCCAGTTTTTCTCCTTTTTTCCGGCGGGAGAAAGAAGATTCTCGGATCTTTTTTTTTTTTTTCCGTTTACTCGAAGTTGGATTAGGACCACGCCTCCCCCCCTCTCATCCTTTTTTTTTTTCCCTCCTTTTCCCGTCGAGGTAAGTAAGAATATATGGGCCCTCCGCTTCTCTCTTTTTCCCCCGGACTGGCTTCCGGAAAGAGAACGCGCGCCTCCCTCCCTCTTTGGCGCTTTCCATTTTTTTCCCTCTTTTCCCGAGGCAACACAGACACCTACGTTCTCCCTCTCTCCCCCCCCTTTTCTCCCGGGCATAAGGAGCGGACCGTTGAATCCTCGCCCTTCTCCTTTTTCCGTCACCTAGTTTTTTTTTTTTTCTTTTTTTCCTTTCAACCTGCGCTCCTCTGATTTTTTCTCCTTTTTTTTCCCCCCCTTGACCTGAGGAAACTCAGGGAGGTGAACCTGTTACGACCATTGTCTACGGTCCTCCTTTTTTTCTTTCACTCGTGATAGAAAGGATCCCCCCCCCCCCCTACTCTTTCCTTCTTATCGTGGGAAGATTGACGGGAAGGGGGCCGTCTCCTTTCTCTCTGTACCCTTTTTTCTTCACGGAAAAGCTCAGCTTTTTTCCTCTTTTTTTTAAAAGGGAAGATGAGGGGACAACGCCCCCATTTTTTCTTCGGGCCCGATTCTTTTTTTTTCTTTTTTTTTCTCAGGAAGGGAGTTCAGGGGGTCCTTTTCTTCCGAGGAGAGAGACAGGAAGGTCTCTTTCCCCCTCAGATGCACCCCTTTTTTCCTCCTCCTTTCGTAAGTAAGGGAGTTCGTAGCCTCTTTTCCCTCCAGCGTAATAGAATCCTGGACCCTGGGAGTCAGTTTTCTTCTTCTTTCCTCCCCCCCCTTTTTAAACAGTCGCGGGAAACGAGTCCTCGAAGGCACCTTTTTCTTCCCCCGGTACCCTGCTTTTTTTTCCCCCCCTTCCCACAATGGATTCGCGGACATTCTTCCCCTCCCCTATTTTTTTTCTCGACGGGCACGTGAGACGATAGGGCTCGTCTTTTCTTTTTTTTCCACGACGTTCCATTCCTCTCTCCCTCCTCTGGAGGAGGAGATTCTCTTCTTCCTTTTTTTTCCCCCGCGCCGGCGCATTCTGAGGTTTTCTTTGCTTCCCCTCCCCCCCCCCCTCGTGCCTCCCTCTCCTGGGTCCGCCGGACCGCACCTCCCCCCTTTTTTTCCCGAGCTCCCAGGAGTTCCCGCGTTCTCTTCCGACTTTGTTTTTTTTTTCTTTTTTTCCCCCCCCGGGTTCAAGGGACAGGACGCGGCTTCTTTCCTCTTTCTTTCCCTTCATCTCAAGGCCCACATAGAGGTTTTTTTTGCGGCCGTCTTCTTTTTTTCTTTTTTTCCTTCCTCGGGGGAATTAGAGAGGCGTCGCTCTCCTCCCTAACCTCTTTCGGTGAAAACAGCCAAAGCCGTCGCGGGGTCCCTTTCGATTAGTGGTCACTCCTTCTTCTCTTTCTCCTTTTCCCGTTCAAGGGAAGGTTTAGATTTCTTCAAATCGATCCCGCGGGTCCTTTATTTTCTTGACGTTTTTTTCCTTCCCCGGTCCTTTTCGTCAAACCTCTTCGGGGAATGGTGAATTTTTTCCTTTCCCTCAAAGACGTCTTTTTTCTTTTTTTTTTCCTGGGAGGATCTTTTTCCCTTGAAGTTATTAGTGAGCTCCAAAACTGATTTTTTTTTTTTCCTCTGAAGAGGATGGTTCTCTCTTCCCCCCCCTATTCCCTCCGACGAGTTATGAGGGCCCCCTTTTTCCTTTTTTCGATTTTTTTTCCCTTTTGTGTTCCCAAAAGCTCTTCCGAAAAGGTGGGGAGTGTTTTTCCGGCCTCCCCCCCGAAGGGTCGTCCCCTTTTTCCCTCCGAGGGGGACCGTTTTTTTCCTTGTTCCCAGAGGACGCGGGGCTTTTTCTTTCCGCGTCCTCCTTTTCTTTTGATATGTGGGATTCCCCTCTCTCCTTCCCTGGGCAAAGGCAACGAGGCGATAGCGTCCTTTCTTTTTCGTCTTCTCTTAGATAGAGATTAACCTTTCCTTCCTCTTTTTTCCCTTCCTCAGACCAGGACGCGACCCGCTATTTTTTAGCTTCGTTTTTTCCTTTTTTTTCCGTAGATGCGTGGAGGGCGCCCTGTCTCTCCCTTTTTTTTTGCTTCCTCCTCGCAGGAGAGAACCTACATTCTCGCCCTTTCCTCCCTTTCTCTTTCGCAATGTCGTTTTTTTTTTTTTTTTTTTTTTTTTTTTCCCGGCCGAAATGATTCGTCTTTCACCTCCTTTCCCCCCCCTCCTTTTTCCCCCCCCCGGCTGGGACCGCGGTTTCGCCGAGTGGGGACTTTCTCTTCGGGGACTTCAATTCTTTTTTTTCTCCTTTTCTTCCGCAAGAGGAGTAAAGCGTGTTCCTTCTCTTCCCCCGATATTCAGCAGAGCGCTCAAAGAGGCGACGGTCTTCTTCTCGATTCCTTTTTTTTCTTCCCCCTTTCTGTAGAAGAGATATATTTGAATCCTCCCCCCCTTTTCCTTTTTTTTTTTTATTTTTTTGCTCGAAGAAGGAGGTCCTCGCTCAGTCCTCTTGCGGGTATCTTTCTCCCCCTTTGGTTCTTTTTTTCTGAAGATTCGTGTAGCGAAAAGTCCCTTCCTTCCCCAGATTTTTTCTCTTCTTCCCCCAAAAGAGAAGCAGAGGGCTCCTGAAAGGCTTCGAAAACGCCGGCAGGAGGCTTCTGAACCCCCCCTCCCCCGATACTTTTGACTTTTTTTTTTTCCCGAGGTACAAGGCCCGGTGCCTTTCTCCTTTCTAGAGCGTTGCATGGGACCCCTTTTTTTTTCTTAAGAAGATATGGTTTTCTTCTTTTTTTTTTTTTTCCCGAGGAGACTTCTACCCGTCCCCCCTTCCCCTCTTCCGGAAGGAATTCTGGGAATTTTCTTTTCTTTTCTTTCCCGAGGAGGGGAGGAAGGGGCGCGGGCCCTGACCCCCCTTTTCCTCTGCCAGAGGAGAAAACGAAAGATCGTCCCCGTCCTTTTTTTCAGGCTCTTGAGGGCCGCCCACGTTCGTGCTTTTTTTTTTTCAAGGAAAAAAGACCTCCCCCTCCCTGCGACGGTTCCGAGGAGCGAGCTGTTCTCCTCCAAGACGAGCATTCCTCGGCTCTCTTCTTCCAATGCACCTTCTCTTTCTGGCGTTTTTTCCTCCCAAATTTGCGAAGAAAAGAGTCCTTTCTTTTCCTCGGGGGAAAAGGGATCCCTCGATTCCCACCTTTTTTTTTTTTTTCCCCCCCTCGGATGAACGAGGGTCTTAGCGCCTGACCCCGGATCCCCTTTCTCTACCCCCCCCCCCCCTTCGGGCGGGGGGAACCCTCCCCCCCCTCCCTTTTTTTCAAGGGAGAAGAGGTTTCCCCCGTGGCCCCTTCCAATCGAACCTTCCTTTTTTGGAGTATATGGGAACGGCGCGTTCCCCACGAAAGATGCTCCCTTATTCCCTATGTCTCTTCGGTCTGCTTCCCCTCTTTTTCCCGAAGAAGTAGAATTCTTTCCTTTCCTTCCTCAGCGGAGAACCCTTGGGGGAAGGTCGTCTTAGACCCTTTTCCCCCCTTACCCCACCTTCTTTTCCTGTTGAAGGAGAGAAGTAAGGCTTCTTCTCCCGTTTTCTTTTCCCCCTGGAGCGATTTTTCACCCCTCCCTGAAAGGGAAGGACTTTTCCTTCCCCCCTCTAGATAAGACCCCTTGGGTTCTTTCCCTCTCCCCCTTCCTTCGCGCTGGATTCTCTGTATTTTTTTTTCCTTCCCCCCTCGAGAGAAGGCCATTCGGATTTTCCCCCTCATTCAAAACGTTCCCCTCCGGCCAGGAAAGGTCCCTCTTCTGACGGGTGGTCGAGCTTGGGGTCCCCTGGTCCTCGCTACTTTTTTTCTCCGGAGCTTTCCCCCCCTTTCCCTGCGGGAGCGGGGGGCTCTTTTTTCTCGCCTCCCTCTTAAAGCGAAAAACTTTCCCTTTCTTTTTTCCCGGTGATGCTCGGTCTTTTCCTCCCTGGAAAAGGGACTAGAGCTCTCCGTTGAGTTGGAGCTCTCTTATACCGGATTTTTTTTTTTTTCCCGAGATAGGAGACTTTTTTTTTTCTTCAGCGACGAGGATATGAGGGCCGCCTCGTCGTTTCCCTCTTTGGGTTCGCCCTTTTTTTCCCTTTCTTCAAAGATAGGCGCCCTTTTCTCTCGGGAAGATAAAGGGGCACCCCTCTTCCCCCAATCCGTTTTTTTTTCTTCCCTTTTTTCCCTCCTGAGGCCATGTTGTCGCGGTTCACTCCCTGCGGGGGACCGCGACTTCCCTTTTACCTCAGTCGTCTCTTTTTCTCTTTCTTTTCCCTTCGAGGTCCTCGATTCCCTTTTTCGTTAGAAGGAAGTACTTCCCCCTCTTTTTCCCCCTTTCTTCCTCGGAGCAGAAAGGAAGGGGGACCCCGTTTTTTTAAGAAGCTCCCTCTCCCCCTCTTGTAAGGGAAAGATAGTGTACTTCCTTCCTCCCTCCTGGACTCTTAAGGGTTAATAGCGGCTTTCCTCCCTGATTTTTTTTTTTCTTTTTCCTTCTTTTCTCCAAGGAAGATACGTAACGTCTCCCTCTTGCAAAGAGGGGGACGGCTTTTCCCTCAGCTTCTTTTTTTTTTTTTTCCCCTTTCGAGAGGGCCCCCCCCCCTTTTTTCCCCCACCCCCACCCAAACGTATACGGCTTGTCAGTTCTTTTCCTTCCCTCTTCCCTTAAGGAAGAGTCCCTCTCCTTTTTTTTTCCCCTTTCGGGGTGGATCGGGTTCCTCGTTTTTTTTTTTTTTTTTTTCTTCTTCGGGGTGAACGTTTCCCTCCCCCCCTTCCTCTTTTTCTTTTCGGTTTCCAGGTATAAGATAATGAGTTCTCAGGGTCTCTTTTTCCCCTCCCCCCTGGAAACTTTTCGACGATTAGCGAGACCGTCCCAGGGGCTGCTCTCCCCCCTTCCTCCTTGCGGTGACTGACGTCGGGGGCATCTTCCCCCCTGAGTTCTCAATTTTTTTTTTTTCCCTTTGGAGTGGAGCTCGCTTTCCTTTCTCCTTCCCTTTGTGGATCGACCATCGTGCCCGGTCTTCTCTTGCCCCCCCCCTTTCGGCGCCAGGCGGGCCTAGGCAGTCCGGCGGCGAGTTCTCTTTCCGGGTCTTAACTTTTCCTTTTTTCCTTTTTCTGAAAGGGGAAGATCTCGTTACTGCTCTCTCCCTTTTTCTTCCTTTGGCTTCCGGACCCACGCGCCCATCTCCTTCTTTTCTCCTTTGTTGGTTTTGTTTTTTTTTTTTTTCCTCAACGTCGAGTTAAGTCCCCGCTATGCTGGGACCCTTTCTCTCTTTGACGGGCTTCCGGAAAAAGAGACCGGCGCGCCCTTTCCTTCTGAGCTTTTTTTTTTTTTTTTTTCTTTTTTCCCCGAGGGGTCGAGACAACGACCCCCTCCTGGTCTCCCCCTCGCCAAACGTAGTCGGCATCGGCGACGACCTGTCTTTCCTCGCCTATTGCTTATTCTTTTTTTTTCTTTTCTTAGCGAGGAGGGACGAGTTCCCTTTTTTCCCCCCTTGTCGGGGTCTGGACCTTCGAACTGAGAACTCAGGAGCTGGTCCTTTTTCTTTTCCAAATTATCCTTTCTTTTCCCCCCTTCCGAGATTTAGGGAATTAGTGCTTTCCCCCCCCCCCTTCTCCCCTTTCTTTCTAACGGCCCGGATCGGTGGACCTTTGCCTCCTTTTTTTTTCAGTTTCGGTCCCCCTTATTCCCCCCCCCTCCGGTGTGGGAAAGACGGACCTCCCCCCCTTCTGAGAGAGGCACGTCACCCTTTCTGATGAGTGGACCCCCCCCCTTTTCTGGGAGAGATAGTAGACTTTACTTTTTTCTTGCGCAGCAGGAGTTACGGGCCGCGATCCATGTCTCCTCGGAGCGCCAGTTTTTCCCCTTTTTTTTCCTCTCTTTTGTCCCGGAATCTTCGGCGTAAAGTACGGGCGTTTCTTCTCCTCCCTTCGCGTCATCGGCCTCCTGGAAAAAAAGGGGACGGACGGCGGCGCTCCTTTCGTCGACTCTTTTTTTTTTTTTTTCCTTTCGAAGGGAACGGAAGTGCTTTCCCCCTCCTTTTTCACCATTGCTAGCAGGAACCTCCGCGCCTAACCCGATTTCATTTTTTTTTTTTTTCCCTATCGGGATAGTAGTGTAATGGGCAACACGACGGCGCCCAATCCTCTTTCTTGAGCATTAATAGTAGAGATACAACGCCACCCCTTCCGTCGAATCTTTTTCTCTCTTCGGAGGATTAAGAGAGACCCCTCCCCCTCTCCTGACCCACCGCAGGAGATCCACCGTCTCGCACTCTTCTCTTTCCAGGATTATCCCCCTTCCTCCTTGCGGGAAAATCTTCCTCCCCCCCCTTTCCTTCTCCGCCGTGATTACGAGGGAATGTTGACCCCCTTTTCTACAACCTCTTTCCCTTTTTTCTGGGAGAGAGAAGGAAGTCAGAATTGGACCTTTTTTCCCCTCTTCCCCCCCTTTTCTCGAGCGGCCGAGCTCAAGAGAGAGGAGTTGCACCCCTTCCCCCGAAGTTTGGTTTTTTTGTCTGCTCTATTTCTTTCTCTTTTTTTCTGTCGGATGCCTCGCTCCGGTGCCTCCTTTTTTCCTCTCGGAACCCTCTATTCTCTTTTCTGGAATGAGGGGACCTTCCCTTCTTCCCTCTTTTTTCGGCTCGCCCGGGGAGAGCGGGACGTCCCTTCTACGTTATTTTTTCTTTTTTCCTTCTCCTTCGAAAGGGACTTCGTCCGGCCTGCTTTTTTTTCTTTTCCAGAGGGGGAATACCAACCCCGGGCGGCCGTTCCTCGTTTCGAGGCTCACCCTTTTTTCTTCTTCCAGTGAAAAAGAGTTAGTTTCAACCTCCCCCCCCTTTTTTAGAGCGCTCCGGGGGGAAGGACAGCGACTTCTCTTTCACCTCCCTTTTTTTTTTTCTTTTCTTTTTTTTGTTTTGGAGAGAGGGAGAAGGTTACTAGGTTCCCTTTTGAGCGACGAGTAACTAGTGGGAGGAGCTTTTTCTTATTTTGTAGTCCTTCTTTCTCCCCCTTCCTTCTTCCAGAGGAGTTCTCTTCTAGTCGTTGATATGGAGGGTCGCCGATATTTCTCCCCTCCTTTTTTTTCCTGTTCGTAGGAGTAGTCCTTCCTTTCCCGTCCCCGCTTAACGTGGGGCGGCTCTTCCCGACTCTTTTTTCTTTTTTTTTTTTCGTGGAGAATTCGGGGCTCTAACATGTTTTTTCTTTCTTTTCTCTTCCGCGGGATCACTCCTCGTTACTTTCGCGACATAATCTCCGCCTTAGGGATATTTAGAAATGACTGCTCGTCTTCTCCCTTCCCGTTTCCGACGAAATGCTAGTCTTCAACTACTTTTTCCCAAAGGACGGCCTTTTCCTTTTTCTTTTTCCCTCCGTTAGAAGAGTGGGCACCGGTAGGTGGTCCTTTTTTCATGTCCCGCACGCCGGAGTTCTCGTTCGGGGTTCATCCTCCTCTTTTTTTTAGAGTGGTAGGGGCTTCGCGTTCTCTTTCCCCCCTATATTCCGCGCGCGCGCACCGAGTGCCTCCTTGGAGAGTTCCTTCTTTTTTTTCGGGGACCGCTTCTTTTCTCCTCCTTCGTTGTCTTTTTGGTTTCCTTTGATGCTCGACTCCGCTTTTTCTCCATCGGCGAGCCCGTGCTACGTTCCTCCCGGTGTCTTTTTTTCGGAAGAATCGGTGTAGGCGCCGACCCTCTTCCTCCACCCACGCGACGCCGAGGCTTTTCCCCTCCCTTCCGAGCTTTGCTTCTTTCCCTTCTTCCCCTTTTTCTTAACAAGGAAAGAGATCCGTGGTCCCACCTCCCTTCCCGGTTTTTCCTGCAGCCAACCCCTCGGACCATCCCCCCTCTCTTCTTTCCTTTAGTAGAGGTGAAGGGCCTCTTCCCCCCTTTTCCGGAAGAGCCCGAAACCCTCGGTTTCCTCTTTCCGCCATTTGCGAAAGAAATATCCCTTTTTCGGGAGTCGGTCCTTTTCTTTTTTCCCTTCAGGCGAGAGGGAGGAACCGGGCTTCTCGCACGAACTGTCGAGCGCCCCTCCTCCCTCCCCGATCGACGCGACCCCGCGGCGGTTCTTCCCCTCTTCCCACGGAGCGGTTGTCGGCTTAACCGGAAGGAAGAAGGACGACCCGCCCTGCCGACGGTCGGGACGAGGAAGGCTTCGACAGAAGGATCCCACGAAGGGATTCCTCTTCCCTTTGAATAGAACGCGGTCCCTTGCATTTCGGGTCGGGGTGGGCCTGGGGGCATAACACAGTCGGGACGCGACACGTCGTAGTTCTCTCCTCTTTCCTCGCGGGAAAACCGGGCTCGCGCTCCCCCCCCTTCCCCCCCCCCTATGGCTGAAAGAGAAAGTTTTTTCTTCTTTCCCTTTCTCTCGACGAAAAACACCCACGCCCCTTCCTCGTTTGCAACGGGTGCTTCTTTTTGAATTAAGTTTTTGGCCCTTTTTTCTTTCCGTAGGAGCCTTTTTTCTTTCGCGAACAAGTGCCCCCCCCCATTGTCTGAACTCCCCCTTCCTCCCCGAAGAACGTCGCCTGGTCCGTCCTTTTCTGTTCCCCTTGGGGGCGTCGTCTCGGTCCCCCCCCCGTGAACTTTCCACGCCTTCCCTCTGTCTTCGTTTTCGGAGGTCAGCGCCGGGTTCCCCTCTTTTCCCCCCCGGGAGCGAGTTAGACCCCCCCCTTCCTCGGAAGAAAGGGGACGGAGTCGCGACGTCTCCCCTTTCGCGAAAGATAGACCCTTTTTCTTTTTTTTTTCCCCTCCCCTTTCAGAGATTGGAGCTTAGGCCGTCTTCCTCGACGCGAGAAGAGGGCCCCTCTTTTTCCCCCCCCTTTTAAAGGCGACGGCTCGACCGCCAGCCCCTCTGGTGGCCCTTTTTTCTGGGTCGAAAGAATTGGGGTCCCCCCGTCCTTATCCGGCGCGTGAAACCGGTCTTTTCTTTTTGGCGCGGCAGCAGGTTTTGAGAGACCTTTCTTCCCCACGCATGGAGCTCGTCGTTCTCTCCCCCCTTTTTTTTTTTTTTCGACCAGGGACTCGAGCTCGGGCGTCTCGCGCGCTCCTCCTTAGCTCGGCTGCCGTCTCTTTCCTCCCCTCCGGCCCCGACGATTTCCCTTTTTGCTCCTTCGTGGGCGCGTTCGTGCAAGGGCCCCCCCGCGGGCCCGATCGTCTTTCCCTTTCCCCCCCTAGAAACTCTTCGGCGTTTTTT
>Ga0179591_1345577_pt1 | contig 11551 bp, 15 predicted proteins | sample CZOMad2_1_08_16f_FD_182891 | JGI IMG/M metagenome (GOLD analysis project Ga0179591, IMG submission 182891) | Vadose zone soil fungal communities from Angelo Coast Range Reserve, California, USA - CZOMad2_1_08_16fungal (PacBio error correction) | ecosystem: Environmental > Terrestrial > Soil >... | reverse complement strand
CCCATCGGCTTCCCCCTCCCCCTGGGACTTTCATTTACACCTTATCTTCTACGCGGGGGCTTTTCCTTCCTGATTTCTGAGTTGCTGGGTTCCGTAAACTAAACCTATTGCCCCGCTTTCTCTTGGTTATGGTTGCAACCTGCCCAGTGTAGTGTTTTTTTCGTGCGCCACACCATCCTCCTGAATCCTTTCCCCCCGCTGCGCCAGGTGCCCGCGGCCTGGTGTTCCCCCCCCTTCCGACACGCCAAGGGGAAGTGTTTATAGCAAACGTTCTGGGGACTTTTTTGCGTTCTCGGGATAACCCCCACTTTCCCCCTTGTATTCAAAAGCATTTGCTCCATTACCCTCGTCTTTCCCCCGTCCATAACAAGATTGTTATCCCTGCCCCCCGAAGTCCTTAGATTAAACTATTCCATTTCTTTTTGGTAATGTATGTTTTCCCCCCCACTACAGATGTGGCCTTTTTTCATCACTTGAGTACTTGTTTATTTGCTAGCCTCGTTATTTTTCGGGCCCCCCAGCACCCTTCTACGTCTTTTTCTTTCCCTCGTAGTCTTCCCCCTTTTCGACACGACCCCACGTGAAAACCCTCGGGGGGTACACAAGGGCTCCTTTTCTGATAGGGTACCCTTTTTTTTTCCGGCCGGCGCACACCCTTACCTTGACCTCGATGGAGGGTTCAATGTCCTCGTTTCTTTGGTATTTCCTTTTTTTCCAACTGCCGCTCTTGACTACCGGCTACCCTGCCCCCTGCGTTGGTGTTCGACCTGCGAGCGATTCTTTTCCCCATTGAACACGACGCGGTCCTGCAAGCACTGCCCACGTTTCCTGCTAGTAGTTGCCCCCCCTATCCCCCCCTCCCTTACGTCTTTTAGGGACACCCCCTTCATCCCCTGTAACCCCTCGTTGGCAAACTAGCGGATCTGCTGTTGCGGGTTTACCAGGTGGTTACAGATTTTTCTTCATTGGCTTCTCCAGTGGTCTCTCCCGGTAGCTCTCGAAGCTACCGGTGTTGCGCACCAGTTTTCTTCGGTTTTACGTCTTGATGTAAGGTTTTTTTTAAGGCGCCTGAATGTGGTATTGTGCATTGTTTTCGGTTCTGGACTCCCCCTTTTTTGCCTTTCCGCCTGCTACTTTTGCATTGTGCCCGCTCCTTGCCGGGAATTGAGTATACCTTTGTCCCCCCAGCTGCCCACTTTTTTGTGTTGGAGGTGCAACATGTGACACCGCTGCCCCTCGTCCACCCACTTCGCCCTAGGAGGGAGACACCGGTGTGAGGTGGATGTCATCTTTTGCCGCACTTTTGTTTCTCTTTTCTTTGGAGTCAGGCTCCCCACCAGTTTCTTGTCTTTTATGGGGGACCACCGTTGTGGTTTGGTGGTGAAGTGCGTGCCACGGGACTTTTTCTAACCTTTTGCGGTTTTCTTGTGCCCACCGAGACGGGATTTATGGGACCACCTCGAGAGGTTGTAATTCCTTCTTCGGGGTTGTCCTTGTGCGTGGTCGCTTGCTCCCCCTGAAACCCCCTTTCCACAAACTGCCCCAGGAATCCCCTTTCCTGCGGGGTTGGGTGATGCACTACCGTTTTCTCCTAAGTTTCGACTGAAAACCTGCCCCCCCCCCTTGGCAAGTTTCATTGAAAGATTGCTTGTGGCCTAGATTTCGGTTGGCCGCCGGCCCCGGGCACTCGTGTTGCTCCCCGGCCCTTTTAGGTTTGAACCCCGTCGACAACTAACTTCTCAGTGTGCTGCGGGTTTTTTTTTTTCTTTCAGTCTTTTGCTCTTTCCCTACGCCACCTCACTCGCTTTTGGCCTCGGTTTTCCTTTTTTTGGAACTTAGCTTTAGGTGAGTCTTCCACTTTGTTGCTCCCTGCTTGTTGCTGACACCCCTCTGCGTTGGCCCTTGTGTCCTGCCTATTTTTCTCCGAACCTCTCTCATGACGTTATTCCCTTACATGTTTTTAGCTCTTGAGCCCATGCCCTTTGTGTTCTTTTCTCCCTTACAAATTTTGTCAGTGGGTGTGGACACACTTAATCTTGGTGGATTCGAATCCTCTATGGTTGCGTCCTCCCTTACTGGGGATTGCCCCTGACCACCCGATCTCTCTTCCTTCTTTTGTTTGTGGAGGTGGATCTGTGTCGCATTCCTGTAAGTGACGTGCCACTCTCTTGTCAAAATCCACATCTTCTTTCGTCCCCCCCCCCATCCCTCCTGACTCATTTGCCTTGAAGCACCTCAAGACACCCCTTTTTGGCTGAGCGCTAAAGCATATGAGGCGTTCCTTTTCATGACGTCTGGCCTTTTTTTTCGGTTGCAAACATATGTCCGGAAGGTTTTGGCACCCCCGCCACGCGCAGTCTGCACTTGGTCGCGGTTGCAACCCCTTCCCCTTCTCAAACATTCTCAGTCCACATTTCCTTTTCGTTTTGTAAAAGGTCTGGGTGTTCGGTGCGACTAGCAACTTCCGACACCCTTAGTCTTTTTTTTCTTTTAGTGCCTCCCTGAGTTGTCCCGTGCGTGCCCCCGTTTCCTCACCCCAACGAATGGACCTGTTGCTCTCCAACAGGCACCTTTCCGGGCCTCATCCATCTCAACCGACCAAGCCCACATTTTGCGCCTCCCTCTTCTTTTGAGACGTGTTTTTCCCAAGCAATCTAACCAGCGTTCCTTTCTTTTTTTTCCCCCATTTTGTGTCCCCCTCCGTTGCCCCAGAGTTTTTTCCCTTACTTTTCTTCAGTACCTTTTTTCTCGACCTGATTGGGCCCACCCCCCCCCCCCGAGACTTGCCCCTGTTTTTTGGCTTTTCACGACAATGGTCCCCCCTTTTTGCTCCTTTTCAGCACCTCAACTACGGCGCACCCGTTTGAGGTTATCCATTTCCTGTACCTGCCCCCCTTTCCCCACCCCCCTCGCCCCCCGGTCCCGCCATTTAAAGACTTGTGGAAGACCCCTCTCCCCCCGCACACCTTCTTCCCTTGCTGGCTTCATCCGTGGACTCACTCCATTCTTGCGGCTTTCCCCCCTCCTCTCTACGATTGGTCTTCACTCCCCTTTTCGATTCGGTAAAGGATATATTCAATCTGCAGTGTCCCCACCCTCTCAGGCCCTATTGTTTGGTTGAGTTTCGCCTGTTCTTTGACTTACCCACACATCATTCGCCTCCCCCCCAGGCCGCGTACATATCCAGATTAGTCACAGCGCGCCTCTTTGTCTAGCAGGCTTGTTTATCATTTGCCAGGTGCGTCCCTGGATATTCCCCCCACATCCGATGCTATTCCCCCCGCGGTTTTCCCACAAATGTTCATCTGTGGGTTCCTCCCCTACACTATGTCGCGTGTTTTCGTTTTGCAACTCCCTATGATCCCTCTGGAATCCGTACTCTTCTTTCATGCACGAAGTCTTCCCAACTTCGGCCATCCCCCCCATGCCCTTTCGGTCTTCCCCTTTTTGCCAATTTTTCCCCACCCGCAAGTATGGACTTAAGCTATTGTCCCCTATTAGTTAGGCCATTGGCATTTCTGTTTTATGCGGTCAAGTCTAACTTTACGCCGGTTCTTTTTTTTCTTTTTGTCTTCCCCCCTTTTTGCCGTTTTTCTGTTTTTTAGAGAAGAAACGAGTCCACCCCCGGGGCGTTTAAAAATACCGCTTCATTTCCTCACACTTTACGCTTTGATAACTTCTTTTTGGCCCTCACCCCGTTGCTTTTTGCGACTGCACAGGTAAACCCCCCCATTCTATTTCCTCTTCTAGTCTTCGCGTTTCACCTCTTGGATGGTGACCTTTTAAACTAGGTAAGTCATTTCCCCCCCCCCCCATGTTCTTTGATATTAATCCTGGAGTCCATTCTTTCCTACCGGTCTTCTTCCACGACGCCCCTCCTCCCTTAAAGTTTCATTGTATTCGTAGAACTTTTCCCGCTTCATTCCCCTGAGACCCGCCCGTCTCTAGATTAGGTTGTGCCGTCCCAACCATTTCCCCACTTTTTTCCCCACCCTCCCACCCGTCCTTTTGGTCGCAATCGTTGAAGGCCCCCTCCCCCCGAAATCCGGTCCCTATGGTTCTCCCCATTCTTCTGTATACCGTTCCCCAGTACTTTACCCCAGCCGCTTTTGATCTTTTCTCTCCTCCTCCGTTTTTTTTTCTGCATCTTATGTCCAGCGGTTTTCTTTTTGTTGTACTTTCAACCGTTCCCCGCGACCAGTTTCCGTCGGTCCCCTTACTGGATTTCGAGGCTGTTGTCCCGAAGTCACCCCCCTTCTCAAACCGGCTTCCGTTTTGGACATGTGCCACCCTTCACCCCCCCGAGCTAAGATTTTGCAAACACGTATTTTCCCACCCCGGGCACTGAGTCTTGCGCCACCCGGACTGCATTGCTGCCCCTTTATCCCTCCCCTACAAAACCCGCCCTCTTTTCCCCAAGTCCCCTTACCCGTATTTTGAGACCTCCGTTTTTTCTCTTTCGGACTTACAAACACCTTACCTTATCTTTTTTTGTTTCACTCTTGTATTTGATAACCGGTTTCCCCCCTTTGCGGCTCGCGAAGCGGGACCCCCAGGCTGTTTCTAATTTTTGGCCCCTGTTTTGCAAAATACGGCGTACGCGGCTCGCTGTCTCACAGTTTACCTTATTTGCTAGCCAGTTTTTTTTTCTTTTGTTTTTTAAGTTCGATTTTTCGCAAACCCCTTTTCTTCTTCTTGCCGTGCTCTCAACGCCGCCCCCTTTCCCCCCTAGTACCAACCACAAGGACCCACCCCCCCCGACCAACCTAGCGTCCCCGTCGAATTCTCCTTTCTTTTTTCCTTCCCGGGCCTGTCAACCATCCGGTTCCCCAAGAGGCAAACACTCCTCCGAAAGCGGGCGGGTTGGTTTTCCCCTTTTCCCTCTCTGGTTCCGATAGAAAAGGCCTCCCCCTGATTTTTTTGACCTGCCTTACGTTGTTGGAGATCCCTTCGGTGCTACCTTTTGACCCCTCCCCTTCCCCCTGTGTCCCCGCCTTTTGCTTTTCATTCAGTACCGCCGAGGGCCGTTTTTTTGCACGAGCCCTTTTCCGTTTTTTTTCAACCACCGACCTCCTTTTCTTGTGCACCGGGAAAGTGTGATGTTCCCTCGGATGGTTTTTTTACAGGGTTATGATTGGGCCCATGGAGGACAGGGTGATAACTGTACGAGCTCTTATGATTATGATTCACAATTTTGGCCAACCCTTTTCCTTCCCTGTACGAGATGGATTTTATGAATCTTAAGGCCGTCCCCCCCTTAGATATGAATTCTGTGTTTCTTTTTTTTCCCCTGACATTCCCCCAGCGCATCGTTCACCGGTTGATCCTTGTGACAGCTCTTCCTTTGGGCTTTATTGTCCTTTTACCGGAAATGCGCGCTTTTTGGCTTTTTTTTACAAATTGCGCCATCGCTTAGTCCCGGCGCTCGTCATCGGTGGACAACCCTTGCGACTGATTCCCTCCAGATTTGGTTTCTGTTGTCGGGCAAGCTCCACATTCTTTTGGTGGTGGCCCCCCCTTTTTAGAGGTGGGAAAAAATGCGGTTACCGTTTTGGTGGGAAAACTGTTTGCCCCTGCCGTGGTTTTTCTTCTTACCCCTTTTTCGGATGCACACCCCCAGTACTCTGGAAGCAAATACAGCCGCCCCATTCTGTTTCTCGGTTTTCTAGGGTTGTTCCACACATTTCAGGTTTCCTATATGGAGGACTCGGCCCCCAAATTCCTTGACAACTTCTGTGCCCCACCAAATCCCCGCGATTCGACGGCTGTCTAGCTGTCCCTTCCCCTCTTTTCAAGTTACGTTTGCTGAACCGCCTTTTTTTCCGGGCAAAGTCGTGGGAGCATTGGATGGGGACTCTTCCTTGGTGGCTTGCCCTCGGTTCTTTCAACCTTCGTTTTGCTCAGCCGATAAACCCTCCCACTCCGCCCCTTTCCGTCCCCCCTTGAAAGGCGGCTTCGGTTGTTTGTTTTTTCCCTACCCTACCACTCACAATTTCCCCCACGAAGTTGAGGTTCGAGTCTTGTTTTAAACTCTTTGTTGTGGAACAGTTTCCATCCTTTGTGCTGAACACTCACTCAATGTGCCCGGGCGTTTTTTTTCCCCCCCTTGCCTTATTTTTTGCCCCGATCAGTTCTGGCTTGCCGTTTCACCACCTTTTCTCGATTTTTCTTTTCCGGCGTCGCCAAGCCAGGTGTGGTCGTGCTTCCCGGCCCCCCCACCCTTTTTCCGGAATTTGTTTTTTTTTTGTCACCTAAGAAAGGGAATCTCTTTCGACCTTTTCTCCTTCTGTTTGCCCTCCCTTGGCATTGACACAAGATTCTCTGTTTCCTACTTTTTTTTTTTTTTGTCGGAGTTGTGTCGCAATACGATTTGCCCGGCCCGGGGCGAACCCATAGAGGGTTCCTGGAAATATTCATTTTCTTCCCCACCAAAGATGACCGTTGGCCTCACACTTCATCACAACTTGCTTGGCCAACTCTTCCTTTCTTTGTCCCCCTGTGAAGTCCCAAAACTCATAATTTTGCGTCTTTGCCCACCCCCTCGGGTGGCCTGGACGGACCCACTTGTGCCAACGCAGCTGATTGTCTCCCCGGCTGTTGCCTTGCTCCCCCATCATCTAAGCCCAACGCTTCCCCTCCCTCTTTACCCCGGCTGTGTTAGGTGTACCCGTGCACCCTCTATACAACCCCAGTTTTCTTTTCCAGTGTCTTGTTGGAGGTTTTCGGTTTCCCTTTTTTTCTTGCATCCCCCCACCAACGCCTTGCCCTTTTTCCCTGAGGGGCGGCCAAATGCATGTCCGAACCCTCCCCCCCATTTCCACTAACCCCTTCGCACTGGCGTTTCCCACCCTCCCCCCTTCTTGCTCAGGGTAGGGTCTGGCACTCTCCCCGCCGTAGTATTTTCCGTATTGCTGGAAAGTCTGTTTCAGTTTGCTTTCAGTCCTCCTTTCTTTTCCGCACCTTTTTCATGGTGAAACAACCCGGACGCATGCCCTCTTTGCTGGAATTGTTACCACGGTCCAGGCGCCTTTACCAGCCCTCCCTGCCCCGAGGTATCACAGTTCCCCGGTTTTTCCGGCACCTTTTCCCTCCCCCCACCCTGTGCCCGCCCTTAAGGCCTTGGAATCCTTTTCTCCCGGACACCCCAATATCTCTTTCTTGTCTCTCTTTCCCCTCCATTCCCTCTTGCGAGGGTCTGCGTTGGCTCGCATGATGAGTCGTTAAAGTTATCTTCCCGCCGGGTTCGAGGCACTTTCCTCCGGGCCCCCGGGGTTTTTCCCTGGATCCTTGCTTCGGAGGCGCTTTCTCTTCCTGAAAACTCCCAACCCCTTGAGCCAATTTTTCCCGTCCCGTCCTCCGCGGGCTGTCTTTTTTTGCGCGTTATTCGAGAAGCCTCCGCTATCACAGACAACGTTCAGGTTTTCCCGTTGTCTCTGAACCTCCCAAAGCCTGAGTTTTCTTCTTTTCCCCCAGCTTTTGCACACAGATGTTCCTTTCCTCCCCCATCCCGTTAGAGCCCATGTGTCGTGCAATCGGGCCCCATCTCAGTTTGATCCAACTTGCTCCTCAAAGCGCCCGAGTCGTTACTGGTACCTTTCTTCAAACTTCCTGAATTGTGTTGACTTGGCTTTTTCGGCTTCCCCCCCCTTTTCCTTCCCACGCCCGTTCTTCTGGTTCCCTTCCAGCTGTCCCCTTTTGTTTTTTGGTTGCTCGCCCGGCTCGAAGCGGCCCCGAAGTAAACGGCGCCGATTTTTTTCTTTTTTTTTTTTCTCGTTCCGTTTCTTGTCTTGAATCCCCTAGCAGTCTATCAACCGGTGCTCAAAGTACCGCTAACTGCTAGCCCTTACAGGCCGCCTTTTTTTTGACCAGGCGCGCCCCTCCTCAGCACTGGATTTGCGACCCCTGGCCCTTTCCCCCCCCCACTAGTAATCGTCTGGCCTTCTGCCTGATCCGCCCCCCCCCCATCTTGGCTTTTCCCCCCGGTGATCCACTTACGATGGTTCGATACTTTGCGCGTTTGAGCAAGGGAATCTCAGCAGGTTGGCAGCCCTCCCCAACCCCATACACCACCTATTTTTTCCTCTCGCCTCCTTTCCCCCCCTCATCCATCTCTTCATCCCTGATTTTCCAAATTCCCTACCCTCCACTCCCATCTGTCCCCCCCTCCACGTCTTTCTTAACCCTCCCCCCCACATCCCTCACCCTTCCTTTCCCCCCTTCTCCCCTTCTTCCCGCGTCCCCATCCCCCCCCTTCCTCCACCTGTAGATCCCCGGCCCTCCCCCCCTTCCTATTCCCCCACCTACTACCTTCTCTGCCCCTCTACATCTCCCCCCTCCCCCCCCCCCTCCCCCCCTTCATGTCCTTCCCCGCATCCCCCCTTCCCCACCCCCACTTCCCCTTTCCCACACCTCCTTCCCTCCCCCCAACACCATCCCTCCATCTTTTTTTCCCTCCCTCCTCGATGTCAGTTCCCCCTCCCACCTCCTCACCACTCCCTCTACGCAATCATTTTTTCCCCCTCTACCCCCCTTACACTCCCGCTCCCCCCACCACCTGCCCCTCTCCCCCCCCCCTTTTTCCACTCCTTTCTCCCTTGCATCTTTCCCCTCTTCACCTGCTTCTCCCCTTACTTGTCCCCCTAACTCACCCCCCACCTCAACCCCACTCCCCTTCTTCTCTCCCCCCTTACCTCCCTCCCCCCACACCACTCCTATTCCATTCCCTCCTCCCCCCCCCCTCCCCCTTAGAACCCACTTTTTCATTACCCCTCTAATTCTCTCGAATCACCCTCCTCTCCCTCCCAACACTTCTCTCCCCTGCTTTCTCTCCTCTACGCTCCTCCCCCTTCTTCCCCATCTACTTCTACTCCCTATACCTTCCCCCCAATTAACCCCCTCCTCTCGTCCTCCGATCCCCTATGTCTCTCGCCTCCCCCCCCCCCTTTCCACACAGTCTCCTTTTCCCCCTCTCACCCCCCTACCCCCCTCGCCTTTTCCTCCTTCCCATCTCGTCTTCTCTCCTTCTTTACCTCTTATCCTCACTCCCCCCCCTCTCTTCTTACTCTTCTGGTTTCTTTTCCTCGACAGGTGTCTCCCCCCCGTTACTTTTCCCTTTTAAAGATGATGTCATGCTAAACTTTTGGCGCCGTTTCCCCCTTCCTGGCACTCAGTGGTGCCCTTTTTTTCCGAGAGATCGTGGCCCCCTGCCCCTGAACCCCACACCCTTTTCCTTTGCCCCTCCCCCGGATTTTTTTTTTTTTTGCAACTGTCCTACTCCCTTCTCCCTCCAGGAAGGGAATAATCCCGTAGCTCTCGTCGTTACAAGTCCAGGCCTGAAATTCCGGCTGGCTCTCTCTCCCTCCTCATTCCGTGTTGTTGTTGTTTTTGTCTATCAGTCTCCCCCCCCCCCTCCGCTCAGTTGCCTGGGTTTTTCCCCGGTTCACTTTTTTTAGTATGCTTACGCCCGGATCCCCGTATGTTTTTTCCCCTCTTTTGTTTTGGGCTTTCAGTCCTCCCTCTACACGCGTGTCTTTTGTGCACTAAAGGTTTGTAGTCGCACCCCCAACACAAGTTCTCTGTAACTCCAAACCCCGCGTCTGCACCTAATGCCATGTCCTGTTTCTCCCTCATTCCCTAATGCCTGGTTCCTTGATCGTAAATCTGGAGTGATTTGACCGGTGTATCATCGTGCCCCTTTCCAACTTTTTCCTTTTACAACCGTATCCAAAGCCCCCCCCTTTTTTCATTAATTCACCTGTTCTTTGCTCCTCACCATCCCAGATGGCGGCTCGTTGGCTGGACTTTCCGTAACGTGACTTACCAGTTTTTTTGACATTTTGTTGTTACTTCCCCCCCCTTTAAATTTTTCTGTTCTGAGAGGCTTTGCGGTCCCTTATCCCACAAGGCCCTGTCCCCCCCCTTGTTTGGAGCCCTTATTTAAGTTTATACCGCTTCTTTTCCCAACCTCCCCCCTTGCTTTGTTGATAACCCTTTTCTCTCTTTTCACTCCTTCAGCCTTAACGATTTCCCGACCAGAAAAAACCCTTTCTCTTGACCCTATTTTTCTTTTCCACTTTCTTTGTTAAGTCCTTGTTCTCCCCTCCCCTGGGACAGAGGCTGTACCAAAACGGCTCAGAGCGGGTCTTTTTTGCCCCTTGTCAAGGCTTAGTCCTACAGGCCTTCAACTCTTAAACATTCGACCCATTTTGGCCCCATTCAGGGAATTCGTGCCGAACTTCCCTGCCCCTTTCAGGCATTCCGTCCTTCCCCTGGAGGGTCCCTATTGTCCCCACCCGCGCAGTAGTAGTGTATTACCATCATTTTTTTGTCACACCGCGACCCACAAACACGCTCGATGTGGACATCTTTATATTCCGAGGTCTGCCTTGGCACCCGTCTTTATAGTTCTTATCTGGAAGAGCTCTCGAAAGCTCAATATCGCACAGTGTTCTACCTCGCTGGATGGTTAAAGGCGTGCCCCTTGAGGTGTGGGCAATTGTAATTATATGTGTGTTACCATGTCCCACACCCGCCTCCCCCCCCCGCTAATTTAGACCTTGTGAACTCTTTGGACGATTTATGACCATCCCTTTTTTTTACCCGACCCGAGACCTTTTCTGGCAGAAATTTGCTTGACTGCCTCTGTCTAGGCGCACTTCGTGCAAAGGTATTCCTTTCCTCGCTGGTTGCCATTCCGATGCTTGGTTTGTTCATCTGTCAGTGTCTTGTTATTGAGGGACCCCCCTGCGTTTTTTTTTTTTCTTTGAACTGGATGAAAATTTTTCTTTTTTTTCCACAACGTGGCAATGTTATACCCCTCTTGTTGTCCACTTAGTCGTGCCTGATTTCCAGTGCGTGTTTTCATTTTTTTGCCAGCCACGCCGATCACTTCTGTTCTCGGGGGTGTTCCCCACTTCATGGGCTCTTAGCTTTGGAAGGCACCTTCCCCTCCCCAAAACTTTCGGTCCAACCAAACTTCCACAAAACGGACTTTTACCCCAGGACTGGTTGGTTCGCCTTCTCCCCCAAGTTCAGTTGTTTTTCAACCCGCCATCTTTAGTTGTCGTTCTCGAATTTGTGTATGGGGAGGGTCCTCCTCCTCGTGGTGCCAATCGGATCCGTTCCCCCCCCCCATGCGTGTGCTTGCAGGTTTTCCCCACCCCCGTCAATCCGGTTTCGAATGATTTTTTTTTCTGCTTTCCTTTTTTGTAGTTCGCTTTCTGCACTTCCACCCTCAATTGTCCACCCCCTAAGGTAAAGGCGAACCTTTTTTCTTGATGTTGAGAGTCAAATTTGGCACTGCTTTTTTTCACCTCCCTTTATTCTCTGCGTTTTTGCAATAAATTGTGTTCCCCCCTCATGCCCTTTTGCCCCCGTGAACAAAACAGATTTTTTTGCCTTCATCCCGTTCACACGCAGATGCTTGCTTGCCACTTGCCCGGTTGAATTTTCTTTCCCTGGCCAATGTCCTTATTTTTTGGGTTACGAAAGGAAGTGTGACTATGGATCTTACCCCTATGGGCGTTCTCCGCTTGCCCCTCAGGTGTTTACT
>Ga0179591_1293626_pt1 | contig 11551 bp, 10 predicted proteins | sample CZOMad2_1_08_16f_FD_182891 | JGI IMG/M metagenome (GOLD analysis project Ga0179591, IMG submission 182891) | Vadose zone soil fungal communities from Angelo Coast Range Reserve, California, USA - CZOMad2_1_08_16fungal (PacBio error correction) | ecosystem: Environmental > Terrestrial > Soil >... | reverse complement strand
GTCCCACTATGTGAACGTGCCCCCCTCTTTTCCCAGGGTCTTTTCCTTTCTGAGTGATAGCTTCTTTTAAGACGGTTCTAGGACTACCCCCTTCTCGAGCTCGTTAAGTTTTTTTCTTAATACCCCTCCTCTCTTTTTGATCGGATTTGGCCTGTTTTTTTTTGCAGCTGTTTGGTAAGTGTTCCGAGTTGACTCTGAGGAATTTGCTAAGCTCTAGGTCGCCCCGGAATTTGTTTCGTAGCTTTTTCGACCCCGTCCCCCCGAATTTTTTTTTGGCGATCGGGCTTGTTTGAATCCGCTGTTCTGTTTCTGAAACTGCAATGGCCTCGTTTTTTTTGTGAAACAGGGCTACAATTTTCCCCTTTTTTCCCCTGTTCAGAAACCTCCCTAGGGCCGGTCATTGTTTTGTTGGATTGTTTGAAGATCGGTGGTCCCTCCTTTCCACATTTACATTTTCCTCTCTGGCTTACAGAACTAAGTAATTCGTCCCGCTCTCGCTGGGTATGCCTCTTTTTTGTGGTTAGTCCTCCTTTTTCCAGAGCAAACAACCCCCCCCTTCTTTTTCCCTATTACAAGCCCTCCTTTTGTCCGGTTCAGCTCCTCAGCTTTGTGCAATTTTTTTTGCATTCTTCTTTTTGACCATTAGTATGTGTCCTTGGATTTTGCACACTCCCCCCTCACAATCCTCCCCTCCCCCCCTACGTAGACCTCCTCTTTCCCCCGCTGGGTACGATCGTGATTCCCTCTCTCTCCTCTCGGTCTTTTCCGTACTGACCTTTAGGGACGTTGAATTTGTGGTTCACCCCTTCTTCCTCGGATGGCAGACCGACATTTTCTCTCCCTATGTACCCCCATGGTTTTGTGGAGGCGTCACCCCCTTTTTCATTTCGACCTTTGATATCACCCCCGGAAGTCTTCTCTTCCCCCCTTTTTTTAGTGAGATGCTTTTTTTTCATCGCTGAGATGGTCTGTGCTTTTACTCGTCCAGCAAATCTCCCTTCCCCCCCCTCTCGGAGAGTGGAGCTCGATAAGAAGGCTGGTTCTTGTTCTACTTAGAGTTCCTTTTTCCCGGCTCTGGTCTTCCTTCCCACCTCTCCTTTCGTTCTTACCAAGAAGCTCCGAGGCCCGTTCTGGCCGTATCCATTTTTCCTCTTGTTGTTTTTCTGAGCGATCGGTCTCATGGCATCTTCGGAGCTTCCTTCTTTTGTCCGAGAAAGATCTTCCGCCGCACCCGATGGCCAGAACGGATCCCCCCCCTCCAGGACCAACTCCTTCTCTTGAGCCGGCGGAACTTATGCGTTGAGTGATCGGTGTGTTTCCCTCTTTTTGGTCATCGCATCCAGTCCCCTTCTCCCCCATTTCGCACCTCTCTTCTCCTTTCCCTCCTGACATGCAGTAGTGTCTTCCGCCAAGTAGACCCTTTTATTGACTACCTCACAGCCATCCCGAATTTGCACCTTTCTTGGCTTCCGACTGTCGATTGTCTTGCCTTCGTGTGGACACATTAACCCGTCACCTCTCCCTTTAGCTAGTACCTCTTGCCCTATACGGGAGATCGTCCTTCTCTGGAAAACTAGTCGTAACCCGCTTTCCTCCTTGAGTCCACCTGGTCTCGGTGGCTTTCCCCTTTTTTTAGACGAGCCATCCTATCCAACCAAGTTGGTAAAACCCTCTCCCCTCCCCCCGCTTTAAAGCGAGCTTAGTTTCCGAAACCTGGCTTCGTCCTCATTCAAATGACTTGTTTCTTTTTCCTTTCCTTAGCTCGCAATTACATATAGATAATCAAGCATTGAAAAGAATCGGTCTTCTATCCATGATCTCTCCCTCACTCCCCCTTTTTACAGGCGTACCGCTACTCTTCTCCTCTGGCGTCTTTTTTACCCCTTTTGAAATGCTTATTGTGAGCTTTTTCATGGCCGTGGCCTCTTCCAGTCACGCTGACGATTAATTCCCAGAAGATACACTTTTTTTGTCGACTCTCCCCCATGTCTCTTCTCGCGGTCGAATTCCTTGCCTCTACTCGCCCCCCTCCTTCCCCTCTGGAGACGGACTCTCCTCCAGGATGCCCCTCTAAAATGGGCCGGCAAACCTTCGCTTTCTTCCCGATCCTCAGCTTCCTTCAATGTGGACTCTTTCTCTTACTCTTTTTTAGAATCAGTTTTTCTTTCTATTTTTTCCATAATGCATGTCACCCTTCTTCCTCCGTCGAGGGATCCTCCTTAACCGTTCGTCCCATGGGGGAATGAGATAACATTTTACTTCCTCCTTCAGTTAGAGGAGAATGGGGTTGGGCTTCTCGTTCTTCTTCTGGCGCAGACGTCCCTTTTTTCCTGATGTCATGACTTGCTTTTTTCTGGAAAAAGTCTTCAGGCCTTGACACTCGTTGTGAGTCGATGAGCGCTTTCTCCCCCCCCTCCTTAAGGCGTGCCCCGTCTGCCCTTTTCTCAGGGCAAGCGGTCTCCTTTGCAAGCCGTACGACTTTTTTGGGTGATCCTTCTAGAAGGGGTTTAATTTCCGTCCTTGCCCGCCTCCGCGCTCGAGCGGTCCCGGCCAAACTTCTTTCGTTCTTTTGCGGGTTTTTAGATACCATTTGCCCCGCAGCATTTGAACACTAAGTGCCAGACCGAATTGTTGCCTGTTCAGTGCTCCAGAACGCCCCTTTTTACGGAATTTTTTATTGTCTTTTTTTTTAGGAAATACCCCTAAAGGAGTGATCGTTTCTCGGAGTCCCTGCCCGCTACCCTCATGATGGAAGACCACTGCCGAAGAGAATTCTGCGGTACACATTCCGTGGTACCATCATTATTCCCTTGGCGATGTAGACTCCGATTGTCTGTATTTCCTAGACTTGATCAGGCGTGTATTCATTAGCACCCGGCCCCATTGTTGAGAAAATAGGGTCTGAACGTATCCTAACAGTCAGGTAGGATCCTGAAGCAGAGGATGCCGAGGTAGTCTTTAAGACTTTGCCCCTCCCCCCTGATTCCGACCCTTCTCACCTTGTCGTTGGCCAAGAAATTTCGTTTGACTTATTGCTTTCTTTTCTACTAGAATTGCCTGGAAAAGAGGCCGTTTCGAGCGGGATTCCCTCTTACTACGACGGGCCACCTTTTTCAGCCGCGTGGTTGAACATTCCCCTAACAGCGTTCCCCTTCTTTCTTTTTTTCCGGAACCTTGAGCCGTTTCTTGACCTCTCGGGGTTTGAGTGCCAATTCGTCTATGGGTGGATTGTTCGTATAACAGGCCGGTACGGGGAGCGCATAGCTAAAGCACTTCCCTTCAAGTAGCTCTTGATCCCATTTCCCCCCTTTTTCACGCCTTCTTCTCCCACTAGATGGCTCATTGCCTCCTTTTTTCCAAAAATAGTGATATACGTTTTTTTGGCGTCTTTTCGTTCCACTTGATCAGAAGACCCTTCCCCTATCAAATTAGCCCATTTTTTTTTTTTGTGATCCCAATTAATTCGACAACCCTTTCCGTTAGACGTATTTTTTCCTTTCTCTCCCGAATCGGGTGCATCTGACTGGTTCCTGATGGATAAGTACATCTCTTCATCGTGATCGATGACCTCTTCTTTTCCCAGGGAAAGTCCTTTACACCCTTCTAAGAGGAGTTTGAGGTCGCCCATTCCCATGCTCCCCCTGACTGGCATTTTTCTCCTATTTCCCCCTGGGGGTGGCATCCCCAATTACTCGTCCCTCGTTTAAAAGCCATACTGCCTTTTTCCTCATTTTATCCTTCGCCTCCCAGCACCCCCCCGGAAAGTCCTGTAGAAGGGTTCTTGTTTTTTGCAGAGAGTTCCTCCCGTGATAGTTTGCTGTCCCTTATTAAGTGAACACTCCGTGCTTTTTATCTCTTCCACCCATCATAGTTGAGTTATTTAATTTTCTGAATAAACCTCTCTCTAGCCACCCTCTTTCTACTCAGAAGTAAATTTCTATCAGGACAGAAAGACCGCAATTCTCAGGTCTGCCCCCGATTTACGGCATAAGGGCATCCTTCCTCTTCGGCCCCATAGCTAAGAAAGCGTAAGTATAGAGGTTATTGCCAGTCCCTCACTAAGGGCCGATCTAAGCCCACCCACTCCCGAAACCTTACAGTTGAGCTGTTTTATTCCAACTTGTGTCCGACAGTAGACGATTAAGGATACAGCAAGTCACCCCAACCATTCGGGTAGGCATTTCCCGATACGAACACCTTTCAGATGATAGCCCTATCACCCTCTCCTCCTTAATGGGGTTGTTTTATTCCCAGATCACTTTGGTAGACTTGACAACGCACCCAACCGACCCACCTGGGTGCGCTAATGAAATTTACCACGGAGAGAATATGAGGCCCTCCCGTTTCCCAGAAATTGTCACTATTCTTCTCTTCCGCGATCTTACGAAACTCTCGTTTTTGACCGAGCCCAGTTTTTTTTTTTCATTTCCCCCCCCAATTGCGGGACACCGAGCGTAGGTAGGAAGCCTCGGGCTCCTTTCCGAAAGCGTCGCCACGGATAATTATGTTCTCTTGTTTTCTTCTTATTGACTTTTCCCCGGAGTCTCTTCCAAATCATCGTCAGTCCCTCATTGGTCAAACCCCCCTTCATTTATTAGATAGTTGCTATATGTTCTGGAAGTAAGCATCGAAGGTTTTTACTTACGCCTCCCGTCTCGTTGCATCGGCGCTCTCAGTAAAGGAACACCCTATTGAATTATCCGGATTGTCTTCTCTGGACCCGTGGTCTTTTTCCCCGTGCCGAGTCAGCTCTTCCTGTGGGGGGGGATTGGCAAGCGATTGATAGGTAGTTATTTTTCCACTTTGTTTTTAGGAGATAGGATACCTCCCTTTCAAGTTTCGGGTCTTTTTTATCCTCCCCTTCCTCCTTTTAGAATTCTTTTTTTATGCAGGCCCCCTTTTTCCTCCCAAGAGGTCAGGATCGATCCTTTTCCTTCGTAATGAAGACTGGCTCCTCCGGAGATTCCCGTTCGCTGCAAGGTTCGGTTCTTTCCCCCCTTCTCGCGCTCGAAAGATAGTTTCCCCCCGAACAGTAAGTGTTTTCCTACGCCCCCCAAAAACATTTTCTCAGGTTAGGAGGTCTCGTGGGTGTCCCCCTGTTCACAGCTCAACCCCTTATCGATTAATTGTTTTTTCAAACACCGAATGAGGTCCTGTTTCCTTGGCCTGGGTGAGCTGATCTCGCCTTTCAGGTCCTTTTTTCTTTTACTCCTTCAGCCATCAGTAATTTTTTTCAGGGATAGTTACCAGAACCCTTGAGCCTGGCCTTTTCTCTAAAACCTCTCTTTCTCTCGAGGGGCAGTAACTCAACACGTCTCTTACGCATTCCCATCGGTGTTTTTTTTTTCCCCAAGAGGTATCTCCCTCTGTGCGAACGCGGTAGAGTTTACGACGGTAATTGAGCAACTCTTTTCACCTTTTTCATCCTTAGCCGATGGTTTTCCCCCCCCTTAAGAGATTGGACATCAGCCTCCTTAGCCTGAGTAGTAGTTTTGTTCGATCTCTTTCCCCCATCTAGCGACTTTCCTTCCGCGGCGCTCTTTTCTAGAGTCATTTCTGGCTAAATCTCCTTTCCGAACGAACCCTCCGTGAGAACCTTACGCCGCTCCCCACAGCCTAAAACGGAGCCGAGGCTATGATGTTTCCCCTTCCCGTGAACGCCCTCTCAAAGGAAAATGTCGACACCTTGTCCCGATGAGCGGCCTTGAGTAGGAGACCAGAAAATTCTTTCCTTTTGTCGGATCTAACTTACCTTCTAGCACGCGGCCACGTATCGGCCGAAACGGGCAGGTTCTCGTAACTAGACCCCCCGGCAATCAAGCCTTCCCTCCCCCTTCTCCTCCCACCTAACACATCTTTAGGGTTGAGCCGCCCACATTGGTGTTGAAGATGAATCCGACGAACCATTTACTCCTTGCCCCGCTTGACTTTCCAAGTTGTCCGGCGCTCTTTATAGCGCCGCGCTTAGCTTCTAACAGTCAAAGGTGTGAGCCTTATTCCCCTTCCGACAGGACCGGTCCCACGTAGGGGTTTCGGACTCCCCCCCCCCCCCTCCCCTCGAGTGGGCGTCTCGAAGAGGTGCTAGACTCCATTCGCCGCCCTTACTGTTGATTCGCTACAACGAGAGGTTCCCATTGCAAGACATATGACCATTTCCGGGTGTTCCCCTTTAATTGTCTGCCTAGGACGACCCACTTCGCCTTAATTTTGCGTCCGCCCGGTTACGGGACCCTCCTTTTACTGAACCCACTCGTTCTACATAGAGCTTCGTTTTTGACTACCCCTTCCCTCGCTTCACTATTTTTCCCTTCCTCGATTGCCGGAGGTTTTCTAGTCTTCTACGCGATCGGTTTTTCGTCATCTCTATTTGCTTCTTTTGATGATCGAATTTGGCCCCTTCCGCTTTAGCTCTAGGCGACACTTTTTTCTCTTAGGGGCGGTCCCGTTTTCAGGGGGCTCTTTTTTCGAACGCCATTCCTTTTTCCCGATCGGAGTCGACCCTCCTTTTTGGAGCAGGGATCCCACTAACTCCCCACCTCCGGCGGAGTTGGTTGGGAATTCGGTGCATTCGTTGGCTGGCCTCGGCCGGCCATGCTTTCCAGGGTAAAATTTCCCCACCCTCTTTCGGTCCCGATCCTCTCTGGGAGCAGGCCTCCTTTCTGTCTTCGTATGAATTGTCATTCTAAACTGGACGATTGGGCTTCCTCTGATGATGAAGTAACTCTAGGCCTCGCGGGATTATGTTCTGGGGGTACGGGTGCTTGCTATTGACTTGATCCCCCCCCCAAAGGTCAGAATAGGCAACGCAAACGCCTTGGGGAATGCCCCCATCTCCGCCTTCGATTTAAGATTTTTCGAGGGTTGTCTGGTAGGCCACTACCTGTTTCTCGTATGGCTCGGATTTTTTTCCTCCATCTCAATTCCTGCCCCACGCAGTAGGCCCCTCTCTAAGAAGCTTGTACGTCTCGCTTGTTCCGAGAGAGTAGGCTCTTCTCAAGGGTCCCGATATAGGCTAGGAGTTTAGTGCGTGAAATGGTTGGTACCACCTTCTTTTTCCTACTCGACGATTTTCCCCGAGTAAAGAATTGGTTTTTCCCCCCCGGTTTTTGGTTTTTTCTTTCCTCTGTAATGCCGTACCTCTCTTTCTGGCACTCTATTGTACAGGCTCGATTGAGGGCCCTTCTTTATCCTTTCCCTGGACTGATCGTACCCCCTCGTCCCCCCTTCCCTAGCCGATCCTTATTATGCGGTCATCACGACGCTTCAGACTTCGTTGCGGTTTGGCTTTCTTGTTTTCTCTTCTTCCATGTACAAGTCGTGCGTCCAGTTTTTCGTTGGTCAGCTATAAGAATCTTTTTTATTAGGTTCCTCCTATATTTTATCTTTTTGGGGATATTTCTCTCTCCCCTGTTTCTGAAGAGTGGCGTGGCCACGACTTGTTTTTTGGGTTTTTGCACCCTATGCGTATTGGGGGGGCGGGGTGATGCGGGTTTTGCGCGGTTTTTTTTCTGGTTGGGGGGCGGGGGGGGGGGGTGGGGTTGGGGGGGGCGGGGGGGGGTGTGTGGTGCGGGGGGGGGGGGGGGGGGATTGGGGGGGGGTGGCGGGGGGTGGGGGTGGGTTTTGGGTTTGTTTGAGGGGGGGGGTGGTTGGGGTGGGGGGTGTTGTGGGGGCGGGGGGTCTTGTTGGGGGTGGCGGTTTCGGGGCGGGGGGTCTGCGGGGCAGGGGGGGGGGGGGCGGGGGTGTTGGCGAGGGGGGGGCGCGCTGGCGGCGCGGGGGAGGGTGACTGGTTCTGGGCCGCGCGTGTGGGGGTTGGGGGGGGGGGTCTTCGGGGGGGGGGTGGGGTGGGGGGGGGGTGGGGGGGGGTTTGGGTGGGTTGGTGGGGTTTGTAGGGCGGGTGGGCGGGTTTTTTTTGGGTTGGGGGGGCGCTGAGGGGGGGGCGCGGTTGGGGGGGGGGGGGGGGGGGCGGGGGGGGGGTTTGTGTGGCGGGGGGGGGGGGGTGTGGGGGTATGGGGGCGTGCGGGGGGCGCGGGGCTGTTTTTTGGGAGGGAGGCCTGGGTTGGGCGGCGCGGGGGGGGGGGGTGGGGGGGGGGGGGGGAGGTTTCCATGGTGTGGGGGGGTTTGGGGGGGTTGTCGTCCCGTTGCGGGCTTGCTTGCGGTGGGGGTTTGGGGTTTGTGGCCTTGGGGGTGTTGTGGGGGCGGCTGTGGTGGTGGGGGCGTTGGTGGGGGGGGGGGTGGGAGTGGGGGGGTTTGGGGGGGGGGTGGGGCGGTGTGGGGGGGGGCGTGGCTTTTGGTTTGTTTTGTGGGTGGGGGGGGGGGGGGGGCGGGGGGGGGGTTTGGGGGGGTCGGGGGTGCGGGGCGGGGTGGGGGGGGGGGGGTGAGGTTTGGGGGTGATGCGTTGGGGGGGTGGGGGTTGTGGGGGGGGCGGGGGATGGCTGGTTTTTTGGGGGTTGGGTGGGGGGGCGGGGGGAAACAACATCCCAAAAAAAAAAAAAGCCAACACACAACAAAACTAAAAGGGAGTATTTTTTGGTGTGGGTTGGGGCTGTGGGGGGGGGGGGGGGGGGGTGGGGGGGGGGTTGTGGGGTGTTTTTGGGGTGGTTTTTTTTGTGGGGGGGCTTCGGAAGCCGCACACCTTGTCTTTACTACGCGTCCTCTGCCCTTTTCCATTTTTCCACGAATTTCTCAGTTTTGGGGCACCCGCGCCTTATTTCTTGCGGAGGACGGTCCTCTCGTTTTCCCTGCAATAGCGAGTGCCGCACGTGCTTTCGAGTCGTTTTCTCCTCCGGTGCTCCATGCCTTCTCCCCCTGTGTTGCCTCTACACTCACCGCCCCCGAAGGGGCGTGGTTTCTAGACCTCGTCTCGTCTTCTCCTTGGACCCCTTTCCCCCCCCCCTTAACAATATCGCGGGGTTTGGGCATATCCGAGGAACTCCTCTCTATAGTCCCTATTGAGATCTTAACCAGCTGAGAGTTTTGTCCCTTCCAGTAGACGGGGTTTTCTTTGTTCCGATCCAGTTACTTTTCTTGTAACCCCATTTTTTTGAACCCTCTCCCCTCACCACCGAGGCTTCTCATGAAGCTAAACTTTGCTGTTTGACCAAATTCAAGCCTTTTTTGTCATAGATCTTCCTCTATCAACCAAGAGAGTCCTAGATGCCGTGAGACTTAGGAATACTGTCTCCCGCTCCGCCCATATTTTCGTAAATTTGTGCCTGCGCTACCTCTCAGACCGATGCGACCACCTCTCCTTATAGAAGCACTTGCCCTTAGAAAGGGTAAGGCGTGCTATGGACCCGTCGCTTCTTTCGGAATCCATCCTCTCTTCCGGTTAATTTCCCCCTTCCCCCCAAAATGAGGCGTAGTTGAGACCTCTTGCCATCCCTCGCAGCCCAAGATACGCTTTAGAAGGCCAGTTTTTACTCCCGGCCTGCTGTGTCCGCCTCTTCCCTGCGGAGTTCCTGATTTTTCTTTTCCCTCCCTTGCAGACTTGTCCCGACCCTTTTTTTTTATCTCAATCAGCCAGTTTCCCCCGCCGCCCCCTTTTGTGCCACATCAGCGCACATAGTGCTTTTTCCCTTTTGATGGCGATCCCTGGGCGATCGGTGTCCCTCTTTGAGCCACTGGTATTGGACAGAGAAGGGGAGAGGACTTGCTTTAGTTTCCGAGTTCTTATATCGCTTTCACCTTTCCCGTTACGGACTTCGTTTAGGTGAACGAACTCTGTCAGAACTCTTTTTTGCGCAAACAAATCTTTGAGCCTGGCCTTCTGATCCCCCTTCAGTAAGGGCAACCCATTGTCCGTTGGTCGTCCTTTACAATCGGATCCCCTTCTCCCTTCAGAGACGATTTCCTTCCTGATTGTTAACTGTTACCGAGGTCTCTTCAGAATCGCTAGCATCTAAAGTCCGGCCTTCTCTGGCGAGGTTATAGTCCCCCTCCCCAGTCTACACAAATATGGTCTTTCGTTGCCAGATACACTTTCCTCCCCGCAGGTCTTTTATTTCTCGGAGACGGGCCGTTTTCTTCTCCCCGAAAAATGACCCCACTCCCTGATGTATCTTCTTCCCAAATCTGTCCCTCGAGACGTCGCGGTTTTGCATTAGTTGCGTGTCGGGGGACGGGTCAAGGAAGGCGCAAGACCCTTCCGAAGATCACCCCCTGGGGTTTTGCGTTCTTTCCGACGGGCTCACTGCGGGAGTACGAAACCCACGATTTGTGAAAACAGCTTGGATCCTCCGACCTTTTCTTCTAGAAGGATCTTTTTTTTCCTCTCTTGCCCGCACCCCCTTGTCTGAATGACGGCCGATCCTTCTGCCTTTTATTCTGAAGAAATACGGGGTCCCCTGTTTTTCCGAATGCAACCGGATTTCCGCGGCTCATCTCCTTTTAGTAGGTTTCAAAGCTCTCCTGCCTTTCTGCTGATTTTTTTTCTCCGTGTTTGGTCCCCCACTCGCGAAGCGTTTTTCGTTGAAGTCTTTTTTTGGCTTTTAAACCAGGAACGCTGGCGATTCCCGCTGCGTGGAGGGGTTGCAAGTTTTAAGGATCTTTTGTGTGGTGGGGAGCCGCTTCTCTCTCCGGGAAGAGTGATTCCGCCAAGAGTTCCCCCCCCCTCTTGAGTCGATTTTTTTACGGCATAAGCCGTAAAACCCCCCCCCCAAACTCGGCCCTGAATCGGGACCTCCTTCCATTTTTTTTTCCCCCAATATTCCTTTGTGAGACTTTTCCCCAGCGTGAGCAGCGCTCGCACAAATACTTTTGCCAGGCGCCAATGTGGTGCGAGGTTCTCCCCACTGAATTTTCCCCCCGGTTTTTCTCCCTATCCCATTTTCTTTCCGTTCTTTGCCCCCCAATCACCTTTTTTTTAGTTCTTTGGTTTGAGCGCCTGCCTGACTCCACTCCCCCTGGGCTCGCGGTTCTTCGGGAAAATCCCCCTTCCTTACGCGGAGTCGTGGTGGATTTTTGAGACCCACTCCCTTAAATTGCTAAGTTAGGATAAGCATGTGAAAGGCGTTCTTTGTTCCCCCTCGACTCACATCTCTTCCCGGACACCAGGGCCCCTTCCTCAATGACTTAGCTTCTGCCTGCTTTTTTGACCAGGGTTTTCCATGGAAATTTCCCCTTCAGAGGAAATGTTTCTCTTGCCCCGTACTGGCTTCGCCCGGAGTTCCCTGCCAAGTAGTAAGGCACACGACCTCCGTTGTTACGATCTCACTTTTAATCCCAATGATCTTCTTTTACAGGAGTATCCTCTTGAAGAACAGTTGGTGTTCCCAGCCCTTTCCGCCTTCGAATTTTATCTCAGGACAGGCACTCAGCCCCTTCGCGTTCGAACCCCCTGGATCTGAGCTGACGACACATGCAGCTTCAGGACAGGACCTCCTTTTTCTCTAGTCCTCGTTACCTTCTCTTCTTTTTCTCACGTACGATGGGCTTGCTGCCCTTCGTGTAAGCCTCTTTTTTATGATATTCCTCGAATCGGCACGTTTCTTGGGCGACATTTTTGATTCTCTTTCGCCAGTAATATCCTCCCCCCCACAACTCGTTCGTGGTT
>Ga0179591_1363995_pt1 | contig 11552 bp, 16 predicted proteins | sample CZOMad2_1_08_16f_FD_182891 | JGI IMG/M metagenome (GOLD analysis project Ga0179591, IMG submission 182891) | Vadose zone soil fungal communities from Angelo Coast Range Reserve, California, USA - CZOMad2_1_08_16fungal (PacBio error correction) | ecosystem: Environmental > Terrestrial > Soil >... | reverse complement strand
CTTCCCCTCTCCTCCCTGCTCGTCGCCCTTCTCCTTCCCCCTCGACGTCTTTCTTTCTTTTCATGATGACGTAAATTCAATTTGTGCGACGCCGTCCTCCCCCTTAGTCGATCTCTTTTGAAAGTTCCCCTTTTTTAGGCCCTATTTCAACCCCCCTCCGAGGGAAAGAGTCTTCCGCCATCCCTTCGTCGCGCCTCTTTTTCTCCCAGAGATCTTCTATCGCGATGCCGCTTTCCCGCTGTTTCGCGAGCTCTTTCTCAAGAATCAAGGCCTTCCGTTGGGATCTTTTTTGGCGGCAGTCCTTCCTTTTTGGAAGCATTAGCCGACCAGGCTTTTTTCCCTTTTTGATTCGATCGTGTCGCTCTTTCAACTCCCTCCTCTCCCTTGGTGAGATACGTAGAATCGGTTCTTCCGCGCCCCTCGGACTCAACATCCCCCCTTCAATCATACCTCGCCTTCATTGGTCAGAGCCGCGTTGATACTCCAGCTTCCCTTCGCTTACTTCACGTAGAAGAATGTCTCGGGCTTTTCGGGATGGAACCTTTTTTTCAGCCTTTCCTCCTCCCTTTTGCGGAAGCAAACATGTCCCCCTGAGATTAGGAGCTCCTCTCATGGAGCCTCCCTTTGTCCTTCTTATTGAAGGCGCCGTTTAGATGTATCCTCCCGGCGGCTCGCGTTCTTTTTCTTTCCAGAATTCCTTCTTATTTCCCTCTCCAGATGAAGGTCGCCAATCGAGCGACGGATTTTGTTTCTCGATTCGGGAGGAGGTCGTTCAGGATTAGGAGGCTTCCTCTTCTGAGCACCCCTCCTCGCCCCTTTCCCATTTCAACTGTCGTCGGTATCAGCGATTGCGAGCCGTCGGCACTTTTACGAAGCTTTCCTCTCCTTCTCCACCAGCGAGTCGGGGTTTTTTTCTATTTTCCGCGCCCTTACCTTTTTTAATGGATTAGAAGTCCACACGCGGCCGTTCCTGAGACTCTTTTTTTTTCCCCGCCAGGCCTTTCTTTTCTCTTCCCTTTGAGGACATAGCTCCTTGCACCTCGAACCGCTCGATACCCCTCCGGCCACAGCGCATTCCTCCCCCGCCCATGATGTTTGCGCCCCCAGAGTTCTTTCCGCGTTCCTCCTTCTTCGCAGCATTTGCACTCACACTTTTTTTTGCGGTCCCTTTTTTCTAGAGCAGCGCCTGGAGTTTCTTGCCTCCTGCCCCCCCCCGTCCCCTCCCCCTTTCAAATAGGACCCCTGGAGTTGGTGTCTTCCGGGTTCCTTCGAAGCAGTATCGACCCTTTAGAATCGATCCTGCCTTCGTCGGCACCAACTTTTTCCTTGCTTTCTGGGGGCGTTTCCGAAGAAAATCGTGGTTTCTTTTCCGTCCTGCTTGTCTTGTCCTACCTGTTGAGTTCGCATATTGGCGCTTTTTGTCTCTCCCCGAAAAGCCCCTCGATCCTTTACTCCTTCTCGATGAAGGGGTCATTACCCCCCTAAGGCAGAGCCTTCGAATCGGTTGTCTTCATGTTACTTTCTGACCCCTGTCCCTCGCGAACTCTCTTCTTTTTTTTCCAGGTGTCGCGGAATCCCCAGTTTGGAATTAACCGTAAAATTTCTTAAAAGGTTCCTTTTCATTATGGGTGATTTTGACAACTCCCCGCCTTTTCCCTCTTCCGATTCAGACGCGTCTTTCGTCCTCCGCGCAGAAATTTTTCCTGCGCTCTCCTCTCCTAAGGGATATCTCTCCTTTTTTAGTATTCTATTCTGACGGGCCCCTCTTTGAATGCGTGGTGACGCTCCTCCTTGGCGCTGTTCCTGCCAAGACTTCGCCACAAAGCTTTTCGTCTCCCCTGCTTATGCCCTGTTTCTAGATATGGTGATTGCCCCAAACTCCTAAACTCCTATCGGCGGCTGACCCCTTCGGCTCGTTTCCCGACGAACGTTCCCCCCCCCATTCAACCTGCCTTCACTTTTTCCCCCAGACGACAATTTCACCCCCTTTCCCTACGCCCCTTTTGCAATCTCTCTCGGACTCCCTCTTCTCTTCCCGGAGACGATGGTACTCCCGCGCATCCAGGGCCTCATCTTTAAAGCGCTTCTGGCACTTTTTTACCTATTTACTTTTTTTTTCTCCGGGCTCGGTTTTTTACCCGCCTTCCCGTTAGCTTCTTTGTTCGTGATCCCCTTCGGCATATTTCTACCCCCTCTCTAGTGGAATAATCATCCTTTGCTGATTTGGTCTCCCCCACCCCCCAAAGCTATGCCGCAATCCCGGATGAACTTCCAGGTTCTCTCCCTCTGTGATCGTTCCCCCTTTAAGACCAGCTCCCCGCAGCGAAAACCCCCCCTCATGCCCATCTTTCACGTGGCTTCGCCATGGCTTCCTTTCCTCATTCTTTTGTGTGTGATATTCTTCCTGGTATGCCCAGTCGGAAACAATCTTGGAAGTCTTCTTCCGTTTCGCCTTGCGTAGGCGGTTGCAGTCTTTTTTTTTGGGGTTGATTGTTTTTTTCAAACCTCTTCTTCCCAGGGGGGTCGCCCTTTTTTTGGCCGGAATGTCTCGGCGCCCTCCCGCTTGAATCTTGTGGAATTTTTCTCCCGCCGCTCTTTTCCTTGCGCCCACCCCTCGTTACCTCGTTGGTAGCCCTTTCATTTCAGCGACCTTCTCGTCTCGCTTTTCTTCCTGCAACGGAGGTAACCCTTTCGGAATTTTTTTCGTACACAGGAGAGGAAGGAAGACCATTCTTCGGAAAGGAGTTTTCGTATTTCCCCTTTGAATGATGGGATCTATAGTTTCAAGGAACCCAAAGCTGCAAAGGTCTGAGCCCCTTTTCAGGTCTCCCCCCCCTGTTTTTTCGAGGACTTCTTAGCGCGTTCCCCCTGTGGCACGACACCCCTCCCCCATAATGGTCATGGACGGTCCCTCCCCCCACAGTCCTTTTTACTTTTAATTCAAGCCCCACCCCCTTTTCTGGTGCGACATCCCGCAGAGCGTTTTTCTCTCATGAAGAGAAAATCGACCGGGGGATACCCCCCCTTTTCTCAAACATTTCTGCCCCGCAGTGCACCTCTCCAGCTCTGGTTCCTTTTCGACATCTCCCCTTCCTGCAGGTCCGTCACCTGCTGTTTTTCCGGCTGCCTCTCCCAGGCTTCTTTCTCTTAGGAATCCCCACACAGCCTTTCCAAGAAGCCCTCCTTTTTTTTCATCACCCCGCTTTTTTCCTTAGATTGACCACTCCCCCCCCTCTCTCCCCCTTTTTAACCCCTCTGGAACCCTTTTGGCCGACGTCCTTAACATCGTGTCCCTTCCTTCCTCTTAAGGGAGAAAAACCTTTCCCTCCTGCTCCGAGTGCATTGCATCTGGAAATTTGGTTTCCCCATTCCCCGTCCTTTCCCTGAGTTGATGTCTCTCCCCCCTTGTTAACGTGATACCTTTTTGCGACGTCCGACCCCCTCTACCAAGTACTCTGGTCTTCCAATTCGAAGCACTTTTTCCTGGTTTTTGCGCTTCTGGGACGACTTGCATTCCACGAGTTCTCTAATCTTTCCTGGGGACGACTTTTGTGTCCTCTGTTGCCCCTCCTCCCGGTATCGATCTTCTTTTCGAGGTGGCAATCGGGCCTCACCGCCGAGAATCGTCCTTCTTTTGTTGCGGCTTGTCCCTCGTCGAATCCCGGCTCTTCGTTGCCGTTTCTTTTCCCCTTCTTAGTTCCCTCTTACGCAAAAAACCCGACCGCTTTTCCCTGCCCGGCTGGCGTCCTCTCTTTTCTATAGTGGAAGACGGCTTATCCTTATCGAGAAAACATTTTTTTTGGCTTGTGTTTTTCGAAGAGCTCGCCTGCTCCCTGCTGTTTCCCCGAAGAAGGGTCCCCGGCGCTCGTCAGCCGGTTCTCTGTTTTTATCGCCGACCTTTTCCAGAGATCGGTACCTCTGGCATAGCAGGACGGACTGTGCCAAGTTTCCTCCTTCCGAGGCAAGTTCTTGCCCCGGCTGTCTTCTCTTTTTTCCGGAGTCCGGTTCGCGAGGAATTTGCTTCCTGCGGCGCCTCCGGCCCCAAAAATAATTTCCTCCCCCCCTCCCGTGATCGAAACTTTTTTCATTTCTCCCGTGCGCGACACCGCTCCTTCACCAATGGTTCTGAAAATTCGCGTCTCGTCTCCAGAGAGGATTCCTTTCCGCGGTTTCCCCACGATGTCGGCCATGCGAGGTATCTTTTCCCCCTTCTTCCTGATCGTCCCTTCCCCCCCTTCATTCCCAAATATGGTCGGCGAACTCCCTATGGTGTCTTTTTTCTCGCCCTCCCCAACGCGCCGTTCTTTTTCTTGCTGGGGCACTTCGCTGCTCTTACCTTCCCGGTTTTCAAAAGAGGAATAGCTGGTCCATCGAATAGCTGTCTAGAGGCCTTTTGCTGGGTTCAAGAACCCCCCCCTCTTTTTCCCATCAGTGACGTTGAACGTCCCCTTTCGGTCCATAAAGGGAACTTCCTTTGTCTCCGGCCGCGCGCAACAGAGTTTTTCCCTTTTGGGAGAGTCCTTTCGCATCCGGAGTGATTGCTCTTCCCTGTCCTCCAAACCCCTTTTCCTAGGTGTCCCTTCTCCTTTTCGGAAGCAGAAGAGGGCTCCCCTTCCTGCAGATATCTCTCTTTTTTTTTTTGATATCTATTCCCTCCTGCGCCGCGGCTGCTTCAGCACCCCGTCCCTTTAAGAGTCTGCTTCCATGATGACCTTCCCCCCCTTCGGAAGCGAACCAATGCTGTCTTCCTACGTTTTCGAACATTTTTCCCCCGATGTAGTTTGCGTATCTCCCTTTCCAGACTCCCCCCCCCCTCCGCCCTTTCGTCTCCCCCGCGATTGAGGATATCCCTCCCACGTCTCACTCTCTTTTTGATAGACGCACCGTTTCGCGCGGCATCTCCTTCACCCGGCCTCTTCGGCGTTTTTCTTCGAACAAAGACGGGAGGTTTACCTCGTTCATGACTCTCTCTTGGATCTCTTTTTTATTTCCAATTCCGCGCAGAGGTCAAATTTTTCGCATGGGGAAGTCCTTTTTGCCAGCGCCCTCTCCTCCTTCGGCAGATATACCGTCATTCCTCTCTGCCTTTTGGTAAGCGCCTCCCCATATTGACGATTCTCGCGCGGGCGCAGGACCCTCCCCCTTCGAGAACTTCCGGGCGATTTTTTTTTTCTGCAAATGATTGTTTATGCCGTCCGTCGCCGCCCTCTTTCTTTCCAAAGTCTCGCTCTTTTTGAAGGACGAAACTTTTCTGTCTGTAAGTGCCTATGATCTTTCCCCCCTCCGTTGAAGATTTGCTTTCATTCGGGGCATCTTCGCCGATTCCTCCCTCGCGGATGACGACGTCTCCAACCCCATCTCAATCTTCCCCTCTCCTTCCTTTTTCCGAGCGTTGGATCATGGATCGGGCGGCTTTTCCTTTCATTCTTTTTTTTCAGGTTGCGGGCTCTTGAGCAAAATCCAATCCCCTCCCCCTTGATCAGAGATTGAGAGCCTTCCTTCTCTCTACGTCGATCGCTCCTTTTTCCTCCTTATCCTTATGGTTTTGCGTAAGCCAGCTTCTTCCTTTTTTTTTTTTTTCAACTGAATTCGACGGCACGAACGCTCCGTTTTTTCCCTTCTTCTAAGAAGAAGCATCATCTTCTTCGCGTTGAGGCCTCCCTCGACCTTCTTTTTTCCTTTTTTTTTTTTCTAGATAAAGCGGGCCTGAGTGTGAGGACGTTCCTTTTCGCAGGATGTTGAGAAATATTTCTTTTAAGCGCCTTTTTTCAGAAGATCGCAACCCCCTCTGCCGGCCTTGTTGCTGTCCTATTTAAGAGCCTATCCCCATGGGTAGTCTTTGGGTGTCTCCGTAGAAGTTTTTCAACTCTCCCCTAATTCCGCGCGTATGCACACCCCCTCTGTCCGGGTGAACTTTTCTGCGTTCCTCTCGATAAGTTTCTGCCTCAGTGAGCCTTCTTTCATGACTTCCTCTTCCCCCCCTCCTCGATTTAGAAAGACTTGGGTCGGGTCGAGACTCCCTCTTTTATCTGTTTTTCTTTTCGCAGGGATGTTCTCTTCTTTTCGAGGGGTGTCCCCTCTCTCTTTTTCCGGTGATATAGTCAGCCTACTTTCCCTCGGATTAACCTGGTCTCAGACGAAGGTTTCCCCTCAAGTTGGTACACTCTCTTGCAGAGTCTCCCCCGGTCTTAGGGAGAAAGGGGTTCATTTATCACACAGGTCTTCTTTCGTAATGCCCCGCCCCTCCTCGCCGAAAGGCGTCTTTTCTCTTAAGCTTTCCCTCCTTACTCCCCGTAAACCCTTCCTTTCTTAAAGGTCCGGCCCTACGTTTATTTTTAGTGAAAACCCCGTCTCCTCCCTCCTTCTTTTATCGCTAGGCCTCCGAGTCATCCTCTTGTGTTCTGGCAATCCCCCTTTCGTATACGATACTCCCTCATAATTTGTCTCTGCCTGTTTCCTGAGTGGTTGAATTCTTTCCTCATGCCCCCCCTCAATCTCCTCTCTCCCCCCTTTCTCTTAGCTGAAAGTTTTCTACCGCACCCCTACGCGAGTTCCTTGTGATGTGGGCGCACACCCTTCCCCATGTTGCGTTGTATAGCCTGCCTTCACGGCCCTATGTTCAGGATGGGCTCCATTCTTTCAACGGAAATGCCGTCCTTGAGGCTCCCCTCTTTTTCACTCGACCTTTCCCCTTCCACAACAAGGACCTCTCCTTTCCCCCGCCGACGACGGCCTCGCAAGCGTCGTCCTCCCCTACGAGTGTTCCGACGTCCCCTTACAGGCAGCCCTATCACCTCCTCTTTCTTCTTTGAGAACATGGCCTCCCCTCCTATTGGAAGGAGTTTTTTTTTCGCTTGAAGTTTCGGACCCGTCCCCCCCTCTGGAACGATCCTTGGATTTTTTGCGGGCCCCTTTTTTCGGAATAGATTGCTTCCCCCAATCTCTTTTTCCCCTTTTTTTTGTTTTCGTCTATTGTATAAATCTCCCGCAAATGGGCCTCCCGAGAACCCGACCCGTTGCGTCGCGCTTGATTTGTTTTTTTTTTCCGCAATTGTTTTCCCGGCCGCTAAAGCCAAAACTGCCCTTCCCCTCGTTCAACAAAACCGGTCCCTTCGGCGTTGATATGGTGTGACTATGTTTTTCGTCGGAACCCTCTTATCCTTGTGACAAATATCGACTCTTCCTTGTTCCGTGCGCCAGCTTCCTTCGTAGTGTTTCGTACTGGGGTTATTGTCGGCGTTACTTTTCCTGAGTCCTTCTGGAAATTGGAAAGGCCTCCCCCTGAGATATTCTCCCACAAGATCGGGGCGGAAGGAAGGATGATTTCTGTTCAAGTTGTGATGAAACCCCCCCCAATATAGCAAATGCTGCCCGGGCCCCGCTATCCATAAGTCCTTTCCTCGACCGCTTTTGTGTTTTCCTTGATGATGTTTTTACCTCCCCCCCTGCCCCACGCGGCCCAAGCATTCCTCGTAACCCGAGGCGAAACCTGCGTATCTTATTTCCTCTTGTTCGTATCGGCTTTCGCGCATGGGAAAGGTTTTGAGGCCGGAGCGCTTCGCTTTAGTTATTTTTTCACTCCTTGTTTCCCCCTCACCAAGAATGGGCATGTCCCACCTTTTCCGGCATCACGTCCCAACGAACACGTTTCGAAAAAACTGGCGCGCTCCCTCGCTTTCAAAGGTTTTTCCCGGTATCCTTGGTTCCATTGCGAGCCAACTCGTCCTTGCCCCGCCGTTCCTTATGAGCTATTGGAACCCTTCATCTCCTGTCGGCACGTTTTCGGTCTCCTCTTTTTCTGAAGATATAACCTGTGTCCTAGTGAAAACTCAACGACAAGGTCGCATCAGCTCATTTTCCGCACCCCCTCTCCCTTTCGAGGCCTCGAACCCTCCCCATCTTCTTTTCGAAAGAGCGTCCCCGTCAGGAACATGGTCTTTTCTGCGCCAAGGAGAAAATCTCAGTGACTGCTTTCCGGCTGACTGTCCCTTTCCCTGCCAGTCTGGTTCCTTCCCCCTGCCGTCGGCTTCTGGCGACGCAATTGATTCCGTGATCAAATGCGTTCCCGAACTCCCCTTTTTCTATGCGTTCCTTAAAAAGGGACGGTTTGTCTTGTGATGCGATATGATTCATTGCCTTCCTCCTTTGTCTCCTTTGCTCATTCTTCTTGTGGTAGCGCCCCCCGCTGGCGAGGTATCGTATTGGAGTAGAGGTGTCTTTGAGGGCCTCCCCTTTCCGTCATGATGCTGCAGGCTCCTCCTCTGCCTAAATTCTCCCAGTTCCCCCCTTCCCCCCCCCCCTTGATCGAACGAAGTAAGTTCCCTCCCCCAAAACCGAAGCTTGTTTCTTAAACCTCGGTCTCGACTAGATAGTTTCTCTCAATAGTCCGTCAATGGCTTCCGGTTGGCGGTGAAATCGAAGCAGATCTCCCCAACTGCAGAAAGCCCTTTCCCTCCGCCGATCCACAAAAGAGCGGTCTCCCGTAGTCTGACTCTCGGCTATTTTTTTTCTCTCTTGCGTAAGACGAGAGCCTAGCGGCCTCCCCTCAGACTTTCCAGAAGGTACCGATACTCCTGACCCCTCACCGATTATGATCTTTCCCTTTCTCTGATAGCCGGCGACCCAGCCATAGCTAGCGTTGCCTTTCCTCCCCGCGGCGGGACCTTCCTCTTCAGAACGACACCTAGAAATGTACGCACCCTTTGTGGATTCGTTCCTGCGCTCCCTCGCGAAACCCTCCTCTCTTCCTTTCCCCCGGCGCTGGAACCAAAGTCCTTTTCTTATTTCTTGATCTTTTTTGCCTTCTTTCCGGTAGATTTCACCTATTTCGGAGCGTCACCAATTCTTAGTTCACTTTGATTTCGATGCACTGACGACTCCCCTTCCTCTCCTCTGGTGCTAACCTTTGTGAATTTTTTCTCCTCCTTCTTGAAGGAATCAAAAATCCCTGAGGCCGTGATGCTCCTTTCGATCTTCTTTTGGGCGCTATCACGACCCTTCCTTCCTCTTAGCCACCACGTCTTTCTTCTCCTCCCTCGCCTCCTCTTTTTTTTTTCAGGATGGACGGTTTTCCCAGCCTCGGTCTCCTCTTCCTTTCCGAAAACTCATCTTCCCGGACCTTACTGAAACGGTCCCTCACCGGTACGTCTTCCCTACAGGATTTGATTGGCCTCTGTCCGACCCCCCAAACCTTTTCTCCCTGAGGTGTAATCTTTCTTTTCAGAGATGGGCGCGATCGTTCTCTCCTCTCTCTTTTCCTTTTTTTTGCTAGAAGATTTCTTCCCTTTTCTCGGGATGATCAGAAACGTTCCTTTCACTCTCCGTCCTGCGGATTTTTTCCGTCCTTTTTCGAACAATGCAACTCTTCGGTGACCTCGGAGGTCTTTCGTCGGTACTCCGTTAAGAGTAAAAATGATTGCTCTCGAGTTGAAACAGCCAGAACTGAGTCGCTTGAGGCTATCTTTCGATGCAGACCAGCGATCCCCCTACGGACTCCCTCTCGCATGTCGCGCTCCTCCCGGAGGGAGTTGGGGGATTCGGCGATGCAACAGAATGGACTTCCTCTTCCTGCTCCATTCGACTCTCTTTGTGATGTAAGTAAGTGACTCCTCCCAGGTCCCCTGCCAGTCCCTGATCCTTGTTTTCCATGTAGAAAGAGGTTCCCTCAATTTCGCGGCCTTAATTTTTTCTTCTCTCCTCGCCCGCGTTTCAGGGGGCGCAGCCTTTCTTGACCTAGAGCTTTTGCGAACTTTCTCAAGTAGCAGAATTGTCTCTGCTGAGGTGTCGGGCTCTTTTGATGCCCCGGAGGAATGGATTGAGACCGCCCTCTCCTCCTTCTGTTTTCGGGGATAGAAGAAAAATCATTTCGATCAGAAGGGTTTTCCTTTGCCGGACTCATGTTCCCTTGATACGGTACCTGCTTTTGGCCTGAATCTATTTCATTCCTTCCCCACGCGTCGGAGATCAAAACCCTCTCCAGATGGCCTCTCCCTCGTTCCTGATACCTCGAGTTTTTCTCCCAGGCTCGGAGAGCTCCCTTTTTTGAATTTTGCTGGTCCGTCTTTCGAGACAGACATCCTCCACTCCCAATTTAAACATTTTAGATTGCGTCGGCAAACGATCGCTTAGCTTATTACGCTCTGTCCCGGAGGAATTCCCCCCCCCTTTTTTAGTGTTGCCCCCTGATTCTTCAGTCGATCAGTAGTCTTTCTCCGATCTAGAAGTCATGACCTCCCCTTCTCTTCCCTCATCGAACTCCTTCCCCCCGTTTCTTCCCTTTTTATATAGAGCGCCACGAGAACTGCAGCTCCCCCTCTTCAACAGGGTATCCGAACAAAAGGACCCTTTAGCATTTTTTCTAATAGGATATGGACTCCCACGAGTGTAATGATTGATCTCACTAAACAGCCACCGTCTCCTTGTGTAATCCTTTAGCCCATGCCTTTTCTTTTCGAAGTAGAAGGCATTCTCCCCTTCCCCGTTCAAACCTTTTCTTTCTGTCCGCGCCGGTCCGTGACTTTGCCACCAGCTTTCTGTTTGCATTCAGAGTCTCACTCATTATGATACTCCTTGAGCATCGTATGTCGGCTTTCCAGGTTCATGAAGTCGGCACCCCCCTTTCCCTGATTTTCGAGTCTTTGTTGCTTACATTTTTCTTTTTTTTTACGAGCATGTCTGTTCGCTTCTTGTCTAACATCTTCCTTTATTTCGAGACAGGACGGTGCTATCCCCCTGACTCTCGATCTGTGCCCGCTTCCTCCTAGAGAAGGGGTAACTCCCACCCCCAGAGGCTTTTCATCACGGCTTGGCCTGCTTATAGGGGGTCGCATGTTACCCCCTTCCCCCGGGTAATCTCCTCCTCTTAGCGCAAGTTGTCGCGTCCCCGTTTATTTTCCCCCGGACGTTCTTGCTTGCATTCCCATCTTTTTTGGGGAGGGTTCTTACCCCTTCTTGACCCGCAGTTTTTGCTTAAGCCTCTCTCTCTTTCGCAGACCTTGCCCTGCTTTTTTCCTGTGAAACGACCTCCATTCAGGATCCCTCTCCTCCCTCAGAATAAGTTGCTCTCTTCCGGGTTACGATGCATGGAGTGGTGTACGCTTTTCCTTGGAGCTGAAAAAAATCCTTTCTCTCTCGTACCACCCCAACCTCTTTTTCCCTCTGGATTGCTACCCTCGTTTTTAGCGTGCACTCTTCTGTGGGCGCACACCCCCTTCCCGTCCCCGGTATATTTCCCCCTTCACATTGCTGGGTTCTGTTAAAATTCAGGACATTCCTTCCTGCCGCCTACATGCGTGATCGACTCTTCCAAGGCATACTCCCCCTAGCGACGGCACGACGACTCCCCGCCTCCTCTCCCCCGGAGGAACTATTTCTCCGATTTTCCGCCCTTCAATAAAAAGGGGCTGACTTCCCCCCATATCAAAGACTCCCGTGATGGTTTCCTCTTCCAGCAAGGTTTTTCCCCTTCTTGCTGTCCCCCCCTCTTCCTGTCTCATTTCTGACCCCTCCCTCTTTAAAGATAACAGGCTCTACTCTTTTCGTTCAGAGTGACT
>Ga0179591_1335553_pt1 | contig 11552 bp, 8 predicted proteins | sample CZOMad2_1_08_16f_FD_182891 | JGI IMG/M metagenome (GOLD analysis project Ga0179591, IMG submission 182891) | Vadose zone soil fungal communities from Angelo Coast Range Reserve, California, USA - CZOMad2_1_08_16fungal (PacBio error correction) | ecosystem: Environmental > Terrestrial > Soil >... | reverse complement strand
CCCCTCCCCGACTCGCCATTTCCATGAGACTTCCTCTTTATCTCACATCCCACACGCATTTCAACTTATCTCTGATCGTAAGAAGACGAGGAGGTTCCGATAATGCCCACCTATGGTCACACAGGTTTTTTCTCTAAAAAGGAGCTGAAGGACTCGTTTTCCGACCCTTCTTTGGTTTCGATTTCATGGGATAATTTTTTCACCCTTCCCATTTTTCCGCCCGAGCGTTTTTCAATTTATCTGTCGTCAATACCCGGTATGTATTGGTATCCAATCCCTCTGATCTCAGAGTATTTAGACTTCTTTCCCCCTCATTACAGCGATGGTATCCATATCCCCGATCTTTCCCCCTTTAGGGCATCCCTATTCAACGCCCCCTTGGGCTGTCTCTCCTCTGAAAGACGCCAAACAGTGACTAAGTTGCTATCAGGCAACACATCGCAGCAAAAAATCTATAAACTAACCCAACCCGGAGTCCCGCCGCGATGTCGTGGAGCAGAGAAATCCCCACGGTATGGTATTTGGTGGCCCGGCTTACAATCTTCCCCTCTTGAAATTCCAACGCTCGGCAAAATCTTCGTGGAGAACCCTCCCTTGCCCGATAGCCACGACCCCTGAACATAATTTAGTTTAATTTTCCTTTTCTTGTTAAAGACAGTTCAGAAAATTGCGGTACCCCAGGTTTTCCCCCCCCTCTTCCCGGGAGACTTTTTTCCTCTCCCCCTCCATCAGATCCAACAAACCCCCACTATACAGAGCTCTACTTCCAGGTTCCCGCCGCGTGAGCCTTCTCGATCTGTGTTAGCCGTCAAGACTGTTCACCCCGCTAATATACTGAACCAACCCTCCCTCAGGCGATCGGTGCTTAAAAGATATGCTAATCAATGTGGTGCCATCTTTGATGGACAGTCGGAATGGATAGCTTTCCCGGTTCTTTTCCTCCCTCCAAATCCCTGTATGCCCCGAATGAAAGTTCTGCACCCATCTTCTCTCGCCTGACATGTGCGCGACGTTTTCCAAGACCCTCCTAGTCGGCCATTTTTTGTCTGCTGAGACAAACGCCACCTAAACTCTCAACCGTTAGTGTTAATCATCCTTCTTCCCGAAGTTTCCACAGTCACGTACAATTAAAACCCCCAACAGCTATAGGATCCCGAACTACCCGTGATCCCCTGCGCTTTCTCAACACCAAACGATCAGCCGCACCAAGGTGTCCCTCCGCCGTTGGTTGCGCGCCCCGAAAGGTGACGACGAAGCGGCTCGGAGCAGTTGAACAATCGTCCCTGTGAACAGAGCGTGATGACCTCGGCTGACCCTCAATGACTCGCCGCCTGGGGTCCACAAAGATAGTCCAAACAAAACCCCCCTGCCGTCACAGCTCTCCCTCCGTTATCGCAATGCCCCAATGATCCTAAACCCTTTCTTCTCCGCTTAAATACAGTTCTCAACCCCCGATTACGAATCGCCGCTCCCAGCACCCCTTCCTTCATATCTCGTCATCCTAATTTGTTGTTCGAGGACTAATTACGTCGTGCGGCGCGCGAGTCGGTAATCTTAGAAACACGATGTCCCGTAAAGCTCTCTACTCTTAAAAAAAGTGTTAGGCGTCTCTCGCTCGTGAGAGAACCTGTCTCGAGGTTTTGTGTTGTTCCAAACATTTTCTTTCTTTTCATTTGCCACTCCTTACCCGGTCCGGAAAGGAGGCTCTGATTTCTTTTTTTTTTTGCTTCGGGATTCATTTCTATTGAAAACTGCTTCCCTCTTGTCCCTACCCGAAGATGTTTCGATGCAAATTCCGTCTGACACTTCTTAACCTTTTCCCTCCCGCAATCCTTAAATCTTGATCTCGTTTGTGTCCATAGTCTACTTTCCCATCCTATACGGCAGGTAACGGGTGTTAATGCTCTTTTTTTTTATCCCTTTTGGCAACCCTGATTAACCCCTCCCCCGAGGTCCCCTGTGATATCTTCGCGTGTCGATACGAGTCTAGTAAAGAGAACCCCCCGACAACTCTGCGTCTTGTACGAAAGCCGAATTTTCATTCCCGGGGTTGAGAGTTGAGACGTTCTGTTTTTCGCCAGGTTGGCTTCTTAGGGCCCTCATGATTCCCCTGTCTCGATATTTCCCCCATTTAATACAGCTTATCCATCAAGCCCTTTATGAGTAGAATATTTCTACTTAGCACCGATTGCTCCTTCTTGTTTCTTTCCCCTTCGATAAATCTTCATTTCCCTTGTTGACCTTAACCCCCAGTTTAGAGAAGTTCAGCCGCGCGCCCGGACTTTTTATCCTGAAGTCGCCAAGTGGTAGAGTAGACCTTCATCTTGTTCAGGTTAGGCTTTGTTGGAGTGGTGGGGTAAAAAATCAAACATGGGAAAGCCTTTTTTGAGCCTTTTTTTTGGTCTCCGGTTTTTCCTTTTCCATCTTACCTGTCTTTGAGTGCTAAAGGCCGAGTTTTTTTTTTCTTTTTTTTCTCGCACGCTCTCCCACTGTTTTTCTGGGCCCCACGTCTTTCCTGCGAGCGTAGGGTGAATTTCTAACATTCTTCAGATTTACTCCCCCCCGCCCCCACCTAACCGCTCTTTCTCGTCTTTCTTTCGGGCTTCTCCCGGGATCGTTTTTTTCTATATTATTTTTGGGGCTGCCGCCTGGTTTCGCGGCCGCCTAAACGAGTAAATAGGTGGATGATTTTGCCCCCCTCTGATCGCTCCCCTCAAGTTTCGAATGCGCTATGCATTTTCTTTTGCCGACTGTCTGTGCGCTCTCTTAGATTGATTCTCGCGTTAGATTGGGGAAGTAGTCGCCACTTGTCCGTTCTTCTCTTCACGGATGTGCCCCCTCGAACCATTTTTCCCCCTCTCCCTTGCAAAACTACCGCTCGCGGGCGCCTGTCATGTCCCACAGGAATCCCTGAAGGACCTTTCCTGGTCCCGCCTTTTCACGCTTCACACCAGCCCATTCGTCCCCGGCCCCTTCTTTTAAATAGGTTGCATCTCAGGATCACCACCCCATCCCCGGCGTCGATCGCACTTACATTCGATGCTGCTGTCTCATGATTCCTCGCGTTTAATGAACAAGGCTTTGCATAACATGCTCCCCCCGCTAAACAACGGATCCCTTCCCCCTTCCCTCTGCCTTCCGAGTCAATCATAGCAGAAGAAACGGCCGCCTTCACATTGCGTGGCTTTTCTTGGAAGCTTCTTTATCCGTTTTCCGTTTGGTTCCCTTTTCTTTTTCCTTTTTCCCTTCTAACACCTTTTAGACTCACGTATCAACCCAACTACCCTTATCCGGTCGGTCTCGTTTCACCCCCCCCCCCCCCCGTATAAAACATTGAACAGCCAGGCACACTAGGATTGCTCTGCCGATTTTTGGCCACCCTTTCTGCCAGGCTTCTTCTCTGTTCCTTGGTCCGTTCCAGCACTGCGCACCCCCGCGAAGTGATTAGCCACGATTTTGTCATTCTATCCACTGTCCCAATTGAAAAAATCCAGAATTTTTTCCTCCCCAGCGTGTGGTCAAGTCAACTCGGTTCCTGTCATTTCCCACACCAATTCTGCTCTCCTCACCCCGCCAAGGCCAATCCCTTTCCTCGTTTGTTCAGTCTTCCTTTCTCTTCGCTTAGATATGCGTCCCGATCCTCTCCGTTTTCTTTTTTCTTCGGCGTTATTTGCGGTTTTTTCCCCCCCCCATTTTTCGCTTTTTTACTCTCCCTCGCCTAGTCTTTTTTTCGTAAATTTCTTCCCCCCGAATTTTTTACACGCTTTACACTGCACACTTGCTTGATTTGAAAGATACCATCTTTTTTTCCTCCCTTTGGCCTCGGTATCCTTCCTTCTCTAACCCCCTCGGGCAAACTTTTCCTGGAAGCTTCTGAAAGTTATAGGTAACCAATATGAAGTTCCGGCAACAGCCCTTTTTCTTACCCTCCCCCTTTTAAACTAAACCCTGCTTCAAGATTTTACTGTCCCCCCCCTCCTAATTTCTCTCCTACTGCCAGATGTCGGTGGGTTTTGGTCTCCCTCTCAGATAATGCGTATCTATCTAAGCTTGGGACCTTTTCCTCTTCTTCTGCCCTTCGTGAGAGATACTCGCGGCATTTGGGGACCCCCCCTCCACCCCCCCTCTCGTTGTCTGCTCGCCCCTGAGGCTGATGGATTTGTGGAATACGCCGTCGCACGCCCTTTTTTCCCCTCATCGCTTCCGACGCCCTAGGGCCTTGGGGAGGACCCCACATCCCCTGTAAACTGTATCGCCGTCATCAGAAATATTGTACGTGATGCCCCAGATCAGCGTAGCGGTGGCCCGTTCCCATTTTTCCCTTTCGTAATTGGCACCCGAAGCCCCCCCCCCCCCCCCCCAGCCCCCCCCTGAACGTTTCCCGTTACTTTTTAACTATTTTCCCTCTTATTCGTGACGTAACATTCTTGAGTCAGGCTAATTTCAACTTCTTTCGTCCCAATTCATCGTGTGTCTTAACACCATTGCCGCCTCCGTTCCCGTGTCTCTCCCCTGAGAAGCTTCCCAGGGGGTTTCGGACCGATTAATAGTTGGAGAAGTTTGCTAAAACCCGTTGCTGTTCCCAAGGGGAACCGAAGCGGTTTTCCGTTTGAGTGATACCAACCCCTGCTTTCTCGTGTCGAACCCTTGCTCAAAAAACTTTTTGGTGAAAAGTTTTTCTCCCTGCTTGGACATTTGGGACTCTCGCAGCGTTGTTCGGCGTCAATGATTTTTTGATGAAATTGGGAGGATTTTTAATCTCTTTGAAGGGAAGCCCCCGCCGTATCTGGGCCAACCTTCTTCCAACAAGGCTCGCAAATTTTTTTTTTCTTTTTTTTTTTTTTTTTTTTGAAATCGGTCCCTGACTTTTTTCAAGTTTTTGCCTTTTTATTTCCTTCTTTTGTAAAACACCTCTAGGTCTGATATCTTCTCTTCCTACCTAGTTGTTTTTTTTTTTTATTCGACTTTACATCAACAATTTTTACTAAGTCACAACCCACCTAAACCGTAACCAGTGATACTTTACTCTGACCCAAAAAAGACGTGTTTCTGCCGGAATTTTACTGGACCAATATAAGGTAGGGTATCCCCCCAACCATGCCCCCACCTCAAAAACCCCCACCGCGTGCTCTGCGCTTCCTTCAGACTTCCAAGTTCCCTTATCACCATCCCCAGAGATTTCTCGCTTTTGCTACAAAGTCAGCCCCCGTTTTCTCTTTCTTTCAATGACTTCCATCCTGCCCCTCTCGCTTCCTTCCGCCCGGTTTCTCCTTCTCCGAATGCGATCTTCCCAACTTGAGGCGTTTCCCGTTTCTAAAGGGAGTCCCCCTGGTGGGTTCTAGATTCCCGTATCCTCGCAATTTTTCTCGAGCCCCGGAACACTACTCTAATATTTTCTTTCTTGGCGGCACCAAATAAACTATGTCCTTAACTCCCTGATCCCCGGCGTGCGCTCCACTCTTTCGCCACTATCGTCCCTTTACCCCCACAAGGTATGTCGTTTACATTCTTCCCCCAGATTCTTCATTCCCCTCAAGTTGACCGGGTACCGGCACGGATATAAGTCTCGGCTCGTCCTCCCTTGAATATGGTCTCGACTTCAAACCCCTCCCTCTCTCAGTCTCTCCAGACGACAACCTCGATAGTGGCTGTCCACAAATGCGGGGTATTCCCCGGCACAGGTAACCTTACTGCCCAACTTTCCCTACGAACGTCGCGGGATTCGAGGGAATATAATGTAACCCCATCGGTCGCCCAACCACGCTCTTTTACGTCTCTCTCACTTCAGTCTGCCTCCGGCAACTCTCGTCAAGGACTTTCTCTACGTCGGCGCGTTTTTTCTTACTCCGATGGTTCGAAATTCAGAAAGCCTCGGCGGTTGGTCTCCACCCGGCGTAGTTCTCTCAATGGGTCACATGGATATGCCATATCATTGGCATCCGGTGGGCCAGTGCAGAAATCCATCTCTTTGTTCGACCGTAAAGCCTGTTTAACCGTTCTTTGCTGATCTCTGACTGTAAAGGCTGAACAACGGCGAAGCTAGCTCGGATTCACAACCCATCGTCCCCCATTTACCGCACGAACGCCGAGAGGTCTGCGCTCTCCGCGGCTATTGCTGCCCATCTCTTGACAGACTTTTTCCGGGATGGGCTTGCCTTTTCCCTGGCTTCTCTGACTATCCCGCCTTCCCGCCCCCTTTTTGGGACACCTTTCCAATTCCAATGCGCTTGTAAAGTTTTTCCAACACTTCGTTCTTTTTTCGACCCATTCTTCTTTCCATTTTCCAAGTGCGGCCGACGAAGAATTGCCAACCATCCTGCTGCGAATCCTTTTTTCCCGAGATAGTGGCAGATGGTGCTATGTTCGACAAAGGCTCCCGCTGGCGGTCTCTCGGTTATCATTTTCGGACAGAGGCTCCTCTTTGGTTTGGCCCACAGGCTGAACTTTATACTCAAACCAATCCCCATCCGGCAAGAGGAACCCATTTTCTTTTTTTGATATGTCTTACAGATCTGTTTACTGGCGGTAAAATTTCTGGGTGTCCCAAAACCCGTTCAAGCGCACCTATTTCCCCCAGTCTCCGTCGACGCCCCCACACGAAATGTCATCTTTTTCTTCTTCTCGTGTAATGATCGTGTCGTGCTTCCCCCGATACTCGTTTAGTTTTGCTAGTTTTGGTCTCCTTTCTTCCCCCACACAAAAACCTCCTTTTTTTTCCATTGAGACTGCCTCTTGTATCCATTCTCATTTCCCACTCCCCTTAACTGATTCGATATAGTAAACCGACCCTGCATGACTTCCTCTTCACTTTTTTTTTTTTCCGTGTGATTGGGAGCCTTTGAGACGGATTCTCTTTCCCCCGAGGAGGTCGCGTTCCCTTCAGGGTGTCCTTGTTTTCGTTAACACAATCTGTTCCTTTTCCATTGATCTGAGCCGGTATGTATCTGATTCCACTAAGTGACCCTCGGATAATAAGTGGAGCTCTCTTTTACACCCCTCCTTTCCCTCTTTGTACCCCAACATCTTCCCCCCCCTCCTATACCTCACATTTTTTCTTCTTTTTGATCCTCGGCCGGACAGAACCATCCCGATGCGACAGTGTGGTCTCCTCTGACCCACACAAAGAGCACCCACCTCCTAAATTCCCATCACTAACGACTCGAGTCCCGCCGCGATCGAGCTCCCAAAGAAGAGGCCAATGAGGGATTTGGTCTATGAGGTAATTTCTACGCTCGAAAGCAAGCGTTTTTTTTTTTTTTTTTTTTTTTTTGTTTGTTTGTGGCCCAACCTCAATTTTTTCCCGCCCCCGACCTGAACTCTCTTTTTCACCAGTCAACTTCAGGTCACGGGTCCTTCCCCTTCAGCCCCAACCACAGGTCTCCAAAACCACGGGCTTGCATTTCGTTTTTCTAGTCCCCTTCCCACCCGCAGATCCCCCTCGACCTCTCCCAGCCTCCCTGCGACTCCCTACCCCCCAAACATTTATGATAACGCCTCTCTCCGCTCTGCTGCTTCCCGACCTCTGTGAGTTCAAAATCCTGATCCCCCGTACATTATCTACATTCACCACAAGTCATAAGGCCTAATGAGTCCTAAATCTTAGAGCGTTCCCTTCGATGTCCCCGTAGGCTGGAACACTTCATCCTATCGTCATACACCACCTTCCGTTAAAAACGCACTGCCTTCGAACCCGGGATTTTCTCGACTCTTAGCAGCCCGAGTTCGGCAATGTCTCCTTTTTTCTCCTCTTCCTACCATCCCTAATATACTCTTGGCCACACTCGTTAGTGTGAATCATGTTTTCCCCGTATCCTGCCCGTTTCTCCCCACGACAATCCTCCAGTATTGATGTACGCACTCCTCGTCTGCTTGGGGGAAGAAAAACGAAATTCTCTTCCTTATTAATCCCGTGTTGTTTTTTGATTGCCTTTTAATTTCCGCGATCCACTGCACAGCCCTCGGAGTTCTTTTGCTTTTACGATGTTCCACGAACCTCTTCTCTCCTGTATATCCCTCCCGCCCTCAGAATGGCAGGCCCTTCTTTTGCCCACTCCGTGTCCCACCACCAAAAACCCCTTTTTCGGCAAAAATGCGTCTCTCAATGAACGTATAAAATGAGCCTCTTTACCATCCCGTTCTCCGCTACCCCCTACTCACCAATGCACCCCGTCTGGAGCTCTCTTTGTGATCCCCCCCTAGTTTTTCGAGATCTCCATTACGGAATTTGCTTGAGCTGGCGCTTTTTCCCTTCTTTTGATCCCAAGTGATGTTCATCTGCTCCTTTTCCTTCCAGTTCCAGCTCGGAGGATTCTATTTTTTTGGGTTTTTGGTTTGGATAGAACAATCTTTTTTCAGGAGAGGTTCTAGGAGCGTTTCTATATTCCCGACTTCCCTTGGGGAGTTCTTTCACCTTCTTTCCAACGAAAGCCTCTTTAGATGAAACTTTTCCTCGCGCACAAGGACGCATCATTTTTTTTTTTTATTACCTCTGATTTTCTTTTCGTTTGTCTTCATCCCCCCTTCTCCCCGATTCTTTCGTTTTCCCCAAGTAGACATTGCTTTATGGCCTTTCTAACGGCTTTTATATGGGTCCACCGATACCCTCTTCCTTTTTTCCCTTACTTAGGTGGGATACGAGTAGCGCCCCCCTTGACGAACTCTCTGTGCTGTAGAGCCCGCCGTCCCGTTTGGCTGCCATTCTTTCTGTTTAATGGTCTTCGGGTAATGGATCGCGCATATAGGTTCTTGTCCCCAGTAACTCCCATCCTACCCTCTTCATCCAAAGATGGTCCCCTTTTTCTTGCCACCTTTCTCCCTACGCAACGATTCGCCGGATCTGTTTCTTCTCTCAATATCCCGGTGAGGCGTGCCTCTCCCCCGGAGGATTTCTACATCAGCAGCGCTGCTATTCTTCCCAGCTCAGTTCCGGGCACGTGTTGGTTTCGGATGCTGGCTGGTTAGCGTTGGGATAATACTTCAGTGGTTCTCCCTCCCACTATTCCGCGAGTCCGTTTGTTTCTTTCCCTCAAGTTTTTCCATCCTCGTGCGAGTTTGCCTTAAAATCCCCTTTCCGGGTCTTCGTGTGATCCTGACCCTGGTAGGTTTCTTTAAACTGGCTGGCTTTTTTGCTCTTCGTCTCTATACTCTTCCAGATTGGACGGTCCCAACCTCCCTCGCTTTAGGATGTCTCGGTTGGTTTCCGGCTATAGAAAGTTCCCCGGAATCCTTTCGATGGTCTGTTTCTAGTCGAGAGTGTCGATGTTTCGTGCCAATTGCTAAACGGCCCTTGGATTGTGCTTTACCATCTTCTCTCCATTGGCCAAAGGTTTCCAAGTCTCTCCGTCCTTTCTCTGACCGATCTAGGTGATTTTACCCGCCTGCGAGTTAATTTTGGGGGGTCGAACTTCCTTTCACGGATGTCGTGGAATGCAGACCCAGACCATAGGATTAAGTCTTCCCTTGCCCCCGGCGCTCTTTTTTTGGGCGCACCTTCCTTTCACCCTGAATCTTCCATCGAAACCGACTTGGGCTTTCACCGTCAGATACCCATTCTTTTCCCCGGGCCCACATCTTTACCATCGGTGAGACTGATTTCTCCCCCATCAGCCGGTCGTTTACCCGCGATGGACATTTTTTTTCTCACTCGAGAATTCTCCTGATTTTTTGAGGGGGGACCCCTTCCTGAAACAATGCTACCCAACCCTTCCTAGTCCCCACCCCCCCCCCCCCCCCAACACCCAGGTAAAACTTCATTTCTATCGTAAGCCGGCGTTAGCAAGCAAGCAAAAAAGGTATCTGGCTCGGGCTGTTTGGGAGTAGTTGTCGTGCGCGTTTGTTTAACTTCCTACTTTCTCGTTCCTTTCCCCCCCTTTGCCTAATCTTTTTTCGTCCCTCTCGTAAGGGATCATGGTATCCCACACAAAACTCCATTTTCTCTTTGCTCTTGTTCTTTCCTGTAATAAAGTCCCCCTCAGGCAACATCCCAAAGAGGATTGCTGTTCGGCCACCCCGGTCCTTTCTTTGTCCTGCTTTCCCATGTTAATTTTCTTCCCACGTTCCTTTCTCGGCACCTATGTCCCCTATAGCTAAGTCCTGACCTTCCTCCGGATTTTTCATCCCACTCCGTCTCGCACTTGGAACCAAGACCGTTCTTTTCCCGAACCACCCCATTGTGCGGGACCCCCGTTAAAATTTTCAATTGGGGAAACTTTACCCCCCACCCCCCATCTGGTTCTTCAAGACCTTACCACGGAACCCATCCCAACAAAGTAGTTTCAGATCTTTATTTTTGCTAGCATTCCTCGTGTGTTTTTTGTTTTTTTTTGTTTGTTGTTTTTTTTTTTTTTTTTTGACCCTGCCTCTGAGCGATACCTCTTTATCTGCCAGCATTGATGCTCCCTCCCTTCCTTCGTAGCATCGTTCTCCCTTTCCCCGTCCCAAATTCCCGCCAATTTGAACTGCCTTCCCCTTTCTCCCCCTGCACTGCACCTCCCTCTTCTTCATCGACAATTTGGTGTAATCCTTTTCCCTGCTCCTGCGGAAAAATAAGCCGAGGTTTCCCAACCTTCGCCCATTCATCTTTTCTTACCAGTACGGTTAACCCAGGGGGTTCCTTCCCCTGAAGTGCCCCAACTGCCGATTTGACTTATCGACCCCCAAATGTCTCTTGAATTTGTTCCCGTGATTCCTCCCAGACCTAACTAACCAGCTGAAGGAAACTGCGTTTTTTGGATCCCCTCACCTCTTTGACCCTAGCCAAGTTCTAAGAATATTAGCTCCCGTTTCCCCCCCCCGTTTTCGAAGGAAGGAAAAGGTCCGATCGTAAGCCACCAGGAATTGTGTTCCTAACCTGATCTCGTTTTCTCGTGAGACAAATTATCTCCTCAGGAGGTTGTGCGACCCCTTAGGTTACTCATTCTACCTTAGACAGTACTTACTCTATCCTCCCCCCCATACTCGTATCTACTTCCCCAGTTCCCAAAAGATAATCCCAGTGGCCACGTCCGTAGCTCCCGTCTGTTCCATAGACACCTTTTGATCATTCAGCCCAACGAAATCTAGCCTTTTCTCTTATCTAATATTTTTATTTTTGGTCTCCTCAATGATTTTCTCATTAGATTCGTTTAAGAGTACAAACTGGGCTCTTTTCCTCCTCAACGTCGGTCACTCGGTGAGCGCCCCACCCCCGCCTGTTCCCCCGGTATATCCAACCTTGCCCTCCCGCTTTCGATTACGATCGCATTCGTGTAAGTTTCCTAAAACGCGCGGAAAGGAAAGCGACTCTTTTATTTTGCTTTTGAGTCCCCCCCAGCTTTTTGGCCTCCGGACCCCCCTCCCCCGTCAGTCTGTAAAGTTCGCAGATGCCGACATTTTGAAGTACCCTACTCTTTTGCAGCTTTTGGAAGTTGGTTTTTCAAGTCCGTGGCAGGTGTTGCGGTAAGCTCCCGTTAACAGTTCCCTGTTACCATGCTTTTTGATTCCTCACGGGGAAGTACCGCGATTGCCCCTGGTTCTTTTGAGGTTGGATTCGGATTTTAAACCCCCGTTGACTT
>Ga0179591_1306079_pt1 | contig 11552 bp, 11 predicted proteins | sample CZOMad2_1_08_16f_FD_182891 | JGI IMG/M metagenome (GOLD analysis project Ga0179591, IMG submission 182891) | Vadose zone soil fungal communities from Angelo Coast Range Reserve, California, USA - CZOMad2_1_08_16fungal (PacBio error correction) | ecosystem: Environmental > Terrestrial > Soil >... | reverse complement strand
GTCTTTTCACCTTGGAGTTTTGAACCACTCATGATCCATTCCCTCCTTTCCTCCAGGCCCATCAAATTTGTCCTTTCGCCTCCCCTTAGACAGTTCTTAGGTCCTACTTCTCCCCAGTCCCTGGGGTTGGTCAATTACACATCTTTTCGCTTTACGGTTGGTGAGGCGGTGGTTGTGTATTTGTTTCGCTCTTTCCTCCTTTTGGTGGATTTTCCTTCCGGTTCTGTTTTTATGTCTTTTTGCAATGTTGGGTCGTTTTGGTTTTCTTTTCCCAAAACTTTTATTTTTCCCAGTGTTCCCCCAATTCCTTCTTGGCCTTTTTGGTCTGCGTTTTTTTGTTTATTCCTTTTTTCCCCCTTGGCTCCTTCCACTGACAACCTAATATCTTTTCTCTCGTCATGTGATTTCTTGTCTTTGATTTCAATTATTGTGATTTTGTTCCCTTCCATATTCCCCCCACGTGTTCAATAGTGTTACCCACTCAGTTCCCCCCTATCCTCCAAATCTCCAACAGTAAAAAGCTCATCTCAGCATACACCGAATGCTGTTTTTTGGGTTTTGAACTACTTCGCCACCAAGCGCCATTTTTATGAACGTTTTGACTTTAAGTGCTCGGTCCCTCTTCCCTTCTTTCTTGTCACCTCTTCGCAGTTCTTCCCCGTTGTACACTTGACCGCCCCTGTCCAAGGGGATTTCCTTCGTAAACCTGCTTCCTCACGTGGTTCATTTTCTGAGCATCATTTCCTATTGCATTTATGCTATTAATTCTTCCTAACCCAATTTATTCGTGTCATCGAATTTCCACCCGACTAGCGGACCATCCTCTCCTGTATGTCTGCACATTGTGCGTCTTTTTTGACCCCCTCACCTGATGATCTCCTTTGAATTTACGCGATCCTCTCTCGGTCCCAATGCCTATTCGTAAATCGTTCCCTGACCCCATTTCCACCTGTCTGTGTGTACAGGGGACCACCTTTTTCAATATTCCCACAACACCACCCGCACTTCAGATTTTTTTTACAAAGCGCGACCTTTCCAATTTAACCTCAAACCCTTCGCACTCATCAGGACTCTCTTCGCTTTCGCTCTTCTCGTACCCCCGTTACATGTTAAAATTCCAAGTTTTTTTCTAACAATGGCCCCTCCCTTCCTTGTCATTAACAAAGGTCCACAACGTCAAATTTCTTTTTACTTTTTTATACATACTTTTTTTTTTACTCTCTTTATACCTCCTACAATTTTGGGTTCGAAAGTGGGTTCACCCAGCTCGGCTTCCTCACCTTCACTTTTACTACCGTCATCCATTTCCCTCCTTCCCACACTTTCACAAAATGGCCCGTTTCACTACTCCCCCCTAGACCCGTATTGCTCGTTGACGCATACCCATTTTTTCGGTCCCGCCCTTTAGGGCGCTGATGTTTTACTGGCCCATTGTCCCGTCGTCGCTGGGGTTGCCTCTAATTGGTTTCAAATGTCAAATCTATCTCCCAACCGAATATACTTCTCTCCCCCCATGAGTCCCGCTTCGCAATGCTCTCACCCCCCTCTTTCGCTGTTATCGTCATTGAACGTTTGCTGACGACCTCTTCTCCCTCACTCCGGATTTTTTTTTTTTTGTTGGTCTTCTTTAAATTCACATGTTTTAAAACCTCCCCACCTTCGATTGTTAGTCAAACTCTTACCTGCCCCTTTATCTCGTTCGGTTTTAATGATCATTCCCAGTTCCCTTTTGTTCTCCGTTGATCCCCCCGTCCCCTAAACATTTTTTTTTTAACATCCTCTCTGTTTGATTTCATTTGTGCCCAGCTTACCAAATGGAGGTCAAGGAGTCCGTGGTTCTACAAGAGGTTTCCCCAAGGATGGGCAATTTCTGATTTTTGTGACAGTTTTTATTTTTCCGTTCGTGTGGGAATGCCCCCCCGTGACATTGCCCCTCCCTCGGATTACCCCCCTTTTTTTCCCAATCGACATTTTTTCCAATGCGGTGAACGGGTTCTGTGGAAGTCCGCTTCAACTTTGTACGCCCTTTCTCTCCCCTGTCATCCAAAACTTGGGCAGGAGGAGTTACCGAGGCTACGCAGATCTCCCCGTTTTTTTACACCCTTTTTGAGAGCCCTTTTTTCCAATGCAAAGAACCATTTGTGTGAGTGAGATAATTAGTGTGGGCCCATGCCAGCTTTTTTGATTGACTACCCCTGTTTTTTTGCACGTACCCCTTGTACCTTTTTTTGAAAAAATTCTGAGCTCAACTTTGTTCAGAATATCCTCCCCTTCCGGGCTGGATTTCATGCCTCTTGTTACATTTTTGGGACTAAGGGCCCCCCATCCACCCACTGTTTCCCCCACCCTCTGCTCCCCCTATTTTGACCCCAGTGTTTTTTGGCACACCAGTTCCAAAGCTGCCGTATCTATCCAAAGACATACTTTCTGTTTATTTTTGAAGGTTGACAGCGGTGTCCAGCTGTCCGCTGCCCCCTGCGTTGCCTTCTTATTCTCCAACGCCCCCTCCCCCGCAATTAGGCTATTGTAAAGTTTTTTGCACCCATTCGGCCTTCCCATAACAGTCACCTCCAGCGTTACCTTCTTTCCCTTCGGTGACCAAATGATTCCCTTTTTTCCCTTTGAATTGCAGTTTGAACCCCCATGTTCGTCTTAGGGCAACTTCTCAACAACCTCGACCCATTTGGATGCCCTTTTCGTTCCTTTACGCACTGCAAAAGTTTTCAGGGACCATGTATTTGTCCTTAGTCAAATAAATAGGTTCCTTTTTCTTGCAAGTTCCTGCCCTTTGCCTTATGGCCCGACATGCACGATAATGCCCTTCTTCCCAACCACCCGTTTAGTGCTGACTGTTTTTTTATCTGAGTATGGAGCTGAACCAACCTGTCCTTTATGTCATTTCACACTATGAAACTATTTGGTTTTATGATGATCTCTTTTTCCTCTTTTTTTTTGAGAGTCTAATCCACCAAAACTATTTTTAATAGCGTTATTCCCCCATCCCCTTGAGTCATTCCTCCCTGACTCGGACTACCCCAAAACAACAATTTTTGCACACCCTCTTGGGGTGGGGGCCATGTTGTAGTCGGCCATCGGGCACACTATCATGGCACGTGCTAAACCTTCCGCACCTTTTTTTCTTTTTTTTTACCGTGCCATTACAAAATTGCCATAGTTCAGGCTTTTTTTCTTCCTTTCCCTGATATGTTTTTTCATTTCCTACACACTTTTCACCCAATGTTGGCTTGCACTTTGGAAGCCATCCCTGCCCGACTACGTTTCGTTGGTGTTACCTTCGAGCTTCCCAAAAGCATTCCTTTTTTGAGCGACTGGTTAACAATGCCAATTTCACTTTCTTTTTGAGCAGTGTGTCAAGTTTGCCGGGAAATAATAATGGTTGAAACCACGCCTGCCCATTTACAAGCCCTTCATTTCGGTCTCGTGTCGCATGCGCTTGGTTATAATCCTTCCCTGTTTGCTTTTAGCTTTCCACCGCTTTCAAATGATAAAGCTGTTTGCCCCATATGCTTTGTTATCGTCAGCTTGTACTTTTGTGCCAAAAAAAACAAGTTGTTCACCCAATCTTTTTCTCCTTTTTTTCTTTTTTGTTCCCAATTGTATTTTTTCCCTCCATTCCGAACCAACACCTCGAAAGAGTCATCCCCATCCAGTTACGATTTTCTGAACACACACAAACCCTTTCCGTCTTTTTCAAACATATTCCGATTTCTGTCACCCCATTTTATATACCCGCCCCCCCCTTGTTTTAGTTGGGCAACCCCAAAGAAGATATTTCATAGGGTCATACGAATGGGCTGTCTTGGGCGCCTCCCCCCTTCTTACACCCGTTATGCTCCGTATTCTCTTCCTCTCCACCTCACCTCCTCCTTGCAACCTCTATCCTTTCTTGATACAGTTTTCTTTTCCTTCTTCTCTGGGACACTACAGTTCCATCTTGAAACACCAATTATGTCGCTTTTGTCCTTTGCGTTCTCCTCTGGTTTTTTTTCACCCTTTTTAATATCTTTTTTTAAGTTCCCATTACGTCCCCCACACTTACACCTGTCGCAAATCCGAGGCCCACTCTTGGCCCCAATCTTGTTCGTTTCCCCCAGGCCCCTTTTTCTTGAGTTACTTTCTCCTCAATTCCCCACTCTCTATTTCCCCCCCCCTTTAATCCTATTGGGACGGATCACCTTTCCTCCTTGGACAGTTGAGGCTTCTTTCAAACGTCTTTTGCCTTTCCTAGGCCGACTAGTGTTTATAAAGACGCTTTTGATGTTAAAAAGTTCCAACCTTTTTACCCTTTATCTTTTCACCCCCCCCAACCTCTCTTTTTTTCAGATGAAAATGTCTTTTCATTCGATACTGCCCCTCTTCCACAATACTTCTTTTGATAGCACAAATTGATGTTCGCCGCCGTACCTAATTTTCATGCCGTCTTATTCCCTCTTTCTTTTTTGAAGTTTTGGATATAGCTTTTCCCACTTCCACAACCTTTTATATTCAATCGTCCCCACCGGCGGACTATTAAAATTTGGCCCTCCGCGGCATTGGACCTGATCCCTTTTTTTCAACTTTCTCCCTTTTATCCTGTCAATAGGCTATATGAGTCAAGTTCGACGGCCATTTTTTTCCAAATTTTACCCCTGCGTTTTCTGCCGGTATTAAGTTTACCCTCTCGGATTGATCACGCCGTAGATTGGTCACTTCTCCCAACAATTGGTGATTTGATCCCCTCTTCCCCAACAACAAAGCGGTAGAACTTCCCCCCTTTTTGATCGGGTCTGCATGTGCATTGTGAGCCATGCACTTAACGTTTTGCCTTTTAGCTTTTGTAACTTTCCTTTTTCATTACCCCTTTTTCTTACAGTGTCAGCTTTCTTTCTCTTTGTCATTTTAGATATGAAGAGATCTGTGCCCAGGTGTTGGTTTGGTAAGAAGCGTTATCTTTTTTTGTAAAATTCTTGTACCACTCCAGTTTTCGGCTGTCTGTTTTTGTGTTGCCTATTTTACCACCCAACTCTTTTCCCTGTACAAAAAACATGTGTACCACTCGTCTTCCAGTATTACTCGTTACGACTCTGGAATTGGCCGACTAGGCCTTACTTACCTCCACTTAGATTCAGTTGATTAAAACCTTTTGCCCCTCCCCCCACGGTGAAGACTACATTCTTTCCTAGTTTCTGAGGAATTATTCCTTTCGTTACCAATTCGAGACGCTAAGTGGTTACGGTTAGACTAAATCGTCCCCTGGAATATTTCCCATTCTTTGTTCTTTTGAGAATATTCCCCCCCCTTTCTTTTTTACATTTAAACGTTTCATTTCAAAATCCTTTGTACTTTCTGAAGTCCTGTCCCAAGGTTTCTCAGATGTTCCCCTCAATCCTTGGTATTCATGATTCCTCTAATTAAGTCCCCTCTTTGTCAGAAAAATGCGCGTTGGGCTCATTTTTTTTCCCACCTACTTTCTGTGAGCTTTTTCGTGAGGCTTTTCTTTTCTTGATTTATCGTGACAAGTTAGTAACAATTTTCCCTTTATCGTGGAGTCCACCCCCCCCTTTCCCAACCCTATTCAAATTCCCAACCCCACCAGGACCATAGACATTCTTTTATTTCCTCTTCCCTCATAAGGTTGACTACCACACCAACCATACCCCCAACCATGACAGCCCCATTTTCAACCCTATCCCATACCTTTTGTTTTTTTCAAATCAAACCCGACACGCCCCATGCCACAATACCTACACAAATCCGACCACTTTCGTCCCATGAGTCCCTCGACCCCCTCCAACCCTTCACCACTCCCCTCCTCCCGAGACAGAGTCCTTCCCATCTGAAACCTCAACTGGAATCCCCCAAAAACATGCTAATCTTCAACCGAGTCCGTCCTCCCCTTTCTGTCGGCAAATGCTTGCCCCTTTCTTTATGGGCTTGAGTGTAGGTTCTTTTTTTTTTTTTTTTTTTTCTTTTTTTTTTTTTCTTTTTTTGTATTGAGCCTTTTCCTTTTTTGTACATAGATGTTCCCAACCGATCCTTCCACTGAACTATCCCCCCTTGATTCGTCTCTCCTTTTAGATTCCTTTCGTTTTTTTTTGATCTCGACAAGGGGCCATTCCTTTTTTTTCCTTTGAATAATTCATTTGGGAAAACCTCTCCACCTTCTCCTATCACTCACCGGCCCATCACATCCCTTTTTCCCTCCCTTTTTTTATCAGAACTGGAGACTCTGTCCCGGAATCGTTTCCTTCTCCTTTCCCCTTTTTTGGATTCTACTTCTTCTTTTCAGACTGTCCTGTCGGGATGTTTCTGTCTGTCCTTGTCACGTTTCGGTCCTATCGTGCCTCGGGGTTGGACGCAAGCTTTTTCTACTTTTTCTTTCCTTGTTGCATGGGTGTCGTGTCCCTGTTCTTCTTTTCCCCAAATTATTGTCCCTTGTCCCCCTTTTTGTATTTTTGGAGAGTGTTTTTTGGTGCCCTTTTGGGCCGTCAGTTGAACTTGAATTCTTTTCCTCACCTTCATCCAATATTGCTCTCGTCAGTTTTGGGATTTGCCTTTTTATTCTTTTGTATCCTCCGACATTCCCAAAGTTTCCCTTCCTTGTTACCTTACTTCAAGTCAAAAGCCTCCACACCAAACCCCCCCAAAATTTTCTCATAGAAAAAAGCATCTTTCCGCCTTTCCTATTGTTGACTAATGCCCAAGTCGCTCATTTTTTTTTCCTCTCTTTTTCCTTACCTGTGTCTTCGAGTCAATACCTACCAAGGAGTTGGGACCTTTTCATTTTTTTCAAACTCGTTTACACTTTACGTCCTCATTCCCCCCCAGGATTTTCAATGTCAACGTTTTTCCCCTGTAAGAGCCCCTCCTTGTTCCATATTCTTACCTCCCCCCGATGCCATGCTCATGTTGATGCATGAGTTTTCCCTTTAGTCTCAACAACATTTACCTTTTTCATTTCCGCAAACTAATTCCTTTCTCCCCTTACTTTACCTTCCTTTTCTTCTTTCACTTTGTGCAAGGTGTTCCACCAGGTTTGCCCCCTTTCAAATGCATGATCTCCTGACTTTCTTTCCTATTCGTCCCCGCCCCATGGTACATGAGAAATCGGACTCCTCTTTGTCACCATTTATTTTGTACCGGTGCACATCTTTTGGTTCCCCTATTCACCACCCACACGCACGCCACTTTTCCCAATTTCCCCACCCCAAAGACCATTTCAAATTTTTCAACCCCTTCCACAACCCTTCACGCCTTTCTTTCCGAATTTTTTCTTCCCGCGCCCTCTTCAGCTAATAAAAGTTACATCTTCCCCCTAAAGTTAGGCTCCAGTAAACCAGTTTACCTCCAATTTATGAATTAAAAAAAGTCTCCCAAAGGCCCCATGCCTCTCCCTTTTTTTATTCTCGACTTTTTTTTTGTCAATACATTTATTTACATCAGCCACTTGTTTGGTTCGCCTTTTTCCTTCCCCCCCCTACTCATCCCTCTTTTCCCTTCTCCCTTCCTGAATTACCCGCCTTTCCAATTTCCCCACCTTCGTCTCCTTGGATCAATATCCCCTATTTACAGAGGTAAAAGTAAATTATCTCCCCTTCCCACTGACCGGGAACTCCGGTTGACATTTTAGGGTGAGATGAGTCTGCACCTTTTCTTCTTCTCAGTTGGGATGATGAAGATCCATTTTTCCATTATATCCAACCCCCCACCTCTAGAATAGACCCTGCAGATACAACATGCTTCTACCCTCTTCACCTTCAACTGTTTGTTCTCGAATCTTTTTCCTTCTTCATCGCAGTGCTACTTGCAGGACCACTCTAAGATAAGCATCGTGGTTTTGTTGGTGCCGGTCGTAGTCAACTGTTCCATTGTTGGAACTTTTTTTTTTTTCCCCCTCTCCACCGACGTCCTAAAGCTAGTTCTCACACGGACCCGTATCTCGTCTGTTGCAATTTCGGTACCGTTTGCCAACTCTCAATTTCACACCCGTCAACTGTCGGTATACCCTTTCCCTCCCCCCACTTATCTTTGTCGAGTTGGAAAGATAGTTTTGATTGATTTGAGGCAGTACACAAATGGAGCTCTAAGGAGTACGCTTCCGTCTACGGTTTTCCGAGATTGTCCAGCTCTGTTTTCGACTTCCTTTTTGTTGATGGATTACTTTTGAAATCTATTTGACTTAAAGTTACCCCCGCCAGAGGCTTCCGGACACCCCCTGACTTCTTGTTTTTCCCTCGGGAACTTTTAGTGAGTCCCAGAGACCAATAAAATTTGTTCCCTTACCTTTATCATAAAAATGTCACTTGTTCTGTGGGCCGGTCGGCTTTGAAGTTCGATTGTTTGGATCCCTTCCTTAGCCTCCGTTTTTCACTTTTTTTCTCCGCACTCCCCCAAACTCCCCAATTTTATTCCCCTATATGCCGATCTTAGTGTGTTGGCCCCCCAATACAGCGTGTCTTGGCGTTCCAAAACCGTTTGAAGACCCCCCCAACGAACTATTTTTGAAAACGTAGATCTTCCCCCGTAGGTTTTTGTTCCTCCCCTCTCCTTCGTCCTGGATGGATTGCTCTTTGTCCTTGTTTTCGGGCTGACGTGGATTCATAAAATTTGTGCAACAAACACCCCTACCCCTATGAGCCCCATCTTTTGAAACAAATTTTGTGTTTTTCCCCCAAATACAAAAGCTGACGATATATCCCTGCCCTATCGTTGCCCTTTTTTTGAGAATTTTTTTCCCACTTTTGAAAGCTGCCCCGCTGACAATCGGGGCGTATTATATCAAAATTACTAAGAAAACACCCTCTCCCTACTTTTGTACATGGGCTCTTCTGTTCAACCCTTATTATATTTCCCGGCCAACGTCACCTGTCCCCCCATAAGCTTCATTTTCATTTCTTCGTTTCGTCCCCCCATGACTTTTTTTCCAGCTTCGAATTTGTCCAGGTGCCATTTTTTTTCGGGAAATCTGACTTGCTAACACTGCCCTTGTATCCCTTATAAAGTTGCCCGGTGGCACTCTGAACTACCAAACTTCCGGACTATGCAAATTTGTACGGTTCATTCCCCACCCCTAGTTCTTCCATGTGTCTGGACTTTTCCGAACTTTTATGTCCGCCGCACTACTCCCAAACCCTAACCCCCATCCCCATTTAGTGGCATTCTGTGTTTGGGTAGCGGAGCGTCTGAACTAAATTTTATGTAATTCAAAAGATTCGACACCCTCCCATTAAAAATAATTTTGTATTACTCTTCTCTCTCTTTTCCTCTCCTTTTGTTTCTCGCTATCTCCCTACCTCTTTTAATTCGCTTCTTCTTGCACATTCGTTCCCGATCCAGACTCCTTCCCACCCCGCAGCATTTACCTAAGTGTTGTGGGTTCCCTTTTCGTAGAGGGTGGTTTGCAATAATCGGGCACCTTGCTTACCTCGACCTTCCTCATTTTTACCCTTGCCGCCTTCCCCCACAAATTCATAGATGACCTGTTTGGTTCCTTCTGGAGGGCACTTTAATACCCCCTTTTGTCCATCCAATGTTCGGTTTTAATTTAAGCACGTCCCATGAACAGCCTACGTTATTCGTGTGGGTTCACCTTGCCCCGATTTCAACAGCATGCCCTCGCGAAGTCATCATAATTATATTGTAGCATGGTGACGTGTGCCTTTGAAATTAAAGGTTTGAAAACCTCCTTTCCCCCTTTCCAAGTACCTATTTCTGGGGATTGTTCTTCGCCGCTTTTCTATAAACTCATCATTGTGTTTCTTTGCCTTAACTGCCATTCTCACCAAACCAGCTGGCAACTACTTTTTTTTTTTATATCGTCAGCTTTAATTTGTGTCCAAAAACCCCGTTTTTCCCAATATGTGTTCTCATCTTTGGCTTTGTTTCCCCCTAGGGCGTACCATGACCATGAACTCATTCCAGCTACTGATTTTTCTTAACAACCCCCTAACTGGTAAGCTCATATTCCACAAATAGTCGATTTGTTTTTTTTCTTTTTCCCAAACATGTTCTTCACACCCCTACCAGCTCTGGATTGGGCAAATAAATCGAAATAGGGTTCTACACTGTGTTCTTGATGGAGTTTCTCTTTCCCCACCTGTTTTCAAAAACGATGTCGGGGCAGTGAAATCTCCCCCCCTCCTCCCTTTCCGTTCCAGTTCCATTTTAGGCTTTTCTTCAAATTTATAGTGCTCTGTCCCCGTCTCCATCGTTCCAAACACCTTTTTTTCTCTTGTGTCTTGGGTAAGCCTCTGCCGTTTACCCGTCCCTTTTTTTTTCTTCCCATGCAACGTCCAAATACAACTGTCCCCTACCTTTTTTTGCCCCACTCTTTGTTTGTCCAGGCCAACCTTTTCTTCTCATTTTGTCTGCTCAAAATCATATTCCCACTCGCGCTCCCGTCATTTTTCTTTTATTTTTTTTTCCTTGCTACGTTAACTTTTGGAATGTTCCATTTTCTCCCAGTCAAACGTCTCGGGGCCAGTTGATATTGTACTCTCTTTTATACCACGTACGTCTTTTGATTTTAACATTAAAAAACAGTTGTTACTCTCCGAGCCCCACACAAATAACTCCATCTTCTTCTAGATTCTTCATCGATTCACTGTGTAACACCTCATTTTCTAGCCTCCCTCCGGGATCCTCCGTCAATTGTTCCGCCGTCTATCTTATTTTGCAAGTGGGACGATCTCTTGAACCGGTGAGTGTAACAGTAAAAGCCAGCCCCCCAGTGGAAAGCCCCCTCCTCTCCCCTCCCCTTGCCCTTCTGTCCATCCCTTGTGTTCCCCCTTCGAGGACGGGCAATCGCATTCATCCGTCTAGTTGAGTACTTTCCCGTTGAAAAGGGGTACTTTTTCTTCTTCCTTTCCCCAGTCTTTTTTTGAGTTTATTCTCGGTAGCTTTTTTCCTCCCCCAGGTCGCCACCTGGCCTCTTACTTCACAAAAAAGGAGCCTTCAATCTTCTTGATTCCCCTGCCTATTCTCAATTAATTCCTTTTCTTTCCCCCCCTTTTTCCTTTAGATATTTACTTCGATGACACTTTATCTTTAAGATGGCTTTTGTTGTTTTTTTAGTTCGTTGCCTAGCCTGTTAAATTGGTTTCTTTTTTGTTTTTACCCTTGAATGTGTTGCTTTTTCTTTTTTCAAATTTGAAATGAGGGCTTGTTTTTTTCCCTATTTACAAAGTCCCCCCCCCCCCCTCCCCCCTTCCCACACTATTTCCCCAACGCTCCTCTACGATTACGAATAGTCTGACCTATTTCTTTTCTTCCATTCAAAGGAGATTTGATTGCCCCTGTTTCACATTCCCCCCTGTGCAAGACACCGGTCCTTTCCTTTTACTTGTCATTAGGAGACCTTACGATGACCGCCTTAATGTTAATGTTGCAATTCAAGTTGCACCACCATTTTCTTGGCCTAGTATATTGTCTGACTGAATTTCTACAAGTGATTTACAGGTCAAGGTTCCCCCTTCAAAGAATTTTCTTTTAAATTCTGATTCAGTCGTGTCCATCAGGTTCGCTGCTCTGAGTCAGCCCATTGGTGGGGGGTA
>Ga0179591_1188162_pt1 | contig 11552 bp, 17 predicted proteins | sample CZOMad2_1_08_16f_FD_182891 | JGI IMG/M metagenome (GOLD analysis project Ga0179591, IMG submission 182891) | Vadose zone soil fungal communities from Angelo Coast Range Reserve, California, USA - CZOMad2_1_08_16fungal (PacBio error correction) | ecosystem: Environmental > Terrestrial > Soil >... | reverse complement strand
CTTTGCCCCTGCCACCCCAGCCACCACTCAACTCATTCTTTCTCCTTAGTACCCGCGGCCCCCTGATGTGTCCTGGGAAACTCTGGGTAAGGAAAACAACCCCTCCGGAACCCCGCCCACTGACACGTTCGTTCTGTTGACTCCCTGACCGCCCCACTTACCGAAAAATTTTTTGTTCGGCCCTCACCACGGATTTTGGCCTTACTTTTTCTGCATTGTTTCTTTTTTCTTTTCTCGGAAAACCTTCCCCACCCCTGACCGATGTGTGATCCCATTTTGGCCCACAAAACCCTGCGGCGGGACTTTTGCGTGCTCGACTTTATTCTTCAGGTTATCGGGTTTTTAGGCCCCCCTCCCCCCCCACCCCCAGCGCAACAAGTGTTTTCTTCTACCCCCCCCCCCCCCAAGCCCTATGCGGATGTTCCTTGGACCCCCCCCCCGCTGAGTGCGTGCCATCGATGGGACAACCGTCACCCCTTGCCACCCCAATTGTGACCGTTACCCCTTGTGTGCGTTTTTTGCCCCCCCCTTCCGTTTTAACTGCAACGACTTTTCCGCCCACACCCACCCTTTCGGACTGGCTTAATATCACCTACCCCCCAAGTTTTAGTTTTTTATCTCATTTTTCCCGGGCAGTTGTCTTCGGGAAATCCTTGTTCACACTTCCCCCCCCCTTTCTTCGGTGGGACCCCCCCCATTTCCCCCGGTTGGTTTTCTTCTCTATTGGCATTTGTTGTGGCGTGTCCCTCCAACATTGTCCTACCCGTTTGTTCTACGGGGACACTTTTTTCTGTCGGCAGGCCTGAAAGGAAGAATTCCGTCCCTATTTAACTCTCCTCCAGTTGGAGACCCCAGAACCCCCTTGGCATCCTTCACCTTTGACCCTTTCATGACGACCCCTCCCCCCCCATGAGAGACGCAATTGCAGTTACTTCATAAGCTCCAACCCCACTCCAAGCCTCCCAATTTCCTTCCTAGCGTTGACAAAGCGGGGCCTTCGTGACGTTTCCCCCGTGATTCACCCCTGACAGGTGGGTATAAGTTTGTTCTCCCACACACTTTCCATTCCTTACAGGTAGTGGGCCCCTCCCGCGCTCGATTACTTTTCCCTCGACATTCTGTTTACCTGTGATGGATCCACGATTTCCACAATTCCAAAATGTAGGAAACCAGGATTGGACTCTTCCACCTACAGGTACCCCCCCTTCCCCAACTCGGTGGGTTTTGTGGTTGGTGTTTTCTTTGAGTGTGGGTCTTCTTGGGGGCGGTTTTGTTTTTGTTTTTTTTTTTTTTTAAATCCCTTCCCTGCCGGAACCTCGCAGTTTTTGAACCGACCCTCTCCTTTCCTGCGTTCCCGGTTTGTCCTTTTTTTTTACAATACCCAGATCCCCCCCCCTTTTTTGCACCAGTGGGTACGGGTTCCCCGGCCCTGCGGATCAGTTCGGCCCATAGTGTCTGGGGGGGTCTGGCGGAAACCCCCCCTTTTTTCTTTATGTTTTTCAGAGTGGAACTTGACCCCCCCTCGGCTGGTAACTGCACTCCCATTACCCTGAAGGTCTTATGAATTGGTGACGACAACCTTCACTTTTTTTTCCAGGCACGACTGTTTAGCCCCCTGCTTTGCCCTTTTGGTCTTCTTAAAGAATTTAGTCCTGCAGGATTTTTTTTTTTTTTTTCGGCCCTTTTTTTTTTTTCTTACCAGATGTTTGAATTTGGTTTACCAAGTCTGACCGTTTTCTCCCCCCCCGCGCACGATCTGACATTCTCTTCCCCCGGCTTTGTTCTCGAACCCTTTTTCTGATTTCAAAGGGTTTTCAGGTTTTTGTTCTTCTCTTGCCCCTCTCCCCAAAATTGGCCCTGGGGCCTTCTTTTTATATCCGTCGACGTAAAGGGGCTTGGTTTTTCGGTGAGCTGTTGAGCCAACACGGAGGTCAACCCCCTCCCCCCCCTGAGGCAACAGCACGGTGCGAGCAGTATCTTTTTCCCTTGCAAAACCCCTTTGCTCCGATTCGCCCTTTCTTCCTTATTCGGAGTGTCAGAAACTTCTCCTTCGTGGTCGTTTTTTTCCAAATTTCCTCGACTCCAGAACCTTGTTCCCCCCCCGCGTGTTAGAAAGTACGGGCCCTAACAAGTTTCCATAGGAGACCTAGTGTGGGGTCCACGGTCAAGCCGGTCCGTTCCCAGGTGGGGAGCTTGGTCCCCGTCCCACTTGTTTGTTGAGCTTTCACCTGTTTACGTCTTCCTTTTCCCTTTTGGTCTTTTTCTGCTTTGGCTCCTTGTCCCCCTCGCCATTTGACCACCGCGCCGCATCACCCCCCCCGTGGCACGTCCTCGGGTCAAACTCAAATTTCCACCGGTAGCATTGGCGCTAAACCCCGGAATTCTTTGTGGTTTCTGGATGCACTATTTCTCGATTTTTCCCCACCTTTTCGGACCGTTTTTTTTTTTTTCCCTTCAAGGTCTTTTTTCTCTTAACACACAGATGTGCATTGGCCAACCGTTTATGCAGAGACCACGTATGCGTTTTCTCGGGATGGTTCCCTCCTTTTCTGAAATTCTCTCAAACAAACAAGGGATTTCTCGTAAGCTAGACTCCGGTCTGCTTGGACTGACGAAGCTTTCGGCCCCCCCTTTTGTCGCCCCTTTCCTGGACGGCCATTCTCGGTTATTTTTTTCTGGATGATAATCTCTCTCAATTCTTGTTTTACGTGAAACGGGAAACGAGCTCAACCGGTCATCCCCTCATTTCGTTTCTTTTTTCTTTTTTTTTTTTTTTTCGCGGTATCTCCGATTTTCTTTTCGCTTTTCCCCCCCCCCCAGTTTTGGACTTGGCCACTTCCTCAAAGGCCCGCTCCTTGAGAAACCCCTCCAACACGTCTCCTTTTTCTTGTTTTGTCTCCCGCCTGTGGTTGTACAGTTCCGTTTGGATTTGAGTCTTTTTTTTTTTTCACCGACTTTAATCTGGCATGAAGTCCCCTCTTTCTTCGTAAAAACTTTCTTTTTACTTCCTGACATCCCCTTGTTGGCTTTTTGTTGAGATCTTCTTTTCTCCCCCCTATCCTCTTCCCTGCCTGGGCCCATCTTTTCCTTCCTTCTTTTTTCCAAGCTCTTAAGAATGAAGAAATTAAACTTCCCCCCCTTTGTCCCAAATTTGAGGTCTTGCTCACCCCTCCAGTGAGTGTAGTTGTTTGCGGCTCTTTTTCTTCGTTTAGCGTGGGATCTGTCCCCGTTCGCCACGTGGCCCCCCCCCTTGGACGAAGATTCTTTGGTCGGAGCGCTATCGAGGCCTCCTCCGTTTTACGCTTCCGTTCCACTGTTCTCGAGTTTACCATCTTCCAACTCCCCTTCTTTTGGCGATTTGTCCCCCCTTTGGTGCTGGGACACAAAGTAGTTCCTCCGAGGCTAGTGATGATCCCCTTGAGGTTCTTCAAGGTAACCGTGGAAAGCGGTCCCATTCCCCCCTCCTTTAACGATCTCCCTGATTCTTTGCTTTGCAACCGTAAACCGGTGGCAGCGTCCCTTTTTGGGCGACTTTTTCCCCCTTGAAGAACACCCACGACCACAGGCCCCCCCCTCCCCTTTGTTCCCCCGTCGACTTTTTTTTTTCCCCCTCCAGAAACCCCCCCCCCCCCCGTTTTCCTCCTGTCCGTGCCCCCCAAAGTCTACGCTTTCTTCATCTTTGTTTTCCCACTTTTTCGTCGCCGTGGGGTGCAGTGGCCATGTTTTTCCCTCCCCCCTGCGCCCCACCCCGACCCCACAGGCTTTTCTTTCCCGTGCGCCAACAGGGTCCCGAAACAATTGGACCTTTGTTCCCCTTTCCTCCTGGTCCGTTCCCCGATGCGGTGCATCTCGCGGACTCCTCCCGGTTTTCCGTTCCTTTTTATCCCAAGCTTGGTACCCAGGGGTCGCTTCTCGGCGGAATGTGACCCTTTTTTTGCACGTCTTTTTTTTTCCGCACGACCCACAGAAAGATATTCCCCCTTGGTCTTATGAGAAGTGACCCTCAGTGGGCCGTCTCTCCGACGATAGGTGCTGTTGTTCTCGCCAACCCACCTTTGTGATTTCGACGTGCTGTTGTACCATCCCTTGGCCACCTTCCTTCGCAGTACACCTTGTGACTTGACCGATTCCTCCCTACAGTGACCCCCCCAGGGTCCCCTTGTGTTCCGCGGGTTCAGACTTACCCAACCCCCCGTCTTGGACCATTCGTGTACCCTTTTCACACCGCTCTTTTTTCTCTGGTTTCCACGCTTTTTTCTCGGTGGGCCTTAATGTAGACTAACACTCCTTTGTTTTCCCATGGAGTTTGGACACCCAAGTTAGGCGTACTAATTAAGTGTGAAGTTCCTTTAGACCCCGCACGTGGAACATTGCGTCTTCCCAAGTCCTTTTTTTCAGTTTTCTCAGTTTATAATGTGCCTCTCATTTTACAATTAACTTTTTTTTCGTTTGTGATGTTCCCCCTTGCCGAAGTTCACACGAGGTGAACACATTTTCCCAAAGTTTGTGTTAGCAAAATCCCTGTTTTTTGCCCTATTCCCTGACGCTCCAGTTCCGTTCCTACGGCATCCCCAGGTGGTTTTTTTCTTTTGCTCGGTGAGTGTTTCGTCCACTTGTTTAGCCAGCATGATGTTCTTCGGAGGTTCCAAAACTGGTAGCCCGGAGACTTCGCCACCTGCCCAATACTTCGGCCCCCCCCCCTGATTTTTATTTTTACTTAATACATCTTCCCCGCCTTCCCGTCATATTTCAACGCGTTTCCTCTTCCTCCCATTCAGTTGACCTCCTTTGTTTTACCCCTCCCCAACCCGATATCAGGTTCCATGGCGCTCTTGACCAGACCCCCCTATTGTCAAGAGTAGGATTTCCTGTAACCCCCACCCCTTTTTGACCTTTCCCCGGGTGAATCTTTTTAGTTGGACGCGCCCCCGAATGCCGTGCACGTGTGTTTTTCGCCTCTTCAGGTTCCTTTGACCACGCTTTTTCTTATGGTTTCGCCCAGAGGACGAATGTCCCTTTGTCGTAGGGATCTTTCTCTTCCCCCACGATGAGTGGCCCATTTAGCTTGTCCCCCCCCAGGTTATGGTTTTCTTAACAACGTTTCGATTCCCCCCTTCCCCTCACTCCTTACGGGACTTTTTCCGGAGTTCTTCCCACCTGCGGTCGGCGAGTCTCTGTCCCCATCCCTTCCCCCCTGTTTCCCGTTTTGGAACATTTTTTAACCACAACGTCCCCGGATTGTGCTCATGATAAAGAGCAGTTCGCCGTTCCTTGTATCCATCACTGATTTTGTATGTAATGCCTTAACGACAAGGTTTTTGGTCGTCAATCCGTTTTGAAGTTAAACCCCTCTTGTTCCAAAAAAGACCAGTGGTCCTTCCCCATGGGTGAAGTTTTCCTCCCCCTTGTTATAATTTCGCTCCAAGTCGTTCTTTTCCCCCAGCGGAATCGACCTTGTTTTTTCTCCAGTCCATTTGAGATCCGTCTTTTGTTTGTATGTAAGACCCCAATTCTTACTGTTTCCCCCATTCCACAAGCAATTCAGATCCCCTCCCCCACAGAAGCTATGTTGTTTTCCCCTAGTTTTTTTTCCCCGAGTTCTAGTTTTTTTTGCGTTTCCGCTTAGATGTAACTTGTTGACTACACGTACGTAAACCTTTCGTCTTCGCTTAGAAGGATTCTTTTTCTGGCGTTGTCATAAAAAGAGTTAAGGCTTTCTGTCTCTATGTCTGCCGTGACCCCAAGTTCACTTCCTGTTTATCCAGTTTTTTGACCTTAATATTTCGGTCTTAGTCTGTGGATTCCTGGAAGGGTACCCCTCTCTTCTTGGACAGTTAATCCTGCTTTACCCTGCGACTTTCCTCCAGCCTCAGTGCATGTACTGTGACCATTTAAACCTTTGCCTTCTAGGTGTGCCATTACCCGTTTTATTGGCCCCCCCCATAGTGCAGGGGTTTTTTTTTTCCGAGTTGAAGTTTTTCCCGTTTGGTTACATTTCCTCTTTTTTTTAAGTTTATGAGTTCAGGTTTCTTTTTGTCCTTGGAGGTCACGAGCCAGGTTCTCTTCTCTCGAAACAATGCCTTAAACAGTTGTCCAAACACGTCAAGAGTTGAGCCACTGGCAATTTCTGAATTCTCTCCGGTTGCAAGGTCTGTCCCCTTCGGTTTTTACCCCCCAGGTTTCTTTTCTTTCAAGGTGCCTGTTACGGTTTGTTTGCCTTCCGGCAGAAGGTTTCACACATTCTTTTCTCCCGTTTCAGAAGTCCTGTTGTGGTCCATTTGTTTATCTTTCCCCCAAGCAGTGGTACCCTCTTCTCGTATTCCTTGAAGTTTTCAGGTTCCCTGTATACCTTTAGTTCCTGTCCCTTATGCCGTGGGAGTGGGGACTTGACTATGTTAAATTTGACCAAGTCGCCATGTTCCCTTTCCCCTGTCTTTGTGACTGCCAGACTCTCTGGTCTGGAGTTTGACCAGGTTTCCTAGTCCTTTGGTGAAGTCTTGGGTCGATTTAACGGGTTGGTTCGGCAGGTCTGCCCCTTTCTAAAGTGTCTCGCAGGACGTCCACCTTAACCACTGGATCGAGGTCTTGAAAAGCGACGGTGGCCACTCGGGGTCGATTTTTTTCCATCTTTTTTTCCAGGAGTCCGCTAAGTTTGTTTTGGACGGTTTTTTCCCGAGGTTGGTCACGCCCGGTCGCAACCGCAAGTTGTCTAACTTCTTTTGGCCCGCCTTTGAACGGTGAAAGTTTTCCCCCCCATTTCCCCGCGGCTGTTGACCTTGTTCAGCGGAACGGGTCTTAATTCTTGTGTAATTTTCCCCGGTTGTGGTTCCGGAAGATTTAAACTTTTTTGTTCTTTTCAGTTTCATTCTTTTACCCTTTTTAACTCCGTCGGTCAGAGCCCTATTTTTAAACTTCCGAGAAAGGGTGGACCTTTTGGTGGAGGTACAGTACGTGCATTTTTTTTTTTGTCATTTTGAATGGTTTCCCTGAGGTGGGTGTCGTGCCCCCCTTGTTCCCCCCTTTCGCACTCAGTTGATGTCCGTGTGGTGGAAAGGCGGTCACTTTGCCCCTTTCATTCCTCGGCCTGTTCTGTGACTTTAGAGTACTCTGCTGTGACTGAGTGACCCGGTCCTCGTGTTACCTTTGTTTCTACTCGTGTAACCCCTTCTTTTTTTGCCCTTGTAATTGTGTCCCAATGGAACCCCGCCGAAGGCACACATTTTCTGGTTGCCCTTTTTCTCCCCTCTTTTCTCTTTCCCCCCCTTCCTACCCTTTTTTTTTTTTCTTCGGAGAGTCCCCCATTCTTTTTCCGGTGCTGTTGGTCCCCTGGAACCGGCAACGGACACGTCCCCCCCCCCGTTTACCCCGCGGGCGCACACCCCTTTACCACCCCAGAGGTGTTACCTCCTTTCCCCGACTTAAGCCTTCAACCGATGGAACGCCACCGCGCTTTGGCCCCACTTTGGTTTTCCCAAGTTCCAACCTTTGAACCTTCCTTCCCCCACCAACCCCCCTGCACTACATCAAATGCCTTCAATTTAGGGGACCCTTCCGGGACACCACTCCAACTTAGGCCCCGCCGTCTTTTCCCAAGAGAACAGCCCCCCGTCACCCAAACACCTTAGTTCCTTAAACCCCATGTCTTGGTCCTGTTTTTGCTTCTCCTTGCCTGTGAAAATGGGCCCAGGACACACTTACAACGTCCAACGTCTTTGGCACACTCCCGTTTCGTCAAAAAGTTTACCCGCGGGGCAATCTAACCTCCTTTTCTTGTAAGTGTAACGCTATGAAATGAAACACACGATTTGGACAACAACTGGTGTCTTCAAACGGGCCAACCCTCCGAATTAGGACCCCCACCAGTACCATAACACTTGGTCTTTTTTTCCCCTCGACCGTGGATATACCCTTTTTTTTCAAAACTTCCGGAAAAGCCAGTTACACGATATTTTTCAACCAGAGTTCACCCCCGGGCAAAAATGTCCCTTTTAAGTTCACAAATCTGGGTCCGGGATTCCTTCTTGCCTGCGTTGGACCCCGGCCACATTACCCGAACCCCCCCCCCAGTTTGGAACAGCTTCTGGACCACCCCCCCCTTTTTTTTCTTTCCAAGGTTTTTACCCTTCACTCTTTCCGTAATTCCCCCGATGACCTTCAAACCTCTGGCTGTGGGCCCCCCCTGGACCCAAAGGTTTTCACCGTTTGACCTAGTCCCACCCAAAATGATTCCCCACCTGCGGGCGCGCAAGTTGCCCCTTTCCCACCTTCAAATTTTATGAAACTTCTGCCGTTCCCCCCCGGTTGACCTCGTGACCCCCCTTCCCCAAACGGGGGATAGCGTTTTTCCCCCATTTCGTAATTCCCGGCGGCCTTGCACCGGTCCGGTCCACATTTTGCACGACCAACCCCTTTTTGACCCGCGTGCTCCCCCCTTTTTTTAACTCTTCTGTGACCTCAGATACAGTTTGTCTAACCCTCTTTCCTTTCACCTTTCCCCTCGGTTTTATTTTTCAAATTTTTGCACGGTTTCCCCCTTTTGACCACTCCCCCTCCCCCGCACCTATTTCCCCCTGGTCCCATTGACCAGGGAACCTTCCCAAATACACTTTTGGCCCCCCCCCCGGCGTCTTTCCAGGCTGGTGAACACTCCGGTTTTCCTTTTCCACACAGACTCAAAATCCTATCGCCACTTGGTCCGCCTGACCGGGTAATTGTGTCGCACAGGAGACGGGTTTCTTCCTGTGAATTCCACTCCCCCCCACGCTGTCCCCCCGGCACCTCAGTGCACCCCCCTCCAACTCCCCTCCTCTTTTTTCCCCCCCGGTTTTACCCCCTCGCCCCGATTGGAGTTCTACCACTTGTGGCCCATTTTCCAACCCTTCTAACAACGCCCACCTGAAGCCGTTATTCTAACCGGGACGTTCCTCCCCACCGAGCGATCTTAGGACACCGGGAATAACGTGGTGTAAGTCACCGTTTCTTTCATGTGTACATTTTTGTTCTTTTTCCAGGTAACTCACACCACGAACGCTTCGCTTTCCCCAACACACTTCGGAAAAAACCACCAGAGTCTGTAATTTGCTTCTCGTAATTGTAGTCTCCGATTTCCCAGGTTTTTCCGGGTCTCCATTCCCCACCATCCCGCCACGTCGTATTTCCACCCCACAACTTCTCGAATGAGTTCTGGGAACCATGAACACCACCCCTCTGAGCTTTTCCCCCTTCCCTCCCGACAATCTTGCCAAACGCAACACATGGGGACAGGTTACCCAAGGGGTGTTTTTTGAACCTCATTTTCTCCCTTGGCCCCACTTTTGACTGGACTTTTCCCCCACCCACAAGTTTTACGGCAGCGTTCATATCAACACGGCTGGGATCTTCCTCCGGGTCGGTGATTTTGGCCATGGTAGCACATCTTTCCCCTTTTGTGGTTTGTGTCTTTCCAACCATGGAAAACTGGTTCTTTGCCTTTTTGCCGAACCAAATCTGTTACCTTTTAACTTTGTTTGCCCGACTCTTTTTTTTCGCCCGGCCGGAAGTCCTTTTTTCATGTTTTTAGATTTGGCCCGCCTCCCCCCCTGCGGCATCCTCAATGTCCTGCTTGTCCTCTATTTTTTGCAAAGAGTTGTACGGCCCGCACCCCAGGCCTCTTTCCTTCTGACCCCCCACCGCCCGGCTCCCATTCCTTTCCCTTCGCTACCCCCCCACGTCGGCCTCCCCTAGGCTTTTTTTCCCGAAATTCCACCCTGTCCCCGGTTGTGTTCGACAAACCGTTGACTTTGTCCCCAGGTCCGTTTTTTCGTGAGCTTTCCTTTTTTTGCTGACGATTTATCGCCTCCCTGTGGGCTGTTGATGGCCGCCGTGATGGTTCTTTTGAGTTTGACGGCTTGGCTTGGACCTAATTTCAACCAATCCCTCGGTGGGTTTGGGCTCTAGTTTTTCTGGGCGAGGTTCGGGATGCCCCCCCCCTGGCCGCCTACTTTCAAGTTTTTGGACCCTTCCCTAAGTTCCCTCTGCAGACGCCTCCCCCCTGTTTCTCCCCCCCCTCAACCCAAGATCCCAGCACTTGTTTGTGCAGCGGAAGGGCAGTGAAGTGAGGTCAGGACCTTCGTCGGTCCTGGGAGACCCACACCTTTTTTGTTTTTTTTCCTCCTTGTCCAAAAAATTTTCTGCTGGTCATGCAACCTCCAAGACCTGTTTCCTTTCTATCTACGCCCTTGGAGAATTTGAGTGCAAAACTTCCATCTTTTTTCTCCCTCTTTTGTGGCCTTTTTTGGTTTTTTTTAACCACGTTCCCTTCCAGTAAAGTCGTCCTTTCCCTTTTGGGTAAAGCTTCACCTGCTTACTTTCCGTCTCCCTTTTCCTCCCCCCACCACGACTTTGCCGTTTTTTGTCCCCTTTCCCGTGACTTCATTGGACCAGGCCGTCTTTCCAGGGGGAAAGTTGGTTTTTTCTCGGTCGGGTTTACACCGCTGTCCCCCCCTGGGCCCTTTGTGGCGTTTCGGTGATTTTTTTTTTCTTTCTGTTCCCTCTGAATTCCAGCTGGGTTCCCCTGGCTCTGTTGCAAGCGATTTCGAAAATCTGTTCCCTCTTGCCCGAGAACATTGTTCCCCCGTGGTCTTCGAGACAGATCTAGTCGCGTACGCCCCCACGAAGAGATACGATCCCTTTCATATCCCTTTTCCCCCGTTTCGTTTTGTCCTCCACCGATTCTTATAAACTTTCCGCGCCCGTCACGCCCCCAATGGTTCCGCTTGACCTTTGTGTCTGACCAAACGCCGGACCCCTCCTTATCGCAGAGTCTCCCCCCAGGGAAGGGGTAACAGTTGCCGAGGGTCCCCCCCCGTCCAATGGTTTTTTCGTTTATCTTTTTTGTTGTCCCCGTCCAAGGCTTGTTTTGTCGGTGTTTCGCTTCTCCCCGGAGACCTTTCCCCACACACGGCCCTCCAGACTCCCCGTACAGGTTCCTTGGTCCCAGAAAACCTCTAGAACCTTGGTCGGACCTTCTTCGCGGTTTTTTTTCTGGATGGACAGTCTCCCTTTCCCCCCCCTGCGTTCGTTTGGTTCTTCAGGACGGTACCAACTTTTTTAGATGGCACACCCGTGCCCGCGGCACGCCCTTGAGCATGTAATTTTGATTTTCCCGCTTTATGAAAAATTGTTATTCCCCCCCGCCTTGAGCCAGACTCGCCGAGAGCCGTTCTCTTTTTCAAAAGGGGTTCCTCGTCCTCCCTTTGTCAGCTCTTCAGGTGGATTCTTCATCTCTCTCGTTCTTTTTGTCCTTTTTTTTTACCCTGACACGTCACTTAGACGGCATTCCTCATTTATCGCTTCTCTCTTTCTGCTTTTTTTCCAGCTTTGTCAGACTTGACCCAAAGCGAATGAAGATACTCCCCCCACGCAACACACCCCCTCCTAATCACTCATCTGTTTTTTCCTCTCCTCCCCCTTGTTTTTGACCGTTTGTTCCTGTTGGCCGTTGAGTGCCTGCGCTTCACACTGGTTTCCCTTAATGGAATGCACTGTACGAGTCCGTTCCTCCCCATCTTTTT
>Ga0179591_1144190_pt1 | contig 11552 bp, 13 predicted proteins | sample CZOMad2_1_08_16f_FD_182891 | JGI IMG/M metagenome (GOLD analysis project Ga0179591, IMG submission 182891) | Vadose zone soil fungal communities from Angelo Coast Range Reserve, California, USA - CZOMad2_1_08_16fungal (PacBio error correction) | ecosystem: Environmental > Terrestrial > Soil >... | reverse complement strand
TGGAAAACCCCGGGTCCCGGTTGCCTGGTACCCAGGTTTCTGGAGGGATAGGCCATTTTGCTAGCACCTAGTTGCTTTTTTCTCTGCGCGGCCGTTTCTTTTTCACGAAAACTTTTATTTATCACCCCTCTTCATCACCTTTTCGACTGGCACTTCAGCCTCGGCCCATCCTACTCATCCTAATATCATGCCTCCTTTTTTTGGATGTAGCAATTCTGTAGCAGCCTTTTTATAGCGCCAAAGCGTAGTGCCGACCATGTGCGGGGGGTTGTACCAAACGTCCTTTCGGTGCCAACACCATTTCTCCGCAAACCTTTGCCAGCTTTGAAGATTTTCATACCAGAGACACCTTTTTTTTTCGGTCCACTGTTTTGAATATGATAGAATAGATTTTTCTTACCCCCGATTGCGATTGCCATTTCGGGGGGGAATTTGATTTCCCGTTATACTGTTATTCCCATTTCCGCTTGGAAGAGAGTCATTGCTGGCTCCTTTGCGGTTTGATTTCGTCTTCTTCTCGGTTTCAAACAAAAGACTGCTTTTTTACATAGGTACATGTTTCCCTCGTTTATAGTTCGCCATTGAGCTTAACCTTTAGGCTTCTATCCCATTAAGTCCCCCGACAAATAGTCATCATCGCTTGCCCCCCTTCGAAAACGCCCGCGGCTTGTTCCAGGTAAAAGTATTCTCATGACCGCGTTAATTTTCGGAACATTGTGAGGTTTGTTTGCATTCTGTTTGCGAGGGGAGAATTCGTGGAAGTATCCGTCCAGCGCGATTTTCACCCCTGGGTGCAAGCTGAGGTCTCCCTTTTTTCGGGAGCCAAGGTTCCCCTCTTGCCATATATTAAAACCGAACGTCTAAGGATTCCATCCGAAATCTGTTCCCTCCGCGGTAACATTGCTCAGCGGAAGCTTCATTTGATTGCCGGCGGCTCGGGTCCTCATTTTTTTATTCTCGCTTCTTTTTAGTTTTCATGTCTTTTCATTCTGCAGACATGGCGACTTTAGGTTCACGACTTCCCTCAAGTCCGGCGTGGCCGAAGTTGTAGGGATGTGACAAAGTTTTTTTTCCTCTGTGTTTTCCCCTCTTTCCCGTTCCTCGTGTTTGCAGGTCGAATCCCTGGTTTGCAAAGTTCTGTAGCATCCAAATTCCCTTGGCGTTGCCGTTTGGATCATTTTGTCCTCGTGTTGTGGAAGCTGAGACTGGGTTTTTTCTTTGTTGGCGGCTGGTTTTCTCGTTTTGCTCTTTGGTCCGCCTTCGTTGTGTCGGTTTTGCACCGGTTCAGGTTTTTTTTTTCCCTCTCCCTGCAATTGTGAAACATCAAAATTCCTTGAACCCGAGCGTTTCTGAGGCGGCGTGCATCGAGTTCAAGGAGCGTTCGCGATCGTTTGAGTCCTTCCTTCTCATTGGAGTCCAAGTTTCCCTCCTATCTCTGTTGAGCGGTCCTTCCAAGCCTTTTGAAAAACCACTCCCTTCTCCAACTACATTCCCCCGTTCTTGTTTTCCCCCGCAGGACATTGGTTCCGCTCGTTGGATGAAGTGTTTATTTTTTAATCGAAGAAGGGACCTGCTTTTCTCTGTCTCCTTTTTGCCCCTTTCCCAGTTTCGTTCCTATCATTGTTAGGCCTCCTTTTCCCTTATTATTTGCCAGGGAATTTTCCGGAATGAACGTTCCTTTCTGAAGTTTTTATGTTTTCTTGGTCCTTTTCTGTCCCCTCGGCTGTATGGGGTCTAAAAATTCTTTCTTCCACGGATGATTGGTGTGGTTGCGGTTAATGCTCGAGACTTTCCTTTGCATTGGCGATGTTTGGACACTTTGGCGAGTCCTCCAACGGCTCCTACGCCGGCTCTTATCTATGGCTTGGGACCTTTTCACGGGTAGGGCTGAGCTTTTTGCCCCTTTGTGAGATCCAACAGCAGCTCCCCCTGTTGGAACGTGCCACCCCCCCTTGCCATACACTGCTTCCCGTTCACTTCCCTTCCCCGTTTACATCCACACCCCCCCTTTCTATGTGGCCCTAAGGACTGTAGGTTAGAATTTCAACCGTGGCCATAAAACCTTTCCATTGGGTGTGAATTCACCCCTTCCCCGATTTGAGCCGATCCTTGACCCCCACATCCCTGTGCTTTTTGCGCCGGAATTTTTATGTTCGTTTTCATGCTCTTTTTTTTAAAGGTCCTAGGCTTGTCTTTTACCCCTCACCGCAGCAAACTTCGTGCTCCTGGAACCACCTTCCCGCTTTCCTCTCTTCCTTCTTGACCTAGCTTGTTTTTCGCACCCGCGCCCAATTCTTGAAACGGCAACCCCTTTTTCATTCTGGTTCACGAACGACCCGTACCATCTTCACCCTTTCAGGCGGGAGGTGCTTTTCTCTGGCTTGGTATTCTTTTCCATCTGTGTCGCGCCGATCCCAACTGGCATCTGTTCCCAAGGACCAGTGTATCCTGTCCTTCTCAGCTCTGGACCGCACCTTTGCGTATGTTCGTTTCCCATCGGTCAAGCGTTTACTCCATGCCTCCCCCACCTCAGACCCTTTTACCCGCTCGCAGTGCTATTTTCCGTCGTTGTTTTTCAGCTAAAGTTGATCCCTTTCAATGGGAGAATTTCTTCCCCTCACATTTTCAATCTTTCTAGATCTTTCACCCCCCCTTACATGTGCACTAAATAGCACAGGCGTTTGTCTTCCTTTTCCCATTTTTGATTTTTCTCCGTTCTCTCTCGTCTTGGCCGCAATTCTTACTTTCTTTCCTGACTTTTTGCCCCCGACTACTGTTCGGCCGATTGGCTTTTCATTTAACTTACCGTTCGTTTTCAATTACCCCAACTCTTTTTTCTTACATTGAGTTCCCGGTATCCTTCCTTTTCTTAGCCTGAAGTGTCAAACTGAATTACCTTACTTGGGAGGTCGTGTACTTACGACTGATTTTTTTCCCAAATGTGGCTGCTCATAAAACATTTCCTCTCCAAACCAATTCTCTCTGGGTTTGTATTACCGGCTTTTTTGGCATTCCTCGGTGGAGATTCTTTCTCCGGCCTTCGTTGCCCCAAGATTTTTCTTTTCTTTTTTCCTCAAGGGCTCGGCACAAACCTCCCCTTGCGTTTCCATTTTTGTCGACGGTTTTTTTTTAGCTGATCGTATCGATTTCTTTCCCTTTTTTATCAGCGAGGAGGAAATATAGCAGGCACTTTTCTAAGTGTCCGCCAGCTGAACCTCATTGAGTTTTTTTGTTCACGAAAAGACGGCGTTTGTCCCTTTCCCACGTGTCCCTTCCGATTAGGACTTTCTCGTCCTCAGTCCCTCCAACCCATTTTCCTTTTCTCCTGTCTGTTGATCCTCCTTCCTTTGTTTCCACCCCAATGTCTTTGGGCATTTCTTGGTTCTTTGTTTTGGACCATCCACTCCTACATGAACCCAACGAGCTTCCCCTTCCCTCCCCCATGAAACTCTTTCCGATTTTTTCCCCCGAAATTTGAAGCTTCCCTGTTTATTTCCACATCCCGCCAGGGCCAATTTTGTCCCTCTCTTCCCTCTCCCCAATGCAGGCATTTTTCTGCAGACCTGTATCGCGGAGGCGTGATATTTTTTTTTCCGTTTAGTGCGCTGCGAGTGCGAATGAGTGGGACTTGTCCAAATTTTTTGCGGAAAGTGCGTGCTCGTGGCCTTGGCTGCGGCAACGCTTTCTTTGTTTGAAACGGTGAGTGTAACCCTTCCCCCCCCCCGAAACCCTTTCAGTCCAGATTTTATCAAAAGCCCCGTCCCCCCCTGTTGAAATAAACTCCCCGACCCCTTTTCGTTCTGCCTCCCCTTGTTTAAAACTTGCTTTATCCGAATTGGACGACCGGTCCTCCTGAGACCTTCCACGTTTGCTTCGAGGGCGGATTTGCCCTGGTTTTTGTTTTGCCGAACCTGGCCTGTTCCACGCGGTTTTTTTTCTGGAGTCCAAGTTTGAACTTCATTTGCCCCCCCTTTCCCTTGTGTTCTCTTCGTTTCCCCAAATCCTCCCCGTTCAGTTTTGTCGTTCCTCACCACTAAATCCGGGCTCCTCTGGATCCACCTGGTTGTTTTTTTTCGTTTTTGGCTGGGGGGGGGGGGACAATCTTTTGAAATGGTCACGCACCTTCTTCGCTGATCGTACCGAGAGTGCTTCTTCCTCTCCTCGTCCATTGTTGGAATCTGGAACTTCCCAAGCAAGAGGTATCGCCTCCTTCCCTCCTCGCTTTTTGCTAATTGGACGGGGGGGGCCCTTTTACCCCCCACCCGGTAACCCGTAATGTGTTTTTTTGTTTTGTCTCACGGTTACTTCAACGGGTTCCCTTGGAAAAGCTCGTTTTTTCCTTTCCATTGCCCTCTAATGCCCCGGTCTTTTTTTCCTACCTCTTCAGATCGAGACCCCCTGAGATGCTACTTTCTCTTTGGTGTTGTTGGAGTCTAGATAGCAGCTTCTGGGCGCCGATCTCTGCTTTCGTTGCCTATCCACTTGTGTGTTTTACTTCACATCTCATTTGGCCAATATTGAAACACTACTTTTTCCTTCTTTCTCTTCCCAACTGAACGACGCAAATGGTCCGTTGTTTTTTTCTTCGTTTGGTTCCCTCCTCCCACGGACCTCAGCGTTAGATTAGGCTCGTAATTTTAGAGGCCATGGTTTTTAAGTTCTTCAATAGCTTGCCCCCCAATCGTTTGTGTTTTTTTCTTTGCTGGCCGTTTCCTTTTTTGTTACATCTCCTTTATCCGTTATTGGACATCTTATCACCATCCCAATTTTAATAGCACCCGCAGACTTCCGCTATTGCGGTCAGTCATTTTGGCTTTTTATAAGTTTAGTATTTGTGGAAAGTTCAGTTACCGAGTTCACCCCCTGCTTTTCTCAATGCTTTTGTACAGGAAGGTTCGTCAATTTCCTCCCTTTCTTTTTCTTCTCCGGAGAGGCTTGTGACTGTTTTCTTTCGTAACCCGCCGTTCCAAGTTCTTTATTCCTCATGTTCTTCAATTTCTCAAGATCTCTTTTTCTTTATCAGTCAGGGTGCGTGTATTTGACTTTTTCTGTCACACTTGTGTGGTGACTTTTTCCCCCTCGTTTACACCCGGTTGTAGTCTGTTTTCATACAATTTCATGCCTTCTACAGTCCGCTTGGCACCGACCTTGTTCCCAAAGTTTTTCAAGGTTTTCTTTCTAAACAACGCCCCAAATCTCCCTCTTTTTTGCGAAATGTTTTAATGCATTGGCCGTGGTTTTCTTTCCCCAGTGGAATTTCCTTTTTGAGCAATTTGAAGACCTTCATTTTCTTATCCCGTTGAATTTGGGTTTATTTTTTGCCGCGTGTTGGACTTTTTTTTCTTCTGGTACAACTCCTTCCCCCCCCTCCATGGACAGCCATTGGTGGTGCCCCCTTTTCCTTTCTTCTGTGAGAGACAGAACTTTTCTTTTGCTCTTGACGAGTGTTCAATTCCATATCTCCTTTCCTTTTCTGCCAAACTAAGTTCGTGTGTGCAGCAACTGATCTTTTTGTCTGGCAGCGGCGACTAGCTTCAGTTGACGGCAACCCTCCCGTTATTCATTTTCCTTTCTGCCCTTTTTTCTTCCACTCCAGCTCCGCCGTTTTTTTCGCCCCACTATGCCCCCTCCTTTTCATGGTTGTCAGCGTTGGACATGTGACTTCGTCAGCAAATCGTTTTCCCTTCTCCTGACATCCGCCCGTCCGTTCCCTGATCACCTCCTTTCCCAACCCGTTTGAATTTTTTTTGTACAGAGTGGGCTGTTTGGAGGTCCGTTTTTTCACACTTGTCGTTAAACGCTCCCCGTATTACAAACCTTCCGTTTTGTTTTGTCAGTCCTCTTAGTCTTCCCGACCTCCAAAAGCCTGACGCAGATGTGGGTAATTTTTTCCCGATGACTGTTACACTGAAAAACTTCTTTCTTCCCTCCGGCAAGTATTCTGCACCACGCACTTTTTAAACCTTTCTCCTGGAGGGTCTGAGCAACCCGGAGACATCCCCTCACCTCACGCGCACTTTGCCTCTCTCTGGAGTTTTACATGACGTGGGTAGCCACCCCCCGTTTGTTTTTTTATGAGCTTAATGACTGGTGTACCCCCTTCTGCGCCATATCGGTTTCCTTTTAGCTGCAAAACCTTGCAAGATATCCTTTCCCCGCCAGTTCGCGCTTGGAATGTCTTCGGCTGTTGGGTTTAGTGAGTTCCCCCTTGTCCGTTGTGCACGACTTTCAATGGTTTGGTATTGCGCCGCCAGAATACCGTCCTTTTCCAGAGGCCCTTTCTTCACTGTATCGGAGCGACGGATTTGTAGTACCCTCCTCCCTTTACTTTGCCGCACGATCTGCGTCACGCTGTGAATAAGGGTCTTTCTTTCCCCGTGAGCAGTAGCTTTCTTGAGTTCCCCCCTCTTTTTAGTTTGGCGCCCACTATCCGCCCATGTAATTCTGTAAGGTGATTCACTCGCAATCACAGTTTTTCTTTAACTTTAGTTGATTTTAAGCATGTGACGCCCCTGGATGCATGCGTCTCCCTCCCCCCTCGGATTAAGGTATGTTGACCCTTGATAGTGATTCAATGCGCCGTTGTCCACCAATTTGATGTTCTTTCCTTTTTCTTTCTACCGACGTTCGTTATGACTCTTCTGTTTGTTTCTTATTATGACCATGTGAACGTTTTTAGTTTTTTTAGCTGAGTGATCGCGCCCTTTCGACCTACCGCGACTCAAGTGTCCCATTTTCCCTGCGATGGCGTATTCGTTTTACTCAGCGTAACAGTGCCCTCGCAGCGCCCCGTATTCTCCGTCTGAGAATCCCCCCGCCAACAACCTCCACGTTTGCGTCGTTTTTGCCCCAAATTAGCCATAGTTACTGACTAATCCCCTTCTTCGCACATTCATATTGCACCTTTATTGGCGACCTTTCCTTGGAAACCCCTCCCCCCCTGTCCCTTATTGCTTGCTTAGATAGTTTCTTTTGTAGGTGACGCTTCTTTCCCAGCAACCCTCCACGCATGTTTTTTTTTTTTGATCCCTCCCCCCCCCCATTTAACGTGGAACCACAGTTCTTTTTTTTTTTTCAAAATTTTTTCCGATATGTTTTTGCACGGTTTTTTAAACTGATTGTGCTCCTTTCTCCAACGTCTCTTTTTTTTAAGGTGCCTTGCGCCTGTCAAGAAAGTTTTCCGGCCCTGATTGAGCGCTCCGTCCTTGCTGCATGTCAGACGCCCCCCCTCTCTACACGCTGTTTCCCTGCCTTGTCCCAATTGACCCTGTGAGCTTTCACCATTAGACCTGCCGGGGCCCCCCAGACCAAACAGTCGAAGTTGCCCCTCCTTCGTACCCACCAAGCGGTCATCCACCTACCCCCAAACAGTTTTCTAAAACTGATTCCCTGAAAAACTCCTCCCTATGATACTAAAGGACTTGATGGATTAAGACAATTTTTGCCCTCCTTGGGCTATCCTGCCCGACCCCTTTTTGTCAATCTGTTACACCACCGGTACCTTCGCACACTTCTCCGTTGCCCTCCAGAACCCTGAGGAAGAACCTTAGTTTTGGCTGTAGGAGTGAAACTCACGTCTCCGTTATCATCAACTCCTTTCGCCCCGTAAGCGAGGACTAAGATCCTGGCAGTTGTAAATGCTTTTCCCTACCGGGATCCTTCTTTTCCTTTCTCGTCTTCGTTCACGTTAACCCCCTTTGTCCTTAACGGATGGAATGTCTATCTCGCGATAGCCTTCTTTTTCTTTCCTTTTGACTTTAACAGGGGCTCCACGAAATCCTCCAGCCACGAGAGTAAAAAGTTCTCCTCTCGTTTTCGTCTGTACTTCCCCCGCCTCTTCCTCAAAAAACCTTGCTTTCCACCTAGATTTTGTGGGGACTTTCCTGCCCCGTCTTACGGTTCGGCACACCTACAATCGTTCACTGTTGAACGGTGCCCACATTGCTGCCGCATGCGTCCTTGAGAGTCAACCTCTGACAAATGACCTAACAGGAGTCCTTCCCGCCCTTGAATAGAAATTTTTTGAATCTTCTTCCCTTTTTCGACCTTAAATGAGCAGTCGGGCACCCCATGGGGGAGACTGTTGTGGAAGGTCGATAATACCGAATAGATTTTCCGGGGAGTTAACTCCTTCAATCGTGCCGAGGAAATGGCCCCCCACCTCATCCCCGAAAGCAGTAAGCCAGTTTCACATCTATAACAAGGTTCCTTCTCGTTTCGGTACACGGTATTCCCTCCAACGCCTTTGCTATCGATGTTCCCCCGGGAGTATTCTTTTTGATTTGTGAGTCTCATGGGGTTGGAAAAAAGGACCCTCGCCGGGTGGCCATCCCTACCCACCCACAGTTCCCCCACCTCCATTTCCCCGGCGCCCTGATACGCGGGAGGAACGGCCCCTCTCCCTCCCCCCCCCCCCCCTCCCCCCATCTCATCTCCCCACTCCACCCTCACCCCCCCCTTCCCCTCACACCCCCTTCCCCCACACCCCTCCCCTCACGCCCGCCCCCCCCCTCCCACCCTCCCTCCCCCTCCCCCACCCCCCCCCCCCCACCTACCCCACCTCCGCCCCTCCCCCCCCCTCCTCCCCCCACCCCCTCCCACCCTACAATTCCCTCCCTCCTTTCTACCACCCCTTTCTATCCCACCCCCCCCCTCTCCTACCCTACCTATCCCCCCTCCCCTCCCCCCCCCTCCCTGTTCACCAAAGTTAAATCCCAGGGTGGGGTGTTTTGTTTTTTGGCTTTTTTACCCAATTCTTTGTTCGGGTTTTTATTCGTTCTCTCTCTGCTTTTTTTTTCTTTTTCCTTGAGACTTTCTCAAGCTTTATCTCACCCCAAGTCAAACCGTGGCTTTTTCTTTTTTTTTTTGTCCCTGATCGTTTTCAGTGCTTGATTTTGTCATCTTCCCCCTTCTGAAGGTGTTTCCCCCTTCTTCTTTGTGTTGTTGAGAGCGTAATGGTCCCTTCCCTCCCGTTTGCAGACAACAATATCCGGCTGTCGTTACTACCGTTGGTTTTTTTTTTTTTTGCTTTTCCCCAGCGATTCCGCGTTCATTGACGTTTTTTGGCTGACTTTTTGGGAACGAACAGATGTCCTCCTTATTTATCAATTTGCTAGCGGTAATCCTCTTCAGGCATTCCAAAGTCCTTCCCTCAGCATATTGTCCCGTGCAGGTTTATTTTGCAGGCTGTGAGCAGCAGTTTCCCTGATTGCCCATCGTTTGACAGTAAAAAGTTTGTGTCGGTGGGCCCTTTGCTGCCGTTTACAAAATTCCCTTCCTCACCAAAGGGCAGCGGCCATTCTAAGAATTTTAGTCCGTCCCCCCCTTTTTGAGTCAGTTGATATTCTCGAAGAATATCCTTGAGTCGACGATTGCACGGTTTTTTACATTTTATTTCTTGTATGTTTTTTCTACCTGTTTCCCGTTAATCTTTCGATTTGTTTTTTGTACACAGTTCTTCTCGTCTTTCTCTCTGAACCGTCCACCCCCCGCTCCATTGAAAATCTTTCTCCTTGGTGCCGTTAGTTATCTTCTATATTAGCTTAAGGTTTCTTTTCTCAGTCTGGGATACCGCCAGGCAGCCAGCTGCAATTACAAGAATTTTTGAACCCTTTTTACAACTTATCGTCCTTTCCTTGCCCCTTGGCCCCTTTCCCTATTGTTTTTCTTCCTGTTTTTTTGCGTGGAAAACTGAAAGAACGAACAAATTACGTTTTCTACCCGGTTTGAAGTATTGGAGGTCGCTCGTGGTTGTTCTCCACTGACCTACTGGCCCACCAGGCCGACCACAGCATATCTTAAATCTCTTTTTCACCGGTTCAGCCATTGCATGTGTTCGTTCCCTTTCCCGAATCCCGTATGAAAGGAATTCCCTGATTGGTTTTCTTCTTCCCTGGTTTCCTTTCTGATGTTCGCCTTTTTTTTGTGTCCCGTATTTATTTGACAACCCCTTCTCCGACTCTTTCCCCCCTTCCTACTCTTTGGCCGATGTTCCTTACGGCCTTTGTCGGGGACCCAGGAAGACTTGTTTCGCCGGTCACCTTTTGCCAGCCTGTGACCCTGGCAGAGTTTTTGTTGTTCCTCAAGCCTTTTGCGATCCCCTTTCCTTAACCCTAGGCCCGTTGATGTTTTTGTCATCTATTTGCGGGTAATTTTTTAGTACTTTTTTTCTTGGGTAGAGGGTTTTTGGAGATGGCAGCCTCTTTTGTTTTTCTTGGGTTTTTTTCCCGCCCTTTCGGCGTGAACGCTACCGGCATTTGCCAAATACAACATCCGTAGCCAAGTCGTGGGTTTCTTCTGTTTCAATCTCGCAGGTCTATTCCGTGCCTCGCAGTACAGGTGCTTCTTGGATTTTTTTCTGATACACCCCCCTTCCGTTTGAGCCGCAATCCCCCAAATCCAGAATTTGTAACCAACCGTAGCTTCCCTTGCCCTAGTCATCCTTCCCTTTAAAACCCGCGAACTGCGGTTCCTTTTTTTCCTGTTGTTTGGCCGGTTCCATGATCCCCTTATTTTTTTATTTTGCACTTATCATTTGACCTCCTCAGACAGATTAGTGCCCCGTAATCGATCTCATGGACGTGAAATGCGTTTTCCCATTCCTTTTTTTCCCTTCTTTAGTTTCCGGCACCATGCACTGGATGTTTTTTTCAAAATGCCGCTCTGAGGGGTGGTCTTCATTTCTACTGGAAAGATCTCGCTGTCCTCTTTAGTTCCCCCCTTCGACCTTCTCACCAAACGTCCTATTATGCCCGGCTGCCCCGTCTTTTGGGTTCCCCTGCACTGATTCTTTCGAGAGTTGGGTTTTCGGTGCCTAAGCACGCAGTTCAACTGGTTTTTTCACCTTGCCCCCCGCTCATTTTTCCCGGCTTTCAGAAACCTCCACAAACATGGTTTGCCTCTTGCACGTCAATGTCTTCTATAGTACACTATTCCCCCCCAAAAATTCATTTGTTTGACGACCAGCCCCGGGCGCCCTCCGTGGCCCGTGCTCCTCGCAATCCGTCGTTTTTGATTTTACGTGCCCAGGTTTTCTATACCTTTTCTACCTCTGCTGCCTGCTCACCCCCGACGTGCCCCCCTTGTTGCTACTTTCCCTCTTTAGTCTATGAAGTCGTAGATGTTTTGACGACCCCACTCGCCCCCCCCCCCGGTTGGTCTTCACACCGGAGTCCTCTGACCAAGGTTCACGTCACGCATTTCAATTTCCTTCCCTTAGTCTGTTTTTCTTTTTCTCTTACCCAGCGGTTCGCGCTCACCCATTGATGTCAGTTTTTCCCCTGGGAATTGTATTGTTGGGGGACGTCTAAGCCAACTTGCGCCTCTGTTTAGGCCTGTAAAGTGCCCTTGTTAACTTGACCCCCCAGACCCAAATGCGAAAATCTCCTCTCTTTAACTGTCATTCCTGACGACTTCTATTTTGGTTTCACCTTCCCACTTGAAACCGCCCGAGGATTTAAGTTCTTACTCCTTTCTTCCACAGATCCTCGAAAAAGACCCTCTCAACAAATTAATTGGGTCCCCCCATTTCAGCGCAGGCCGTGGAAGAGTTC
>Ga0179591_1294646_pt1 | contig 11553 bp, 12 predicted proteins | sample CZOMad2_1_08_16f_FD_182891 | JGI IMG/M metagenome (GOLD analysis project Ga0179591, IMG submission 182891) | Vadose zone soil fungal communities from Angelo Coast Range Reserve, California, USA - CZOMad2_1_08_16fungal (PacBio error correction) | ecosystem: Environmental > Terrestrial > Soil >... | reverse complement strand
TCTCTTTCATCCTGAGGACTTGACACTAGGTGTCCGACTTCGATCGTTTTTGACCCAATCTCTTTTCAACAGTTTTCTCTACATTTTGTTTTCCAAAGGTTCAAAGACGCGGCCTGACTTTTATAGGGAATGTCATAGAGTCAGAACGCCCTTTTTCTGGGCCAAGACCTCTCCGAAGTCGTTTTACCCCCTGGATCATTCTTTTTTTATCCTTTCTCCACTCTTGCCGTTTTTGTCAGCTCATTCCCTCCCCCGATCGTACCCCCTATTGACGAAACTGTCCGCTGTGATGCTCTTATTCTCATCATAATACTTTTCACCCGGAATCCTTCCCCCCACACGTTTCCACCCTCCCCTTCCCGTCCCTCGTCGGTTAAGGATAGACCTCCTGCTGTGCATGTACTTCCCGACAACAGAGTTGTTTACCTCACCTGCGTCCCTTGTCCCCCCTTACCCCACCGATATCTGACACCACAAGCCCTGTCAAGTTACCGTCCCTTATTGAGCTCCGATTCCCCCCCTAGAAACCCCCTTCTCCTTTCCCCCCGCCTCGCTCCCGCACTCGATCTCTTTGACTAGGTACTGATACCCCAGTCGAGCAGGACCTTTGCGCAGGTCCCTCGATGGCCGCGTCAAGCCCCCGCCCCATGAGCCCCCACCATTTTCCTATCACCTACATCGTTGTTCTTCGGAAGGCCGCCCTTCCACATCTCGTGCATAAGACCCCCGCCACCGGCCACAGCATAGAAAGACAGATTCGCCATATAGGCTCTTTAGCAGCCCCACTCCGCACAAGCAGTAAAGGAGTAACCCCGCAACCTCCCCATCCGGCCTCGACTACCCACTTTATGCTTTCGAAACTTTTCCGTTAAGGCTTTCGCCGTTGCCAGGTGGTAAAAGCCCTTCTCACTCCCTCCAGCTGACCTTCTTTTTGTCCCAACCCTCACCAGTCACACAGCCCTCATCCAGAACTAAGCAGTCAGTACTAGCGTGCTCCATTCAGAATCCCCGGACCCCTGACTGTTTGGCTCCAACCGAGACCCACCCTCCCCCGTTTCCCTCCTGTCTTTCACAACCGCTTCCTCACTGATGTTGAAGCCGGCCCCTTCTCTTCGTCTTTTTAGCACATTTTTTAAAGGCCTCTCGGCCGTTACGGTCCCGTTTTCGATTCACAGCGCATTCGTTACAGTCGAATATCCCGGAAAAGGTAGATGCCTCGTCGTGTGTCCTTTTTACCGCCGTAATGCCCTCTTGAACTAGGCTCAACGTGGCTGAGTTTCGCACGTTGTGTGCATTTGAGACGGACGAGCCCAGCCCCTCTGCTCCCTCGCGGCCTCAAACACGAAAAGCTCTCCCTTTTTTGTGTTCTTCTCTTCTCCTTTCTGTCTTCTTCATTTACTTTTTGTAAGCTTTGCAAAGCGTTGAGAAACTGCTGTTTGCCACCTTTCTTTCCTGAAAGGTTCCTATCATTCCCCTCCCTTTCCCTAGGATGGAAGTGGAGAAGGACCCGACCTCCATGTCCTCCTCCCGGATACTGGTTGGGTTGATTTTTCCTTCGCACCCCTTCAACCCCCCTTGTCAATCTTGTGTCCTCCCCTCCCCCGACTGCCCCTCGTTGAACCCCCCTCTGTTTTTCTTTTCCGTACTAACGCCAGTGCGGCTCCTCCGCTCTCCCCTAAGGACAGTTTTCGAACCTTGCTGCTCCTAAATCCTTCCCCTCGTTCTTGCTTTTTTCCCTCCTCTTTTTCTTTTAGTCACTGTGTCGATATCCTCATGAAGCTTGGCCTTGCGAACTTCGTTCTGTCACGGCCGCCCCCCTGTTCTTGAACCATGCCCAAGTTTTCCCGAACATTTCTTTTTCGGTCTTTGTGTCCCATGATTTGGTTGGGGCACTAGCCGTCTCTCCGTCGGCCGACCCAAATATAGAAAGAAGTCCGGTCTTTCCCAGTACGCAGCGAAGTGTTCCCCCCCTTAGATCATAGAGGATGTCCCATGTCCTTTTCGTTTCCTGAGAGTTTTGTTGGTATCGCTTCCCCGGCTCACTCGTTTTCCCCTCCTTCTAGAGGTAGGAGAAGACAAACGCGCCTTCGACAGCTCCCCTTTTCCTTCTAAAATCGAACTAATAAAGGGTCTGCGATATCCTTTCCTCCCCTTTCTTTTCTAGAGATCTGCCCTCCTAAATTTAGGAGAGGGGTGTCAGTTTTCTTCTCTACTCGGAGCCTCGAGGAATCGTATTTCGGGGGTGTGGGGGGGTGGTTTTAATAACACTGGGAGTCCAATTTTATGCCCTCCTTACGCTGACGAAAGCTCCATCAATGCTTCACCGCTAATGATAATGGATCTGCCCCCGATGATAGGGACACTTCTGATTGTATATGGGCGTCTATACCCTTGACTCCCTACGCTTGATGGGCCTGACCCCCCGCACTGAAAAAAAGCTATTTGGTCACTCAAAAGCCTGTTGGCACGACCAAATAGGCCAATTGTAATTCTCCTTTCTTTTTTATTTTCTCTGGCCCTGCTTTTGGGTCGGTTTTGAACACTCTTTCTCTTTGTGATTCCAACGCTCAGTTTTCTCTCGACCCCGCCACGCCCTTTGCGGGATCCCCCCTTTGCCCAAACCTCCAGTCCAGGAGGTTTCTTATGCGCGCCAAGAACTTTAATTAGTGAGACTTGCTCTCTCGGCTTATATCAGCATCTCTCTTAAATCTCACCCCATCTTGCTGTTTTGTGCCCCCGATTTCTGCTTCTTCTTCCTGTACATCTTTCCGCTCGGCTTGTCCTTCGAGAGGGTGCGCCCCCCCCATCCATTCGCCCCCCAAAAACGGCTTAAGTTCTGCTGGTAGCTTCTCCCCTCTTCTTTTTTGGCCCCCCCACGTTCGGAAGGTCCTCTTCTCCCTTTTTGCGCCTCTTGCAGACGGTGAAAAAACATTTGGAGCCAGCTGTAATTCCACGGCGGCGCCCCCTTGTTGACTCCTCATCCAGTTTCTCCCTTCCTAAATAACCCCCGATATTGTGTAGTATGTGCGCGTTCTAGTGAATTCGTTCATCTAGGTTCTATTCCTGTCCGATGCAGCATTTTCAGGCCAGTCTCCCTCCCGCGTGGCTTTCTTCCTCTTATTCCGCCTGGTTTGGCTCCCAGCGATCCTTCCTCTCTCCTCCCGTTCGTTATTGGTCCTTCCCCCTTGTAACTTTTTACGACCGACCCCCCCGTCACCCTTCCTTCCGTTTGCGGTTCTGACCGTTCCCAGCATTAAAGAAATTACCCCCTTCTTTACCGCGGGTGTTCCTAAGCTGACGTTCTTTCTGGTCGAGACCACAAAGTAATGTTCTGGTCGGTTTTTGATGATTAACCTTCCCTCCTGATGTGATGAATAGGGTCTTGGATTTTCTGTTGTTGGACCTACTTCCCCCTTCTGAGAGTCCCTCAGCCTGGCCTGTAAATTTCTACTTTCAGAAGAAGACCTGCATACGGTGATTCTCGTCTGCAGGTCTCCGGTTTCCGAATTCATAGGCAGATGTTACTACTCTGATATTAAGCTTTTTAGTTCCCGCATGGTGAAGAGTATCGGACTTCTGCACTCTCCAGACACTCGTCAGTTACTGTCTCATTAAGATAAAGCACCATTAGTTTTATTTACCTTCGCACCTTTTGTCGCACTTTGGACCTTTTCATTTCTTTAACGTCCGTATTCCTGTCTGCGAATTCTTCCTTCATATTTTCGAAAAGCGCTCGACCTTCTGTGCTCTCTGCATTCTTCTTTTTTCTTGGTTGCCACTTGTCACACTCCCGCTTTCTTTAACTTTGCATTCGCGGTTCTGCCAAAATCCGTCGTTCTTGGTTTTTCACACTTATTTCCTTTTTGTGAACTTCAAACCCCCAGAGGTCTTTTGCCCATCCATCACTTCAACAGCCTTGCCGGCCCTTCTGGCAAGGTTGAAAGCTTTCTTGTCGCGGACCCTTTCTATTGGAATTTGTGAGCCGTGACCAACCTCTTTGTGGCGATAAGATCCCTTCTTTTTTTGCTCCTTGTTCTTTCTTTTTCTTCCCCCCATTCCAAAAGTCATGTCATCTTTTACTTTTGAGGTAGCTTCAACCAAATTTTTTCGCAGTCTTTTCTTTAGATGTGTCCCCCCTCACGTGGTCTTTTTCTTCTGCCTGCTCCTTCTTTCATGCCATGCATCCTCTGTCTGATCCTACTTCACATAGTTCTTGCCAAATCGGATCAACCTCTCTATCTCTTCCGACTAGTCCCCCTCCTTGCTTCTTCCCAACGGATTTTTCTTTGAGTCCCTTCTTCTATTTTTTTTTTTTTTTTTTCTCTCCATCTTGTGAGAGAACGTCCCCTTTTCTTTTCCGAGGAGGTGTCTGTTCCAGATTTACGGCGATTCCCCCCGCTTATCTTGGATCCGACTGCTTCGTCAGCTGTTCCCTACTCTCCTTTCTTATGCACTCCTGGGTCCTTCAAATGAGTTCCGACCCCAACCTCCCGTTACGGGACCCTCTCCGAGGCCGGTTACCCAATGGCCTGATGCTGTTCCTTTGACGTAGTCTCTCCATCGTGGCTCCTTTCTCTCGCAGTGCATCCATCCCCCCCCCCAAGGCCAGGCACGCCGCCTTCCCTTTCTCTGCGGCCCGATCCGGCTGACTTACATGAAACCTTCCGCATAACGGTTTCCGGCCAGATCCCCTTTTCAGACCCTGTTGTCCGGCTTCGTGCCTTCTTTTGCAGGATTATTTGCCCCCCCAGCAAGACCCTTCTTTGTGGAAGTTTAAAATGCGGAGAGTAACCCAGTTTCTTTTTCCCCGCCCCCTCTTCGCATAGTTGTCGTTTCGGAAAATCTCTTTTAAGAACCTTATTAGTCTGAACGTTCCCAACAAATTCTCCATCCGTCGATAATGCACCTTCCTCTCGTCCTTTTCAGTCCAACACCCCTTAAATAAGCGCTTATCAAGATCCTAGGTCCCAGCTGTTAACTTTGGCTACCCAAATCCTTTAGCAACCGAACTTCGTCTCCTCGGAATTCCCTCTTAAAAGGACTCTTTTTGGCGAGCCCTCAAAAGAATACTTTCCCTACTAATCGTTTTCATTCGTTCTACTTCTTCTCGAAGGCTTTTTTTTTAGGTTTTAACCCCCGCGACCGCCAGTTCAAACCCAATCTCTGTTTCTGTCCTGCGAGGTTCCCTCAAACTTTCTTCTGACGTTACCCATTCGTTGGTAAAGCTTCCCCAGAGCTTAATGAAGTTTCCCCTGCCCTCCCGCAACCTCCCCATGAGCTCAGACTCAGCCCCTCAGCATCCTTCTCGACAAGCAGCCGCAAGAAACCGACGTTTTTCCTTTGGAGCAGACCCCCTGCGAATCACAGCAACGTCTTTTTTCCCCCCCCGCGGTCTCTTTCCCCATGTTGAAGTAATCCCAGCTCTTTCGTATGGCGCCGACCTCTAACCCCTGCCCCGAGGCGGAACAGATTTCCCTGTCAGTTCAGCGAAGTCTACGTTGCAGATCCCTAACGGACTGTTGCTTTCATTCGTGTAGGACCAAGGTACCTTTCCCCTGCATCCTCGTGACTCCCAACGAGTCCTGATAAGGGTCCCCTTTTCCCCAGACTTCTGAGATAACATATTCACTACTTTTAACAGCTGGAATGAAAATCCCGACAAACATTGGTCCGTTTTCTGACGGCCCTGATGGTTCCTGCTTTCCCCCAGATCGCGCTGTTCTCAGGAACTTTTTTTTTTCATTTGGTTTTCAAAGTCCTCCTCTTAGGGGAGTCCCAAATTCCTACAACTTGCACCATCTCGAGTGAGCACCGCGAACGTTCCTACTCTTCGTAAAAATGATGGGGGCCCAGAGGTCTTGTTCCCCACGGGGGTGCAGAAGCCACACTTTCCAGGACTACGTATCCGCGATCTGTGTCTCCGTTTTATGACTATCTAATCTACTCGCCACCCCCCTTTACGCAAGCATTTCTTTTGTACGCTACCTTCCAAACGCTGCGTCCGCCGAATTTGTTTTCTCGGCACTGTATCCAGGCATCTTGATGAAATTTCGCAGAAGACTCAATCCACCCCGAACTACTCTGTGCACCTGATTTCCGAGAAGTTCCAACGGTCCCCGCTGGGTAAACAGCCCCCCCTGTACCACCAGGCTACCTCCCCCGTAACGCACCCCTCCAACCTCATCTAAGGGCAACTAGCAACACTCCCACAACCACCCGTTGCCCCGTCTTGATATCCGCAGGCGAGGACTGTAACCTCGTCTACGGGAACTTCCCCACAACGGCCCCCTTGGCGCACCCTTTGCCCGTCGAATAAGAAAGTTTGCTGTCCTTCGTGATTTTGCGTGCTCCGGTGAACCTACGCTCGCGTGGTTCGCATTTCACGTAGTTCCAACAGGGGACAAGACGGACTCGTTCCCCTTTAAAGGCGGATATCGATCCCCCAGCCAGTATCCCCCTGCCGGATCATAGATACCCAACTAAGGACCCTACGGTGCCGCCGGCTGCAATTTTTTGCTGTAGTAGTCCTACTCTGACAGTTTTGGCGTCTCCATGGTGAGCGACAGTCCAAACCCTCTTCTTATTTTCCGCCTCCACAGCTCTCGCCTTCCTAGGTCAAAGCACGTCCTCTCCCGCGAAGTCCTTCCAGGGCGGGCTCTCCCTCACCATTGGGAGTATACGATCGCCTCCCTGCTTCGCCCAGGTTATCGTGCAGGACCGTGCTTTCCTTCCATTACCCAGGCTGCGAAGGCTATCTAATTCATTATCCCCCTGGCGAGCGCCAACTGGTTTGGCGCCGGATAGAAGACTCATCAAGTACGGCGGCCAACCGCCTCCTTCCTGTTACTAGAACACGGATTATCCCTTCTTTTGGGGGTCACCTGGAGATATGGTCTCTACCTCCTTGACGAACGCTCGTTATCGGTCGACTTCTGAGGTGACAAGCCTGAGACCTAACGCGATCACTGGCCCACGGCCCCAGAGACTCTCTTGACAGAGGACAAGCTTCCACCTCGCTATTCGGCATTTGGTGAGGACATGCCTTTTTCTTGACAATGTCCCCCTCTCTCTCTTTTAATCATTCCTTTGATTGAGGTCTCGACAACACTCCTGCTTGCACATCCTTCGGAATCCCTCCTCGTTTTCAATGAGGTTTCCTCTGAGCACAGCCCAGTCATGCTTTCCCTCCCATGCCCGTCAAGCTGCCGACGGTGACGGTCTCTTCCCTCAAAGAGCAAGCGTCTGTCCGCGTTAGGTGAATTCGCTCGTTCCCATATAAAAACTGATCTTCTTGTCTTTCCGCGTTCCGCACGTTAAAACCCCCCCATCTCCACCCGTCCGCCGATCATGAGGGAAGCGGTCTCATTCTCAACCTTCCACCCTTGAAAGGACTTCTCGGGAGACGGGGCTGTGAAGCATTTTTTCCAAAAACCCTCCATTTCTACGAAGACTACAAAAGGAGGGCCGCTTTCATCGAACTCCGTCCCCAGCCGGCTCAACGTCCTCCACAGGAAGAAATCTATTGAGTCTTTATTTTGGCATGCATCGGCGTTCACCCGCCGGAAAAGAATTAGGTATCCGTCATGCCTCTCTTTGTCCTTACCAATGAGCGCCGAGTTTCCTTCGTCTGATGAGCAGGGAACGTTCACCCTAAGACATTCCCTGACGCTCGCGACCGTCGTCTTTCCCTTAACTAGGCACTGAGCCCGGCCTGTCTTCGTCGACGTTCTTGGACTTTGAGTTTTGCGCTGTCCTTCGCCAAAGGACTGGATAGGATCTCCACATATTGACGCGGTGGTACTCCTTCCATGTCTGATGCTGGATTTGTCGCGTTTCGGCGCCCAAAAACTACTAGGCTGTAGGTCGGATGTATCCAAGATCCGACTATTGAGGCGGCTGCAATTCGCTGGATTTTGATTTTTCTGCGTCATGACAAGGCTGACTTTAGTATTATATGGTACCCCTTCCTCAGAATCTGTTACTTAAAGCCCTCCCTCTCGTATGGTTCTTCCCGTTCTATATTCTTCGGAGATACTGGTCGCGGTTGCCGTAATCGTGGGAGGATATCTCGCCGAGATGGCCCCACAGTATGGCGTGTTTTATATGCTGGTCGACCTGTCTTCTCCCTCTCCCACCTGATGGCTGGACGAGGATAAATCTATCAAGAAGGTTCGTTTTTTCTACTAGCGGATTGTTCTCATTGTCACCGGTATGCTTTTTTTCCGCTTTCCCCTCCCCTATGCTTTTTTCCTAGCTCGGTGTCAGTCGAGATTTGCTTTTTCATTTCCAACAGTAGACCCTTTTTGTCTTTACAATTTTCAGCGATCTTCATCTCTCTTTCTTTGTGGTCTTCACACGCACACTCATATTACTCCTTTTCGTGAACTTTGCAGATTTTAACTCCCTAGCGTATTCTTCTCTCATTCATTCGGAGGGTGCGCTTTCCCGAGTTCTTCTTCACCCTCAACAGTACGGGGGGACGACTGGCGAGACAGGTGAGTTTGAATCGAGGGATCCGGCTGTTTCTGTTTTCCTTATTCTTTGGGCATGCTTGAAGTATCCGTACAGCCGGGTTTTTTGGCTTTCAGCCCGTCTTTCCGGACTTTGTTATTCCATTCGACTCATTTTTCAGATGGAGATACTTTCACTATATCCAGGTTTTTCTTGCAGTAGGTTTCGGGTATAACTCTTTTTGCTTTCGTTTGCCCGCTGTGAGGGCAAGTGTACCCATACTTCCTTTTTCAACTTGCTCCACTCGGACCCTCTTTTCTTCATTTTTCGATCGCGATTCCGCCCTATCAACTTCCGCGGCTTGACCTAGCCTAATCTTTTCCCCGTTGTTGTTTTTTATCTCGATTCTCGGTCATCCGGCTGAATTGCGCTTAGACCGTACCGCCAGAAACCAGAGATTGACAACAGTTCTCCCCGATTCCTCATCCAGTTTGAAAGATCTTAATTGGACCTGTTACGAACCGCAACCGACGTTTCTAGCCCTCCGGACCCTTTACACCACTGTTGATGATCTGACGAAAAACACTCCGTCGAGATTTACGTTTCTCCCAACCTTCTTCCCCTTTTTGACCCAAGCCAAAGGAAGGCATTCCGATGTTCTCTACCTGACCCCTCCCTAATTAAAACGGCCAGCATACGAGATCCTTTCCTCCCGCCCCCCCCCTTACTCCGTCGTGGAGTCCGTTATAGCCGTCATGCTGTCTCGGCCAGGAGGCCTGAGGCTCATCTTTGGCGTAAACAGAGGCCCAGAATCTGCTTGGTCCACATCGCCTCCTAGTTATGTTTTGATTTCGTTTAAAACCATCTTCCCTATTCCCACTTTTGAGTTTGACCCGAAAACCTAGAACGATAGCTGCGCAGGCACCGATCTCGATATCCCAGTTTTTCTCGTCGTAGTTCAGCCGCCGAAGTCTTTTCGAGCACTCTCTACACGCGGCAAGTGTTCCTGAGGTCCTGTGTTCCCGTCTCAAACTCCTGTTTCTTTCTTATCTTGCGTGTCATAGTCCTTCCCATGACTGCAAGGCAGACGTCCCCGGCACCCTCATCTATAACTCACTTGAGTCCCCTGAGTGCATTCGCTGAGACGCCCCATTTTACTAAGATTGGCCAAGCCCACCGAACAGCCAATAAGAGATTTTACATGTACTGGTACCTCGAGAAACGCTGAATGCAATCCCGAAGCTCCTCCTTCCCCCCTCGTAGCTGGGCGCCCACTTGCCAAATTCCCTGGTAGTGTTGACTTTACCTTTGCGAGGAGCGGGATCGCTTCAATTTCACACATGTTCACCAGCACCCCCCCGACGACCCCCCCCCTTTTAGCGCGCGACCTCCGACCGACCCTGACCCCTTCCTTTGGCGGCGAAAACCCACTGGGTGTTTGACACCACAACAATTAGTTTTACGCCCCCCCCTCTCTCCTTTCCTCAGGTCAGTGCCCTGGTTCCGTGTTATCGGAAAGAGAACCCTTCCTCTGCTTGCTTACGGTCTATATTCGAGCCTCGCGCCGATGACCCTACCGTCTTTTTAGCTCAATGCGAAGATTCACAGGTAGCGCTTCGAGTTGACACGGTCCCGCGCATCCATTGATGGCCTCAAGAGGGCGGAGCAGGTTTCCTATGAATCTCCGCCTTTGAGCACTCCCCCTAGCCTAACTTAAAGGTGGATATAAGCGCGGCTTTGCCATCAGTTCCTCCCTATATTGGTTTATGACGTTCTCTGCGTCGGGACGAGGCGCGATCCCCTAGGCAGCGATTGCACCGCCTTTCTAAATGGCTTTCTTTTTTCCCCCAGATTTCCTCAGCCTCGCATTAGTAAGGGCGAGATGATGTTGCCCCATGCTCTTCGACCCTTCTTGTCTAGTCGACCTTGTGGCCTAATTTCCTGGTAACGTCTCCCCCCACGCGCGACTTTCCCCCTCCCGTAAAGCTGGCTTCTCTTAAGAGCGCAATGACTCAAGATCCCACCAACCCTGGCGCTGGGGGGGTTCCTAAGAGCCAGAAAAACGGCTCTCGCCTATAAGGTCCGCTGCAGGAAAGGCTTTGAGAAGTGATGAAGGGCTCCCCATTTCCTCACCCTCCCTTCGGATTTGTTGATCTGGATCCTCCAGTGTTGTTTTCATTGAAATTGAGAGTTCCCCCTTGATCAACCGCTCTTTTTTTCCACACGGCCCCCCCACCTTCATTTTCGAACATGACAATGGACAGAATGGAACCGCGCTTCACAGTCGTCGCGCTTGTTTGACTGGGCCCTATCTTCGAGTGTTGAGGGTCCCCATATAGAGTCAGTTAACCGTCCTGCGTTAAGCCCCCAGTTAGAAATAGTCTCCTCTTCTAATCTTTTCCTTGATCCCAGGATCATTCGGCCCTTTTTTGGCGCGTGGACAGCTCACTGATACGTTTCCTCCAACAGTTTTCTTCAGCTCCTGCCAGCCGTATTAAGAGTATAGATCAGCTTCGTTTCGTACGGTCGCAGTAAAGTACAGAATTTTTTTGCCTCTCCCCATCCTGGAATTTCCAGTGAGACCCGCTCTTCTCAGTACTAGTTCTTTTTTGTTGAGCGAGACTTAATCACGGCTCGGGTTTTACTTTTTCTTGCTTCTTTTTGACCCCGAGGTTATTCTTTTGTTTCCTCGCCCCTCGGATTCTACCACATGGAGAGAGCCAACTGGTAGGGAGAATTATTTCGAGTACTAGCAGTCACCTCCTCGTTCAGGGCCCCTCAAGACTCTCCTTCTCCGCCCACCCCCTCGTCTTGATAGGATCCTTTCTTTTGTTTCTTCTCTCCTCTTGTCTTTTGACGAACGAGTTCTCTGGTGATTGGAGGACGACAGCCCCCAAGAGATCAAGATGCCTAGAACCTCTTGGGTCCACCGCCCTCCAAGCCGCCACTTGTCTAATTATCCTGTTTTAATGTTGAGTCAATGCCTTTGTGGTTCAGCTTTTCCCCCCTTTCTTTTTCCTGCCGATTCCGGGCGTGATATAGACACAACGCATGGTGCTGACGTCCTTTCCCCCCCTCGTCCAGGACCTCTTACGGCCCGCA
>Ga0179591_1144077_pt1 | contig 11553 bp, 14 predicted proteins | sample CZOMad2_1_08_16f_FD_182891 | JGI IMG/M metagenome (GOLD analysis project Ga0179591, IMG submission 182891) | Vadose zone soil fungal communities from Angelo Coast Range Reserve, California, USA - CZOMad2_1_08_16fungal (PacBio error correction) | ecosystem: Environmental > Terrestrial > Soil >... | reverse complement strand
AGTGTCCTCCCTTTTTTTACTGCTCCCCGGCAAGTGATGGCCTTCTCACTCCCGTCCCGGAGACTCTCGTTTCGCATCGGTGGCTTTTTGACCCCACGCCGGCCTCGCGTTGTTGCACGTAAGAACATAGGCACCTTTTTTCCCCTTTTTTCGTCTACTGACTTTCGAAGCCCATTCGCAGTTTGCGCCGTTACCCGCCGGTAAAATTTCTTTTGCTCCCAGATCCCCCCATGTTCTTCCTTGTGATGTCGGTGCCCCTTTCCGAGCTTTTTTTTGTCAAGACGCCTTTTGCTCGAAGGCTTCTTCCCCCACTAGTGATTGAGGGTGGGTCTACTGGACGGTTTCATCCCTTGATTTCAGATCGATCGCGTTCGTAGACCCTACAGCGGAAGGTACGGCCCCCCCTCCTATTGGGCACTTTCCCCCAACCATCGTCACGGCCAAGCTGGCCGTTCTTTCCCCTCACGCGACGGTCAGCTCCAACTCAGACCCCTTAAGTTTGTACGTTCCCCTTCCTGTTTGGGTGTGACATTTTTGACTTCTTTTTCCCCCTGAAACCTCCTTACCCCCCGGAAGTTGTTCGCCGATTTCCCCTGACCGACCCTCCCCCCCCTCCCTGTGCCGACGGGGTGAGTCACAACAATTTCGTTCAGTAAGTTACACGGAATTACAAAACTTCCCTCAGACTGCGACCCGATCGGGTTTTGCAGATCTTTCTTTTTGCCTTCCCTGTTCGACCATTCCCCAACTTCAATCCGGAGAAGGACACTGCCTTTTGTCATCCTCCTTCCCCGCGGAAAGCGTGAAGAAGTCACCCCCTCTTTTGTTTGCCTCCACCACTTCGGCACGCTTTTTTCCCTTTTGCTCATCCTCTGCTCTCCTTTTTCCGACTCTGTGTTCACCGAACCCTATAAGTTACGAAGCAATTCCTTTCCGGTCCTTCCTTTTGGTGGTCGCAGTTGTCGTCCACTTTTTTCTCTGTTTTACAGAATTGACGACCAATGTCTTTTTCTTCTGGGTGGTCGTTAAGTTTCGTTTCCCTGGGCCACAAGTGCTCCACCGCGGTTTTAGATTCTCTATATTGCATAATCTCCTTTTTTTTTTTTTCTCTTTCTAACCCGCAGGTGAGACTGGTTTGAACCCCCATTCCCCTCTTTTCCACTGCTCCTTTTCCCCCAACCTCAATTGGCGGAACATCTTTTTCTCTTGAATTTTTGTTTTTCGCACCTTTCCCCCCGGAGGCACCATGCCCAGGCAAGTAAGTTGTGTCTCCTCTGTTTTAGTTTAACAGCGTTGCCCCTTGCCTCTTTTCTTTTTTCCTTTAAACTGTACTTCTTTTAAGACCTTGGTTCCCTTTTTCTTACCAAAGAGTAGGTTAGTTTCTTTTTCTTCCCCCTTTCTAGCCATGGATAACAACAGGCGTTTCCCTTCTCCTCTCCTGTTTGAGGGTTATACTTTCAGTATCCGACTCTCCAGATCTTTCCCCGATCCGTTTTTGATCGTATCGGACGGACTTTCTAGTGGCAGACCTTGTTTGTCCCCCCCCTTCCCGGTCTTATTCTCGTGTTGAGACGGTCGCTAGTGGCCCCTCTCTCCTCTTGTGTCGAACGCCGTTTCCTCTCTTAACCCACTGCTTGCCACGTTTTAAGTATGCTGGCCCGTCAGGACTTTTTTTGTTCCTCTTTCCCATACAGCGTCTTGTGAATTACCCCTTCTTTTCCTTTGTTCCTCTGTTGCTGTCACCTCCCTCTTTTCTGCCGTACACCTTTTCTGGGAGTTGCGAATTTCTCGGGAGAGCTTCCCCTTTCTTTTAGGCTGGATGAAAGTCCCGTGCCCCCCCCCCCTCCCGAACCTTATCGTTACTTCCCCTTTAGCAGCCCCAGATTTTCCCGGCTTTACTAAGCTGGGGAACGATGGTTCCTTTTTCCCACCTGGAATCCGGATGCTAGCTTCCTCTTCCCTTAGGCAAAGCGTCCATTGCATGGTTCACTTTCTCCTACTCTTTTCCAGGCACGCCCACCGGAGCAGGTCCGGATGTGGTAAACCACTTTGTTCGTGTCGCCAGCCCGTATTTTGCCTTTTCGCAACTTTTGCTTGACTTGCCTTCTTCACGGACTGGCTCTGAAGATCCCTCTTCCTAGAGAAAACCGACCCGTACGGCAGCTGCCTCTCTTTTGCTTTTCATCCCCTTTTTCTTGGCCAGGGACATTGTCAGTTACGAAGGGTTTTGGATTTGTTTCTCGAGAATCAGAAAGAGGGTAATTGTTTTTTTCCCTCATTCTACCTTTCGCTTAGTCGCTATCTGCCTTCCAGAGAACCGATCTGTGAAGACACCCCATCTTCTCTCACCACACCTTTATGTCGACCCCCTCTTTGTCGTCCGCGTCCGCTCCGGCGCTTTCAGCTGACTTAACTAACTTTTCTTTTTTCATCCACCTTGTCCCCAAGAACCCCCAAAACGCATTTCCCCTTCCTTCAACAGCCGATGAATAAAATGCCGTCTGTTCTTTTCCCCTCCTGGCTCTTTTTCCCCTGGATTCAACTCACGGTCTTCCCTTGCTGTCCGCCCTTTCCCTTTCTGCACCCCCTCCACAGTCGACCGAGGTGACCGTTCGAGATGGTTAAACAGTTCTCTTCCCATTGCCCGATTGCCCCACGTCTTGTGCTCTTCTTCTTCTCTTTCCTGATAGCACCTCTTATTCGTCCTGCTTCCCCTTCAACCCTTGTGATCAGATTCCCTGCTCTTTAGCCGAAGTACAGCTCAGGCCCGTTTTTTTCATCTCTTTTCCTCACCCATCGGAGCAGTTGAGTGAAAGAGTACATTCTCTTCCCCTTACCTGATTTCTACTACACTTTTGTGTTCCCTTTCTTCCCTCCCGGGGACGACTCTACGCCTACTGGTAAAATAACGCAGTCGTCCTGACTCCATTTATTTTTTTTACCCCCCTCTGAACCCAGGGAGAGAGGAAATTCTTTTTCCCGCCTCAATGGCGTGTAGCTTTCTTTGCATTATGACCCTCTCGTTGAGCTTAGGAGGGACGTCTTAACCCCCCTTCGCCAAGGGCGGACGGTGAAGCACCTTTCTCCCCCTTTGTGTCTCTTGAGAGACACTCTTCACATGGTGACTTTTCTGCCCCATCTCGCCAGAATCCTCGTTCGATCTCTCTTTTCCCCCTTTTTTTTGACTGAGACCCTCGAACGAGGATTATGGCGATCTTTTTTTTCTTTTCCCCTCTCCTTTGCGCGGGTTAGTTGAATTCTCCAATGGAGGCCTTTTGCCAGATGGTTCCCCTCCGCAGGTTAGGCGGGAAGTCTATGTGTCACCTTTCAGAACCCCATCCTTTTTAATCGTCAATCCAGCTGCCCCCCCCCCCCACCTTTACGGTCTTCCTCTACGTTTTACTTGTCGCTCTTTCCTAGTTTGATTTTTCGTTCAAAAGGGACGGTCGCTAGGCTTTAGTTTCTCCCCACTAACCATCTCGGAGATTTCACCTTGTTCCTTAGAAGGTCCCCCCTCTGTGAAATAAATTTCCAGAGGTCTCTCCCTTTAATGCGCTCTATGGGGGATGAGCCCTTTCGACTTCGGTCTTGTACCTCTCCGATCGGACTCGTCAGGATAGATCTCTTCTTTCGCTTTCTCCCTTTCAGTCCTCCTCCGAGAAGTTCCGATCGCCCTCCTTGACCTTACGTTGGGCATCAGCGCTGCTTAATCCTCCTTAGAGTTTCCCTTCCCCTCCTTTATTCGAAATGTCGGTGGTGGCCCCTTGGCCGTGTTTCCTTTGCCGGAGGCAACCGTGTGGAGTTTCTTTTTGTTTCCCGGAAACTACCTGCCCTCTTTTTTATTAATTCGTAGGGGCTATTCCTTCTTTGATTTTGTGCTGTTTTTGGTTGTCTTTCCTTTTGTATTGGTTCTTCCCACACGCCACTGCGCATCAGTACGAGACCTATCCCCGCCGACTGCCTGAAGAATAAAGATTTCTTCTTTCTACGTTTGTTTCTTTTTTTTTTTTCTCCTCCTAGGTTGGCTTCGCCCCCCCTGGTTTCGGTTTTCACGCATCGACGGTACGGAGAAGGAAACTTGCCAGAGTTTTCCCCGTCCTAAATTTCGATTAACTTCGCATTCCTCTTCCCATTTCATCCGTCCCTGGTCCTTCTTGATTCGCACGAGAGTCCCGCGTTGGCCATCCGGTTATTTTTTAGACGACTCCCTATACGAGATCTTCCTTTATCCCTTCTCCGTTCTTGAATGCTAAGTACCGTCATTCCTGCTCGAGGAGCGATCTTTCTTTTTCTTCCGCCTTCACCAGCGTTCAGTTTTTTTTTGAAAGGAGTTCCCTAACTCTTTTTCAACCGTGTCCGTGCCGGCCGAACTTTTTCAGCCCAAGCAGTTGCTTTTTGCTTTTTTTTCCTAGCCCTTTCTGAGCATCCCTACCCCCGTGCCCCTTACGGTAGTCTTTCCTTGCATCTTGATCACAAAGGGGGTCCTTCAGCCTCCGCTTCTTGCTCGCCTGTTCCGCAACAGATCCGTTCTGAGGGTGTGTTTCCCTTTCCTTTCCTCCCCCCCCTATCCGAAGCATCAGATTTAGACTGGTTAGTTAACCCTCAAGATACATCAGGGACTTTAATTCCTCCCCATTTTTTCCCGATTTTGTTTCCCTAAAACATCGTCACGGCAAAAGTCCCGCGGCTGTCTTTGTTTCAGACTCCGTTTTTACTCCGAAGGCATATGTTCCGGGCCAGTCTTCTTTTGTTCAAGTTTGTTCTTACGGCCGGACTTCGGGCGTTCTTTTTCACACGTCTCCTGTCCGTTTCTCCGAGACTAACTTCTTCTTAAGTCCTACTTCTCTGTGCGTTGTTGGAACCACAGGTCGTCCTCCCCCCTTTTCCTCCCCCAGACTTAAAAAAGTTCGGTTGCCTTTTTTTTACTCTCCCTTCTCCCCCCCCGCTTCTGGTTGAAGATCTTCGTGTTGTCTCTCTCCTTCACTCTCCACCGTCACGGCAAGGCTGCCTGTCCGTAAAGCCCAGTAGTGGTAGGCTAAGTTAGGACTTTGCAAGACGGTTTCCTATCCATATCTTTTTACGAGTGAACCTTGGTCACTCTTCCCTTTTCCCTTCTCAGATGAACTTGTAAGGCCGAAGCTGTTCCCGCCCCCCCCCTCTCTTTCCCTATTTCACTTAATGGCCGTCCCCGTTCTTCTTTTTTTTTTTCCTTTTTTCACTTCCAAGTCTCGAGGACTCATCGGTTGCCCCGGTTTTGAGTTTCGCAGTGGTCGAAGGCTTCATGATGTGCTCACCGTTTGTTTTTCTCTCTCTGATTATTTTTTACGCATAATCAGTTGTTTTTCTGTGCTCATCCCAGTTTCCCCCCCTCGGTTTGCACTTTGTTGCCAATGACCTCCCTTCGCCCCCCACTCGTTGTCAACCTCCCCCTTTGTCTGGCACCGTTTTCCTCGAGTCTCCTTCGTTTTTGCGCCCTTCTCCCCCCATTAGGACAGGAACTGGCCCCCAGGCCATTTGTCCTACGTCTCTTTTGAACAAGCGTCGCCGCCGCGTCCTGATCCTTGTTCCCCCCTTTTCCTGTGTTGCCGACTTGGGATTCCCCGTTTCTTCTTTTCCTTTCTTCTCCCTTAGCGACAGTAGGAGTGTCTTGTTCGTTTTTTTCCTTTTTTTTCCTCAATTGAAGTATCCGATCGCCCTACTCTTTTGCCCGCTCGGTTCGTGGTATTTCGTCACATGTCCCTTTAATTAGTGTCACTTAGACGCTCCCATGTTCCCCCTCCCCTGCGTCTTATGATATGTAGTGCGCAGTTCTTCTGTCCAATTCATGTCTCCCGTCTTGCGTAGAACGCCTCCCGTCGACGGGTTCACAAGTTTTTTGGCACGTCTTTTGCCCCGGAACTCGGTTCTCTTTTGTAAGTCCCACTCTTCATTTCTCCAACTTCTCCTCTTGTGATTTCCCCCCTTGTGATTACACGAACAATGGTCGTGTACTCTCGTGCTGGAGTGAGTGTCTCACGACGGCTTGAGACTGTGGAGTCGAGTTGTTTTCTTACATTAGGACAAACCGCATCCTTCTCTTTTTTTTCGGAAAGAGTAGGAAGCACGTATGCGTTCTGCTGAACGCTTTCTTTCCTCTTCTCGCCCGAGACCAAGACATGGGCCGTCGTATTCTTCTGTTACATTCTTCTTGAAAGGAAGGAACCAGCGCCCCCTTCTTCCAGCTAACCCCTTTTAGTCGTCAAAATCACCCCTGGCTCTTTCCTTTGTATTCACTTGGTAACCAATTTTTTCCGGTGAGGCAAGACAGTCGGGATCGCTTTTCCGGACCGGATTATCCTCCATACGTGCACGGTCTATGTTCAGGATGTCCTTACCGCGCCCGGAAATCGGGCTCTTTTCCTCTCGGCATTGACTGTTAGTCGACGGGGCCGTCGGAGTTTATCCTCTCCATGCCGTAGGGTCCTTTCCGTTTTGTTATTACGGTATCCGTCCGTTGCTTTACTCCCGAGCAACGAGATGGCCTCGAACCCCCCTATTTCCTCTAAAAACAACCTCAGTTTCGACTATCCGTTTCCCTGAGCCTCGCCTTCCTTCAGCCGAGGTAGCTTTCAATACCTGGTCCTGTCCATCCCCCCACCCCGGGTTACGAACCAGTACCCCCCCCCCCAAAACCAGTAAGGCCTCTTCCCCGCTGTTTCCTACCCCCCTTGATGGTCTTTTGTTGTGTTGCATCACACCTCTTCTCCCACTCTTTTTCTCCCCTTTTCGAATCTCCTGTAGACAGCTGTCTTCCCCACACGACCTTTTCTCAGAGGGGTTCGTAAAGCTCTCTCTTCTTCCCTCTAGTATCCCAAAAGGACGTGTGCCGAATGGTCCCTGTAAGGTCGATCTTTTTTCGTTTTTTGCCTACCTATCACGGAGATCTCACGGTTCTTCCCTCTCGAAGTCCAGCTCCAGGCCTTTTTTCCTCTTTGCCCCCTCCCCATCGGCAGAGGAGTTGCCCTTGCGGAGTCTCTTTTCAAGTTTTATTTCGCCCGACCACTTTGTGTTTCGCGGCGTAATCTTCCCTCAGCCCTGAAGAATCGGGGGACATGACTCGTCGCGCCTCCCCCTGTGTGAAAACGCTCTTTTTGATCTCGTTCCTTCTACTTTAAGACCTTCCGGTGTCGATATAAGCTTGTGACCCTTCGTCTTGAATTACCCGGAGGTGAAGGAGCTCTTTCGACCGGGACGGAATGTGACTACCCCTCTGGTTCTCTTTTAAGATGCGCCCATTCCGTTTTCCCTTAGGTCCAACTTCCCCTCAATTTCCCCTCCAAGAATCCCCTCGTCCTATCTCCTCTCCATTTCCTCCGTTTTTTTTTTTTTCATCTCTCTCACTATATTATGGCGGATGTAGGACCGTTGGACATATAACTTTTGGGGATGTCTCGCATCTTAAACCAGTTTTTGAGAGGAGCCCGGATTTTTTTTTCACCTTTCCGCCCGGGCCCGGCCGGGCGTATAATTCACCTCCCCATCTAAAATCCCTTTTTTTTCTAGTCATTCTGCGAAACAAATTTGTAGTCTGACTACGAGGTTCCTCCCGCGGTTGCCCGTAGTGTGCCACCAGTGTCAGTTCAGTGACGTCTTTTTTCCCGGTCAAACGAAGGAGTAGGCTTTTCCCCGTATTTCCTCTTTTTCCCCAACACCAGTGTAGGGGAGAAACCAGTTTTCCCGCTTAGAAGCCGCCGTGGCATTGAATCCTCTCTGGGGTATGGACTCTGGCGATTCTTTCGCTTGACGTCTCTCCGCCGCTGCCCCGGGGATTCGACTGTGACGCATTTAGCCTCCTTCCTCTCATCCTACGATCGCTGCGTCTTAACCCTGCCTTGGGTCTCGCTGAGAATCGACTTGCAACGAATCTTTATACGTCCGTCCACGGCCCTCTGTGGAAATTGTCGGTTGTGGACTTTTTCCCCCTTCCCATTAGACACTCACCATGCTTCAGACCGCCCGGCATCCGTGGGATGTCGCTTTTTTGCTGCAAAATACCCCTCCACTCATGGTATTCATAGGTTTCCGGGTTTAAAATTAATTTTCCTTTTTTTGTTTCTTTGTACACAGTTTCTAGACCCCGTCGTCTTACCTGTTTCCAGTAAGGGTTCAATCGCCTCTTGCTCCGTTTCTGATAGCTGCCATGAGGGTTCTGTTCGCTGACCTCTGGTGGATGGCGCCATTGTTTTGCTGCTTTCCCCCTTTCTCCTAACGGAATTCCGCCGTCCAAATGGCCACAGTCGGGCGTTTGAGAAGTTACCCGAGTTCCTTCCCTCTTTCTCAATTTCCCGAAGAACTTCGACCTGCTTTACTGGCCCTGTTTCTTCTTCGAATCGAGACCAAACGGACTTCCCGCGGTTTGGCAGAGAGATTCCCTCTCTAATATCTTCCTGAGCAGGCTGTTATGAAGGGACCGTCACTTTCGCGCGAGTTCAGTCCTCCCTAGGATGGAATAATTTTCTCGTTTCAGGTGGACACCAACTGACCTTCAAATCTTCACTTTTTTCTTGTCCTCCTCCTTTGAATCAATGACCTGCAGTCTGCTCTTTTCGCCGGTACATCATATTTTGGCATCCACGTACAATTGTCTTTTTTTTCCCGCTTTTGAGGGGCCTAGGCTTTTGTCTTCAAGCCGGACCGATCGTGCTTCTCCTTTTTAGGTACAGTCCCCCCCCCTTCCCGCTTCGTGTGGGTTCTAATGTGACGGTGCATCCCGCTCGACGCGTACTCTCCCGAATTGCTCCAACTCCCCATGTTTCTTTCTGCCTACGACATGGGACGGGTTGTCCCCCATTGTACTTCCACGCAAGCGGCGGATTTTTTGTTGCATTCAAGACGCCCCTTGTAAGGACTCCTTCCTTCCCCCCTTCGTTCCTTTTTCAGGAAGGTCTGGGGTACAAGCTGTGTGTGGACCTCTCCTTTTTCTTGCGTTCTCCCACAACTTCTAACTGAATGTGTCGACGTCAGCCCTTCCTGCACGACCGCATCAGAAGCAGCCCTTCGTTTTGCAAACATGTCGTTTTTCCTTTTCCCCCTACTTTTTTCCCCTAGGGCCGTTTTTGTCCTCCGTCCGGACGATCGGGTTGCCAGCTATTTTTTCGTCGGATTTCCGGAGAAACCGCACAACGGTTAAGGAGGCAGACGTCCCCTCCTTTTCCGTGTAGTGAAAGTCCGGAGGACGGAAGGAAGAGCCAACTCCCTGCTTTTTTTTCCTCCATGGGCACCTCTCTTCAGTTTCCTTTTTGCACGATGGCTCCCGATGTTTCACGTCCCCGAGACGTTCACATCAACCTTTTCTTTTTCCTTGATTAAGTTATGGTGCGTCGTTGCTCCCTCTCCTTTTTTTTCCTCCCCTTTACGCAGGCGGTGCAGACACGTGCTTGCATTTTTCCTTTTTTATGGTCTCCGCGTCATGTTGCAAAAAAGTGCCTCCTTGTTGTTTCCTATCTTCCCTTTCTCTCCTCAGTTGTTGTTGAGTCTCATTCTTCCCCCCCTCTTTTCTCATGGCCCTCCTCCACTGATCCGCCCACGCCCTTTTCTTGCACAGTTGTATTACCCCCACCCCCCCCCCCCGCGCCTCATCTTGAGGCGTTCCTTGTCCCTTTTCAATTATTCCCCAGGAACGGCCCAGGAAGTTGTTCCCCCCTATCTGTCGGTCCTGTCGTTTCTGAGGCATTCTGATCCGTTACCTTTCCTTTTTTCCGCCATGGTCGTATCCCCCCTTCGTGTCTTTTCTTCTTCTTGAACTGAATCCCCGTCAGATACCCGGTCGGGTGCCAAGTCGTCCTCCCTCTTTTTTTTTTTTGGTTCTCCTCATCCCTACTGCACGAAGATTCTGCACCTCTTAGTAGTCCTCTTTCGTTCCCTTCGTTTGAATCGTTGAAATTTTTTTGCCGCGACCATTGTGTTTCACCCCCCTTCTTCTTTTTGCTCGTTTTTTTGGAGAGTTAGCTCCTTTCCCCCCCACTTTCCGCGTCGGTCTTTTTTACGAAGAAGCCGTCCGACTTTTCACACAAGTCTCCATATCGCTGGCCAGGAAACTAGGACTTTTTGAGTGTTAAGGTGACTCCTTTTTATTGATTAAAAAGTCCTCCCCTCGTTTCCTTTACGTGACGATGTTGATGACTACCATTTCCTCCTCCCCCCCCCTTCACGGTTTTTTTTTGAGCTGGAGTGTCGACGACGCTTTTTTCGTTCGGAATGCTTCTTGGATGTCCCCTTTTAGGGACCCACCCCTACGAAAGGGTTTTTCTGGACAAGCAGTCGAGGAAGCAAGAGTTCCTTCTTCCTTCCCCTTTTTCCTATTTCTCAGCAGACCCACGCCTTTTTGGGAGCGCGACAGGCTTTATTGACAGGCTTCATTCCCTGGTTACCTGGTCTTCAGCAATTCTTTCGGTCCCCATACAAGGTCTCGACGGAGTGTCTTCCATTTTTCACACACTTCCGAGGCGGCGTTGTCGAAAGAGCTGTTCTCCCCCCCCCGTTCCTTTTCTCGGTGAATTGATACTTAAAACCTCTTCGGGCTCAGTTTCCTCTCGATCGTCTCTCCGCCCAAAGAACTCTCTGCGCTTGATCTAGTTCATCCTCCCCTGCCCTTACCTCCCTTTTTCCCGTGGGCTGAGGGAGACCGTGCCGAAAGTCGGGTAAGCGTACTCCACTTTTTCCCCCAATTACGCAGACTCAGGGGATTCTCCCGCTCTCGAGGCGCCCCTACCCCCACCGAGTCGTAACCCACCCCCCCCTCCCTTTCCCTCTATACGTCTGAGCCGCGAGCGCTTCTCTTGAGCTTACTTAAAGACCGTAGGTTCAGCACCGGGATCCACCCAAGAAACCCACAACCGCCCTCCTAGGGACTCCCCCCCCCCTACTTCAAAGTAAGGCGTCTTTTATTTTTCATGGAACGAACGTGCGCCCTCTGCCGACTTATATTCAATTTGCGGCTGAACTTGCAAGTGTACTGTCCCACCGACCTGTCCATCTTTCTTTCTCAGTTACAGATCTTTCCTTCTCAGGGCTTTTCCCCTCCTTTACCAAAAGGCGTCTGCCCTAAGCAGGCTCCCTTTTCCCTCTCTTCATGTCCTAAATCGAATAACCTTCTATCGTCCGGAGCCTGCGACTCTCTGAGTTTATTTCCAGAATAACTTCCTAGCCGCGAGGGCCATCCCATCGGCTCCTTTTGCGGCGGAGTCGCCTGTTTACCAAATTGACCCCTTCTCAAGACAACTTGTTTTTCGCTTTTTCAACGTTTCCTCAGCCGCTCCTTCTTGACAGAAAGACCGTCCTTTTCCTTCCTTTTGTCACCAACGACCGACCCATTTCGTTCGCTTCCCCCCTCGTTCCTTCTCGACTACCTCTTCGGGTCGCTTTCTGACGATGAACACTTGCTTTGTCGCTTTATTTAAGGAGACTTCCGGCCTTGGGTCTTCCCTTTTTTGACCTTCTAATCTCCCCCCTTCCGCTTGCGCGACAAATCTTCCTGGCGATTCCTTCCCCAAATTCTCGCCATCATCTAGGTCG
>Ga0179591_1381832_pt1 | contig 11554 bp, 5 predicted proteins | sample CZOMad2_1_08_16f_FD_182891 | JGI IMG/M metagenome (GOLD analysis project Ga0179591, IMG submission 182891) | Vadose zone soil fungal communities from Angelo Coast Range Reserve, California, USA - CZOMad2_1_08_16fungal (PacBio error correction) | ecosystem: Environmental > Terrestrial > Soil >... | reverse complement strand
TGCTATATAGGTTGCCCCTACGCCGTGTAATCCTTTTCCTAGTTCGTGGTTTGGCCCTTTCATTATCTTCCCCGTCCCTAACTCATTTGAAATTTGACCTGGGCTTTTTCTCTAAAATGGCCATCGGTTTATTATTCCTTTTTTTCTTTGATGACGAGCTACTCCTACCTTGCGCTCTATTCGACCTCTTCATGAGAGTCACCCTTGGGCTCGTTTCTTCGCGGTTCTCCTTCGACCCCCCCGGTCTTCTTTTCATGCTTGGTCCTCACCGTGGTCTTCTTCGCGGCTTTGGACCCCGGTTTTTATCCCTTAATAGCTAATGCCATTCTCTCATGACGTCTTTCTCTGATTGCATCTTTTCTTTTCCCCGCCTGAGTCCACTTTGTGCCGTTTTCCCCCCCTTTTCAGCAAAGTCTCTCGCCCTGTTTCCGATCGGCGAGTAAAGAGCATATGCCGTCACCCGGGAGGTGCTCGAGCGAATTGACTTGCCCCCCCTCTCGGAATCCTGTAGCTTTTATTTTGAATAATCTCTGTCCTCTGTACCCATGTCCCTTTCTTATACGGGATTTTCCCTCCCCCCTAAAATCTGTCCCCACGAATACCTCCGGCCCTCCCATCTCGATCGGAAGATCGTGATTCGGTGAACTTAACCAGTAGCGGACCGCGCGTATCCTCTAAACGCTCTTTGTCGGCCCCGTGCGACGGAGCTCCTCCATAGAACCGTTGATGAGATTGCCTCGTTATCCGTCAACGGGACCTCGATTATCTCTGATGCGAGAGTAAGTAAATTGAGTAATGCTCTTTGCGAGTGTCGCAAGATGCCCTTCGTCACGGGCTAACGAAGGGCGTCCCTGCGCCCACTCCCGCCCCTTCTGCGAATTCTAGGGACTCTCCCGGGTATTCGTTTGACCACTTCAAGTCATCGTGAAAGTTATCCTATTCGTGAGAGACCTTCGAGAGTTCCTGCGACCCAGCCACTTACGTCGGTCCATGAGGAAAGCCGACCTCCCGAGTTACATTTCCCTCCTTTATCCCCAAGTAAAGCGTGTCTCTCTTTTGTGCCCGTCGCATCGGGAGTCTCTCACTTAAGGCGCCCCACTCTGCGACTCTTGAGTCTTCATTTCCATAGCTTATAGGTTCTTCCCGAATGCGGACGACAATTCGCTCGCGTTTCCGATAGCCTCTTCCTCCAGGTCGCAGGACCCGTTCCCCCCCTGATCAGAGGACCCCCCCTTCTAGATATTTTCCCTCCCAAGTTGGTTGTTTGATCTGACTTTTATTCCTGGCTTAGATTGTGCTTTCCTTTCAAATGCTCGAAAGCCCCTCTCTAGACGCCCCGCTACTGGAGTACACCATTCTTTCGCTCTCGTTATATCGGCCGAACTCCTCCCCCCCCTCTTAAGACCCCCAGTCGTCTTGCGCTTCGCATAAGTAGCATCTACGGCTCCGCTATCGGCCCTTTCCTTATGGAATCCCTGCGCGCCTGCCCTGGTAAAGCGGGTCGTTTTTACCATATTGCGTTGCGCTGCGCCTGCCTCTATCCGAGCTCGATTCTACGATTGCGGTGTTCCCCCTGCTTCCGCCTTTGGTTCCCTGTTCACGGTAAGTTTCCTCCCCATGTAAGTTCGTAGGCCGCAGCATCTTTCTCGGCTCTCCCTCGATCGCCCCCCGGTTTTTCCCCATGGACAAATTCAGACGAGGCTGGCAGGTTCAGAATACATCCCCCCGCCGCCCTGGTTTTCCTGGAGACGGCGATCAGTTCGGTGTACCTCCTTTGTATGTCTTGGTATCCCCCCGCGTGTAGAAATTTTCCGATCCCCTGCGCACGTCGGCTTGTCCCATTCTCTTGCGATTCTTCCTCTCTGGGCGATGCAGCCTTTTTTCTAATGAACATAAGTTCATCGGAGTTCCCCCTTTCTGACATTACATCAGATTATCCCCCACTCCTACAGTGTTTTTTATTCTTCAGCCGCGCTTAGTCCTTAGATACATTTCTTTTTGTGCCCTCCGGTTCGGTATGTGATCTCCTCGCGCTTTCTGGCTCTGGCCCTTTCTTAGCAAGGGTGGGAGTTTCGTACCACTCGCTTCTTGTGAAATCCCTTTGGATCCCTTCCTGATGACTCTCTCAGCATCATGCCTCTCTCTGGCTCTTTACCTTCAGTTTTCTATCTATGACTGATCTCCCTCTCTTGTCCCCCCCACCAGAGAAGAACTTTCCAAGTCGGCCAAGCTCTCTCCTACATGTGTGGTTTCGTTCGCTTTCCTTCTTGAATCTTTTATCCGTTTCGACAGAAGAGCCGCAAGGCTCCCTTGACCGAGCGATGACAGAGTTCTTGAGCAGAGCGTGAGGCGTATCTCCGTTCCAAGGGACCCTCCCCCTCCGCAAGAACCTTCCCTCGTCCATGGCCGGTTACTCTCACCGAAGGTGTGCGAGCCATTCCCAAAGGCGGACATTTTTTCTTTCTGGATTTCTTTGCCCCCGCACCCCTAACTTCGCCTCTGACCGGATGCGCGTATGGTCGTAAATCCTCAGGAGTCCTTCGCCTTTCCTTCTTTCTTTCTAACTTTCCCCCTTTTTTATGCAGCGGCTCGACACTCTCTGCGTCCCTCTCCCGTCGGGCACAATTTAGGCGCGGTGTAGCGCTATTGCGCTAGAAGAGTCCCCCTTCTTTCTTCTCTTCAATTTAAGGGCGCACCTTCCGTATAGAAACCCGAACTCCTAAATCGTTTCTCATGCCGTAATAGTTTCCCCCTTTTCGTCCCTAGCACTGACACTGAGTTCTTCCCGCAGTATCCACGGCCAGTAAGCAAATTGTACTCCTCCCCCTCGCTTCTCTCTGCACAGCGCCTCTTTCAAGTTGACAGATGAAGCAAAAACCTTTCTCCAGTCCTTTTCCTTCCCCGCGTCAGTCCTCAGCAATTACTGCCTGCTTCCTCACAGTACCTATGAATCCCACTTTCCTCGTTCAATCAGTGTTTCTAGTTTATTCCCAGGCATAGTTTGTTGGCGTCCGGCCTCTTCCTAGGACTAAGATGGTTTAATCCTCCCCTTTGAATTTGGGTAGGTCTCACTTTCTTCCGACATCTACTCTTTCAGTCAGCTTTATCTCGCCCCGTTCGCGACCCGGCCCACATTAGTGGCCCCAAAGATTTCAGCCACATGCGGCTCCGTTATTCCTCTCTTTTTTTTTTTGATCCGTTCCCGCACCCGCTCTCCCCCTGCTTCAGAGGTCCACTTCCTCTTGGCAGTGCGCGGAGGAGCCAGTGCCAAATCGTGTCGCTTCCTCCCTGCCGAGTCTTTCAGGTTCTTCGATGTTTTCCTTCTTCTTTTGAAAGTACCCAACAGTCAGGGCTTATCCCCGATGTTGTCACAAACTTAGAAAGGTCAATTCCCTTATCTTTTATGCCCTTTACTTGCGCCCTTCTACCTTGTCCAACCTCCTTCTCCCCCTTCCCTGATACTTTTGTATTTATCCCTTATTCGGGATAATAGCGATGCGCCGACCCGCCAGTCAAACGTCTAAACTGCGGTCTGCCCTTCCTCATGACTGAAGGTTTTTTTTCCACCTCCCGGGGGGAGTCAAGGTCACTGATTCTGGGGTCCCCACCATCGCGGTGTGGTCTTACCAGAGTAGTAATCAAGTCGTTGACTTGGTTTTTCTGAGTTTTTTTCTGCAGGATTTCCAAGGCCCCCCCCTTTGCGAATGGAGCGTTCTATCGAGGTTCCCGCTGAGTCTCATTTTAAACATTCCCCTTTTCACGCTAGCAGTCGTAGTGGCTTTCCGATTTACGGCGATTTTCAGTTCCCCCTACGGTGTGGAGGTCCTCTTGAGCGCCGCGGGAAGCCTCCCGACAAGCTGCAGCAAGTTCGGCGTTCCCCCTGAAGCGTTCTGAGGCGGCTCGTTACTGTGCTCTTACCTCGGTACTGTCTTCCCCCCGACTTTTTTTTGCCTTTCCTCAAGACGCGAACGAGTAGCGTATGCCAACAGATGAAACGTTTTTATTCCCTCTTAAGTGGTCTCCCCTTCCCTCCTATAAGCGGGCCTGGGTGTTTTGTTAGTAGTTCTGATGGTGCCAGATTTCTACCCAGCCGTTCGTTACCTATCACGTCTGATCCAGGCTAACACCATCCCCGTTTTTACCCGTCCGTGACACACGCCTTTATGATCTTATGGCCGAGCGTCTTCTGATTTGATGTTCTGTAGCAGAGACGGCAGCGACCACGATCTGCTGACCCCATGTTTCTGCTCCTAACTTCGCACTTTTTACTCTTCCCTCCCCTCTTGAAGTCCCCGAGGCTCTCTCTCCCGTAGCTGCAACGATTCCCCCCCGAGAAGCGTTGAAATTGACCTCCTGTTGCGGGTCTCTTACCCCCCCACTTTCCTCCCTTTTATTGCTCCCCCTCCCCTTCTTCCTATTCACACCGATTTTTAGTTGTTTAAAGGAGAGTCCCAGGTTCCCCCCCGTCTTCCCCATTCGGCTACATTCCGTCTTCCCGGATCTTTTTTTTGTTTTTGGGGAGATTTCCCTCTGACGGGTGGTATTCTCCTCCACCCCCTGGGGGAAGTTGCCTTTCCGTTCAGGTTAAGCCTCGTGCGACTGTCCCGTAAGTCCCTCCCTCTCGTGCCCCCTCGGTCCGAGATCCCAAACGGCTTCCCCCCCCTCTCGCGTAAGATTTGTGCGCGCGCCCGCCTTTTCTTCTTGCAACCGCTCGTCGTTCGTCCCTTTCTCACGGTGCGGAGCTCTTGGAGGGCCCTCGAGAGGCGTTTTTCCTACGTGGGTGATCCCTACTCCCCTTGAAAGGAGTTCTCTGACCGTGATATCCGATCTTCGCTCGTTGCGATGATCCTGGTGTCGTTTTCCCGTCTCCTAACGAAGCAGTAGTCTAGGAATTTCATCGGCCGCTTTAAGGCGTATTCTCCCTTTCGCTGGTGCGCCCCGACTCTGCATCGCTCCTTTTCTCCTGTTTGACTGATGTTTTCCTTTTTCTGTCCTGTCGGGAGATCAAGCCGCCCGCGTGATGTGGAAATAAGACCGACCCTCGGGATTTCGACTGCACGTGACCACGCCCCCCCCCCCCCCCCCGTCAGATAAGCCTGATCTCAAGGTGCCGGAACGTTCGCAGTGAGTTTCTTCCCAACAATTGTATTCCTCCGCTCCGTCCGTTCAGTTTTCCCTCCCCGTAACCTCACCGTGCTCGCTTCCAGTTTTTTGAATCTCGGTTGAGCGCGACCGCGAGCTTTTTTCCCCTTCCTCGGTGGGGAAGGTATGTGACGTGTTTTTTTTGTCGGACGTTGCCGCTGCGCGTGCCGCGTGCGCATTGCCGCCTTTTCGCCTTAAACTGCCCCCTTTCGTAGAGACTTCCTGCTTTCCATTCAGGTCAAAACGCTTCCCTAACAAAAGCCCCCCCGGACGCTTTGTTCCCTCTTTCTCTCCGCAATGTACGACTTTCTGACAAGAAGGGCTTTTCTAAGATGCTTCCGCTCACAATGTTGGAGACCTCGGGGAAATAGCGTCACGACCCCTTGCGGGCGACGGGTTTCTTGATTGTGTAAAATCGCGTCCACTGTCTAACCTTACCCCCTTAGCGTTTTTTTCGACTAGGAGGCCTCGTCCGTTGCCTCCTTCCCTTTAGAGTCTCACGTCGCCGTGTTCTTGTGTGCGAGCTTTTTCGCATGCAGCTCTTCCTTCTCCCTCTTCCGATCCGCCTAGGATTTCATCTAGTCTTGTTCAATTCTTGCTCCTTTTCCTGGATAAGAAATCCCTGACGAACTCTGGCCGGGCATCGGTCCCCATCTGGGTATTGCCCCCCCCAATCTGTCCCATCAGAAAATTCACCCATCCACCACCTGAGCGAGTAGACACTTTTTCCCAGCCCATGACGTAGCCGTTTTTGAAAGTACCACGTTTCCCATTTCCCTTACTCCCCCCTTTCGGCATCGTCTTAACCAGGTGCCTTGCTTTTGTATTCCGATTTCCGACGTCTCTTCTATTTTCTTTCCACGACTCGAACACTTCTGCTTCTTTTTTGATTCCGTTCTATTCAGTCCCTCACACCCCCTGCTGTGCCTAGCGCCCGAGGCCCTCCGGCATCTTTGAAGACCTACTTTTTTCTCTTCTCAGACGACGAAGACCAGGCTGCCCTACTCTCACTATTTACCCCGGAACTCAACTCGCATCACCTTGCCCCCACGGTGTACTTGTCGCTACCTCGATTCCAAGATCACCTCATGATCGTCCCCCTCCTTTTCCCAGGTGCCCATCCCAGATGGCACCGAATACTTGAGTACGTGTGCCCCCGTTATCAGAAGATTCATGTTTTTCCTTTTCCGTCCACATATGTTCTGTGTTGATTTATGCCTTTTGAGTTCCTGTCGCTCGCTCACGTCCTCAAAGTAGTGGATGAAGACTTTTGTTTAATTTTTTGCGCGGTAACGTGCTCCTTCCGCGTCCTCGATCCCTCCGCGCAACTTTGAGCCGTTTCAAATCCGTCCTTACTAGCCTCGTTTGAAATGTTTAATTCCCGCGAAATGTACGCCCTCTACTTTTTTTCCCTTTCCAGAGTACTTATCTGTGCAGTAGCTTTCCCATTCTTTCCGCAGCCGTTCGCTTTCTTGAATGCTATGCCCCCCTTTTTTTTCCCGTTTTGCTGGTAGTCTAGAAGGTTATTTTTTCTTTCCTTCTCGAGTAGTTAAAGTTTGTGATTGCGGCTTTTTGGGTTACCAACGGAAGGAGTTTTAGTTTATCCCGTCGGCCAATGCCGTGTGTTCCTGCTTCTGCTACCGTTTCACTCTGAGTGTCCCTCCTATTCGTTTTTTTTCCCCCCTTGACACACGAGTCTCCAGCGCGGCTTGCCACCCTCTGACACGTAGTAACTTTGTTGTGTGAGCGTTTTATTTTATTGTTAAGGCTCCTTTTTTCTATTATTTGCGCGGCGTTCGTAGTTCCGTCTAGTTCTAAATGCCATCCTTCTTGCTCGCGGAAGTACTGCTTGCTTCTTCTGCGCCTTTTTTTCTTTTCTTCCTTGTACTACTTTGCGGTGAGGCGTGGAAAGCGATTTTCCCGATGACCACCGTTCTCAGAATTATATTGTGTTACATTAGAGGGTTACGTCGGCTCGAACGTTTCTGCCGAGTCACGTCCCTCTTCCTTTCTCTAGATGAGCCTCTACCCTAAGAGGACTCCCAAAGTTTCTGACCCCTGCTCTTCAATGCTCTCCTGACGGATTGAGAAGCGGCCCCTGCAACCCGTTGGAGACTCTCCAGATTTTTTCCCCTTTTGACCTCTTCTCGAGGTTTCTTCAATAAGAGATCTCACGTTCAGCTCTTGCGCGCGTTGATTTTTTCCCAAGAGACGACTTAACTCCCCCTTTCCTAATTTGCCAGTTTCCCTTTATTTTCCTGATAGTTCGCCCAGGATTTTCTTCTTCTTTTTTCTGGCACTCCACCCCCCGCCAGGACTTCAGGCGCAACCTCCCGGGCAATATGTTTTCCGAGGGCACGGGAGTGGACGTCTGCTTTTTTTTCGCTCTTCGATCAGCATCTTCAGTCCCCCGTCTAATTCTTCGAGGTGTGATGTTCTTTTTCGTCCGGGTTCCTGCAAATGTTGCGACTTTTCCTTCCTTTCCGCCCTCGCTTCACTTGAGCTGATCGTCGGTAGAGTCACTTTTGGAGAGGCCAATTTTCTTTTTTGTGCGTCCCCAGATTTCCCTTTTCATGTTCTTCCGGTTTCACAGGTGATTCCAGGCTCGCGCCGTTAGCGCCCTCCCTAAACATCTAGCCCCGGCTACACCGGTTGCCTGTATTATCTTTCTTACCTACGCTATTCGATATAGTACCTCATTATCTGCGCCAAAATTCCCCCTTTGTGTTTATAGATTGGATCCTCTGACCTTCAATTTGAATGTTCCGAGTTTCCTGCCGTCTCCCCTCTGCAGACTTTCATTCACTAATTCTCCCGAGTCATTTATAATCCGAGCTTTGGATTACTTGTTTGTCAACCTCTCCTTCCATACTTGATCCTTCGACGAGCCCTCTAGTGTTTCCGGACACGCTTCTCCTCTAGTTACAGCGAACTTTTTACTTCTGGAGTTGATCGGAGTACTCTCACCCTGTCCAGCCATTCCCCTTCTTCTTCCTCAGCAGAAATTGTCCCGTCCCCTGGGCGAGCCAGTCTCGATAGAGTCCACTATGCTTATTACCTCGGAAATCCCACGGTTCTCGAAAAGCCGCCCTGTTACGGACCCCTGGCTTTCGGACAGTTTTCGCCCGTGATTTTCCCGAGTGCCCTGAACTTCCGGAAATGCCTTCGGTTCGATCTTGAGACGCCATTCGTTTCCGGCAATCCCCGCCCTCTCTCATTAGGCGAGTTTCTGCCCGCGACTCTGCCCGCTCCCTCCCGCTTCTTTCTATTTAATTGATCTTCCCTTACCCTCAAGCGTGTCGCGAGGCCTTGCCGCGTCGAGTTCTACGTTTCGCCCAAGATATTTCCCGCCCTTGAGAACTTCAGCGGAGTATATGCGTCAAGTTCGCTCGTCCTGGGAACGGACGACCCATTCTATTCGGCCCCCTATCTCGATGATCGCACTTGTTTTTTTTGAGACACGTCCCAGTGCTATTATACTTCTTACGCGTCTCGTTTTTTTTCTTTAGAGTTTTTCCCCTAATCGTATCCGGCGCCTGTGACTTGAGATGAAATGTCATTAGCCAGCAGCCCCCCCTGACCCCTCAGCGCGAAGCTGCTTGACCAATATGTTCGACCCCTATCTACGTGTCTTACGAGTCTCCGAGCAGAAATATATGTTCCCCCCCTCTATTGACGTTCTAATTTCTCCCTTTCAGGGTGCATTCTCCTTTGATCTCGCATAGCCCGGGCCCCGACCCCCCTGCGATTTAACGGGTAAGGTCTCGCATCGCATGGCTAAAGCCTCTTTCATTCGGTTCCGACCTAATCGACTTGTCAGGCACATAGATTGAATGATCTGAGCGGCGTCTCTCAGGCCCTCCCCTAGTCTGTCACCGCGCTTTATTTCCCTTTCTTTTCGGCCTGTCCTTTCTGGCCCTTTTGTATCCTTTCCGTTGTCCGTCCCCGTTTCCTCTCCGTTCTTCCCTGTACGCTCATTTTTCCTATCTTAAGCCAGGGATGAGCCCTGGCCTGTTCTGGTCACCTCGCTGACCCCTACTTGCTGTTCTCCTCTTAAATACCCACGCCGACGGTCAATAGAGTGTGGCGTGGAGTGAGCTCAGCGCCTCCTGACTACCGTCCTTTGTTCGATTGACCCCTCGATCCGCGATGTACGAGGTTTCGCTCCTATTTGCACACGCCTCTTCTTCCCAGTGAACTCCCCTTCGGAGCTTTCTGCTGGTCTTTTTTTTTCTTTTTGTTCCCTAGAGATAGCTCCTTTAGCATTTCCGGTGTCTCGGAAAATCTTCGTGCCTATCTTGTTCCCCCCTCTATTGAACTTTGACCCTTAGTTTCACCCAAGCAGACTTGTCCGTTCCTATTCATCGACCTTTAGTCTCCCGAGCAACGTTACGTAACTAACGTTTCGTGGTACGACGCCATAGTTTTTTTTTCTGCCTCGTCGTATACCGGCGGACTCAGGGTTAACCTTTGTCCCCTTCTTGTGAATGAACAGTTCCTACCTGCTTTGAAATTCCCTCGTGCATCCTCTCTCTCTCTAATCTCTCCTGCTCCTTTTTTACACCTGACTGCTCGATCTGAATGCGTCCCTTATAACGTTGACCCAAAGGCCGTCCTCCGATCCCCGGGGAAGCTTCTTAATTACAGAGATTGTAGAGTCTGTTGAGATTTAAGTCGGCGTATCGCCGCGCGTAGAGCCGACAACTTTTCCCGCCCTCTCCCTTGAAAAGGTCCGACCCTTCTCCGTAGTGATTGTATGTCGAAATTAAAAAGACCCTAAGCCTGCGTCGGTACTACCCTTCCCCCTCCAGTGGTTCCTTTTTAAGGACCGTAGTTGTATCACGGAAGAGGGCCCCGTCGGTCTTATGGAGATTGCTACGCTTTTCACCTTTTTGTTTTAATTTTTTCCCCGCTCTGACCTTTACGCGTTAGGTTACCTCTGAATATAAGTCGCACTTGTTTCTTTATGCTAACCTGTTTTTTTTGAGTTCCCTCGTTTTCCGGGAAAATACGTTCTCGAAAGTTAGGAAGCCTGATGCCCCTTTTCCAGGCGCGCCTTCTCACTCAATTCTTTAGGTAAATAGGAGCCCTTCATTCCGTTCTTCGACTCCGGTGCGCCTTGCCGTTTCAGTCACACCGTAAAACCTCCGTAGCCCACCCTTGTCTTCTCCTTGTGAGTTCTATTGCCCCGGTCTCTCCCTCCCTCAATGAAAGAGTATTCACTGAAGTATCCCGCGGCGGCACCACACAGTTGCCTCCCCCTTCTCCGGCCCCTCCACTCTTCCCCCTGCAGAAAACTTGCCTTTCGGCCTCTGTACTCACTACTCCCCCCCCACTTCCCCCCTCCCATATACTTTTAGGTTCCGTGAACTTCCGACATCAGATGGCCATCCACGACGTCCCACCGCACTTGACCCACATTCTCCCTTTGCATATTGTTTTCCTTCCTTTTGAACTTGCATCTAGGATTGGCCATCTCCCTCGGACCCCATGCCTCTGCCCGGGTGAATAGACCCTCGTACCCCCCTCCTTTTCACGTAGCTAACCTTCCAACTCCTTCCGTGGTCCAAAGACAGGCAGCACCCATGCTTGCCGGCGGGTGGACTACTCGTGTCCCGCCCCCGAGGAAATTTTTTCCGATTTTCACCTTCCCCTCCCAGTCACACCTGTCCACTTTACGCCCCTTGGGTTGCCGTCGAGGCTTGCAATCGAGGCGCGTCCCCCTCCAGATGGCCCCACCTCTGCCTTTTTTTACGAGCTGAGGTTCTGTCCATGTCGATTGTCGTTCAGTCGTTTTGTTTGCAGTCCACGCTTAACGCCGGGCTATTCGATGCGTGAACTGCCCCCGCCCAGGTACTAGCCCTTCCTCTTTTTCCTGATCCCCTCTCCTTTCCTTTTTACCCAACCGATGAGCATCTAGTTCTTTTTTATGAGATTTTTACTCCCTCTGTCCCCTTAAAGAAAAAGGGTTAACCTGCGGACCAGTCGGCGACTTCCCCAAGTCTCCTTGCGAAGTTCTCTCCTACCTCCCTTGGTGACCGTTTTTTAATGCGGACTTATTCCCAGTACCCACCCGTTTTTTGCACTCACCATTACTCCCTTTCCCTTTCCAGGGGTTTTTGAAGTAGTACGTGTAGATTCCGGCCTTTTAGGACCAGTTCACACCGGTGGCCCCGGTTGATTCCTCCTAGGTCCTTTCCAGTTCCCCTTTTACACTTTGTTCTCGTGCTTAGTGTTTTTTCCCTCCTTTTTTTTTCCCCCTGTGTGTCTTTTCTTGAACCCATAATTGGGACGTGGTAGGTGCTTGTTGTTCCCTCAATCAAAGCTCATGACTTTTCCCGTTTTAATCCGAGTAAGCGTTCGACGCTTGAGATCGGTGCCTCATAGGACTCTACGAAAACCAATCCCAAGC
>Ga0179591_1353591_pt1 | contig 11554 bp, 10 predicted proteins | sample CZOMad2_1_08_16f_FD_182891 | JGI IMG/M metagenome (GOLD analysis project Ga0179591, IMG submission 182891) | Vadose zone soil fungal communities from Angelo Coast Range Reserve, California, USA - CZOMad2_1_08_16fungal (PacBio error correction) | ecosystem: Environmental > Terrestrial > Soil >... | reverse complement strand
TTAGTCTCCTCGCGTTCTCTTCCTGCGATGTTGAATTCCGAGTGAAACGCTCTCCCAGGGCTTTCCGACGGTTCTCTCTTCCCGTTTTCTTGGCACTGACCTCCTCCGCGCTAGGACCAGCACGCAGTTAACCGACTTGCGAATTTGGCCGCTCCCAGAGACTCTGTTCTTCCTCCTTTTTGCAGCCGTATTTCGCAAGCTCCCGAAAAATTCTTCCGTTTCACTTATCCTTCCTTTTTACTTTTTTCTGATATTTGGCTCCTTTCATTCCCTCCGCGTTTTTCCCGAAGGCTTTCCTTCGTCCCCCCCGGTCAAGACGCTGCTCCACACATCTTTTGTTCAAGTTTGTAAATTAAGGTTGACGATGTCAGTAAATGGTTTTCAATTTCCTCAAGCCTTTCACCTCTTTGCCCTTGATTGTGTCTCCCCCGGCCTTTTAGCAGCCGGTCCTCTTCTAAAAATCTCTCAGTGACTTTAGCTAGGGGGAGGACCCCCCCCTCTTGATCGGTGAAATACCTTGAACAGCCTGAACCCGTCTCGCTCCCCCTTCAGATTGGGAATAAAATCCTATTCTTTTTCACTTCAAGGTCACTTTGATACTTCCCCTGTATTTTGAATTTTTGAATCCCTTCGCCGTGCAGACATTTTTCATTTGGAATAACATCGCTGACGCCCGACTTTACTTAAAGCGAGTGTAGGCCTCATCGGAACCATTCCCCGTCACCCCCCCTGACACCAACTCCTCCGCCCACTTCGGATGAGTTCTCACCCAACTTGATGTTCCGGTTCCCTTTTTCAACTTCGACCTCCGTATCTGCATGCCGTTTTTCGAATTAAGCGCCGTCTCAGCAGATCTTCACCTGACCTGGGCATTTTCTACGTTTTCTCTGCATATCGATCCAAAGATTGCTCGTTACTTGGCGAAGCGTTTCATCCTGTCTCAGCTCGTGTCTAATATGTCAAGAGGGCAGATGTCCTCTGGCGCGTTTTCTTCCAATTTCTCCCCATTAATCTGGCGACTCTTCTGGGCTCTCGTTTAAACGTACACAGGGGTGGCCTATCTTAAAGGACCCTCCCCCCGTTTGCTCAAAGGCGCCAATTCCTTCCAGTAAATCCTTATTGTCACCAGCACTCCGTGCCATAGTTATTCCAATGGAAACGATTGATCAACATAACATTCTGCTTCAGCTCCGCTCCCCCGTGCAAGGAACGAGTTTCTCCTCCTTGTTCTCCCCAAGGTGATCGGGGCAAATTATCCCTCAACAGTTGTTCTTTTTCCCAAGGACCCCTTCCCCTTTCGCACTTTCCTATCTCTGCGCCACACCCCCGAAGAACGCTTTTAGAAATTCCCTTGAGCGTCCCAGCTGTTGTCTTTAGCTATCTCGTTTAGCCATCCAAGTTACGCCGAGTATCGTTAGGCCTCCCCGAACAATTTTCTCGAGCCTTACCTAGGGTATGAAGCTTTTCTCCTTTCTGAACCTGTCAACTATTCATTCTTCAGACTTCAATCTGCCTTTTTTCTGAGCCCTTTTAAAGGCCTCCATTTAGCCGGATCTCCCTTGGCACCAACAACTCTTTTCGAAGAGCTATTCCTTATTCAAAACTTCCGGCCGACAGGCGTGTATTTTTTTTGTTTTTCCTTTTTCCTCTGATAGCTTTTTTCTCCCAACTATTATTTTAGTCCCGAAGGGAACTGAGACCACTTTGAATTCCCTGACTTCTTGTGCCGCCCGGCTTCGACACGAAGCACCCAGGACCTTTTTGAAAATCTAGCGTCCTCCTTTCCCCCCTGCGCTTTCTTTTTCCGATGGTTTTTCGATGCCACGCCGATCCTCTCCACCGGCAATAGAGATAGTCCGTCAGTTCCTTTTGCATCCCCCCGGTTCCGGTGTAGTTCTGGCTCGCTATTTCGGTGCCTCTACTCCTATGTCCCCCTAGTAGACGATCACCACTTTTTTTCCCGGATCGGTGATGATTTCCCCAGGTCATTCTCGTTGCTTTCATTCTGTCTCCTTGTTTCTTGAAGTGTTCGTGACAACACTTCCTCTCCACGCTTTAATAACCAATACCACCTACTATTCGCCTTTTCCAGCACTGTAATTGGTCACCCTTTTTGGCCTTGCTCGTCCGCATACGGGTCTTTCGGCCCCCAAGCCTTCACCCTCTTGACAATAATGCCACCAGACCGGGGCGCGTTTTTCAACGGTGCGGCCCGTTCCCTGGCCATCTCAAGAGAGCCCCGCCTGCCAGGCCGACCTTCGCGTCAGGTTTCTCCCCAGGACGATTTTGGCTTTCTTCCACCCCTCCAGTCACTGATTCTGACGTAGGAAAGCTTCCACAAACGACTTGCTTCTTGTCTCACATAACCCTTATGTGCGAGAGGATTGTACACTTTATTAGGATTCACATCTTGTTTCTTTGCAATCTTCCCCCCAGGGGTCACCGCGAGAAAATTTCAATCGAGTCCCCCGGTATCAGGACCCTACCGGACCTTATAATAACCCCAGCATCGCCAGTTTTTTCAGTCATTCCCCATTTCATTTTATCCTTTCGATCAGAGATGGGTTAACCCAAGGCACGCACGCTGTCCCCCTTTCACAACCGAGGGCTTTCTTCTCCCAGAATACACAAGCCTTAAACAACAAAGCATTCAGCAGTACCTTCTAACAGTTAACGGGCACTTAGAGTAAGTACTCAACAACTGATCTGGTCTAGGTTTTTGGGATCCTTGGCACTCCCTGCGTGCTTGATCTTTTTCTAAATATTCGTCCTACTCGGATCAAAAGCAATACTGATTCAGGCTTTTGGTGAACACCTTCCTACCAAAAGAGCTCCGTTTCTGGTCTTCCCACTACGTCCCTTCCGCAACGAACCTCACTACCGTCCAAGACCCCCTTACCCCCTTTAGGGGTCGTTTGAGGTGGTGTCAAAGGCGGGCCGGGTCACCCTGACCTATGGTCAAACAATTTGAACTACTCTCCCCCATCACCCCCCTCGGCGGTTCACCTAGCAATGGGGGCCATTTTTTAATTTTGTGGTGTGTCCGCACCCACCAGTCCAACCCTTTTTCCCCCCCCTATAGACACCCCCTTTTTTTAGCGTGTCAGAACAAGACGCTTTCTACCCTCGCCGTTAGTCCGTGTTTTTCCGCATTCCCAATTACGACCGAAGATTGGACACGGGACACGTTGAGCATACCGGCCTCACCGCGGATCTTCCGCAGTGCTTAGTCGCCTAAATAAATGCTGTCTCTTTGATCCCCCCGGATTGGGCGATTCCTGCGGGGGTCGGACCCCCATTCAGAAATGAACCCCCAGTACCCACGAGCCCAAGATCCTTCTTCTACACACCAATCTTAGCGCTCCGTCTTCGGCTTGCGTTTTATCGCCTCCCCCGCGACATTTAAGCTGACGCTGAGACCAAACCCCCAAACCTCTGTTCAAACCATTTCCCATCTTGTTTTTTTTGGACAACATTGTCACCTTGGCAATTTGTTTTCACAGTACCAATCCCATCGCGTACCACTCCGAGTAGACTGCGCATCCTGGGCCTAATGGTCTTCACCCCCAAAAAAGCCTTTTTGACTGGCGCTCCCATTAAGTTTCTTGTTTAACCCCCCGCTTTTTTTCCGGTGAGTGGACGTTTTAGAAATAATTACCACTCCGAATTGGTTTTTCCAGGATGGTTTGTCCTTAAAAGCCACGGTCTCGTGAGTGGAACTACTCCCTTTTCAACTCGCCCATGGAACTGGCATCCGCGATGGGTTCCCTTCGCCTTGTATCATGTTTGGGAACAGGTTTGCCCCCAAGCCTTGCCAGTCTGTACCACCTGTATGCTTCCTTCCGGCCAAGCCTTCAAATTCCCGTGTGTGGGTTGTTTCCTCTTGTAGATCTGCACCCCGAAAGTAAGAGTTCGCTGGGTTTGCTCCGGAACCTGAGCTTTTTGTGTTACCAGTTTATGAGTCGCCGTGTCAGTATGGGGTGCCGAGTCTCCCTCCTCAACCCTTGTCCGCCTATAGGCGGTCGCATAGGCCTTTTATAACGGCGTTTTCAGAGTCCAGGAGAAAGCTTTTTTTCTTTCACAGCCACGTTGTCCCTCCTTCCAGGGTGGTCTTTTTCGCTCATGGATTCAGTGCTGTCTGATCGTTGGTGTATTCGTACAAAGTTGCCGTACGCCCATAATCTTTAATGTAAGCTTAACCATTTTGTCTCGCGCATACTCTCGTTAAAATTATACCTGATGGTCTAGTAGTCGGTTTGGTGGCGGAACCCCTCTTCCACTCCATGACTGGCAAAGAACCCCGTAGTTCCCGAGTCGGTCGTTCCTGACCAAACTACCATTTTCCAGCCAAAGAACTTCGTGGAGGACTATTCTTCCCTCAGGACCCCCTTGCCTTAACAACCCCACGATACCGACCCAAACGGTCCACCGCCCCCACGGGTAGACCAGCAATGAATACAGGCCATCGAGGAAGGGGGGATACCCTAGTCCCCCGTCGCGTCCCCCCAACCCCCACCACCTCCACCCCCCCATCCCTTATCCCGCCGCCTCCCCCCCTCTGGCCCCCCACCCGAGCCACCACCCAACTCCCCATCCGCAGTCCCAGCCACCCCCCCATCCCCTATCATCCAACTTATCCCCTCACCCTCCTAGCCCTCACTCTCACCTCTCGCCTCATCCCACCATCTCCCCCCCTTATCCTACAACCTAAGCCACCCCCCCTTCACCCCGTCCCCCCAGCTTCCCCTCACACCCTTTAACCCCTATCCACCCCGACCGCCCCAGTCCCCGCCTCCCCCCCCACCACCCCCCACCACTCCCCCCTCCCTTCCCCACCACCCCCCCACCTTCCTCCTATGCTCCCCACCCTGACCCCCCCCCACCTCTCCCCTCTCACCACCATCCATCCCCCCCTTTCTTACCCCCAACCTAACCACCCCCATTTCACCACCCCTCGCACTTCTCCCACCCACCGCAACCCCCCCCACCCTCCCTCCTTCCCCCCCTCAACCCCCCACCCGACACCTACTCCCCCTACCCTCCTGTTGCTTTAACTTTAAATTTCATGTAAATTTGACTTTTTTCGGGTTTTTAATGCGGTACTGACGTTGCCGTGGATATTGCCATATGTACTCCGTTGTTGTCCGTTGAGCTTTGATCGAAGGGGTGAATCTTTAAATTCCCACTCCTTCCTGTTTCTTTCTTGGACAAAAGTGGCACAGAAAAAACCTGCTTTCGTTTACCAAGACCATGGACGAGAATCCCTATCCACTGCGTAACACCAGTCCCTCTTTATACGCTAGGGATAGTAGATTTTTTTCCCCTTGCTCCCTTTGTTCAATTTCCCCGCTGCTGGGTGGAAGCCTCCTTTCGAAGTTTTTTCCCGGCCAACAATCCTTTTTACAATGGACTCAAGTGGTTCCGCCATCGGATGGTCAAATTTCCAACATAGGGTTCTCGTGCTATGGTAGTAACAGGAGGTTTCGTGTACGAAAATGTTGGCTGCAGACTCCGTCCCCACTCTTTCCGCCATTCTTTTTTTTTGGTCATCCCCCGCCCAGCGGCGCGGCCCCCGAAGGGAGGTGTCGCGGCCAGTCGTCCGTTCCTAGCTTAACCCCCCCCCAACTCAGGGCTCGTATCCGGTTCTGTGACCACAACCCACTTGAAGATGCCCCTCCCCATGGTCGCGTCAAACATCTTGCCCCCTTCCTGCTGTCATTACATTCAAAGAACATTGATTTGATAATCTTCCTCGACAGTTTGGCAGTGATACCAGCGTCAGATCCCCGCGTCTGTCCTCTATTCCCTACAGCTCTGCTGATGTCTTTAACGGGGGGCCTAGATAATTTCCTGTTGTCGTTTTTCCCCAAAGAGCCCATCCAAGTTGCGGGGAATTTGAACGCAGGATTCTGGGCCCTCAGTTTATTCTTTCTTTTGATTGTAATGTGGCTCCGTGTTGCCGCTGAATGGTACAATCTGTGGCCCACCCCGATCGCCCTAATTCTCCCCACATTCAAGCAGACTTTCCGGTGACGCCCAGAAAGATTTAGTGTTGTACCGTTTTTTGGCTGTCTTATTCCCCCTGTTTGCCTGTGTGATTATCACCTAAGAATGTCCCCTGGTGGGCGAATGTTGTTACCTCCCAGTGTGAATGGTTTAGCCCTCTTGAACTGAAAATACTGCACCTCTCTCTTCAGACCCTTTGCCTGTTTTGGTGTGGAGCCTCTCCCAGTCAGTGATTTTTTCCGGTATTCCCTTACTCGTTCTGACCCCCCATCACAAAGTGGTCGGGAAACAACTAGTCCCACATGGTTGCACTCTTCTTCTCTTAACCCTCCCGGATCACCACCGTTCGGATTCCCCCCTTAACCCACCTATATTTTTAGTTCCCCCTCGGTCCCTTTATTTGGAATGGCTCATCCTTCGGATTTATTCTTGTTTCCCCCTTCAGAGGGGCAAACAACGGTCTCCCCCATCTTACCAAGTAAAGAAGTCTCCATTTCTCATCTTTGGCCGATACACTGTCACCTCTCCTTTTTTCGATATGGGTACCCGACCACCTTTATATAATCTATTTCCCCCGGTCATTGGAACGAGCTCTCCATTACTGTGGCATTCACAATAGCTTCGTCATGCGGCTTTCGCTGTTATTTACACTTGCACCAACTTCTCTCTCTTACCCATCATGTTGTCGTCGTACTGCCCCTTCCCTAAGGCGGCAATCCCTTTTGTAGTGATACCCCGGTTTGCGGGTAACTCTTCCCCGTGTTTGGTAAATCCCGTATGGTTTTACTATAATGCGGTTTGAAATTACGGACTGGCATGTGATTTAGGCCTCTCCTCCCCCCCCCCACCCGACATTCGCCGACGCCCGCTTTCGTGTGTCCCCGCCTCATGTCTCAATCGTTTTCCCCTGCACCTTTTGCCAACAATCTGTCCCACAGCCCCCTGTAATAACTATCACGATCCCGTTGGAAATTTCCCCCCCCCCTAGTCTCCAAAACTTTTGAAACTTTTTTCACCCCCCAAAGTGTGGGGTGTGTAATTTCGTCCCTCAATGTCCTTCACCAAAGCAGCTTGACTGAAACCAGGGAATTCTTCCAATTGAGCTCTACTCTACCTAGTACATTTCCGGTGTCGGTACTTTTAGAGCTTCGAGTCTTACCTGCAGTCAGGGGTTTCGGCCCTATTGGCCAAGAAAGTACACCGAAACAATCCCGGTGTGCCTTTGCACCGCAAGCACCCACCGAAACCCCCTTCAACGTAATCTGTAACCCCCCCGATCACCTTTTTTCACTTCATTGACACGAGGACGAAATACAAAGTCCACTTCTTATTTCCTTTGCATGCACCCTAAAGCCCCTTTTTCCCCCACTGTCGTTCCGCCCCCGCGTCTTGAGAGTTACCCCCTGGAACTAAGCGTGCTGACTCAACGATTTCCCTGTTACCCATCGGCGGTTCCATTTTATCCTCCTATACTCTCTTTTGCCCTTCCTGCGTTTACCGGCCTTTCCGTGCCCACCGACGAACTCGAAGTTAAAATTCCTTCCAGCTCTTAGTCGAGAACACTGTTTCCCTTAGACCCCACGCTCAGTTTTTAGTTTCCGTCCCTTGTATCCTACAACCCCGGCCCTAAGCTTAACTTGGACTAATCTCGGGCATGAACTGACCCCCCCAACCTGTTTTCCTTCCCTTCTTGGGTATTTTCTCAACAAGATACGCTGCTCCAGCTATTCCTTCGGTGTGATAACACTTCCCTTCGGAGAGCCTCCGTCCTAGTTTCCCAAGCTCGTTTTTTGGGTCCCTCCAGACATACTGACACGGCGACCCCCGACAGTCACCCTCCTTCTCCATCCACCACAGCAGACTTGATCTATGGTGTAATCTATTTAAACCTGCTGACCACCCCCCCCCCCCCCCTTTGAACGTCTGTCCGTAACCTGTCCTCCCCTCCCTGTCTGGTCCTAGGCTGAAAACAGCTTGGTTCAACTTTCCCCCTAACCAGCTCCTAATGCTAAAGCCTGCTCCTTTTCACCCCTGTGACTTCTCTTTTTAAAGGGAAAGAAGGTCCTAGTCTTCCGTCGGTTTTGTAGTTTCTTCCCAACTCCTTTTCCCACCTCATTAGTTCTTGAGACGTTGCTTTCCCGTCAAAAAAGCATTTTCATCTGTGAACCCCCGTCAGGGACGCCTCGGTCCCCCCTGATTTGTTTTGTGACCAGAGAACCCCTAGATTTCTTCCCTTTTTCCGCTGCCTCATTGGGATGTCCCTTTCCCACAATGGGAATACGTTTTCCCCCCCCATTTTTCTGTTTTTCCCCTTGATGTGGTTGTGCCTCTCGTCTTTTCGTACTCGATTCCTCGTTTTCCTATCCAACTCAAGCTTCTCCACTCTCCAGAATATCTGTTGTTATACCTCCCCTTCTGTCTCTCGGGGATGGGTGATTATAAGAACCCCCCCAGTCATGACATCTGGCCCCCCCCCTTCCTTTCGATTCCGACCGACTTTTGGCGGGTTTCTGGAAAGCCCGTTCCCTTTCGTACTAGCAGGGGGAGGGTTAGAACTTTTTTGATCCAACGTGTCGTTGTCTCTCGTTCCCGATGCACTTGCTATCCAACGTACAGCCTTTCTTGTGCCCTGGCTTTCTGGATTGGGCTCACACTCGCTCCAGTTCTACGTGTTATACTTTTTGTCTGTGGAGTGCAACCCCCAAACGCCCTGCTATTGTCTCCCAAGGGATTGAAAACTCATATTTTTGGCTTTGGGCGAGTCTTCAACATTTGCACCTTCAAGTTTTCCTCCCTGCACCGATGTGACACCACCCTCCCCAGCCGACCCTACTTTTTTCGTTTGGGCTTGGAATTCCCAGGCATGAGGTAGTTTTCTTCCGGGGGGCGTTAATGCCTTTGTCAGTTGTTCCCAAGTCCCTTGGCTTCCTTTCTGCAAAACAAAAAGAATGAATGGTTTCCCTACATTAATTTTTTCCCGGTATTTCCTCCTATTTCTTCTGCCCTGACATATTCTAGCCAGTCTCTAACTCCACCCATCTTTTTTTTTGCGCTTTTTTTGGAGTCATGAGCGAGTTCTTGATTCTCTATTCCCGTTTCTGTGACAGGGTCTTGGTTTTTCCGTGGCGTGTTCTCGTTCAGGATCCCTTAAATCCTCCTCCTTTTTCACTTGACCAGCGGGGGCGGCGTTTTTCCCCCTCTCCCCTTTGAACTGCGACAAGAACTTGGCCATAGACTTGTTTCTCCGCTCCCTTTTCTTCAGCCCTTTTCCCCTTGGTGTAGAATCAAAGGAATCTCTCCCATTTGTGCGCTTCCCTTTTTTCCCCGTTCTCTTCTCACCCAGCAGTCCCTTTCCCCTGCTGGTTCAGCTAGACACCCTTTAGTGACCCCTTCACAACGATTGAAAGAGTCGGGAAGATGTCAGCTCCAACCTCATTTTTTCTCCCTTCTCTGAATGCCCTCCCGCCCCCCCCCAATCGTGTCCTGTTTAAATTTTCCCTCGACGGTAGATAGTGAATTCCTTAGACTTCTCTGAGATCACGTTTTCCTTTCCCCTCGTTTCAGTCCCCTCAGTTGAAAATTTCTCAACACCTTGATTCCTCTTCTGCTGTAATATTTTCCCCCCCCGGATCACCGAATTTCTTCTTCGGATCTGTTCCACGAATACACTGTTCCCCCAATGGACCCCTTTCCTTTCTCCTCCAATTCTGAATAGTGGTGTCTTCATCATGCCCTCTTGCTCTGACGTTTTCCCCTCCCTTACCCCCTCTACACTCATTCTCCCACGGCCCCCCCCCTATGAACGGTTTACCTTGTATAGTTAGAAAAACCCTTTTCCTGTAACCTTCCCGCTCCCTCCTCCATTCTTCGTCCCCCCTTACTTTCCTCCACCGAGCACGTCATCGAAATAAGGAAATCTTCATTCCCCAGAGTGACCTACCACTGCTTTTGCCTTTCCGTTCGGCTGGCTACTAGGGCTTTATTCCAATTTCTTACGAAAGCTTCTGTGATGTGTTCTTTCGTAGTTCCTGTTAGCTCTTTCAACCTTTCAGGCTTCTTTTTCCCCTCCAGGGCTCAAAAAGAACCTGCTCTTCTAAGTGCCGTTCCCCGTTTTTCTTTTTCCATGCGGCCAATACGATTCTGACCCTCCACCCACTCCGTCTCCATCTTTACCCGGAAAACCAAAAACGCCGAGGGGTCTGCCGGAATTTTTTTTTTGAAGCCTCCAGTCTTAGCTCCTTTTTCCGCCGTCGTTATTATGTCCTTTTTCTTTCTTCCTTCTACTTTCCTTCCGTTACCTTCGAAAGACCCCTTTCGATATCGTAAGGTTCTGAGATAATTTCTAGTTCCTTTTTACCCTTGACAATCTACCAAGATGCATCACCTTCCCTGACTTATCTCTACCCTATTCTCTCTCCGAGAACTTGGCTGAGATAGTGGTCTGGATGAAACTCTCCGATCAGTCCCTCTTCCCGAGTTTTCCCCACTACGGCAGTTAGTTGACTGTCGTCGTTTTCTCCTTTCTCCGGCGAGTCGTGATTCCAGAAGGAGGGTTGATCTTTAGAACCTTCCTCTGTCCCCGTTTTCCTGCGGATGCGGATGTTTTTGCCCTCCCTCTCATAGTTTTCTTCTCTAACTCTTGAAGGCGCTGCTTTCCAGTTTTCCTTTTCTTCTTTCGGCCTATTTTTCATCCTCTTTTTCTTTTTCCCCTTCGTGCATGGCCTCACTATTTATCATGATCTTTCCCTCAATTATTGTCCACCGTCTCTCCTTTGCTATTTTTACTTTAGACGGACGTCTTCCGGACCCCAGTTGGATTAGGTGACGGAAGGCTCGACGAGTATCCCCTTTCGCTACTTTTCTAGGCAATTGGAGGGTGCTGAATCCGTCCCTTCCGTCTTCCCTTTTCTCTCCCTAGGTCCATATTGCATCAAGAGCTCTTCAGATTACGCTTCGCCACAGTTTTCCCAGTAGGTTTGTCTCGATATTCCAGTCTCCCTGGTGTCATCCCCTTTTTCCTTTCCCTTCGGTTTTCGTCCTTCGCCGAACGGCGGCAGGCCCCCCCTTCTGCTCCTTTTGGTGCTTAAATGACATCCGGTGTGTGGCTCTGAATAAGAGTATTTGTCTTCTTTCCATTGTCATTTTCTTTGTGGTTCTCTTTTTCCTTTTTCTGCAAAACGCTCTTCGACACTCGGGGATTAAGCGATTTTTTTTTCGCTCCTTCAACCCTTTCTCTGCGTTATTCTTTTCAACCATTTCCAAGAAGGTACCTGTACTCATTGAAACAGGTCAGTCCCGAAACGTCCGTTTTTTACGGGGTGCCGATGCGAATACGGGTGTGCCTCTTGGGCTTGATTGACGCTGGCTCTTCTTAGTGGATTGGCCTTTTCTGTCATGCTGCGAATTTAAGAGGCGAGGCGGTCGGTTTTCTTTCTGTGTTTTAAACGATTTAAAAAAGTCTGAGGAAATTTCCCCGCGCGTGTATTCCCGCACCCCTAATTTTGCACGAGTGGCTCAGAGTTATTGAATATTCTGTCTTCCGACTTTC
>Ga0179591_1306059_pt1 | contig 11554 bp, 11 predicted proteins | sample CZOMad2_1_08_16f_FD_182891 | JGI IMG/M metagenome (GOLD analysis project Ga0179591, IMG submission 182891) | Vadose zone soil fungal communities from Angelo Coast Range Reserve, California, USA - CZOMad2_1_08_16fungal (PacBio error correction) | ecosystem: Environmental > Terrestrial > Soil >... | reverse complement strand
CCCCCCGATCGCTCTTCTAAGAGGTTGGGGACCGTTCCCTCTCTTTTTCTTAGCCGCTTGTCATACTTGGGAGCCCTTCAGGCTTTGCACCCTCTTCCCCCCCCTCTCATCCTGCATCCCATAGTCTTTCCTCTCCCGCGCATTCAATTTAGTGTTGACATCCGTTTCTGAGTAACCCATGGGAATCCGCGTATTGTAATCCCCTGTCCTACGACCCTCCTTCATTCAGTCCAGGAGCTACCGGTTCCTGACTCCTTCGTTGCTTTGCTCTCTGGGGACGCAGTTGGTGGAGGTGATTATCCTTCCCCTCCCCATGTCTTCTGAGCCCAAGGTCCCCCTACGTAGTTTTTCAAATAAGGTTCCTGCCCTTTCCACAGAGGCCCCACGATTGGGGGCTCTTACCAAAATTTTGGCCATTAGGTCGGAAGCCCGAACCTCCCTTGTCCTCCCCCCCATTCCCTCCCTCTCTAGATCTTTTTTTTCCTCATCCATCACGCTCCTTCTTCCTCATGCTTAAGAAATTTTTTTCCGTGCTCCCTGAGCCACACACGGTCCCTTCCCCCTGGCCCCACTCACTTGATCACTTTCTGGATCCTACGTTCCGTCGCCCTTCTCTCAAAAAGTGACTGGGAGAGCTGCACTCCATCGCCCCCTCCCAGGTGATATCTATCCTGTCTTTTCTCTCTCTATCCTACCGCTTCCTCCTCATGGAGGTAAATGAGGGACCATTATAGCCCTTACTACCCACCTCTTTGGATTAGCAAGAGAAGACTAGACTGACCTACCTTCGAGGCCGCCCCCTTTATGAGGAAAGCCTACGTTTCACGGGTATCAAAGTTCCAAATGGTCCTCCCTCCTTTCTCTTCCCTTTTCCGCTCTCTCGGCAACTTTGTCTTTTCCTGGATGGGCCAAATGATTTTCGCGCACCCGGGTTATTTCCCACAGACGGACTTTGTGTCCTCCACGTCCGCCCCTTTCACTTTTTCGACTCCTCCTTATATAAAACGCCCCCTGCTTCTCATTTCTCCGATCACCTCAATTAGTCGCAAATGGTCCCCCCCCGTCGTACTTAATCACTACCAAGCAGGGTTAGCCGTATTCATGATTATTGCGGATAGCTTTTTTCCCGGGGTCCGGGCTTCTTCTCCTTCCCTCCTCTGAAGGATGAAACTGAAAAAGGATCGGTGCCCTCTCCCTGATAACTCTTCGCATCCCAAATCTGGTTATTGTAGGTATTTGTGGTTCCGTGGTGTTCCTTTCCGAGTGTTTGTTGCTTTCTTTTTTGATTTCTGTGTTTTTTTCTTCTGTAAAGAAAGTCAGGTTGGTAATTTGCGATGCGATTTTCTGTAGTTTGTTTGCTCTGTTGTTTTCTTTGTGGTTTATTTTAGTCTTTTTTTTTTCCTTCTTTTTTGTGTGTCCTATTCCCCTCTCTTCCAACCCCCCTCTCGTTTCTCTGAACTCGGTAGAGCGTACCCCGCTTCCCTTTCACAAGTACGAAAGCTGCTGGCTCTGACCCTCCACCCATTTCTCCACCCTTTACTAGGGCGATCGAATCGTAGTCTTTCCTTTTTTCCCCTCTTCCTCGCCGGAGCAACGATCCTTGTTTCGAGACGCTCTTTCTTACCTCGGTTTGTTGTCTGTGAAGAGCACCCTTTCCTCATCATTCACTAGCCCTGAGAGGAGACATAAAATCTGGCTGTTTTCTATGGCGGTTGTTCCCCCCACGGGAAGTCAGATAATGTTTCTGAATTTTTCTACATTTTCGCCGCCTTTTTGAAGATAGTAGGTTTCCCTGTCAATTTTTTATGGGAGCTTTGCTCTGCACGCCTGTCCCCCCACCGAGGAGGTTTTGACTATGAATTTCTGATGCCTGCAGGTTTCTCCCCCCTTCTTTACAGACCCCTCCCGCTCCCCTTTCTTCAGCCCGCCATATTTGTAAATGAGACGTGCGTCTCGCATGACACTTCGTCCTTTCCTTTTTCTGCCCCCCCCCCTGTCTCAGTTTTTTTTCCTCATAGGTGAGTTCGTCTTCTCTCCTCTCTTTCTTCCGTTTCTTTCTATCTCCTCTTTAGTCTTTCTTCGGTGCTAAGTGAGAAAGGTTGGGGGAGGGAGATCTTCTCGTTTTTCTCTTCCCGCACGGTCTCCTTACCCCCTCTCTTGACTAGCGTCCTTTAACGGCAGGACCCCTCCCCTGGTGTTTTCCCCCTCCGGGCTGCCTCTGGCCATCAGCCCCCCCTTTTGTTTTAATGGGAAGCGACGGAGCCAAGGATAACACATCTCCCCTCAACCTTCGACACTCGCCTCTCTTTTCTTTGAACGGCTTGCTGGCTGATGCTTTTGATATGTTCTGGACTTTTTTTTTTCTCCCTCTCAAGAATGACCCCTCGTGAGACGCCCTTTCTTTTTTCCTCCTTTCTCATGTCTCTTATGAGTGAGGAAGGGTCTCCCCGGCCCACAACTTTCCCCCTCTTTCCCTTTTCGCGTCACCCCTGCGTCTCCCCCTTCCTTCCTTGAGGAAATATAGGTCGCTGTAGTCGGCCGTAAAATGGTTGATTCGCCGTTTTTTGCTGCTGTCCCTCAAGTTCGGAATTGGTGATTAGAGGCTTGCGCTCCCCATCACATCGCCCCCCCCCTCTCCTAAGGGGTAGTCCGTCGTTGCTATGTGTTTTTTTTTCGTTATCGCATTGGAAGAGAACAGGTCCCCGCGAGTCGAGAGCTAGATCGTAACGAAGGAGTTGAGCTTTTCAGCCCGTTTTGCCGCTCTTTCCGCTTCTTGTTTTCTTTTTCCTTCCTTGACAAAAATCCCGATGAGTTCGGTCTTCCACGCGAATTGTACGATGTCCATACGTCCTGCCCCTAGTCAACTCTCTTTCCATGGACTCAGCAGTACGTGTTGCTCCCCTTTCTCCTCATGCTCTATTCGCTCTAGACAGGAGTGCGCATGCTTTCCTTGCCACCCCCCTCCTCTGGGATCCTGAAGTTTGTGGATGTGATCTGACTCTTATCCTCCTGTTTTCTCTTGTAATTCCCTTAGTTCACTGGTTTTCTTGCACTCGTTTCAAAAAGAGGCACCCCATTGGCATTTCCCCCCCCCCGAACCTTTGCTTGAATAGGAGGACAAGGAACCTTTTTAGACACAATACTTTCGCTTTTCCCGCCCCCCTCTCTCTAGACTTTCTAATCAAGGACCGATTTCCTTCTTTTCCCCGTGTTCCCCGTAGCCAAGGATCGTATATGGTTCCGGTCCCCTGGTGGCAAGATCAATGTTAGGGTTCGTTTCGGGCTCTTCTCTACCCCGGAGTTTTTTTTTTTGCGTCATGCTCACTGAGAGAAGTGGTAGGAGATTTCTTTCTTCTTTGTTGGAGAGATATCCAAGACTGGGAACCGTGGCCTTCTTTCGCTCCCATTGAGTTCCATTTGGCTATCGCCCTTATCCCTTCCTGCCGCCTTTCAGACTTAGAGGAAAGAATTGATCGTACCTCGTTTTTGCTTCACTTGGAGCCTTTCACAAACGGGTCATGTTCACCAGGTCTTCAAAGCTGATCGATCCTATATGTCTTCCAATCTCCTCTGACTTGATGGTTTTTTTTTTCTACTCCTTTTTTCTTTTCATCTATTTTTTAAGAGTAGCCCCACAGGGAGGTGTTTGCCTTTTCCCCGTGCCTACCTCCTTTTCGACTACCCTGTGTATGTTGACCCTTTGAAACTGATTATCGCTCTCCTCTCTTTAGCGGAGCCCGCCATTTCTTTCCTTTACGTAATTCAAATCCGGGATCTTCCCTCGAGCCAGATTCAGTCTCGGCTCTCCCGCTTACCTTCACCAGTGTGGAGTGAGCCTTTTTTCCTCCTGCTTTTAAAAATCTCCAGGAAGTTTCTTTTTTCCCTGACCGACGAAGCGATCGTTCGCACAGAGACTTCTCCCCGGGGCCCGTTTGCTGTTAGCCCTCCCTTTTCCTTCCTAAATGATATTGCCTCTTCCCTCCTTCTGACGCGTCGAGTGTTGCTGTCCGGGTACCGTGTCTGCTTTTACCCTTCCGTCCCAAAAATTCCCCCGAGCGGGACCCGCGCTTTTGGATCCCTAGTTCTTGTGATTCCACTTTCACCCCTGTCCCTTTCCGCTTCTTCTGGCTCCCTTTTTCCTCCGGGCTCCCCCCCTTTTGACTTCCTAGCTATAGAACGACTTTTTAGGCTTTGAATTAACGTTGGACTCGGCGGTTCGACCAGGAGTTCATCTTCACCCCGATCTTCGATTCCTCGGGCTCGTGGGATTGTCCTGTTTGGCACCTCTAGCATTCCTCTCTTCGCTTCGGGAAAGAACTGCTCCCCTCAATAGGGCGCGATTTTTCTTGTTTGACAGAGAACGATCCTTTTTCCATACGCTTTCATCCTCGCCCCCCGGGCGTGCCCGCGCCTGTACTTTTGAAATGTCGAAAATATTTTGCCTTTTTTTTTGGATCTCTTTGCTAAGAGAGGAAAATGAAGTCGGCTGCGGTTTTCTTCTCTTTGTTCCGGCCCTATCAGTCGTTAGACCCGGCGCTAAACCTTCGGCTCGCTTCCTTCCGAGCCATTTCTTTCCTTCTTACACGGAGGCCCCCCCCCCCCGGTCCCCTCCCACGTCCCTCCATCAGGCTACGCGGTTTTGTATGATCATCTCTCTTTTCAGATCTGTTTGTTGATCTTCACCTGGTCCAACTCCACTCTCTTGCCTGTATTGTGACGTCCTCTTGTCTGTCTTACGTAGAGGTCGCGGCTAAAAGCGCAGGTTATGCTTTCTCCTCTTCCCCTCGAACTTGCAGGGACCACAGCATTCCCTCGGTCCCGGGCTCTCGGGGAAGGACGCGATCCACTGTCCTCATCCCCCCCTCATCGCTTGAGAGAGATCCATAAATGCCAATCCTTCTGCATATTTTCCGCCGCTTACTCAGGGCGCTCGAGTTTTCGACTCCTCCCTCATAGTGCGTTCCGTTTCACGCCTCAAAATTGTGATAGCCTTGTTCTCCTTTCAGTCTTTCCTCTTATGATGATGAAAGGGTTTCGCCCTTCACCCCTTTTCCCACCTGACCTGGAAATCTCGATCTCCTGACGACCTCGACGCTTCCATCGTTCCTGCTACTTCTCTTTAGTAGGACGTCCCCTCTCCATTATGGTTGCGGCTGGCCAGAAAGAGTCGCCCTTTTTGATTTGAGGATGTTGTTTCTCCCCAATCTTAGATACAAGTGCCCGGACAGTCTAACGTCGGGCTCGAGGTTTGTTGACTAAGACCTTCCTCCCTTCTCACCCCCGGTCCTGGACCCTCCGAATCGACTTATTAGCCCTTCCCCTTCTCTAGTACCCCCAAATGCCCCTCTTTCGGCGCTTTTGGTGACTGTGGACCACACCTGCCACAACACTCTTTTTTCTACCGTCCGCTCTTCAGCGCCACGCGCCTTCTTCGATTTCCCCCTTCCCGGCCAAATATCACCTGCCCGCCTTCGTCATGAGAGATAGCCTCCATCCGGACGCTCTTCGGTCTTCTTTCCTCACAGGCAGAACAGTTGTGGCCTCCTGTGTTTTGATTTTTTATCGGCTTCAATACGTGTCACGTTAGTCGGGAGTCCCCCCTCAGGCCTTCCCAAATACGGCATCTTTCCCCCCCCACCCCCTGGGAGTGGTGGGTCAATGACCCCACCGACACTTTTGCATCCGCCCCAACCTTGCTCCAAAAACCCTTGAGAGTAGACACTCCCCCCCCCCCCTCTTGTTCAACTGACAAATGACCCGACTCCTGCCCCGGGTTCTCCCCGGATATTGCCTCTTTCCCAGGCTCAGGAGGGTAAGAGATTTCGGGCTAGGAGGATCTTCCACCGTTTTTTTTGTCCTCCCTGCTACGCATACCTATCGCCTCGTCCACGTCCCGATATCCTTTAATCTGTCTTGTTGAGTTCTATGATAGGGTGTCCGAAGTTTCTTGAGGCTTAACTTAGGGAGAGTCACGACCCCTTTTTTCCCCTCGAAGCTAGACACCGATTCCTGAACCCCTCCCTCTGGAGCCATACCCCCTCTCCCAGTTTTGGCCCGGGGAGCCGGTTCCCCCTCCTTTCACAAGAAGGTGTTTTTTTCAGATAGACTCTTCTTTTCCATCTCCGGTTCCCGCTTCTGGGATTCAGTTTCTTTTATCTTACTTCCCGCAACATCGTCCGTGAAATCCTGCGAGGTTGGTAATCTGTCCACTATGCGCCCCTTTTCAGTTTTTTCTTCCACTCTTTTGTCAGCTGGATCCTGAACAACCCGATGATTCGTTAGCTCCCCCTCAATACCAGCGGCGTCCGGCCCCACTCATACCTACACGTCCTCTTCTGAGAGCCCTGTTAGTCGCGGCTCGCATCCGCTTCGGTTTCTCTGTAGAGGCCTCTTTCCCCGTAATGACGTACTCTTCGCAAAATAGACAATTATCCTCGTGGCGCTGCACCCCCCCTACGATCGTTCCTACCCAAGAGATCATTGGAATGTTCTTGGTCCTAAAGGATCACCTTGAGTTAGGCACTTCCCCCCTCCTCACTGCTCCTTCCGACAACTCCTGAGTGACTCCGTAGCCGTCCCCTCGGGGCACTGCACTTCCCTTGATTGCACGTCCCACGAAAAACTGACCGCCGTTTTCTTCTTTACATCTGTATAAGTCTGATTGGGATGGGTGAATAAACATCCTCGTATTCCCCACCATTCCTTGATTCTCGCTCTAGACCCCTCCCCCCTCTAGGATTTGCACAAAAATCTTGGTGCCTCCCTCCCCCTACCGCTATCGAGGCCCTGATCCGAGTTTCCTCCGGGGCGTCTTTCTGAATCTCCACAGGATTCTCTATTTTTTTTATGTCCGAAAATTGCCCCACCTATCCTGAGCGATCTTTCTCTCCAGGATTTCCCCCCGAGTTGCTGGAGCGGGGCTTCCCCCGGAAAAGCGTCATGCCCCTCAATCCTCCCCCTGCGTTCAAGAGACTTGACCGGGAAAATGCAGACGCTTTAATATGGTAGATGCGTTCTGGCTCGCCGCGTTCCCCTCATGAGGAGGTGTTCCTCCTGTCCGCCCTCTACTTGCAAAGAAAAAGGCCGTCCCCCCTTTCCTGCGTTCTTCTTGCATCGTTTAACAGCTGAGTTACCCGCATGCACTCTCCTGGACTTATCTTCCCTCCCCCCAAAACGGACGTTTTCAAAGAACCCCGTATTGGTTGGAAGACCTCCCCCCCCTCTCCCTCCAGTGTTTCTGAGAGATAGACCACTCACTCGTATTCTTCCGTTTGCGACGTGAGCGCTCCAGGGTTTTTTGCGGGAAGGCTGTAAAAATTTCCGGTAAACCCGATCCTTCTGAGTCCCAGCAGTGTCAAATCGTTTCCTTTCCCGGCTGCAGGAAGCCTAAATATCAAAGGAGCCTTTGACTCCTCGCCTAATTTCGCTCTTTCCAGAGTCACAGCAGAAAATCTGGGCCCTTGCCATGTGAAATCGTGAGTCTCGTTAGAAGGGAGGCGACTGTTTCTTCTCTTACTCCTGCTTCTCGTTCCTTTCACCCCGCTCACGACAGACCCGATTCGCTCGCGCGTCTTCCTTCGCTCTCTGATGAAAGGGATGACCCCCCGTTGCCAATTGAATCCCCCCCTCTTCCCCTCTTTGAACACCCCGATATACGTTGCTCAGGTCCCACTCGACGCTTCATCCGTGAAGTCCCCCCTCGAGTCGGTCAGAAGGCGTACCTTTTTTCTGACCTCAGGTTTTTTGCTGCTGGTACCTCAACCGAGTAAGGAACTCTCCGTATTTATCCCTTTCCCAACTCCCGATACCAGAGATGTCCGTCCCTTGACCACTCGGGCTCGAGTTGCTTACTTGCTCGAATACTCACAGAGCTACCCCTGACGAGAGAGATTCCCTCCCCTCTTCAAGAAGAATGCGGAAAGTAATAGTTTTTACCAGATGTCCTGAATTCCCCTTATCCTTGCTCGCCCCCTTAAGGCCACACATAATATAGTGCAGTAAACCCCAGCTTAGTAGGTCAGAGAGGACCTACCTGTCGAGTTGCATAGATGGCCCAGGCCGTTCATATACCCTAGACAGTCCTTTAAAGAGTATGCTGAACTAGCTCCTAATGCCGCTCTTCCCTATCCCCCGGAGGGGTCCTGACGTCCTAAATTTTTTCACCTCCGTTTTCGATCCGTGATTTGGAGGTGATGGTCCTTCCGGTTTGACACTGACCCCGTATTTCTCCCGGCAAGGGCAGACAGATTCACAACATTTTTTTGTGGTCATACCTTCCACGGCACTTTGCTGCCACCTTCGCGAAGCAAGATCATACGCCCCATCCCTAGATTTTGCCACGGACATGAAGATAGTTTATTTCAACTTCCTTTTCCCCCTCCCCGGTTGTGAAAGCCCGCACCCAAGGCCTGGGCTAGCCCGGATCACTTTGTTCCATAGTCAGGGCCGTCGCTCTTCGATCCCAAGGGGTCGTATCTAGTTAACTCCTCTCCACTCTTCCCTAGCTTGATATCTATCTTCATCCTGTTTTTTTTTTTTCTCCTCGATAGTTGGAAGAGTGCCGATGAGTCCCCAAGAGGGGCCTCGAACAAGCTCCCCTGTTATTTTTCTAATAGAAGAAAGAAGGACTCTTCTTGACATTCAGGCCCGCAGTGATCCTCCTGCACATCCGTGGCTCCGGTTGCCAAGTTCCCACAGGTCTGTTCATGCGTTTTCCCGACGCGCTTCGTAGTGGAGTACGATCTTGATGATTTGGCGGGTCGTACCTTAGGGTCTCTGCTTCCCTCCTTCATTGGCGTCAATAGTTTCTTTTCCAACCAATTCTGGGGGTTGGCCCTGCACCGGGAAAAACTGACTTTTTTCCTACTTTTCTGTGCCCATCCCTCGAAACCCCTTTTATGATCGTCAGCCCAAAATCACTTCTAGTCTCCCCCTAGGGTCCGCCACCCTTTTCGTAAATCCCTCCCCCCGGGCTTATATAGCCCCGAGATGACATGATAGTCGATATCGACCCACGCTTCCACAGCTTTGGTCTGAGCTAGTACTCACCGCATCCCCCGGATCCTTCGAAACCTCGCCAGGCACGTCGCTTTTTTTTCTTTGTCTCCGCGTCTCCCAAGAGATGATTTTGTTAACCCCGGCGTTGCTCATTTCTCTGGTCTCACGAGCGTGGACCGCTCGCCATGATCCTTTTCCCCTCACCTCCCGGAACAGATTCAGGGCTTCCTCGCTCTTTGGTATCGAGTTTTAAAGTTCGATTTCAAAGTCTTCCCCTCGAGACGAAGTCCCTAAGGGGGACCCAGCTCTGGTCTCAGAGCTTGTGATTGGACCCCCGATTTCTAACCCAAGTCACGGATCTCTCTACCCACACCACTTGGACCCAAAGTTTGCGGCCCGACATCTCTCCGAGATGCCTTAACGCTATTCCAGCTGCTTCTTCTTTCGAGATGGTATCTGCCCCCACGATCTGCCCCCCCTCTTTTAACTCGGTCCTTAATGTTTTGGCAACTCCCCCTTACTTCACTCCTCTCAAGAGCAGAGGAGTACGCCCTGCCTCCCCCTTAAGTTGCTTTCCCAGATTCGTTTTAGAGGGGGGAACCTTAACTCAACTATCAGTTTCTTTTCTTCCCGCGAACTACTCTCCCCTCCCTGCGTTCGAGACTCGGAGTTGGAAAATGCTCATTTTTCCTTTTTATGCCTTTCTCTCTCTTGCTCAGTAGCCGGCCACTTTTCATTCTCGATTCGGATGCTGCCTTATCTGTCCTTCCAGTCTAAGTGTACCGAACACCGTAGTTCCTGTTAGCGCGATTTTATTGTTACCTCCGTGAGTTCAGAGCATGTTCCCTCTACTTCTGGCCCATCGGTTCAGATAAGTTTTCCCCCCTCCCTCAGGGCCGAGTCTTCTTTGCTGATCTTTGTTCTGAATCAGTTGTGTCTGCTTAGCCTTCAGAACTTCTTCCGTCTCTTTCTCTGGTGGTTGATTAGTTCTTGGGGGCGTTTCGCCTTCGTCTGTTCATGATTTTCTCTTCCCATTCACGGCGAATAACCTCGCGGATACTCAGGACTACGCCCGGTAAGAAGGGTTGATTGCTTCTCTCTCAACAAGTAATCATCCGCCTCCTTTTCAATTGGTTCACGGCGGGCGCCCGAGCCCCCCTCACAGATACCCTATAGGCTTTCTATTTTGCCTCGCCGTCTATTTGAAAGAAGGCCGCTCGGGCTTCCTTCCTTCTAATTTGATTCTTGTCTTTGTTACTTTGAACCTCTTCCAAGCAATAGACGCCTATTGACGCCTTTTTTTTGCTGTTTTCCCCCTAACCCTCCGCTCTTGATGAGTGAGGCAAGTCGTTGCCCCCCACAGGCCCCAGCTCCTCGTTCCCATTGAGCTCGTTCTCGTGAACCCCTCGGAATAGCAGCTTACACCGTCTTTAATTTCCCTTCCGTTCTAGTCCTCCTTGTCACCGGTTTTCTTGCCGCGAGTCGATGGATTCAATCTTTTTTTGGTGAATTTATCTTCGTGATTAACCCATCAAAAGTTTTCTTATATCCACAGAGTGTCCCGTCAAGGGACTCTTTGCTAGTTTTTGTGTCCACTTTTCCCATCTTCTACGAGAATAGATACAGTCCCCGCGTATAGCCTAGCTCAGATTAAGAAGTTATTCGAGCCTACAGTACTATTCGTTTAATCCCCCTCCTGTAGCCCTTGGCGAGCCATGGCCGTTGCGCAAAATAAGACACCCATCATACTTATCTCAGATCCTGTTTCGTCCCGGTTCCCACCCCCCGGATGCTCCTTCCACGAGATTTTTCAGACAGTCTAGGCCATTAAAGACTACAGCTACGCTTTTAAGCTTCTCTGCGACTGCCCCTCCCTTTGCAGCCCCTGAGACTTCCCCGGCGTGTTCTTAGACGGTACTCCGTTGTTTGACCAGAACTTGGCTAATTGGATGATCTGCTCCCCTCGATACCTAACTTTTTCGAGGGATCCACCAACCTCCTTTTGTCGTAAAACGTTACAAAGGTGTTAATAGATTTGGCCAACACTAAGGCCTGTCCTCCGGAACCCCGAACTTTGCTCGTTGCGGACCGCCACCGAACATCGTGAAACCATCCTTCACTAGTCACGATTTGCAGACATCCTATAGCCCGAGCTTTGAAGTCACCTTGATGGAACCATCCTCACGACCCTTGCCCAGGTATCGTTTTCCCCCCCTGATGGGGGCTGCCTCAAGTCTACCGTCCCGAATGTATCCTTGATAGTCCTTATATTCTTTCAAATTTGCTAGAATTTTATCGATCCTCATTTCATCAGAGAAATAGTTCAAAGTCAAGGCCCCTCCCTATTTCCTCCATTACCTTCCTTCCTGATAGAGATATCTTTGCATTTAGCAGATGAGCCCCCAACCCAACCAACACTGCTGTGGAGATCGCCCAAATCACCCTTGGTGATCTCCTGGATTAAGGCCTTACTCCCTTCTTTGACCGATTCCACTGGCTAGTAACATTACGCACCCACGAGAAGGCGGGAGACAATAGAGAACAGTAACCAGGGAAG
>Ga0179591_1381709_pt1 | contig 11555 bp, 11 predicted proteins | sample CZOMad2_1_08_16f_FD_182891 | JGI IMG/M metagenome (GOLD analysis project Ga0179591, IMG submission 182891) | Vadose zone soil fungal communities from Angelo Coast Range Reserve, California, USA - CZOMad2_1_08_16fungal (PacBio error correction) | ecosystem: Environmental > Terrestrial > Soil >... | reverse complement strand
GGAGCCCCCTCCCCTTGAAACAAGTTTTATCGTCCTACCATCTTAATGTCTTGGCGGATCGGCAAACAAGACCAAGTTTTTGTTTGCTTTTTGCCGTACCCAGAATGAACAGCAAGTGAATACCACTTTTTTTCTATATCCTCTTGGGTCTCGAAATGCAGACCCAATCCCATCCTTGTGCCCTTACTGATGCATCCCACTGTAGTCAACATTCGATTCCCAAGACTTTTTTTCTTTTCTTGTTTGTGTTGCCTCGTTACTTTCCCCTCCCGTTTCCATGATCCCCCAACATCTCTTTTTTTCATAGCCTGGAGCCCAGTGGATATTGTAGCTTTTTGAAATTCACCACCTTATTTTTTCTTCCCAGGGACAGAAATCCCATTTGTCTTTGAAGGAAAACCGGCCCTTTTTTGTGCTCTGGACTTTTTCAGAATGTGAATCCCAACACGTTCCCTTAGACCTCCCCTCACTCCCCCACAACCTTTCCCCAAAAACCTAGTCCAACGTTTTTCCAATTTTCCCGGTAATTGACTTTGCTAGTCTTTTTTTACAGTAACCTTGGGAAAGAGGAATGTCCCTCGACACCGTCCCAACTTGTATATTCTCCCTACTGAAGTTTCGCCTAGAGAGGGTTTTTTTTTTTTGAATTCTTGGCTTGTTTTGAATCCCCCCTTCTATATGGTTGTTTTTCGTAGTCACTGTCTTGCCTTTGTACCGCAGACCTGTTTTTCCTGATTTTAGGTTGGCGTCTTCCGAGTTTTTAGCAAACCCACCCCCCCTCTTTTTTTTTTGTCAATCTTCGTCAATCTTTCTCCTGTGCTTACTACCACCCCCGGATATCGCTCGCCCCTTGCGTCCCAAACCCTGACAAAGTTTGGCTGAACTTCACCTCCACCCCTGTGCGTCTTTCCTCAATTCACCCCCCCGGTTATTTTCTCGCCCCTTACTCATTGCGCCTTCGCTAAGATAGTTCAGATGACAGAGGAATCTTTCTTGCCCTCCGTTTTGCCCTTGGTTGGCACCGGGGCCCTTTTTTCCCCTTTGATCGGTTTTTTTTTTCCGAACCCCTGAGGCTGTTTCCCTCCTTTTTCTGAGGGCCTCCACATCCCCCTTTTGGTCAGTGATTCCCCTTGATAGTGACTCTTTCCCTTGCTCTTGGTCACGGAAGTATTTCGACATGGTTACAATTCTCTCGGCGCCACCCGCAGGGATTCTCTGGCGTTAAGTGGTTAGCACGAACCCAATCACACCGATAAGGAGCTGTCGTTTTTTTCCCTGTCCCGTTTTTTTTTCGTCCTTTCTGGACGGCAAAGACATTGACAAGATTCCCCCCCCTTTACTTTTGAGGGCGTGCCTCTCCGGTTCAAGGGATGTTTTTTTCCCCCCCCTTCGGGTCCCACCAAAACACCTGCGAACACCGTTGATTCCCCGGTCCCGCGCCCTACCAGTCCTTTGCAAGAGGGTATCCCTCTAGACTCTTTTTTAGATACTGTCCTTTTGTTACTTCTCCTTTCGTTTTGTTCAGCGTTTTTTGTGTTTCTGATGTTATTGGGATTTTGTGGTCCCCCCCCGAGTTTCTATAGTGTTTTCGTGTTCTTTTTTATGGTACTTTTTTTAAACTTTAAACCTAAACGAGTGTGGCGGTTTCGCTTACTTCAACCCCCTTCTGCGATTCCGATTATTTTTTCATTGCACTCGGGTCGGAAGGCCTGTCTCATGATGGGAGAATATTACCCCCATTTGCCATTAAGTAAGTATCTAAGCGAGATGTTCGTGGACGCTTCAAATAAATGTGTTTGCCACGAGTGTTGAATCTACTCTCTATTGTTAGGCCTGACGTCCCTTTCACCCACATGCCAATGATTTGGGCCCCTGCCCATTTGGTATTTAGGTCTGGGGACGTAAGTATGTTTCCACTTGTGAAACTTTTTTTGCTGCTCTCACGGAGGGGTACTTTGTTGTGTTGATAATTTCGACAGACTAGTTTTCGTGTGACCGACCCAATCTCCCCCTGACACTGTGCTGTTGTCCCAAGTTATGTCCTTTTTCCCCCAATACTGTCTCCTCTTCACCACTTCTTCTAATATTCCGGTTTTTGGAAGATGGTGTTGTTCTTTGGTAGAGAAATTCTTTTGGTGTGTCTTCGCTTCTACTGTGTCCACGATTTGTCTTTTTACTGTATTGAGCTTGAAAGATTCTTTGTTTAAGTAAATTGGGTTTTTTTGCACCTTTCAGTATATTGGACCCCCCCCCACAAGAATGAAGTAAGCATACAATTTTGCTTGTAAAGACCTCTGTCTACGCATAGGGTTGATGGCTGGAGACGACGAGTGACCTTCAGGCAGATTGTAATTGTCTCGTAATTTACTTTTTCTTTTTTTTAGTAGAAGAATCTTTTACTTTTTTACTTCTGGATAACTGTTTTCATTTCGCAATTGTTTAGTTCCTCCTAAGTCCCGCAAAGATCTTTTTCGGACCTTTTGTCTCACCAGGAGACTGGCCTTTGTAAAGACCCCTGGTTTGCTTTTTCTTTTCTTTTGCCACATAGTCTCGGGAGGTTTTAATTTTTTTCCCCAGGCTTTTTGCCGTCCCTTCTTGTCATGGCCACCACGATTCCCCACAACTATGGTCGTCGCAAACCATAAAGGAATTGATTAGCCCAAGATTACCATTATTTAAGTTTTGTATTAAAGTATCCCGTTCGCTAAATCTTCGATGTAGGATAAGGAAATGTCTCGCCCCTTATTTTCCCCTCCCCATCTTGATCGTTACCTGGTTTGTGCCCCCTAAGACCTTGCGAACGATGCGACACCACACGAGTGGCAAGTAGATAGAGAGAAGGGGGTTCGGATAATTTTATATTATTCCTAAACACACTCCCCATCAATAGTTCGTGGCGTACTAGCCTCTGATGTCCATTTGCCGTGAGGTCAGGTGAAAAGGTACTGCTCGCTATTCCCCCGGTGAAATTGCATACGACTGAGTATTATGATGCTCTGTTGTTCCACCCGGTCAGTGTCCCTTTTCCCTTCGCATTTTGACCAAAAACCTGGAAGGCCCGAGCTATGCTCTGGTTCCTGAAGACAAATGACCGTGTCAATTAAACCAATTCCAGGAAGGCTTTTTTTTTCCCCACTATCCAGGAATGGCCCCTGAAAAATGGGAATAACCCCAGTTCTCAAAGGTCCGACCCCGCAGCATGACATGAAATGCCCTTAGGACGGGGCACCAACCCCAAAAAGGAAACTGAGTGGCCCCCAAAGTTGTTTGACGGGGGATAACATCCGCCGGTGCTAAAGTTGCGACACGGAGGGATGGGGGACTGACCGACGGCTCCGTCGGACGCGGGTGGGGTCCCTGGGGTTAACAACTCAAAAATCAGTATAAGGACCAGTCCGCCGAACCCCTCTGTCACTTTGGGAAGGTTATACCCTTATCGCGGTGCACAAGCAGAAGAAACGAGACTTTTCCACAACCTTTTTCCCCTTTTGAGAAAGGTCCAACAGTAGAGTGCGGGGCTTTCACGCCCTCCAAACCCAAACAAAGCTTAGGGCCTCAAAAAGTTCCTCCCATCCTGCGAAGGAGGCGGCCCCCCTTCCATACCCATCTTTTTGCTAAAACACCCACCCAGGACGAAAGCCTGTAAAAACTTTCGGTCAAGTGATAAAAAGCGTCTGTTTCGGGCCCGTTCAACCCCACAAACCACCCAAAGTCGAACACAAGCCACATCTCTCCGGAGAAGGACGTTACCTTCCCTGCCCCCCCCCCCCCCCACACAAGCCCTGCAAGTTTTGGGGCCAAGCACCCTCCTTTACACCGGGAAAGAGCTTGTGCGTGAGCATGTCCTCCGCAAACAAATAAGCCCCATAAGAAAGAGAGTTAGCTCTTTTTTTAGATGCCATCTTTTCAAAACCCAGTTTTGTCCCCCCCCCCCCCCCCCAAAAAGTGTCCACATGTTTTACAAGAACCGGGGAAATGGGGATAGCATGGAGGGAAGGAAAAACTTAGACTTTTTTTTTGAGAAGACCCAACGGGGTGTTTCACACAACCTAGTCAGTGACAGGCCTCCCCAAAACGAACCCCCGCTGAGGTCGTGCGACGCCATGCAAAAAAAAAGTCTTTCCCCCAAAAGTTCACCCACGCTTGCCCAATAGCCAAGGACCTCCTTTAAGGCTAGGCCACGCCCTGCAATTTCAGGGGAATGCGTCCAATCTGGTCAATCTTCAGAATGATCTCAATCTCTGCCGGAGTCCTCTTTTCCAAAGGGATCCCCTGGTGGGGGATGCAGTAGGCAGATATCAGTGCTGACCATATTCGTTGTGGGTCCTTCACGATGGCCTCGGTCGCTCGGTCCCCCCGTCAGGTTACAAGAAGCTCAAGCCTAACCCCAATTTTGGCGACTCCCAAGAACAAACATTGTAAAACGACCCGAAGGACGTTGGGGTAAACCACATACCTGGACCTCTTCCCCCCCCTCCCTGTTTTAAGAGATAGGGTTCGCCGGCCGAGGATTCCAACAGACCATTGCCTGGAACACCCCCAGAACCCCCGAAAGAGATCTATCACTGAACGTTTTTTGCGTGAGGAGAGTACTCTCTTTCCTGGGTAGGAGCGGCGCTCAACCTCTGTTAGAAGGAATTTCCGTGAACCGGCTTTCCGTAATTCTCCAAATAACATTAATATCTCCCTGTTCTTTTCGTACCCCGTTTTCTCTTTGTGACAAGAAACTTCTTTTGTAGAGTTACAGGAAGTGCCCAAGTCCGCCCCAGGCCTTTCGGGGGTCTTTAAATCCCTACCATTTCCTATACACAGCTTCCTTCATGACCAAGGAAGCTTTTCCCCTGAGGCACTGACCCACCGATTACCATTCTCTTTGATTCGCCCCCCCTTTTTCCACTCCCCCTGGTCCCAGACCAGCTGTGTATTAGCGCGGTTTTTACTTAATTTTTTACCTGCGACCGCACTTTTTCATTGCCAGTGGGGTTGTTTGGGTTTTCCCGAACGAATCGGTCCCCCCGCACTTGTCCGTCGATAGATATAAATTCTGTTAGCATTTATTGGATACCGATCATTACTCCTTTGTTTACAGCTTCCAAAGAACAGGCTCTTTGTTATCCCGGACTTGGGCAGTTTTTCTTCCGATAATTGACTTCTCTACGTCACTTGAATGCAGTGCCTTGGAACTGGGACCCGGAGTGTAAGATGGGTGTGTTCTGCCCATTTCTCGGACGGGAATTCCCTTTGCTTTCAATCACCGTGAGGATAGTTCCGCTTTGATGGGTGGTGTCTTTGTAAATGTCTTCACTACACATAGAACCTTTTTTTGCTCGGTCTGAAGTTGTTGTGGAAATGGATCCAGGGTAGGCCCCTCTCTCCGGTCCTCGATGTGGGCCCACGAGATGTAAAGTCAAGAGACTGCCGGTTTAGTTTCTGAAGATATGGAAACGTCTCCTTTTTCTTCTTTTTCTTGAAAACACTCTTGAGAAGACGCTGACGTCCCCATGATAGGCTTGAAGGAAACCGTCCGTCTCCCCACCCCCCCAAACCCTTCAAACCCCCGCTTTTTTTTAATGTTCACAAAGACCCCCTTAGGGAGTGTGAGCTCATTCCTCAACAGGCTTTCCTTCTCCGACATCGACTTCTCCCCTGTGTTTAGGGGGGGTCATGATTGGTCATGAAGAGTTTCCCCCCCTCCCGTTTAAGGTTGGTTCCCGGTCGACAAGGCCCATTTTTGCTTTTATGAGAGGGGACAGTTTCATTCAAGGGGTTGGGTCTTGATTTTTTCCTCTGATTATGCTTTGTGCCCGTGTTGCAAGAGACCTTTTTGCATTATCCCGTCAATGATAATTGCGAGAGGGCCGGTAGAAGACCAATTTTTCATTCAGATACAACAACTTCTATTCTGATTGCTGTCTTGCAATTTTTGCATGGGGGCGGCGTTGCAACAACCGTGCTAACACATATTCCTGTCCTTTCCTTTTTTCGACTGGGCCTGTGTTTTTTATAGGCGGAGTTCTTAACGGACCCCCGGGAATATATGTCCTAAAGAGATACAGAAGTGCACCCTTTCACCTGTTTGAGGTATTTCCTTGCCGGGGAGGAGTTTGAACAACCGGAAATACTCCCGCAAAATAACCTCCCAGGAACCCAACCAGAAGTCCAAAACCCAACAAAGTGGAACCAAACCTTCTTGAATTTACATGATTTTAATTGATCGGCGCCTGCACCTCTCTTAACCCTTGCCATGTACCTCTCTGGCAGAGAGTGGGTTTAAGGGTAACCATTGTTGATGCGCGTCGTCATACAATATCAAATCCACACAACCATTAAGGCTTTTGTTCACCAGGTTTGTCCCTGTCGAAAAGGCATCGATGTACCACATTCTATTTGTCTTTAGTCTCCTTTTCTGCTTGAATGTTCAACGGTTTCCGGCGGCCTGGGCCAATGAACTGTCCCAGCACGTCGATGCACCCCCGTCCCAACCGTACCAGGCTGGACCCGTATAAGTTTCGCTTTCCGGGACTGGATTTTTCCCCCCTCTTGAACACACTGGCTTCACCTGTTTTTCCCTTGCCTCCCGACGACTCTTTCTTTTTGCTTTGAGTCCCCACGCCCCCCCTAGACGGTCTTCTCCTTAAGAAAGTTTATTGGAGTTTTGTTTTGCTTCGTCCGGGGTCTCAATTCCCTGTTTGTAATGGCGTTTTTATTAAACCCCCCTCATCACGTCCTCCCCTCGTCCAGAAGTCCCACCTACTCAATGCCCAGGCCCCATGATATATGTTTATTATCTCTTGGTGATTTATCCTTTTGTTTGGTGAGTCGGATTTGATTCATGCAAGTTAGAGGTGGGACCCTCCCTCCCTCGTTACTTCCATAGTAGTTTCATTTTCCTCGTGACTTTTGACTCAAGTGTTTTTCACCTTCCGTTCATACCCGGACCCCCGCAACTTTTCCCTCCCGAAGGTTGGCCGAGGAGATATTTTCCTGTCGTCCTAGATCCTTCGGCTCTCCGGACAGATTTTAAGTCCTTCTCCCTTCCAGACACTGCTTTGGTCCCAATTTTGGTTTTTGGGTCACCAAGTCTGGCCCCCCTTTTTTTGAAGTCTGAGTCCCCTCCACGTCTCTTACTTGTGATTCCCCCCCCCTGTCCTTGAACCAGCTTTTCTCGACCTCTATCTCCGGACCCCCCTTCCTAGCATCCGAGACCAGGTACAACCCGCCACATTTGCTTTTTATTCGTTTTTTTTGACTCGAACCTGAAAACCGTGGGACCCGTGACACTATAGAGTCTTGTATAGGAGTTCCTGAGAACATAATTCATGAGGGTACGCTTAGCTTTTTCCCCCTTCCTCATACATCCCCTTCTGCTGAAAACAAAACTTCGATGGTTTTTGCTTTTCGGTGTCTCGGTTGAACCTCCGTTCCCCCAATCTGAGCCACAGCGCCCGCTTTTTCCGTAGTGTGCTACTTGAGCTGTAGCCTCCACCACGGCTCCCCACAAAATATATCCTCTTGTTTTGCAAATGCCTGCCGGGAAAAGTACGTGGTCGCCGAAAAAATTTGTCCCTGGTGCCGTCTCTCTCTCTTCCGTCCCCCCCCCCTCTGGGATACCCACGTGCCGGCGAGCCTATCAACCCCCCCCCCCGCCAATTTAAAACCCCCGCATCACTTCCCCCACGACACACCATTCCTCTTTCGATTTTGTTTCCGACAAGTCCCATACGCTTTCCGGGAGTTGGTTCAAATCGCACCTTCACCCGTTCCTTTTTTTTTTTTGGCGTCAGACTCAATTTACTAAAGGAGCTGGCCCTTCCCCAGATGTGGCAGGACTAGACGATGGTCAACTTTTGTTGGCGTCTTCACAAGAGTCTCTCCTGAACACTTTCCCCGATTCAGTTTGGGCTGCGTTCCGATTTCGACCACTTCGGTACGCCCCCTTGGAGGGCAATTTCCTCGTCCACGCTTTTGTCTGATTCCTCCTCCACACCCCCCTGCAGTCCGTGCCCTTGCCCCCTCCCCCCCAAGATCTAAACAAAGGGGGCGAACTCACCACCAGTCAAAGTCCATAACCCTTAGAGCCTTTGTACGAACCAAGTGGGTCCCCTGGCCCACTTTTTGACCTTTTTCCTGACGAGTCCCCTAGACCTTCTGACACTTCTGGAATAGGAGGATTTTCCCCCGCCCTCCGAATGGACCTAGCTCGGGCGGTGAAACGGCTTCTGCGTTATGCTCGCCTAGTGGTTTCGCCGTAGTTCTTGCTCAAAGAAATGCCGTTCAGTGATTGTCAGCCTTCCCCGTCAATGATCTTTTGATTCTCACGATGTAGTCAGCCAGCCCTTCTCATTAGTTTTTCCCCCCCTCGGAGAAGTGTTTATTTTTGACTTTGAGCACATAGACGCCCACCGTCTCAATATAGATGTTCAAGTGCCCAGTTTGGGTATTACCTGGGTCCTCCACGCTGGTCCCGCCTTGGGGTCAGGGTCCTCGAGTGTGCCTTTCATCCGCGCCAGAGAGGTTATTTTTTCTTTCAGCAAAGAGTAAGCAAACTTGCATTGTTTTGGACCTGCCCCCCGATCCGGTTTTCCAACCCTTTTCTGAGCCCCCTTGGAATTCAGCTTAGGTCTTGCCCATGTTCCTCTGATTTGCTTTTCGCCCCGATCCTTAGTTTCGATAGAGGACCCTCCCATCTGCAGTTTCGCTTATTTTGTCCAACGCGTGTTGTCACGTTGCCTTTTGCTGACTAAGCGCCCCACAAACTATGGTTCCTTAGTTTATTCCCGTTTATCCCCCTTCAGGGTCAGGTTCCGCCCTGCACTGTTTGATGTAGCCATTTTTTTCCTTTTTCTTGAAATAGGTGCGTGGTGCGTGGGCCCCCCGGGACCTTTGCCCTGGTGATTTTGCCATTTCTCCTATCAGTCGCAGTGAACGTCGAAGATAACACCTGCACGTGCCCACACCTGCCTGCTTCTTTTCTTTTACGATGTTGGACAGGCGTTTCTCTTCTCTTGCCACCTTCAGAAAACTCTGAGCCAGAACCTTGCTGCTTGTCCCTTGGAGGTACCTGGGTTAGATTACCCCGGACCTTTTCCAATACATGTTGTTGGAATTCTCTGGAAGTAATATACAGATTGCTTCAGACGATGGCGCTGCACCTAACCGCCAACGACATCTTTACGAACCCCCCCCGGCCTTGGTTAGGACCAAGACGCTTGTGCAAGTCCCCCTCCTATTTTTTTCTGGTCTCCCGTCCGCGGCTATTCTTATTGTAAGGTTTTTTTCCTATGTCCCGAATTTTTTATGACCCGACTTTTTACCAGTTTTTTCCTGGGGGATTTCCCTATTTTTTTCGGCATTCACGTTTTTGAGATGTAATACATGTTTTTGTTTCTTGGAGGGTTTTTTTTCCTGGATTGTTCCCGTTTTTGCGTTGTTTCACTCGTCTGTGGGATTAGCACCTTTGTTTGTCCTTAGCTCATGATGATTGCACTATCTAAAATGGTTTAGGATCTAGGTAGTAGCGAAACGGGAATCTCATAGTGGTTTTTTGGATGTTCGTGTCTGCATATCATCTAGCATTTCCATTTGGAAGTCTTCTAGATGCTGTTTGAGACCATGTTGTTTGACCTACCAAGTAGCGTACTTTTCTTTAATGCGGTTCATGGCGTCGTTTTGTTTTTAAGGAACCTACTTCCTCACCTTCGAATTCGGGGGGCCCTGGGCCGAGGCTAATTTGTTTTCTTTGTTACCTTCGTGATACTTTAGTTAGCGGTGTTCTCCCTCTCCTACGGTTTCTTGGCACAGCCGCCCCTCCCCGGTTTTCCAAAATCGTTGCCTTCCATTCCTCTTTCTTGTATTCCCCGTTTAGCTGGGTGAATTCGTTTTGGTTTTCGTCTCCTGAAATTTTCCCCGCGTTGCACTGTTTCAGAGCAATTCTGTAAGGGTTCCTCCTCATTTCTCGACGTTAACACGCCCTCCGTAGACTCATTTTCATCAGATCTCGATTTTTAAGAGTTTGTTGGGTTCTTTTTTCTGAAACCTTTTGGCGACTTATTTTCGCACTCGGTTTTCAGGTAGTTCGCCCGATGTTCCACCCCTTTTTTAAAGTGGACCCTAGAGATTTGGTACTATCGAGTCGGCGTGCCCTCAATTTTCTTTCCCCATTGCCGTGCGCCCATTTCCCAACTTAGAATTCAAGCACAGCATGATCCCTGAAGTTCCCTCCAGACAGCCACTGACAAAAAGCCCCATGGCCTTTTTGCGCGGGGCCAAGTGTGTGATTTCGTCGTCCCCTTAACCGGAACCTTTTATTCTTGCCGCCCCGGAGCCTTGCAGAACACACCCTGGTAAGTGACGAGTCAGGTGAATGGTGGTACGGGGGGCAGGTTTATCCAGGTTTCGAACACAAACAGGACTAGATGAAATCGACTCCAGTAAGGGGACCCGTTTACAGGCGGACGGATGGCCAATAGGGACCGCGTTTTGGAGGATACTTCTCAGGGTGTCCGCCAGACGCACGCTCATTTTTTCGAACCGTTTCCCCAACGTTGAGTGGTCACCGCGCCCCCCCCCCATAGGCCACCCACCCATAGGTCCGCCCCCCCCCCTCCAGAGACCCCCCCACCCCGACCCCCCCCCGCACACCCACCCCCCCCCCCCCCCCCCCTTGCTCACACTTATGACGTTACACCCCACCCCCCACCCCCCCACCTTGACGTCCCAGGTTTCCTACCCAGACTTTTCTGCCCCCCCACACCACTCCCATCTCCCAGTGTGACACCCACCACCTCCCCCTCCCCACAGAGGACCGGCCCCCCCCCCCCCCACACAGTTCACACCCCCCACTACACCCCACCACCCCAACCTCTAACCGGTTCCCCCCCCCCCCTTGAACATGTGATGCCTCGTCTCTCCCCCCCATCTCGGTATAAGATACCTGGACGCGATTTTTTTTTCTTTTTTACCCACACCAGTTCTTTGGTCCAGAAATTAACCAGCTTTCCACCCCCCTTCGAGATGGCTAACCATAAACCCCCCCCAAACATCAACATAACCTCCCTCTGAACTTTTTAGCCCTTTTCATGGAGGAACGCACGAACCTAGCTGTGGCAGTCCCCATGGCGGATTTACCAAAACAAGGATGTCCTGCTTTGAACGGTTCTTGTTTTCCACCAACAAACCCAAACCCCATCGGCCCACCAAACCGTGACCCATGATCGCGAACGTTGCAGCATTCCACCACAGAGTGTGCAAAGTCCCACCCTCTGCCGTCCACCCAATTTTTTTTCTTTTCGAACAAATCCCCCCGCCAAAAAACCAACCTCCCCCACGATCGCATGCGATGGTGCTTTTTTTGCCTATACTTAAATTATTAAACCGTCTTACAATCCCCGTTCCGGTACCCCCACCCCGGTTCGGGTTGTTTTAGATGTGGGTGGACAGAAATTCCTTTTTTGTTGCCCAAAACCCCCCCCCCCCCCCCCCTACAGCTGCATATCCCCCCCAGCAAACAGTCGTTTTTCCCCCTTCAAAACCGCTCGTGTGCCTCCCCCAGCGAA
>Ga0179591_1160596_pt1 | contig 11555 bp, 18 predicted proteins | sample CZOMad2_1_08_16f_FD_182891 | JGI IMG/M metagenome (GOLD analysis project Ga0179591, IMG submission 182891) | Vadose zone soil fungal communities from Angelo Coast Range Reserve, California, USA - CZOMad2_1_08_16fungal (PacBio error correction) | ecosystem: Environmental > Terrestrial > Soil >... | reverse complement strand
AAGCGCTCGCAAAACCCCCTCTTTCGGGATTCCCACAACAAAGTCCCCCTCGATTGGCCTCGTTGGAATTGACATAAATCACGTGGTCCGGTCTCTTCTTTCGTCCCTCCATTCCTTACTGATTACGCTTTTTTCGCACCTGATCCCAAGTCTTCCCCTTCCCTTTGCCATTCCTCTCGCCGGTACAACATCCCTCGTGACTGAATTGCCCGAACACCACCGCTCTGTGACCGCGTCCCTCCCCGCCCAACTCCGGTGGTGTACTTTCGCTGTTTACTAGTTAAGCATGTCCTCCCTCCTGTTTTCTGTATTTCCTCAATCTTTCTTTATTCTCCTTCCTCGACTCTCTACGTTGGGGAAGACTTTCCTCTCTTCACGCTCATGGCCTTTCTCCGTAGCGCGTATCGGTTAAATTCGCTTCGATTCCTACTCACAGTACTGTCCTTGGCCATTTCCCCCCTTTTCCCTTCCTTTTGGCGGCCAGTGCTTCCCCCCCTTCTTCCAGGAGACAAGCTCTAGAAGAGTACGACTCGGATCAAGGCGTCTTGCGTTCACTGGTGGAGCTTTTGCTGGGACGCAGTCCAAGTTGATTCCTCTTTGTACAGCTGTAGTCCTTGCTTTGCCCCTTTAGTGCGAGTAGACGACTGGCTCTTAACTTGTGTTACCAATTTTCCCGCTCCGTTATACTATGCCCCACTGAACACCTCCTCCAACTCCTTTGGTGGTTCTTCTAAAGGAATAACGCCTCTAGGGCTTTTACCCGAAACTGAGTCTTTATCCTTCGGATGTGTCGCCCTCTTCTCCAAAGACCCCCCAATTCCATTTCTGTGTCGAGGCCTGTCATATGTACTTCCCTGAGTCTTCCCACGGTTACTTTCCTTGCCGTTATTGTGACACACTTTGCTTTTAGAAACAATGTTCAATGAGTCACGGAGCATGATATTTCTTGGTCCAGAATCATCCGGTACTTTCTCAGCTCCGACGTTTGTTTTTAGTAAGAAGGGGACAGTTCATCGGTCGCATCCCCCCGTTCACTGTTTCCCCTATTCTCACGCTTGTTTCGCCCGACAAGAACCTTTTTTCTTTGCTTCCCGGGTGTGCGCCCCATCGTCTGACCGCACTTTCTCTTGTTCATCCGTCCACACCCGCCCCCTGAACATTTTCAGAACCTTCTCTTTTCTTCGTTGTCCTTTAAACCGAGATTCTTCCTTTTTTTGTTCCACTGCAATATAAGTGGCGTCTCATCTTGAAGGCAGATAGCGTCCCAGCCCGCCCATGAGCAAGTTTTCCTTTCGCTCTTCAAGGATCTTCTCCCTATAAAATAGTAGTTTTTTTTCGCCACTTCCATACCACCGTCGTCATCCTTTTTCTCCATTAGTGCAAAGAGGGTTAGTCATTTTTTAAAGTTATAGCCGGTCGGACCTTAGTTTATTATGTCACCTCTTGGTATCTTCCTATTCTTCCTTCTCTCTTAAGTTTTTTTTTTCCTCCTTTGGTTCTCTTTTCTGCCCTTTTGACCTCGTATGGGGGGAGCTTTAATCATTCATTTCTTTTGGAATTCATTGCCAAAGCTATAATGCCCCCCCCCGTCTTAACTACTTTTAAAGGTAACTCCCCATGTTCTAAGCATCTTGATCCGTCACTTGCGAGAGAACACAACCTCCATTAAATACAGTGGAGTTAAAATTAGTGACCCACTTTTTCCCCGTGGCCCCCCCAATAATTCCGACGGTGTGCCTCCTTTGTTCTCTCCCTCTAATACCGTTCTTTTCAGGATACTGGAGATCCGTTCCTCCTCCAAAAGAGCGTTGATTCTTCCTCTCCATGTCTTCGCCTCTTCCCCCTTTCTCTCCTTGTTTGTTGTGGGAGCGCTCCCCCCTTTTTCTAGTTCCATCTCCGGCTGAAATCTTCACTTATTCCATTTTGTAATCCCCTGACACCCAGGATCACATGTGCCGCCCCCGCGGACACAGGTAGCCCGTGACTTTTTTTTTCCCCTTCCCTCCTTGTTCAAGTACTTGTACTCCTTAATGCTGGTTGGATTTATCTGAGCTGGGTGAATAATCTGGATGATTCGCCGTTGGAATTTATTATGGAATCCGTCCTTTTCGCCCAGGGGATATATTCTCGCTTGTTGATGGCTTTCCCCATTACTTAATAAAGCTCCCCACAAGCCCTTAGGCCAGACTTTCGCTAACCCCACCGTCATTCCCCTCCCAAATAATCCTGAACCTCTTTTCTTTCATAAGGCAGGATACACTATTTTCCCTCTCTACACTAAGTTCATATCTCTATACCTTAACGTTACGACAAATGTTTCAAACTAATTAACTTTTCATCCTTCCTCCCTCCTTTTCCCTGTTCAGATGTAAGGATACTCTTTTATCCTTTCTCATATCCTTGCCCTCTTCTAAAGATACCTAGAAACTTTCTATTTTTCGAGGTCCCAGCTCTATGGACTAAAAATCACTTATCCCTAAAAGTCCTTTCTTTCCAGTGTCGAAACAAAGCTTATCGTAGTCCCTTTCTTTCTCTCTTTTTGTTTCCACTACACGCCTGAGAAAGTCGGAAGTACTTTTCCTGCCCTTGCTTTTTTTTTTATTCTTTTTGTTGCAGGAAGGAGACTCCAATACTTTTAGTCAGGCCCCCCCCTCCTGGAACCCCCTTTACTAAATCCCGAGCATGCCTCTGTTCTTTTCGCAACTCTGGTTCGAGACTTCCGCCATTTGCCGTCTTTTTTACCTCTTTCCCCCTCTCTCCCTTTTCGTCCCAATTCGTAAGTTTTGTCATCCCTTCGCCCCTCCCTTCGCGTGGCTCACACACATCATACCCGGAATGATAGTTGTTGACCCCCTTCAGCAAGATCATTTCGCTCCTTTTGCCCCTATCGCCATGGATTTCTCTTTTTCACCTTGTTCCACCACTCTCAGGAAGGGTAAGGATTGGTCGTTATTCTTTCTTGATCTTATTCTCGCCCCACCTCTTCTCCCCCTATTTTTATTTGTTTTAGCCTCCCGCACCTCTTATTACAGCGGACTCCCCCTGGACCAGTGCTTGGTCACTTCCTCTTTTCGTCGTACCTTTTCTCCTTAGCTTCCCCCATCCAGTTCTTTTTCTTATTTTTTTTTTCCTTAAATCTATTAGAAACCGTAGCTTTTTCCAGCTATTGACACTTCCGGGCCTAGTCCAGTCTTTAAGCCCCTCCCTTCTGGTTCTTTTCTCGCGTTACAGCCTTTCCCCGTGCCACTCAATGTTCTGTCGAATTCATCCCCCCCTCTCCCAAAAGTTTGACTCTTTTCTCTCGCGCCCTCCTGACTATAGAGTGTTTCTATCTCACTCAGTGCTCCCGCTTGTGCTTTGGAAGGATCTTTCCTCTCCGCAAGTTTTGTCAAACCCTCCGGTTTGCGCTCTCCTTTTACCTGTTGTTTTTCTTCTGTTTCTCGGAAAGATCCAGTGCCGCGACTCGGCCCCAAGTTCTAACTTAGTTCGTGTGCTTATTGAAAAGACGTGAGCTCCTTCACATCGAAGTGCCGCCCTTTTCTTTAGCACCACGTTGCACTAAGGAAACACTTTTTTCCTCTACTACGGTAGACCCTTTTGTTAGTGAATTTAGGGAGTACGAGGGGTTTCTGGTTCGGTATACTTCCTGTTCACTCAGTTTACAATGGTGCCTTTTCTCTTTTTCCCCACTCTTAGACAAGGCGTTAGAATGTGATTCCTATCAGTGGTTTGAAAAGGGAGTGAGTCGGACCGCCCGAGGTCCCATACGGTTTAAAGGGTGTGTGGGTAGATTTACAGCCTTTTTGTGGCTTTTCTCTCCCTTTTCTTATTTGAGTATAATCCGTTGTGTGGGTTTAGCTCTCTTCCTTTGAAAACCATCACTTATGGGTTTCTCCACACCCCCCGGCCACCCATTCCTTTTTCCCCTTCATCCTTTCGGAGTAGACTATTGAGCGTGTCCCTTTTCGTGTACCTCGTTGGAGAAAAACGCGCACAGTCCAATGGACCTCACCTTTTTGCTCACAGTCTCTCTTCCCCCCAACTCTTTCCATCTTTCCCTGAATTCACATAACCACCTTTTTCGTCTAGTCTCTTGGACCCCAACGGTTTTCCTTGAGGTGCACGGGAATAAGGCAAATGCAGGGTTCCTGACTCTCTGGGTTATTTCTCCTTCCCCCCCCCCTCTTTCCCCCCTTCCATCGACGCAGTCTACTGTCCAGTCGATCAGCAGCCAACTACCATGGACGCACTCAGTATCCGATGGACCAGCACAGTTTACATACGCTGCGATCGATGTCACTTGTCGGGGAACACGTGTGATTTCTGGTGTCATCTTCCCCCACTCTTTCGCCGTCTGCCAAAGGCTTCTTTTAAGAGCAGAGTAGCTCTTCTCCTTCGAGTCATTCTTTGTCTCGGGGTGCGGATGGAGTTTTCGGACCCGGGGACTTCTGTAGTCGGCTCCCGTTTAGTCTCTTTAGATCTGTTGTGTTATTCCCTCTCTCTCTCCTCTCGGTCTTCTTCTAAAAACTCTTCTTGTTTTGTGATCGAAACTCTACGAAATACTTTTTTTACCTGTGTCTCTTCCCTTCCCGGCGGATCGTCCGTTTCTTCCCCCTTCTCCCTTCCACACCCCATTTTCTTTGGCGAGACAAAGAAATAAGTTAGTCTGCCCTTCTACAAGGTCTCCTCCTCCGTTATGGTACCCTTTGTGTCTCCGGCGGACAACTTCTTTCCGGAGCCTGCTTTTTTTCCACTAATCGTTTTCTTTTTTCTCACCCTTTCGCGATCTGTTGCCTCAACTCCCGAAATTCTTCCACTCTTTATAGATAAACGTCCTTGTACCCAGCCGCAATTTGGCGGGTAATCTCGAACCTTCCAATAGTTTCTTTACGCCCCCCCCTTACTTTCTTTTTTTAGTCCCGTGTGTGCGCCTGCTGTCCTCCCCTTTAATCCCCGTAACCCCCCTGAACCCTCCCCCATGTTCAGACCATTTACTCCGTTCCGCGTGTAGTTCCGAAACCCTCGCTTCCCATGGTACTCTCCTCTTTTTTTTCCCACTGCACTCCTTTTCTTATAAGTTATTTTTAATTCCATAGTCCCGAAAATAGCTCTACCTTTTCTCTTTAGATCTTCCCCTCTCTTCATCACATAACCTCGTAGTAGCGCTTTTCGCCATGACCCCAAACCGTCTTTTTTCATTATTATGCAACTATGATTCCAAACCTTTCTCCCCCACCTTTCTGAACTTTGTTTTGAAAGGGAAGTCCCTTTTCGGCCCGTTTTTATCTCTGGCAAACGAGGTGGATTTCCCTTCTAGTATTAGAGGGTCAGGCTATTTGTCTCCTCACCGTTGGTTTTCTTCGTCACCATGTTCTTGAAGAAGTCTGTGTTTTTTTACTGAACTTCATGTTGACCCCTTTTTTCCTCTCTTTCCCTTCAATGCCAGGGCTTCCCTCGTACATAAACTTTCCTTCCCTGTCGTACGCATCGATAGTTTACTTCCCAACATCCCCAATTTCCCATTCCTCCCCGTGAGAACAATTATTGAAAACTTAAGGTCAGTTCAACCCCCCTCCCCGACTATGCGTTCCCTTTTTATAGCACGAACTTCCCTTGGGCGGGAGTACCTTTCTAAGTTATATGGCAAGCGAGACGTTGCTATGTTCCACCCCCCCCCCTCTGACACGGGTCTTCTTCTCTCCTCCTTTTTTTGTTTTTCTTGAGAGACCGTGTTCCCTTTTCATCCCCGTCGCCGTTTGCAGATCAACCCTTTATTCCGCCTCCGCCTTTCTGACAGTATGCTTTCCACCTTGCCATTCCGTTCTTATTTTTCCATGTCCCAATATGTCCACTTTTTCTGCTCATGGATGTTGGGTTATAAGCCTTTTTCTTAAACTTATAGGCTGTGCTTCTGCTTTTTCATTATCAAACGTGGATTACTACTTATCTTCACTTGCCCTAGCCTCTTTTTCCCTTCATTAAACATTAATTAACCCCCTCTCCCCCACCCTCTCTTCAGAAAGTGGGACTAAGCACCAACTACGCGCACAAATCTCCCCCCCTCCCTTTCCAACTCTAAGACTTATCATTCCTTTCGGACTCCCCTTCTCTCCTGTCTTAAATTATATCCTTCCCCCCCTTCGCGGTCATTTGGAAAGGAATTGTATTTACTCCTCTTTTAGGAAGAATGCCTGCCTTTTCTCTTTGCCCTTCCCCTTTTTGCTATCCTCCCTTTCTTGTTCTAGTAGATAGAATATCGGCCTCCCTCCTAAAATTTCGAAACCTTATCTTTTCCGCCTTCAAGCTATATGACTTAAAACTCATTCTACGAAACCCTATATGCTGGGCAAAAAAAGCTCTCTTGAACCTGTCATCCCTTTGACCCCTACTCCCCTTCTCTTTCTTTTGTCCAACTTGTAGGGGGCTGCTTTTTTCGGATTCAATGAAGTGGTCAGCCTATTCGCAACAAGGTCCTCAACTCCGTACTGTTCTGTTTCTTCTCCCCCCCCCTTCTTGAGTTCTTAGTTTTCTCCCCCCCCTTCTCTTCTTGTACAAGGACGTTTTTCTACTTGATCTTTCTCCAATTAGTCAGTTTGCTCACCATATGTCGGAGAACTTGTCTTGAGACCCACTCCAGTACAGTCTTCTTCTTTGAGCTTCCTTCGTATTTCAATTTGAGTTCCCCCCTTTTTTGTACCCGCAGTATACCCGAAATTGTTAGGATTGACAGCCTAGTATCATCTAAGTTTTTCTCCCCCATTATCGCACGCTTTGGGGTGTCTTTTCTCCTTTTCTCCGAAGGTTCTTTTATTCTACCCTGAGGGACGCCATAGTCTTCTTATTACGTCCTGCACAGTAAGACCCCCAATAGATTTCTTCCTTTCTTATTTCCCCTTTTCAATCATATGTAAGCACCAGGAGATTTTCTCTATGCTACCTTTCTGGACGAGCCAGTTCTTCCCGATCTTCATTGTTTTGAATTTATCCGCCTTCCCCTTCCCTTTCGTGCAGACCACTGGGAGTCCTATCCCTCCCTCCCCCCCATTGATCTCGACCTTGCGCCTAGCGTACTTTCCTCTTCCTTGGGAAATGAAGTGATACGTCCTTTTTGGAACACTCGGATTACCTCCCCTTTTCCTACCTAATCGGCCCAGACATTCCTTTTATTCGATGACTCTCCTGCTCTGAAGCGCCCTCTGCTCCTTCAATTCATATTTTCTTGCTCTCTCTTCTCGTTGAAAACACGTCATACTCTCCCTCTGTCACAAGGTATTCACCAGAATCTTCTCTAATACCATGCGTGAAGACGAGGGTCCTTAATCTTTTAGAAGGAACCCCCTTTGTGGTCCTGGTGGTTGAATCATCTAACGGTATCGGCAAAGTTGGGCGTTCGGTGCTTGCATCTCGAGCTTTTGGACCCTGTGTTCCTTGAGTCTGCTTCTATCAAACAGGTTTTTGCGGTCAACCTGGGGACTGTGGATCCTGTTCTTCCCACGCTCCGCGACCTTCTTTTCGTTATATTTTCTCTTACCTCATGAACATCGGAAACGTTCCTTTTTCTTGCCGCCGAGGGCCTTCTTTTTACGGTGGTCTGGTGGGAGATCCCCGTCCCATCTCTATTTGCGTTTTGTCTTTCTCTTTCTCTCCTCTTTCCTTAAGCTCCCGGTGTTTTTCTTTTGTTTGATTAAGCGCTCTCACCCCCCACCCAGGCTGGTGCGTGGAGTTCCTTTAACCCCCCCTATTGAAACTTTCTTGCCACCCCTTCCGGCGTCTCTATTAGAGTACCTTCTAACTCCTCTTTCGGTCTAAGAGTTTTCTCCCCGGCTCCCTTCCCACCGACCTCCAATGTCGTGATCCTTCCTTCTCTCTCCGGAAACTCTCTCGTCTATCCTGACACCCCTCCCCCCCCGTTGGAGAAAGTTAGTTCGTGAACCCCCGCCCGCCTGTGGCCTTTTGGCACTTTGAACCATTTCTCCTTTTTTCTACTGCTTTGTCGTATTCACTTCTTTGATCTTTTTGCGTCACCGTTGGGGCCTCGCGAGAGAGTCCCACCTTATCCTTGCTCAATTAGTTCGCTTTCCCAGCACAGGGTACATAGCGGCGATGATCCACTTGGTTTCACACCCGTCGTATCGTTTTTTTTCCGCAGTGTTCCCATTTTTGAATCCCTTTCCCTGTCCCACTGACAGCTCTATTTTTCACGATAGTGAGCAATTTCTTCATCTTTGGTCTCTGGTGCTGGTCTCTCTTTGCTTCCCGCCCGTTGCTCTGCTGTGTACGGCTCAAGGCCACCTGATGAGCCTCTTTCTTTCTTTCTTCTTTATCAATACTACCGCTTCCTGTTCTCCTTCTTACCTCCCCGTCATTACCAAAATTGGTGTTCTTATCTCGACGTACTACGCCCTCACTCTGTTTTTCGCTTAACTGCGAGCACTTCGTTCTTCTCGGTTTTTTTTCCCTTCTCCCCGACACCCCACCACTTTGTCTCCTCTCTCGAGATAAGCTCATCTGTCAATCCTTTTTCTCCGAACAAGTTCCTACTTCCTGCATTTCCTGTCCACTTGCTGTGAGAACCATTTAGCCCCATTCTTTCACGGCATGCTCGCGTTGGTCAACTTCTCCTCTTTACTTCTGTTTCTCGCGTTCGCGAATATGTGCTTTCCAACCACTTACTCCTTTGACCGCTCCATTATGTCGCTAAATTTCCCTGCCCTTCCCTGTGTTCTCGAACGCACGAGTTCTCCCCTCCCCTTTTACGGTTGCTTTCGTCCCCTGTTGTCCGCATCGCTGCACGCCCACTTATTACTCTCCCTTTCAACCACAACTGCCCCGACCCCCCCTTTTTTTCTTTGAACCCCACTTCCCTTTGCCTTTTTGTAGTTTCGAACCCTTTTAGATTTCCCTTTCCACTCTTGGGCTGAACTCTCCTCTTTGCCAAGTGATTTTTCCGTCTCTCGTTCCGTTTTCCCCCCCCGACGTTTCGCCTGGTCTCGTTTCTCTATTTTCTCTTATGCGACTAACAAATCGGATCCTTCCTTTTCGCCCCTGAAATAAAACGTTTCCTTTCTTACAAGATTTTGGGGTTCTTTACAATCCCCTTTGGGAAAAATGGGTCGAACCTGGGTTTCAATTCCCCCTGTTCTCTTCTTTCCTCCGGTCACCTTTTCTCTTACTTCTAGGTCCTTTCCTTCTTTTGTTCGCATTTTTTTGGGTTCTCTTTTCCCAAAATGTCTGGAATCCGGGTGTGAGAGTTATGCCGTGCTTTTTAATCCTGTTACGACGCTACTCCATCTTCCAATGTCGTCCAATCTCTTGACATAAACGTTTATACTTCCGTCCCCTTCTTATACGGGTAAGGCACTTTTCATATAACCCCAACATCCCCCTTCCATCGTGAGTCCCATGATTGAACCTAATGGACCTTCCAAACCAGACCACTTCTCTTTCTCCCTGGTTTAGCCCAAGCATAATGCATACCCTTTTTTTTTTCCCCTTCCTCTATAGTTATATGTCAAAGCTCCGTTGAGATTACCTAGAAACGGGTCTTCTTCCTCCTCCCTCCCCTTTGTTGTTGTTTCGTCGCCGTGTCTATCCTTTTTCTCTCAACGTAGCTTTTCCCCCCCTCAGTAAATCACTTCCCCCACATGTATGCATCCTCGCCTTGTACCCTCCTGACACCTTGCCCATCCTCCTTTTTTTTCCCATGATGTTCAATAATCAATCCCTGTCCTCCCCATTGAGGTGGTGTTATATACTCATTTACCCTTAACTGTACGGTCTTTCTCGACGTTTTTTTAGATCCACTGTTATACCTCAATTATTAAAGTTCGTCCCTATGATCCCTTTCCTCTATCCCCTTACCCCCAAATCTCCCCAACCGTCTTCCCGTACATTTTGACATCCTCTCCCCCACCGGAATGATGCCCCCCCCCCCTCCTCCTTAAAATTAAGAATCTCCTTACTGACCTTTACATATAGGCCAATCACTCCCTTATTCCCTTTACCCCAAGTTCTCCCCTTGGAACTAATTTTATTGACCCCCCTCTCCGCACTTCTTTTCTTTATTTTCAGTTTCGAAAGCTCTACCGACCGATATTCTAGGAATATCCTGAACTCTTTTTTTCAAATTCTATCCACTTTCTCTTTTCGCTGCTACCTTTCTTGCCCTAAAACAACTGAGACTCCCCCTCTTGCCTTTCCCCCAAAGCTCCTATTTCTCCGTTTAATCCTTGTTTCCGCCCTCACGCCGCGCACTTTTTTTTCTTTTTTTTATTCTAAACGGTTTTTTTATGTTTTCTTTCCTTATGGAACTTCAACTAAGTTGCGGTCGGCGATTTCTCCCCCACAAGTGACCTCCCTTTTTAGCCTGTATGTGTCGTTCTCCCTCGTTGCGTTCGAGATTACGCCACCTTTTTTCCCTTTTTCGGTATCTCACTCTTTACGTTTCCCCCCCTTTGTAAGTTGGACTCACCATGCGTCGGAAACTCTTTTTTTCCCCTCAGGACGATTGGATTAGTTACCCTACTCCACTCTTTCCGGTAGAAGTTTCCCCCTACAATGTTAGGTTCTCAAGTCCCCGTTTTTTGTTTTCCCTCACTGAAGTCCCGTTATGACCCTGTTACTTCCTTTCTCTCGTCTTCTCATATGATCCTTATTACCTCCACTTAAAAGTGGGGGTTTGTCTTTTAGAATCCTCGGCCCATCATAAGCCCGGTTCAGTTTCCGAGCACAGTCTTTTCGTTTCCGAACTATGTTCGCCCCCCTCCTCTGTCTCACAAAGAGCTTTTTTTTTGGCGATAGTTTAGTTTTCAATCCTTCTTCCCGTCGCGTTAATTAATCAATCTCTTTTTGATAACACGCATTTACGATCCTGTTTCTCAAATCTCTAATCATGTTTTTTTTTTTCCGTTCGCCGCGAATACACCTATTAAAAGGACTGGCAGCCCCTTCCTTTATCCTCCACTTCCCTTCCCAAGGATGGACTATTCCCCCTTTTTTCCTTTCGTAATACTGACCTTCTTGGATAAGTTTGTCCCTTCCGGCTCCCCAAGTCTGTTTTTTTTTTTCCGCCCTGTCTCTCCGACGTGGCCATTCTTCTCGTCCCTAGAACTACCCTGTACAACTTTTCCTTGCCAGCGCTACTTTGCGACGGACTCTCTTCCTTTCCCTTCTGACGGCTCCAACGGTACCCTGCGTCTTTTTTCCGGGATTCCATAAGGGTAGCCCTCCATCGCGTCGCCCTGAGGTTATCCAACTGAACCTCCGGCCCCGTTTTGTTTGGGGTTTTCTTTTTCTAGTCCCCCCGGTCTCCAATTTTGTTGTAGGTTTTCATCTTACGAGGGAACCTATGGTGTATTGGTTTGAGGCCCCTCTTTTCCTCTTCGCGTAACTTTTGCCTGTTTTTCTTGGATACGGTTCTCACCCAGTTTCTCTCCCTGCTAGCTATGGTCCTCCCCCCCAGTCTCCTCCCTGTAGGAGTTAAGGCCTATTTTTTTGACAATCGCGGTTACCGGTGGTTGTTTTCACCCTTCCTTGATGTGGTGTGGAGTAGCTCT
>Ga0179591_1318183_pt1 | contig 11556 bp, 12 predicted proteins | sample CZOMad2_1_08_16f_FD_182891 | JGI IMG/M metagenome (GOLD analysis project Ga0179591, IMG submission 182891) | Vadose zone soil fungal communities from Angelo Coast Range Reserve, California, USA - CZOMad2_1_08_16fungal (PacBio error correction) | ecosystem: Environmental > Terrestrial > Soil >... | reverse complement strand
CGCCGCGGTCGCGCAATCCGCGACGGGACGCAAACGTCGAACTCGGGGAGGAGCGGCAGCCGTCTTCTGGTTATCGACTGCGATAAGCACGAGCCAGTGCCACGCGCCGCCAGGCTACCAGTCCTTGACCGAGAGGTGCGGGTCAGCTATCTCGCTCCGCGGCGAGGCCGAGATTCGACTTGGCGTCGTTGGACTGAGTCATCGTCCGGCGATATCATGCCGGGCTGGCGGGGTTCGCCGCCCGACCATCATTGCGGAGGAAGCGACTACGCGGGGCGCTGGTTAGTCGGCGAGTTGGAGGCATCGCATGGATCCGGAGCTGTGCGGCACGGGGCAGGCGCTCGGTGGGGTCCTCGAAGATGACGCCGCAGGCCCGGAAGGGCTGGGACTGGACGCCGAAGTCTTGGTGAATCTCGACGGCGCCTCGCCGCACCACCCTCAAGCGGAGACGAGGGTGCTGGGCCATGGCACCAGAGGCGAGGCAAGATGTTTTTGTCGGCTTGTGGCCCCGACGCCTCACACCCGAATGCTACTGCCTCCGACGCCAGGCAGGACCGTGGTGTCCTTGCCCGGTCGCAATCGTCAGACGGTGGACGGGGGATTGGAGCGGACGTGTGTTGTTCGACCTACGGAGAAGGGACGACGGAGCCCGATGCTCGATGATGCCCTCCGAGTTTGCGCGCCGCCTCGGCCGTCGGGGGCGATGGGAGTGCGGTGATCATGCCAACGGGTCGTGAAACATCGGCGCGGCGGCCATCTGGAGCCGAGCCTTCGCTCGGGGTCGCTGAACCCGGCCAGCGATCCGAGAGTATTTTGCTAAGCTCCCGGGAGTTGCCATGGCGCCTGGTGGTTCGCATGGAGGAGATCGCAGGGGACGGTTGCAGCCCTTCGCCATCGTGGTCCAGCGGGTGCGTTGGTGGCCCCAACAAATCGTGTCCCTGAGGGAGGGTCCACCCTCAAACCACGAGGAAACACGTCCGGCAGGAGCGCCCCCAAAGGCAAAGAACAGTACGGGGAGACCACCAAAAACAACTACAACCCAATAAAACGACTCACTCCCAGCTAAAAACAAAAAAACCTAAACCACCAAAAACACAACAACAGTCCCTCTCCTTACTTCCCCACCGCCACAATTCCCATTTTCCCATCTCTCCCCGGCGACGATTATGGCTTTGACCGTCGCCTTCCCGAGACGAACATGTCACGCAGAGTCGAGCGGCGAGTCCGCGATCGCGGCCGGGGTCCTGATGATCGTCTCGCCACGGAATCGTCGCGTCGGTCGGGAACTCGACGAAAATTAGTACGCGACCGGTTGTTCCTGCCTCGGACAATGACCCGCCGGTTCACTCGCCGCGGGCGATTCCCTAGAATGGCAACCAGGGGGCCGGGACCCCGGACGGACACAACGCCAAGTCGGAGAAGGCGATCAAACGCAGCAAACGCTTTGCTGCGCAGCGGATCCATTTGCTTGCAGCTCTCATTGCGGTCGGGCGAGCCTGATGTCGCGCGGCGATTCTTTTGTGATCTCTTGGTCTACCACGCTCGCGGAGGGCTTACACAAGTCGCTGCGAGTTGGCAGCGCGTGAGGTAGTCGTGATCCGTCGCGCTTGGCACGCAATCGAGCAGTCGTTCGACCACGCCCGCCTCACACTCCACGGCTGCAACCGGAAACGTAACGCGGAGCACGGCGAAGGGGCTAAGTTGAGGCAGGTCGATTTTTGACTGCAGCTCCTTACGATAGAGGTCACGGACCACGGCGCTCACGCCGAGTTGCGAGGAGTGGGCGAGGATGAGTGCTCGTGCCGTGTGGCTGGGATATACGAGCCACGAAAAAAATGGGATGTGGCGCTACTGTGCTCTGAGGCACATGTGGGGAGTGATCCGCCGAGGAAGCAAGTCGGCAAACACCTGGTGAGTCCGACCGATGATCTGAAATCGCGAGTGGAGGGCGACCGTTCCAGGTAGCTGACGGAAAGCCCATTGTAGGCGTGGCTCGTTGGGGGATAGCCAATGCCATTCATCGTTCGTAGTCGATGTCGGTTCATAGTGATCGCGATTGCGCGCTCGGGCGTCGGCGCACGGCGCATCTATAACGCGAGTCCGCTGGTACGGCCACCCATCGCCGGGATGCTGGGGTTCGAACGCGTTCGTCTCGCGCCGGGTTCACCGCCTGGGAGGGGGAGCGTCAGGGGCTAGGATTCCCCGACAGGTAGTTTTCCCGTCGATCTGCAAAGTTCTAGTCGCGCTGCCGGGGAGCGATCGGGCGGCGGCTACGACGAGGCGGTCCGCGTGCGGTCGTCGCCGGCATTCGTCGGTGCGCGTCACGGCGGTTGGGCAGGGCGGGAGTCGCGATTGGATGCATTCGTATCGAAAATTCTGGGTCCGGGGGCCCGTTTATGGGGACGCGCGGGGGAACCTCTTCTTGCCGCGACACTCTACGTTGGGGCGGATCTCTCGCTATGTGGTCGAGCGGAGGCGCTGAGCCGAGGTCGTGGATTCTCCCCTTGTTCCCTGGGCTGTGAGCCGATTCTACTGGCGAGAAGCGGCGCCACGTCACTTTTTACATAGTCATCTGTGACTACCAATGATAGTGTTAGGATGCATATGTCGTTTAGGAACTAGGAGTAAATATGTTAGACATGTTAATATTGTACACCTACGTACACGCCAGTTTCGTGGTGACTGGACTACAAACGATAGAGGATTGTGTATACTGTACCATTCGACCGTAGTTCAGGAATTCTGAAAATTTGCGCGCGCTGGCGATAAATTTCTTTGAGTTTAGCGATTAAAACGGGGGCTTTTTTTCTGGCCGGACTCGTGACTGAACTTACGGTACAGCACACCATCCCGTAGCTGCCGACTAAAAACACCGTCGGCAGGACCAGGACTTCTGAGCGGTACTAGCTGTTCATTATCACTGCGGCCTAAACATGCTTACAGGGTCTGTAGTCTTAATATGCGTCCATGATCTAAAATACCCTTTTGACAATATTCGTCTTTTTTAAAATAAATAAAGAAGAAAACATGCCCCAGACGACGAAGGAGGATAGCGCCAGGATGATTTTTTTGGTCTTATAACCCCCTCCTCCCCCCTCCCCCCCTAAGCTATAATTCATTATGTAAATGTATCCAACGGTTTGATGTTTTCACACATTTCATAATAAACAACTGTACAGGAATCCGATTATGTGAATTATTCAAGAATATGTGAAAAATAATATATTGTACGGAGACTCATGGGCTGATAAAAATCATCATGTACAAATAGAGTTCTACCAAACAGCTCTGATATTGAGGCTCAATGGCTTTGGATTATAATTCAGCTTATGTTACCCACGGAAACACTAAGAGTACTTTGAAGGCAATACAAGTGTTGTACTTGGTATAGTGGCAAGCAGATTGCAGAGCTCAGCAAGAGATAGCCAGGTTACGTTAGACCTTTGGATGTATAAATACTGATTCATTCTCCATGATTAAGCAAAATGTTTCAGTGAAATAAAATAAGCTTTGGGATACCTTACAGTAATTTTCCTCGCTCATTTCCTGCATATTAATCTTCAATGGGAGTTAAGAAATGCACATGGATATCGATATATGTTCCAAAACATGTCCTTTACTAGTCTCTATCCCTCTTCTGAAATTCGTTATATAGTTAGATAGATCATGACGCTAATAAATTTTCCTAGCGACTTCCCATATTTTGACATCCACAGCCAGTGAGCCTCCATATTTGTGTGTCAGATCTATGTTGTAGACGGTATCGGATAAGTGAAAGATTTTACCCACACTGGTTGACAATATATTTATTACAATCGGAATAATGTAAATACATTTACTCCTGGTAGGGTGAATATCAGATTTTATTATAAACTGTTGAATTTCAGAAACATTTGGATAAACCATGTCCATAATGGAATTTATTTCTTAGGTTACATAGTCAAATCGACACAATTCTTACGCAGAAAGAGGGCCGCTATCGCGGAAGCAACTCACTCGCCGGCTGGGCGCAAATGCGCACAGTTGGAGTGACCCCAATTTATTACAAAATTTTTACGGAATACGGTAAGGGCATGTGAAAGAAAGGGAGATGTGAGAGAAGAGATGGGAAGGAAGGAAAAAATGGATAGTAAAATAGTACAAACACGTTAAGGGGGAAAGGGATGTGATTCGGAAAAGTAAAGGCATGCAGAAGGAGGGATGACGGCGAACATATTCCGCCAGTCAGCGGACAGCCAAGACGAGGACATTAAAGCGTGGGGGAAGAAACCGCGAGAGGCGAGGTCGGTGGCCCTGCCTGCGTGGATGGACTGGCCAGCCGTCATGGGGAAAATAGGAGACGAGTTTTTGGAGGAACCCAAGTCCAGGTGATGGGAATGAGAGCGTCTTGCCTGGGAACTCCGGCCCGGAAAGAATAGTTCCGAAGCGAGAAACACTAGAACACGAGATGTATAGCCTTCCTGGAATCAGACAGAGAGACATTGAGAGAAGTTTTAATTGAGAAAAGCTGCGGTGGTAGGTAGAGTACGGAAAAGAAAGGATATCGTACTGTGCGGTCGTGAGTGAGATATAATGGTAAGTGCCCAATTAGTAAAGCCAGGCGACCCCTTCCAACCTATAAAAACAAAGACGTGTGTAGAAAAGCTGAGCAGGAAAAGGATTTTTTTTTAAACATCAAACGGGGATAATCAAATGGTGCGTTAAAAACCAATGAGGAAAATTATGTCAAAACTCATGGGAAAAGTACGAGCATCCGGACCGTTGCCCCATCTCTTATACCATGTCTTGAGGGCTTCACAGTGGATAGCTGTGCGTCTGGAACCAAAGGTGTTGCTTGAGTCCATAACAACTCAACGAACGAGAAAATTGCCATCCGCGTCCTTTACGGCGTGAATCGATGATCGGTCCTACTGGTAATCGTTCAAGACGTCATGGTTAACGATTGGACCAGTTGCGTCAGTCACGACTTGGAAAAGGATGGCACGTTGGTGGGATCGGCTTCAGCTCTGATGCTGAAACACGGGAAAGCGTGGGAGGTAGATCCCTGTGTACGTAGAAAGCTTCGGGTGAGTTTTAGTGACGAGATAAGTCCCCATCCCATCTGGGAAAAAACTGAGCGGTTCGTTCTCTCCCTTTTTCTTATACGAGTGCCGAGGTTTGCGGTGGAAAAGCATGAACGTCCCCAATATTGTAGTTAGGACAGGTCCTCGGCGCAGATCAGCATGGTGGTTGTGTGAATTGGCTTGTCACAAGATTATACGCGCTTTGCAACATCGTCCAGGATTGCGTTATAACTTCGTCGGGGAGATAAGTCGGACGCCAAAAAAATTTGGCACAGCCACGGTTACCAGTGGAGGAAAATACGCGGCGAGCGACCGAGATGTACCTGAAACCCGGAGAATTTGTTGACGCTATGGACGGAGTTCCATAATTGGCAACCGTACCGTGCAATGCGCACACCCACCCCTTATGGTTTTGCGAACATGATAACGTACCATTTGATTATAGTTTATTGGACTTTCGCTGGATCAATCAGTTTCTGGATGGTAAGACGTCGAATCTTTAGTTTTACACAGTCAGTTTGGTCAGGGGGGGGGGTGAGTTCAAGAAATTCGAGCACAAATAATTATCTGCGGCAATACATGTTAGAAGGAAGGCCGTTTTCGCTAAGACAATTGTCAAAGAAAACGAACAGCCAATTCTCCGCGGTGATGGTTGGTTGGTGTGGGACTGATGCACCCGTCGGCTCCCAAGCGAGGCGGTAACAGTCAAATACAATCATAACCACATCAACGGCAATGGTCCAACAAAAATCCAGGCCACACTGTAACCTCGGAATATAGGAACCGGGAGTGGCATGAAGAGGGCCAGCAGGTTTTGTTGGACCATTGCGTCTTGCGGGTGTTATGATGTTTAGACTGACGACCGATTGGGAGCCGACGGGCATCACTCCCACACCCCCACAATCACCGCGGAAGAAATTGGATGTCGGTGTCTTTTGACAATGGTATTGCGGGAAAACAGGCTTCCTTCTACCATTGTATGCAACAACGACAAATTATTGTCTCTCAATTCTGGCACTCGCGACCAAAAACTGACGGTGTAAAACTAAAAGATTGTCGACTCTTACATCCGAAAAACTGATGGATCCATGCGAAAAGGTCCAATAAAACTATTAATCAAAGTAGTGATCTGTCCCAGCCGAAAAACAGAAGGGGGGTGTTGCGCATGCCCCCGAATACGGTTCCAGATTAGGAACTCCTCAATGCGTCTAAAAAAATTCTCCAGGTTCAGTACACTCTCGGTCGCTCGCCTCCGCGGTACTATTCCTCCACTGGTACCTGGCTCAAATTTGCCGCCGACGCAATATGCAAGAATGTTAGAACGCGAATCCTGGACGATGTTGCAGAAGCTCGTGAAACTGTTACAAGCCGAAGATTCAACAAGCCCACCATGCTGAATTCTGCGCGAGGAACCGGATCCTAATACAAGATGGGTGGACAGTGTCATGCTTTCCACAGCAACAGTCGGCACACGAGATAAGAAAAAGGAGAGCAACGTAACGCTAAGTTTTTCCCCAGATGGGACTGGCCTGATCTCGTCAACTACAAATTCACCCGCAGCTTTACGTACACCTGGATGATACCTCCCACGGCTTCCCGGTGTTTCAGGCATCAGAAGCTGAAGGCCGCCATCCCACCAACGAGCCATCCTTTTCAAAATCGGTGACCTGACGCAACTGCGTCCATCGTTACCATGACGGTCTTGAAGAGTAAACAGTGGACACGATATCGATTTCCACGCGTAAAGGACCGAGGCGTGGCAATTTATGTTCGTGTTGGTTTGGTATGGACAAGCAGCACGAACTTTGGTTACAGCGCACGAGCGATCCGACGGTGATGAAGCCTCAATGACATGGTATAAGGACTGGGGGGGCACAAACGGTCGGAGTCGGTAGCTTTCCAATGGGGTTTGGACATATTCCTCATTTGGTTCTTAACGCACCATTGCTATGCCCGGTGCTGGTTAAAAAAAATTTTCCTGCTTGCTTTCCAAAACGTCTTGTTTTATGAGGTTGGAAGGGTTTGTTGTAAGCCTTGGCTTCATCTGGGGCAATACCCTATATATCTCACTCACTGACGCACATTACGATATCCTTTTCGTTCCCGTACTCTCACACCACTAAGCTTTCTCAATTTAATACTCGTCTCAATTTATCTCGTTATTCATGAGTAGCTATACATATCATGGCTTCTAGTGTTCACGCTCGGAAGACCTTCCGGGCAGAGTTTCCCGAAGACGGCTCTCTACCCATCCTTTGTATTGGTTCCTCCAAAAACTCGTCTCCTTATTTCCCCATGCACGGCTGGCCAGTCCATCCACGCAGGCCGGGCCACCGACCCTCGCCTTCGCGGTTAGCCCCCGACGGAATGTCCACTCGGTCGTTGGCTGTCCGATGACTGGCGGAAAATATGTTCACCGTCATCACGTCCTATGCATGGCCCTTTATTTTCCGATCCATCCTTCCAACCTAACTTGTTTAATTACACTTTTACTATCCCATTGTTCCTCCTTCCCACTCTCTTCGATCACCATATCCTTTCTATCCACATCGCCCTACCGGGTATTCCGTAAAAAATTGTTTGTAATAAATTGGGCTCACTCCAAATCGGTGCGGCATTTGGCGCCCAGCCGGACCGGAGTGAGTTGTTCCCGCTATATCGGCCCGCTTTCCGCGTAAGGTGTCGATTTTTGACTATTGTACTAAGAAATAATTCATATGTACATGTATCCAAAGGTTTGCTGTGAAATTTCACACAGGTTTATAATAAATCTGATATCAACTTACCAGGAAAAGATTTATTAATATTCAGGCAGCTGTTAAATAAAATTATATTGCTACACCTGTGTGATGGTAAAACGTATAATTACCGATAACAGATCTCAACATAGATAGACACAAAAATATGAGCTCAATGGCTGGGATTCAACTATGAAGTAGTCGGAAAATTTATGAGGAGTCAAAGGATATATCCTAAATAGATACCGAGGATCAGAGAGTGATAGAGACTCGTAAAGGAACATGTTGGAACAATTATATCTATATCCAGTGCATTTTAAATATCCATGAGAAAGCTAATAGCAGGAAAAGGAAATGAGCTAGGAAACGTAGCTGTAAGGATATTTAGCCAAAGGGCTTATTTTATTTCACTGAAAACACATGTTTGCTAATCATGGAGAATGACTCAAGTAATTTATAAAATCAAAAGGGTTTAACGTAACCTGGACTATCTGCTGCTGGATCTCTGCCATCTGTTGCCACTTATACTCAAAGTAAAACAACAAGTTAAGTGCTTAACATACTCTTAGTGTTTCCTTGGGTCCATAGTGGGTGGATTATAATCCAAGCCCGTGAGCCTCATATATGCAGACTTTGTGTAGAAAGATTATTGTGAACATGATAAGATTTTTATCACACATGATGTCCCGTAAATAGGGCGATTTATCACAGAGTTTGATATGGTAAATAAATCTGATCCTGGTACAGGGGTTTCTATAAAGTGTTGAAAATCAGCAAAACAATGGATACATTGTACATATGATTATATATAGGTTAATAAGACCAAAAAAAATCATCCGTGCGCTATCCGTCCTTCGTCGCGGGGAAGGTTTTGCTTTATTTATTTATTTTAAACACGTACAAATAGCAAAAAGTGGATTTTGCTCATGGACGAATTTAGATACCAGGACCACTGTAAGCAGAGGTTTAGGGCCAGTGAAATGAACAGATAGTTACAGCAGTCAGAGTCTTCTGTCTGCCGAGCGGTGGTTTGTTAGGTCGGCAGCTACGGTGGTTGTGCTGACCGCGTAAGTCAGTCACGCCGTCACGGCCAGAAAAAAGCCCACGTTTTTAACTCGCTAGGACTCAAAAGAAAATTTATCGGCATCTCTGCCTGCAAATTTCAGCAGTCATGAATTACGTCGACCGAAATGGTACAGAGTACACAATCTTGCTATCTTTTAGTCAGCAACGGATAGTGCTGCTTGTACGTAGGTGTGTAAGACATATTATACCTGTCCTATATCAGTATTTATCCTATTATCCTAAACTACATTATGTATCCGAAACAACGATCATTGGGTGTCACAGGCTGCCTGATGTAAAAGGACGTGGCGCCCGCTGCTCGCCAGTTATAATCGGCCTACATGCACCAGGGGAAGAACCAAGGGAGAGTATCACGAAAGCTCGGCTAGCCGGACCTCCGATCGACCACATGCGAGGAGCGCCCAAACGTTAGGTGTGGGCAAAGGAAGAGTGCCCCCGCGCAGGCCACCCAGGCCCCCGGACCCAGGAAAATTCGATACGAAGGTCCCCTCGCGACGTCCCGCCGGCAACCGTCGTGACGCGGCACCGACGAAATGGCAGGCGACGACCGCACGGCTGATCCGCCGTCGTAGGGACGCCGCCCGATCGCTCCCCGGGCCGCGCGAACGAGACTTGCCCGTTCGACGGGAAGGAGGAAAGGAACGAACTGGCGGGAATCCGAGCCCTGACCGCTCCCATCCCAGGCGGGTGAACCCAGGCTCGGACTAGAGCGTTCGAATCCACCAGGCATCCCGCGACGATGGGATGGCCGTACCAGCGGACCGCGCTATAGCGTTCCGCCGGTCGGCCCGAAGCCGAGCGCGATCGCGATTCACGATAACGACCCAGCGACGACGATCGAGGGAAGGCATTGGGCATACCCCCAACGAGGCCCGCCTTAAATGGGCTTTCGTCAGACACGCGGAGACTGGCGCCCAGCCACGCTCGATTCCGGAAGCAACGGTCTTCGCTTCACAATGTGTTTGCCGACTTGCCATTCCCTCGGGGATTCAGGCTACCCAATGTGCGAGACGCAGACAGCACAGAGAGCCACGATCCCTTTTTTTTCGGTCGCTCGGGTGATCCCAACGCAACACGGCACGAGCCATCCTCGCCAAAATCAGTCGGCAAACTCGGCGTGAGAGCCGTGCGTGGTACGTGATCGCTCGTCGTAAGGAGCTGCGAGCCAAAATGGCGACCTTAGCATCAAAACGTAGGCACATTCGCCGTGCGCAGCCGATTGACGTCCGGTTGCGAGATGGAGGGCGGGCGGGAACGACATGCCGGATGCGTGCCAAGCGCGAGGATCAGCGAACGACCGCAGCGCTAGCCAAGTGCGCAGCGAAGTGTGTACCAGGCCGCGCGACCGGGGAGACCAAGAGATCAACAAAAGAATCGCCGCGCGACGACGGGCTCGCCGACCGCAATTGAGAGACCGCAAGCAAATGGATCCGCTCGCAGACAAGCGTTTGCGCGTGATGCGCCGTAGCCGACTTTGGCGTTGTCTTGTCCGTCCGGGTCGCGCCCCATGGTTCCATTGGGGAATCGCCCGCGGCGCCACAGTGAACCGGCGGGATTTCAGTGTTCCGAGGCAAGGACACCGTGCGAGTAAGGATTTCGTTCGAGTTGCCGACGCGAAGCGCGGATTCCGTGCGAGAACGAGCAAGCCGGACCCCCGGCCGCGATCGCGGACGCGCCGCTCGACTCTGCGTGACCTGTTCGTCGGGAAAGGCGAGGCGAAAAGAAAAGCAATCGTCGCCAGGGGAGCCCAGCAACGAACCGCTGGACCACGATTGGCGAAGGGCGGAAACGGACCCTGCGCTTTTCTTCAATGCCGAACCAGGACCAGGCGATCGGGAGCTATGCCAAAGACTCTCGGATCGCTGGCGGGTCAGGAACCCGAGCGAAAGGCTCGGCGTCCCGAGGCCAGGCCGGCGCTCGATGTTGCACGACCCGTTGGCATGATCACGCACTACCGCGCCCCCGCGGACGAGCGGCGCGCAAAACTCGAGGGCATCATCGAGAATAGGGCTCGTCGTCCCTTCGACGTAGGTGCACAAAACCACGAAGTACTCCCAGCTCCATCGTCACGCCGGACGGATGGGCGACCGGCAAGGACACACGTCCTGCCCGGGCCTTCGGAGAGGCAGTAGAGTCGGGGTGATGCTCGGGGGCAACTCCGAAAAAGACAGTTTGCCTTCGCCTTGGTGCCGATGGCACCAAGCAACCCCCCGTCGCCGCGTTGAGGTGGTGCGCGAGGCGCCCGTCGAGATTCACCAGACTTCGGGCCAGTCCCAGGCCCTGCCGGCCTGCGAGCTTCATCGTCGAGGACCGCCAACCGGGCGCGCCCCGTGCGGCAGGCATCTCCATCAATGCCGATGCCTCCCAACGTCGCCCGGCGCGAACAAGCGCCCGGAGTCGCTCCTCACGCAAGGATGTCGGCGGCGACCCGCCAGCCGGCAGGAGTCGTCGGCGAAGGCTCGAAAGCCAACCGACGCCAAGATTCGAAGCTCGGCCCGACGCAGGGAGCGAAGATAGCGGACCGCACCCCGATTCGTGGTCCAGGCTTGAGAGAGGGCGGAGAGTGGCACTGCTCGTGCTGATTTCGCGGCGATACCAGAAGATAAGCGGCCTGCCGCTCCATCAGCGAGTCGACGGCCTGCGTCCGTAGCGAATGCGAGACCGAGGCG
>Ga0179591_1301304_pt1 | contig 11556 bp, 13 predicted proteins | sample CZOMad2_1_08_16f_FD_182891 | JGI IMG/M metagenome (GOLD analysis project Ga0179591, IMG submission 182891) | Vadose zone soil fungal communities from Angelo Coast Range Reserve, California, USA - CZOMad2_1_08_16fungal (PacBio error correction) | ecosystem: Environmental > Terrestrial > Soil >... | reverse complement strand
TAGGTTTCGCGCTTTAAGTTTCCCCTGTTTCAGTCTGTTCTTTCTCTCTTCAACGCAGGGACCAGTCCCCCGCTGGTCCGCCCGTCCCGGGGGAGTCTCTTTCATCTCATCAGTTGGAGGTTGACGACCGCTCCTCGTTTTTTTCTTTTGCCCAACTTTTTCGGTAATCGGGCAAAGTCGCCTTTCTTCAGGGCGTCACCCTCCGTCGTAATTCCCAGCGGATTTTCATACACCTATTCCCTTTTCCATGTGCGGGATAGTCCATTCGTCCAGTTCCGTGCCGGAAGCTGAAAAACGGCGGGGAACTGCTTTCCTCGCGAAGTGCTAGCCTTTGTTGACGCCTTCTGCAGATGGGAAGGCTTCCCCCCCTGTGAACCCCCCGTGACTCTCCTGATATCAGATTTCACTACGACTCATTAAACCAACCTCGTACTGTTGTGCAATTTTGAGTTTCGCGAGGGTACCGCTTGGAGGGTGTCATTTTCAAAGACCCAGCCTAGACAACCCCAGTTCTGCCCACAACCCATCAGGGACTTAGGATTTGAGAACCTCACCTTTGATTTCTGCCCTGCAATGTTTCCCGTCCCCGCCGATCTTCCGGAATTTTACCTGTTTCTTTCGACTTGCCCGTTTTCCGGGCCCCTATTTAAGGTTTGACTGGTCTGGGGGTTGGGACTAGTGTGTTGACTCATCAATCTTAAGTGTTTTAGTTTACAAGGTTCTTGTCGAGGCTCGGCAGGGTTTATTAATGGTTGTTCCCACCCCTTGGCACGGGGAAATTCCTCCCCCCTCAAGACGTTGGGCACGTTCTCCCCCAAACCTCTTTGGCTAAGTGTTTGTCTTTTGTTTCAACTGGGGGGGGTTTGTGGGTTTGGTTCCGCCTCCAATGCCTCCCCCCCATCTGCCAACCCCCTTTTTTTTACGACGTTATTTTTGCCCCGTTTTCCTCCTCCTTACGGCCCGACCCGCAGTTTTGGAAGGAAATTCATGTTTTTACCTTCCCCCACTAGTCGAGACGTAGTCGTCCTTTTATTGTTATCCCCCTGGTTGAACCCGTTGTATTTTCCCACCATGTGGCCTCCCCAGAATCATGGCAGAACAAATTCCCTTAGTTTTTCCAATCCCTGGCGATTCCGAATGCGCGTAACGAATTCCATTGTGAAGCGCATTCACTGCATCTCCACTGGATGTGATGGAGCTTTCTAAGATTTTGTCCCCCCGCCGGATCTCGGGGCGGAGTCAGTCTTCGCCGGAGATCTCTGATGCGGACCTTCGCATCTGCCGCCCTTTCCCCTTCTTGGCTTTGTTCTTGTCTGCCAACTAATGGTCGTTTGTTTGGCCCTCTCGACGCAGTGTTTTTTTCTGTTTCTTTAGATTTTCCCTTTCTCTTTTCCACGTTTTCGTAGACCCACATTGAGTGACCTTTTTTTTTCCTAGACCCTGTATTCCTTTTCCGAGGGATGTCCGCCTAGACACCCTAGTTCTTATTTGCCTTCGCCTTCTCTGGTACAAGCGCTTCCCAACCACCATTTCCCATGGCCACCGCACTGACTTACGAATTCGTGCTGTGCCTTTCGGTTTTGTCTTTGGAAAAGTCCCGATCCAGTGATCCTTTTTTTATGGTCTTCGATGGTCCCCCGGGAGTTCGGCCGAAGGCTTGACCAAGTTGCTCCTCTACCTCAAAGTTCACAAGGTCGGCGTCTCCCGTTTTTCTTCGCTTGTTGCGCTTCCAAGAAGATTCCACGTTCCCGGTTTTCGTCCCCCCCTATAACCTTCAGGATGTGTTAACTGCCGTTTTTCTACGTTCTGGGACAGTCTTCATTTGTGTTTTTTGCACGATCCCTTTACAAAAATTTTGTTTTATTTTTCTTCTTGAGAAACCCTGTCTCCGACTGCCGTTTGCCTAATACTTAGACCCTCCGAGGACGTAGGACTTAATGTCGGGGGCTTTTGCTCTTTGGTTTTTTTTTTTCTCGCCGTTAGAGGGGCTCAACTTTTAAATTCCATTGCTTAAGTTGTTGTCTACCACCGACCTTTTTGTGTGCAATACTGAGTGTGCTACCTCGAGGTCCTTCTGCTCCCCGGAGAGGATTAGTCGTATCTGATTCAAGGTCATTGACCTCCAGCACGAGGATTCTGCTGGGAGGGCATTTACTTGGGCTGCCCCAACCCCCCCACATGGTTTTTCCCCCCCGGATCTAGCGCCGTGGTTTGTGTTTTAGAAGATTTTTTGATGTTTTTGGGCGGCCGTCTGTGCTCAGCATGTGCTTTCCAGTTCGAGTCTCTCGCCCTTGACATGTTGTTAACTTGCCATTGTTCTGAGTACCCCCACCGGCGAAAGGCTTGTTTCTGATGCGCTTTTTCCATGAGTTTTGATTTCTCTTTAGGGCGCGTCCTTCCCGCTTCCTTTCAGCTCCGTCCAATTATTTGCTTCCCCCCCCCTGCCAAAAGGGCCACCCGCGTTTCTTTTCCCACTGGACTGGCAATGGCCCTCCAAAGTGCCCATTTGCCATTGCCTCCTTTATGAGAGTTTGATAGTTTTCGCCCAACAATTTTCCCCATGATTGACACGTTTCTTTTCCATTTCTTTTGACCCATGATGTTTTCGGCACAGGCATAGCGATCTCACTCACCCCCTATGAAGTCCAGACCCGATTTTATGCCGCTGTAACTGCCTGGGCTGTTCCTTCTTCGTCCTTCATAGAAAGGACAGTTTTACCTGTCGGGATTTCTTTATGATCAACCCGGGTGACAGCTGGCACGTGGCTTGTGTTTCATCCCCATATGTTGTTCTCAGAACGGTTGCACCCCGGGGCTCCGGAATGCCATTTTGGGGGGTCGAGGTTTTTTGGACCCCCTCTTCCCTGGTGTTTTTTTCTTTGCTTCGGCGGCCTAGGACAGGGTCCCCCCTGCGCTTTTACCCTGTTGATTCCAAGCCCCCCCCGCCACCAAATGCGGGCGTAAACTCTTTGTATGGTCTCCCTGGGGAAGTAACCTGTTGACCTCGCTATGTCCTTCCCTTCGTACCACCTTACCCTGTTGCTTGTGGTCCCCACCCTGGACTTCAGATCGTGACAAAGGATTTTTTTTTTGGAACCCGTGGAGGCTCCCAAGCAACGCCGCGCCCGTTGTTTTTAATAACCCCCCCCCCCACACCTTGGGCGCATGAGCCCCGAACGCCCATCTTCAAGATTTCACCAAACCGTGTCGTCCAAAGTCCCTTACCTCACCAAGTGAGTTTTTTCTTCGCGGCTAAAGCCCTTTCTTCAAGCTCCTTCCAGAGTACCCCCCCTCCCCCGCGTCTGCGATAGCACAAGCCCCGCTTCCCCCCCTTTGACGTTGCAGTGAACCGTAGGCCCTTCGTCCGGCCTACCACCACCCCCTACCGTCTGACAAATCTTCAGGCCCAGCAACCGAAAAACCGCCACGATTTAATGACTCCTAGTTTTTCCCCCCACCCCCCAACGATTCCCGTTGTTTTGGTCCCCCCACTGTTTCTAACACTTAGGTTCGCCAGGTTGTACCCCACCCCAACACGTTGGTTCGTTGACAGTTTCCCTGCGCTGTGCACGGTGAACCCAAACTTCCCGGTCCTCCCACTTTGAGTCCCCCAGAAGTTTGGTCCCTGTGGTCACGTAGACATCCCCACGAACGGCCTTGATGTTTGCTGCCGAGAGGCCTCATTGACACGAATCTTTTTTGGCTCGCTTTGGGCGTTGACTTTGAAGTCGGTTTCTTGTTCACAGTCTACGCATATTTTCTCGCGTCCTCCGCGGCCGAACACACGCGAAAACCCCTTTGTTTTACCCCCCCCCCCCTCCGACTGGTGTTTTACAACTTCCTCCATCCGTCCGGAGTGATTTGCTCCATCAGGACGGCATTACGCAGCCGAGGGTTTCGTGGCCGGAACCTAAACCCTCCCCCTGTGCACAGCACCCCCACCCAACCCGAATATGCAGCCGGAACGCCGTGTGCGCCGGACCCCATCCCCCACCCCTCCACCCAAGCGCGCTTTGTACGTCAAGTTCTCTTCGCAGCTGTGTCCCTGGCAGCTCCTCTGCCTGTGAATTCCTGCAGGCTCGGTCTTTGCCTTTCCCCCGGTCCGCGTCGAGGCCCCCCCCTCCCATCCCCTTTTGTTCATGACCCCTTTAGATAGGAACCTGTCGTCTTGTGGTAACCGCGCCCGTGGTGTTTAGCCCCTTATGGCCATCCTATTCCCTTGCTCTGCGTTCAAAAGCGGCTTCACCGGCCAGCTGCCCTTTTTCCACGTCAGTGCCGCCCCCCCCCCCAACCCCTTCTAGCCTGAGAATCCTTTTTCTGGGAACCTATCTTTCCCGTGAAGAACATTTCTTCAAAACCCCCCCCCACAAGCTCACCTTTCTTCCCCTTTCGCCGTCTGTTGAAGAGCAACTCTTCCGATGTCTCCCTGTAGTTTCTTGGCGGCTTCGGCCCTTTATTGCAATCGTTTAGGAAAACGCCATTGACTGCATTAGGCGCGCGAGGTGTTCCCAACCCTGCTGCTTGCCAATCCCTGTCGGTGCTGCCGCTTTTTCCCCAGGTTCCCTATCGCTCGGACAGTTGCCCTTTTTGGTCGAACCTGCTTGACCCGTGTATTCAGTTCCGCCGCCGTTCGGTGTTTAGCAGTCCAGCTCCCCGTTTCGGGTTTTTTTTCGCGCCTGTTTTTGGTCCCATCGCTCTCCCGTCTAAAGCTTTTTTTTCGCCCGAGCTGTTTTTTCTCCAACAACAATCGTCGACCCCCCACCCCCCCAACCCTTGCCACGACACAACCCACCACCCCCACGACCAGGTCCCCACCGCCCGATTCTTTTCAAAAACGCGGATGTGCTGGCGCAGCGATCCCTCCGCGGCAGGGAAGAATTTCTCAGTCGGGTACCCTCACGGGACGGCTTCGTTCAGCCTATCGTGATTATCAGGGCCGCTCCCTTCAATTTCCCCCCTCACCCTTTCCTGGAGTAGGCCCTCCACCCAGCCCCCCCTCCTTCCCGTCCGGTAAGTTATCTCAGCACGTTATCCTCTGTACCGAATGCGCCCATTTTAGAGTTTATGTGAAAGCCACACGTTGTTTTTGACCCCCTCCCACTTCACCCGGTGTTCTTCCCCTTTTTTCCCCGCCTTGATTGCCCAGTCCCCCCCCTCCCACTGGGCTCCCCTTGTTCTCATGTCCACCCACCTGGGGTGATTAAACGGCAGGTGCTGCCCCCCCCTTGGCCTTGTGAGTATGTTGCTTCGCCCACTTTTCACGCACTTCTCACGATGGACTAACGGTTCCTGTATTTTCCTACCAGGGCTTGCCTGGAATGATTTGGTCTACCGCCGTTCGGAAAAACTGCCCTGCAGTCTTGTATCCAAGAACCCCCACGCGTGCGACCGAAGGACCGCAATTGTGCCCCCACGGGCCCATTCTTTTGTCCCCCACTCTTGCCACGGCCCCCCGTTTTTTTTTTTTCCTTTTTTTTTTACCAGCTCTTACATTTTTCCTTCAAAGGTCCCCCTGACGAGGCGTGCCGTCTGACCAGTTGTTGGCCCCCGTCCGATCGGTGTTTTTCCTCGGGACCTCCGAATGCGGGTTCTTTTCCTGTTTTCGTCACATCATTCCCTCGTGACCCCCAAGCTCCTGCACTTGCATCCTGAGCGCCGCTTGTTTGCGCTGTTTTTTCCCAGTCAGAGGTCGTCTCGCCGGTTCGGCGCGGATCGGGCTTTTGGTTGGACATCGACATTTTTTTGGAGGAGGTTTTCCACTGCCCAGTCCCTTCTGGAACGACACGGCCACGTTAAGAGTTACCCTCTTCTTTAGTACTTATTGAACCCTCTCCTTTAACGCGGGACGAATAGTTTGTTTTGCGTCTACTTAGCAGTGGGTTCTTGTTACTGGTTACCCAGTGGCTCAGTTTCTCCATCCTCGACCTCCCCGTTTTGACACTTTCGAGCGGGGCATTGCGAGTTCGGGGAACACCATTGCCGTTTTGCACGTCAGCCGTGCCTCCCCCCCTACCCGGCATCATTTCCTCTTGGGTCTAGGGCGGAGTTACTTCAGTTTTATTTTCGTCGATTAAGTTGGAGTTCGCGCAGCACCCACCTCGTCTGATCGAATTTACTGAATCAACTTTTGTTTTCCTTCCCCATCCGGGTGTTGTAGTTCTAGACCTTCTTCCCTTGGGCGGCCTTTGCCACCCCTCCCATAGTATTTCCATTGTTTTTTTTTTGTTGCCCGTTTCCTTGCCCGAGTTTTTTTTTGGGGTTCTCGTGTTTGCCGGGTGGTTTTCACCCTTGGTGACTTCCCCGCGTGCCGCTTGGGCGCCCCCCCCGATCAACCGCGGCGGGTTGCCTTTTCCTCCGGCCCCCCCAACACCTGCCCTCACCCCCCTGGGCTTTAGGAAGCCTCACTACCTGGTGCGATTTTAGTATGCTAAAGCGGCGGCGCACCCGGGAGTCTGTTCTCCCTTAGCTGATTCCAGTCCGTTTGTTCATTCGGCTACTGGCTATTGCCCTGTTGTATACCCCCGTTTATCCCCATCCAAAGCATTCGGCCAGGAATTTCTTCCTCTTTCAGATCCCCTTTCAACTTTGATAGTAATGCACTGATACTTACGATCGTTTTTTTGCCCATAAGGCGTTATCTGCTTGGAGCGTTGTCATTGTTTTGTTTTTCCCCACTTAGTTCTTGGCTTTGAATTTTGTCTGGAACTGTGTACTTTGGTGCTTTGGTCTTTTTTTACCCTTTTCACCCCACTGTTCCCCCCCCACTTTACAAAAGCCCACCATACCACGTAACAACCCCCCCACCCACTAACCCTAACCCCTTAGCCTCAACCGAGCAAGGACGATTGCTGGGCTTTCTCCCCCCTCCCCCTGAAATGTCCCCCCCCCCCCCCAACTTTTAAGCGATTCCTCGGGACCTGCACCCCTGTTTCCGACTCTTTTTTTCGATTGTCGTCTCGCCAAACCGGCCCCCTGCCTTTCAGTAACCGACCCCCCAGTTCCTGCGCCCCCCCCCTCCCACCGGCTTCTTTCACTTTTTTTTCCCGGATTTGAATTGATCCCGCCCGGCTGTTCATGGGTTTTGGGTGACGGCGGCAGATTTATCTCTATGCCCCTGACCTCCAGTTTTTCGAGTTTTTTCAACCCCCCCCCTTTCTCCAAACACCCCCCTTGACTTTTTTCACCCCCGCTGCGTCAATCCCCGTTGTTTTACGCTCGCCGTCCTTGCGTAGGCTCTGCCGAGTTGCACGTGGTTCCAAGGCATTTTTTCGTCTGTCTGTTTTTTTTTTTTTTTTTTTCACTTCACTCACTTTTCCTGGGAGAGCCAAGCCGTCTGTAGAAACCCGTCTTCCCCTCCTTTATGTCCGCGCGGGGGCGCTCGACCCTTTTGAGGAGAAACCCCTGATTACGCCCTCCCCCATGTTTCCGGGTCCCCCCGATGTTTTTTTCGTCCTTCTTTCACTGAGCGAAACTTCGGTTTTTTCCCAAGGTCGATGTTTTTTTAACCATTTCTTCCTTTTTTCCCTTCAGTGAAGATGGTCCCCCGTATTCCTGCGTCCATCTCGGTCCCAGCGCCTAGTTTGTGCACGACCTTTTTTGGTTTCGTTTTCGTCCAACCGAATTCGGTCCCCATACTACCCCGCCGGCATCGTTTCGGATGACAACCCTTTGTTTTTTTTTTCCCCACATCAAGTCAACTTTCTCCCTTAACGGCGTAACCTGTTTTCCGACCCCCTCCTGCAACTGAAAACACTGCTGGGTTAGGATGGTTCCCGGAGCTGATCTTCCTTTTTTTTTCCCACGTCTCTTTGGTCGCCAGTTCTTCTTATTTTTTTTTCCTAGGTCTGGTAACCCCAAATTTTTCCAGCGAAAAAAATCCTTTTTTTTAGAACCACGCTTTATCTCTTCTTACTTTCCCTTCCCCCCGACCCACGTCCTTTCATCTTTCTCTCACCCCTCTCTCCGTTTGTTAAAAATCAGTAATCCCCCCCACTTTCCCGAACGTTTTCACCGAAAAACATGCTGCCTCAAATGATTTCCTTCGAGTGCATCCCACTCGCTACCCATTGGTTCTTTTAGTTTCTCCCCCTTTAAATTAAGGCTTGACCCTGACCTTTCTTCAGGATAAAACCTTCCCTTTTTGTGACCATCCGTGTTCGGTTTTTGCAGGGGAGCTTGCATCAGCCCTTCCATCGTTATTGCAGCCCGCCGTTTCCTGGTCATGTTCACCCCCTGGAACGTCTGCACCCCCCTTGACCATTCCTTCAACTTTCTTCACCCTCACCCCCTGCCAAAACTTCGGAGTCGGCACAAAGCTTCTTGAGTTTCTTGTCCCCCTAAACCTGTGAAGCCACTGGTGTTAGCCGCAAACCGTTTTTTTTCCCTGAAAGACAACTCTGACCCGGCGCGTCTCCGTCTACAACTTCGCCACTGTTTTTTTGTCCCCCCAAAGGGCCCACCCCGTTGAGCCATTGAATCCTCTCACCCATCCCCCCCCACTGAGTGTTGATTTCCGTCCACAAATCATTTGGTCTGGACTGTCCCACACTTTCGGCTTGTGGAGGTGTTAGATATGATTTTTTGTTCGGCAAATTTCTCTCCTCTAGTTCCCCCCCCTGTTTCAGGTTATCTTTTTCACCTAGCTTCCTTAGCGGAACAAGTCCCAGCTTGCGTTTCCAAAACCGACGAACCCGCTCTTAAATCGTTCTCCTTTCCCTTTTTATCATGTTTTTCCCCCCCCCATCTTTAAGGATTCGAACGCAGGGACCCCAACTTAGTGGACTCCCGCATTGGTCGTACCAACATGAGTCGCTTATCAATTGCCGTTACTCGCGAAAACTGTGTTTTGTTGTCATACTAAATGAACATTCACCCAGTTTTCCCCCAATTCGAAAAACCCTGGGTTAACTTCCTTGATCAAGACCAACGGCACTCCGTTCTTGTTGGAGTCATTTGATTCCCTTTTGTCCCCCATTCGTCAACCTTCTCTTTTTTTCTTGGTGGTTGCTCCCCCCCCCATGGCACAACTCTCAACTGCCCCCTCGACCAGTGTTTCTTAAACTCACTTGGCCTTCCGGGGGTAACCCCTGTTCATTTTTTTCTTCAATATGAAATAGCATTGGTCGCCCATCTCCCTGACCAGGCAGTGATTTTTTTCTTTTCCAGCTTATTAAGGATGGAGGTCCGCGTTTTTCCATTCTCTTCTTGAATGAAACTTTCCTTTGAGTCATCCCAGTCTTGATTGATTCTTCAGCAACGTCTCTACCGACGCAATCCTTCTCCACTGCTTGGCTTCGTCCTGTAGTGGGTTTTACCCCCCCCGCCCATCGCTTTTGTGAAAAGGTTCTTCCTCTCCTTTTTTTTGAGGTACCCGAGTTATTTTTTTGTTGTCCCCCCGAAACAACGTTTCAACCCGCAGTGGCATTCCTCGCCGGACCATTCTCTGGGTCATTTCGCCGGAGTAGTTTTTGACTTTTGATACCACCAGAGTTCCCCCACTACTTCATCAATCTAATGCCTTTTTTCCGAGAGATTATGAGTGTTCCTTCCCGCTCTTTTGGGGGCAAACGTCCCACTTCCATTCCTGATCTCTTCTTGGACATGGATGACGCTGCCGTCGTTTGCTGCCTTTTGTGGTTTCCCTTCCATTGACTATTTCTCACCTCTCCGTTAGCTTACAACTCCCAGCCCCCTTTACGTTGGGCTTGTCCCCATCGTTTTGTCTACAGTACAGGTTTTTTCTTTGGTGGCGGGAAGCCCTTTATCTTCCGCGTCGCTGATTTCAACTTCGGCTCCCTCCTTTCTTTTTTTTTGACTGTTTCGAGCTTTCCCCCCAGACGCTTTCTCAGCAAAATCCTTGGGTTGCCCGGGTTCTTTTCCTTGGGGCGCGAAGTTCTCCTCTTCGTATGCGTCCTCTTTACGGGTTACCGGAGCTCCCCCCGATCGTCTCCTTTTACACCTCGTTTTCGCGGCGTGCGTGTGCTTGTGACGCCTTCCCCACCAGAGTCTCGTGCGCTACAAGGGTTTAAACACGCCGCCCTTGCTCTACAAATACCGGATTTCCGGTTTTTGGTCTTCGAAAGGAATACAAGTTTTGACACTTTCGATGGACCCTCCCGGCTCAATTTTTCCTTCCCCCCTTCGGACCTTCCCCTTTAACCTGATGGATCTTCCTCTTTTCCGCCTTTACCACCGTGTTTCCCCCTCATCATTTGTCTTTTTTTTCAACTTTATGTTTTTAGTACCCCCCCTCTGACCTTGCGACACGATGCAAGCAATCGAGTCCGTTGATGTTTTTATTTGGCAAGCCTGGGTTCGGACGTGCTTCCCCCCCCCCCCCACGATATTAAATCAACTCCTAGTGGGTGAAGCATGCAACCCCCTTTCTTTGCTTTTGAGGCAAATTTTTCCCTTCATCGTCAAAACCATCTACAATCTCCGCCCCGTTGCGGTTTTTCCCGACCCATGACTACCCAATCCCTACCCCTGATGGTGTTGGGATTTTTCCCCCCCCCCCAACTTCTGCAACTTGTTGGGGGTTAACAGAAAATCTGGCGCTTTCTGCTTTTGAGTTCAACGTCTTTCTTCAAATGCTTTTGTTTTCCTTCCCCCCCCACCAAACCCGTTTTGGTTCAGCGCCCACTTTTGGCGTTCTCCCCTGCGTGGAAGAAAACCATTCTCCCCAGTAAGGTGTTCCCTGAGTTGATCCTTTCCTTTTTTTCTTGAATACCTTATTTGTGATTCCTTCTGGCACGTTTTCCAAAAAATTTTTGCATGGTCTGCCTCGTCAAATGCGTCTGAAGCAAATGTCCCCGACACTTTTTCCCCCCGCTTCCCTGGCCCTGGCCGTAAATTTGAACTGTGCTTTCCTTCCCGGTTTCCATGGATTTCCTTTTCCCCAGTCCCCACCCGCTGTTTTGTTCACTGGAACAAACCTTCAGACCCCCCCCCCCAAACTTTTCTCGTCTGTGGATTCCTCGCATCACCTCAGGCTGGGGATTTTCTTATTTCACCACCCTCTTTTTGCCTTTTTACCACTCAACAGGCGGGTGCTCCCGGACCGACCCTACCGCGTGTTCCGGTGGGTCTTCTCTCATCTCTTTCCCCCCCTTTTTTCCCCCCCCCCCCTCTTTTACTCTTTTGGTACCTTCATTTACCTTTGACAATACTCACCTGTCCCTCCCCAAGTAGTATTTCTTTTGCACCTCAAACCTACTCCTCCGCTCCTTTTCCAACCCTCTACGCCCATCTCCGTACTTCGGGAGGTTGGGAAGCCTTTACTCTTTCATTTCTCCCTACCTTTCCTCAATGTTCACTCGTTCCCCCTTGACCTTTTCCCGGGGGGTCTTTCCTTCCCCAAACTGTAATTGAAGTCACTTCCCCTCCCCTTTTTCCCCCCGGGATGGCTGTTCCTGCGTTTTTTTGGTTTGGCATTCCTCCTCTTTTTTTCCCACCTTTTGCCTGAGATTCATGCAGCGGCTTCCCCCCTCGCGGTGATGTGCGTCCTTGTCTTCGTTTGAAGCGTCGTCAGCCAGCATAGGTGCCCCGGTCCTTTCT
>Ga0179591_1293252_pt1 | contig 11556 bp, 11 predicted proteins | sample CZOMad2_1_08_16f_FD_182891 | JGI IMG/M metagenome (GOLD analysis project Ga0179591, IMG submission 182891) | Vadose zone soil fungal communities from Angelo Coast Range Reserve, California, USA - CZOMad2_1_08_16fungal (PacBio error correction) | ecosystem: Environmental > Terrestrial > Soil >... | reverse complement strand
CATTACGTTCTCACCCCGTGCCCGCCTCCAATTCCCCCAACCTCTCCTTTTCTTCCACCCCCACACGGCTCTTAAAAGTCGACTACTGATCGGCATCCCCCCCCCTTTCAGTTGCACCCGGCGCGGCCCCCACCCTGTCCTTCCCCCCCCCCCCCTTGAAGCTCTTCTCACGCGATTATCAGGCCAATTGTCTCTGTTCCCTTCTTTATACGCGCATTTCCGTTCCCGCCTTCGATCCTCGGAACCAACTCCGTCCGTGGCGTGCTTCGCCGAGGCCCCAGCCGACTCCCCCCTTCCCCGTTGCTATCTTCCCTGTCGCGTTCTCCGGAAGATATTCGCTTGAGTCCCCAATCCCTCTCCCTCCCCACACTTCCCCGGCCCTAGTCCGAGCTTAATCATCTGATTGGCAACCCACGAGAGTGTCAAGATGCGCTTCTGCTTTAGGCTCACCCCACCCCCCCTCCTCCTCTTCTGGGATTCTCGTCCGGGGGCCTAAAGCTTTACTCCTTCTCCTTATTCCAGCCGGTTATCATTGTTATCCTGGAGTATTTTTAGCACCTGCGCCCCCCGTACCCTTTTTTTTCCTCAACCGGCTTGGCTCGAAACACGGATGGACCCTTCCCCCGTCAGTGCGCCCTTTTGCGCGTTCCGGTCGGAGATCATGCCGATGGGTTCCTGTGGCTGTCTAACCCGCCGGTCTCCCCCCAACCCTGTCCTAAGTGACCTGATGAGCTTTCACGATTCCGTTTTGTACAGGAACGTCTCCTTTCCTCTCGCGACCTCTGCACCCGGGAGGTGTCCTTGGTCTTTCTGTCAGAGATATCTCCTTTAGGTCTACGCTATCCCAGACCTTTTTGATTAAATATATATCATTCTCTCTAAGTTGTTGTGCTATTCGTTTATTATTCTCAGTGACGGTCTGCCCGGCCCGTCCCTCGACATCCGCTCACCGTAACCGCCCCAGGCCAACGATGAGGCCCTTTTAGTGCCTAGGTCTCGGACGCCGTTGACACCCACGTAAAGCTGCAAAGCGTTTTGTCTTGTGAAACGATCCAGTTCCGGCGGGTTAGCCAAAGGACCCATCCTTTTCCCTCTCGCCCCCCTCCCCGTCGTCTTTCTCCATGGCGCGGGCCCTTTAAACAGGTGCGAGGTCCGACCCCTCGTTATGTCCCCCATCCCCTGTGGTTGGTGTCCTAATCGCGGCATGGCTCTCAAAAACCAACAACACCCCCAAAAAAAAAACACCACCACCCCCACCCCCCACCCCCCCCCCCCCCCAACCGGCAAAGAAAAGCGTTGTTGTCAAGTTAAAAGTACGGCATTGGCGTTTCCTTGAATACGCCACCTCCCAAAAAATCTTCCCGCCTCGTAAGTAGCTTGGTCCGAAGGGGCTCCCCCCGAACGACGTCCTGATCACGTAGGTTCTACCGGATGGCCGTCAATCGGCTCCCGGCCTTTGCCAACCTCGGTGTCCGAGTGGCGTAGTCCGTAGCGGTTTCTTATTTTGAAGGTTTGTGAGTGGCCGACTAATTTAAATGCCCCTTTCTTTGTCCCGTCCCAACGCGGGCCCCGTCACTATTTTCACGTTTTGCTCGTCTATTGACTGTCGATTCATCTTTTCACCGTCCAAGCGGCTCTCTTTTCCTTCCCCGGGGGAATTTCCATGTCGCGTATGACCCCCCTGGCTTGCTACACTCTACCTGACTTAGTCTGTACCCCCGACCCCTCACTGCATTGGTTGCTTAGCCCCCGCCTGCCTGGCCCGCCCTCCCCCCTCGATGCCCCATCAGTCCCCCGTTGCGAATGTGTATGTTAGCAGCCTTTCTTGTTTTGCCAGTTCCCCTTTTTTTTCCTTCTTGACCAGTAGCCCCCAGCCCTGAACAATCGCACCGGACAATCTGTTTCAACTCATGTTCAATATTTTTTCCGCATCTCGGATACCACTCCTGAGTTTTTACCAAATTGTCCGCTATCATTGCAACTCCAACCATTAACCCTATTTTGCTCACTAAACTTTTGTCCTTTGATGTGTTCTCCTAATATAGTACGAATCCCAGTGAAGCTGAAAGTATATTCTAGGTCTTATGCTCTTATCCCTTCTCCTGACCCCAAACATTGCGATGAGAAAAATCTTTCCCTAACACTTTCCCCACCCAATCTCACGTCCCCCCCCGGAGTCTTTTCTCCATCTCAATCCATTGCCCCGTCCCAGGACCTTTTTCCTGCCTATCGTTCCCTTTTCCACTTTTGCTACCCGCCTGTCGCAGGCTTTTTTGCGCCCTCACTTTTTGAGAGGACCTGACCCTTATCCTCAGAGTCCTTCCTCCGAAAAACCGAACCACCTGTGACTTCAAACCTGTTGCCTGGAACTTCGGTGGAAACGCTACCCTGCCAATGAACGATTCTTCTCTTTCTTGGTGTCTTCCGGTGCGCACCCTCCGCAGGTCATTCGGAGACCCCCCTCCCTGCGTAATCCCCTTAATGCCGCGGTTCGCTATCCAAGGGTCTCGCCCCGTCTCTGAGTCTATCTTTGTACATCTTTTAAAAGTTTTTCCCGCCTAGCAGGGCTCTTTTTCCCGATGTTCCCCCCAAAATCCATGATGTGGTGCGAACTGGCTTCTTTGGCTTCTCTTTTCCACGGGAACCCCTCTACTTAGCTATCGAATTTATCGAGAAGGCCCCCCCCCTCATCTGTCCGATTTGCCTTGTTCACCTATCGTTCTGGTTCTTGTGTTGTGATTTTTGAATTTTCGCTTCCCCACCCCAGACCGCTACGTATCGCAAACCACGACGGTCTATCGGAATCCCCGCGACCAGCCCTGCTATATATCGTTTCCCAAGTATACCCCCCCTGTATCCACCGAGTCGTCATGAAAAGTGTCCACCCAAAGCCTTCCCTTTAAAGGACTGTGCCTGGAGGGCCGTCCCTTGTTGCTTTTTGTGAGTCCCGATTTCTTTGCTTCTCCCGGCCCTCCTCTTGACTATTCAGCCTCCTGTTCCGGGTGAACGACCGTCCAGTATTCTGATTCTTCCTTTGATTTCAGCTATGTCGTTTCAGAGAACCAGTGTTTCCCACTCGCTGCTTTTTCTTTGTGCCCTCCCATGATTTTCGCATTAGTCCATCCCCTTTTGATGGGAGAGCGCCTTTTCTCATTCGGGGTTCCCTGAGTAACTTGCTCGTGAAAATTTCCTGCCTTTTCTTAGCTATTCTCACTCCAACCGCAGTGTACGGAGCAGTCGTTCCTTCGCTCTTTTGGCTAGATCCCCCACCGTTTTAGAGCTCGTCCCCGCAAAAACGCGCCCTGCACTTCAGATCGTTGAGTTTGTTTCTGCATTCCCAAAACCGGTTGAAAGTGCGGATTAGCTTTGCAGCGCGTTTTTTTAGCGCCCACACCACCCCCTACTCACGCCCCATTCTAAACCCCTGGTCATCGTCCGGAACGGCCACCCAAGCGTTCCGGGATCGCGTACCTGAATTCAATACGGTCGTGTCTTCCGTCCTTCCTTTCCTCGCTATTATGTCTTTTCAACCATCATTTTTGCGCCGTGAGAATTATCGTTCGACCTGCCCTTGGCGCCCCCTACTTCAATAATTTGTAGAGCGCTGGCCGATTAAGGTTTTTCTCTCTCTTTCTCTCGTGTTTGTTAGCGAGTCTGCCTCCTTTCTTTTTGTTTTGCGATTCCGCTCTTCCCTACTTTCTTTTCGCAGTCCGCCCATGTGCTGAGAGAGTGTTGCGAGGCGAGTACAATCTCCCGGCGACCCCCCTTTCGTACCAGAAGAAAGGCTGCGGCTCCCGCATACCCTTCCCTTGAAGCCTCCCCTTCTACGGCTCTTCAGCACCGTTTTGCCAGGTGGGACATGCTCGTAGTTCTTCTTCATGAGGATCCTCAGAGCCCTTACTGAGCCTACGACACACGCCATGGGCTAGTTGACCGTGTGTTGCTGAATTTCGGCCCCCGCAACTCTTCGCTGGATTCAGGTCCTTTGGTGGTTTTTGGTTTTCTCCTTTCCGATTCTATCCCCTTAGCCCCGTTATCCCGCTCCCCGCTAACTACGTCGTCCACTGCAATGGTTTCCCAGATCCTCGCCCAACAGCCCCCCCCACGCCGCCTAGCTTCTTTTTGCACCCCTTAGGCAGCAATTCTCCCGCGTGCCCCTGAGCCACTTATTTATGTAGTCCCCCCGCCAGTCCTATAAGGGACCGCCTCCCCCTTCGTAAAACCCCTGTCCTCGTGCGAGTTTTTGAAGAGACCTTTTATACCCCCCTCCCTAAGGATCTTTACCGGTAAACATCGGCTGTGACTCTTGACACGCCAAGATTTCCTAGGGCCGGCTCCCCCCCGCCCCCTATTTGCTGGAAAAAGGAAGAACCAGCTTCGAAAGTGAACAAGTGTCCGAATTGATGTGAATATTTGCGGCAGGGATCTATGGCTCGCGGCCTGCGCCGTCTCCCTGTCTCTTTTTTTTCTGGTGGAACGTCCGCTCAAGTAGATGAACGGGTTTTTTCTATTCCGTTAGTCGGTCGGGACTGTAGCGGTTTTTCCTCTCCGTACCACCACCCCGACTCCCCCTTTCGTCTATTTCAATCGACAGATGATGCTTTTAATTCGATACCTGTTATCAGTATATTCAACGGTGCCAATTGACGCCTTCCTTCTTTAACAATTTCCCGCCACCTCCCCGTTCGTCCCAGAGTTTATTTCAAAGAGCTGCGCATTCTGCCCTTTCCCTTCCACTCCCCCGTTGAGACGGGATCACAGCCAGGCTTAGGCAATTCTTGTCTATGGGATGATGCGCATTGACTTCCCACGCCATGTTGTCCAGAGGTCCCGGAGACCCGACACAATCAAGCGCTCTCCTTGGTCCTCTAAGTTTTTTCCCCCCAACTGTTTACTTTCCGCAATCAGTCCCGCTATTCCTGTTCCTCTTTCCTTTCGATGTCACCTTTTCCCATAAAGCTCGTTGCGCTCCACAGTGAGCCCCCCCCCCCTCTTGCGCGTTGCAAGGATCCTAACTTCAACCAGTTTCGTGGCTAGTACTTTACGTCCCTTACTATGCTCAAGCAAAAGTTTGGTTCACGGTTTTTTAATTTCCTTGGGAATTTCTCGACGTAAACTAGGGTCATTTTTTCCCCTGGGTCGCGATGTCCCTCGCGTTTCATTCTCCTCCTTTTGCCGCCGGTTTACGCGATGAGATCGCCCTTGTCGATTACCCTTACCGAGCTTCAGAGTGCATCTCCAGTTCCCTCCCCATACGTCGTGAAGTTTTTATGTCATAAATTATACCGCTTCGCTCGCACAGTTTAGTGCTCCTATGCGGTTCCCTCTCCCGTTTTTCTTTTTCTGTGCAGCTCGTAGTGGCTTACATTTAAGGTATTACACTTTTTATACGTTTCCTTCCCCAATTCACTAAGCCCGCTCCCTGCACATAAACTTCCACTAGGGACTATCCGTCACATTAGGCTCTGCGCCCCTTTTGCAAAAGGGTTTTCGCGGGGACTATCAGGTTTCATTGACCCCCCTATCTTTCCGAGTCCGTAATCAATTGTAATTGTGGGCCTGACCCGCCCTAACTCACGCTAGCCATCCAACACCCCCCGCCGCAGTTGGCCAGTCTAAGAAGATTTATCAGTCACTCCGCACCTCCTGACTCTCCTGTTCGCAGCCCCGAACCTCTGTCAGGCCAGATCTTCCTTACCCACGTCAATGCTGCTTCACACGTTTCCACTCCCTAGAAATCTACGGATGGAACGACTAGGTCAAGAAGGTGCTGCGTCGGCCCCACAACCACCTCGCCGTTTATAGGCGTTTTGCGTGGGATAATCTATCCTCTATGTTTTTGGCCCCTACGCATTTCACCACCGAGTTGTACTCCGGCGTATTGCGCCACTTCCCCTTTTCCCCTCCGTTGTTTTTGCGCCGTTTCCACTTCGTTGAGCGGCAGACTGTCTAACGTTTTCCCCTGTCGACTCTCTTAGTCCGCAGCACTTGGTCAGACGGACGCTGTTGGTCTCGCAGACTTCCCCGTGTTCCTGTTTCTGGTTCCCCCCTCCGGCACCTCGGTTCGAAGGCCCCCGGTTTCTTTACCTATTAATCTGCCTGGTACGCCCCCGCCATCGGCCAGGAGACCCTCGGAACTCATGGGACTTCCCCCGGGGCCTTTGGATCGGTTTATTCCTTTCTTAGTCAGCCCTTCCCCTGCAGTATCCTGGCCCGCCCGCAGACGGTGGATTGCCTTATTATCCTTTTTTTATATAGATGGAAATCCACCCTTTTCGGCCGGTTACTCCCTTCCCTTCCCTTCCCTCTGACTCAGGACAGTACCCCCAAAGGCCCCTTTCCTTCGGTCACAATGAGTTCTACCTTCTCCGTGCCGGACTTTTACCGGTTTCGCCCTTCCCCATCCTCTTCCTACCCATCTCCCCCGGTGGGATCCAGCCACAGGAACTGGAGTTTGCAGCGCCCCCACCGCTTTCCGAGTCCTGCTGCCTTTTCTAGCTCGGTCCGAACCCCTTCTTTCCTCTGTTTTCTTCCGGCACAGGCAGCTTTCTTAACCTAGTCTCAAAATCACCGAGGGCTTGACCAAGCGGCATTTTCGGTTTCCCTTTTGCTTTTTCCAATTTAACTTCTAATTGAGCTGAAGCATTAAGGGATACACGCCCCCAAATAGACCCGGTCTGCTTGTAAGCTTAACTCCCAGTTTCCCCACCGATTAAAAACTCTCTAGTGTGGTCCCGCCGTTGGATGGCCCAGTGGTTGTTTCCCTTACTGTGTGAGGAGCCATTCTGTTTCCAGTCAGCTCGTCACATCCGGCTTTCCATCCAGTGCCTAACCGTTCCTCTTTTTCCTTCCTCTATTGCTGCCGTAATGCTGAACACGGCACAGGATTAGATTCCGATTCGGCGTCCCGCTGTGCCCGTTCTACAGTCCCACTTTTTTGCCCCCCCTTTCGACCTGTCCGTACCCCGTCGACGCATGCCCGTTTCCCCCGCTTCGCCTTGGCTTTCCTTCTTCCGTTTCCACATGACGTAATTGCACATTTTTCCAGTCGACTGTTGCGAACTGTGTCGTATCACAGCTATTTCACAGATTGCCCCCTTCCGACGTGGGAAACGTCGTAGACCAAGTCCAATCAACCGGACAACTCCCCATGCCCAATCTACTACTCATCGTGGAAGCGAGCTCCCGCGTTGTTTACCCTCCCCCCTCTCAGCCCTTGTCCGTCCTTCCTTTGCACCAAATGGCCTGCCATGTCCTGCCTCTCTTACCTTTGCTCGTGTACCGGCCTCGCAACCCGAAACTCACTTCATCGGCGCCTTTTCTGGCAGGTCTGGTCTGGCCAAACTTTTTTTTCATCGCCCCGATCTTACGACCTCGCCCACCTGCAGGCTCCTTCGCTTTCTTGCCCCCCCCCGCACCACAGGCATTCCTTTGAGATTTCTTCGACGTCCACTTCCCCCGGACCCCGCCGTTCGAACTGGTAGATTTGAGCCATGTGCCCAACTCTCCCCTCCCCCTTTTGACCCTACATAGACTCTTATTTACCCTTTAGACCATTAGGGACCTCGACCCAGAAACTGCGAACATGCTCTTCCCCCCACGATTGATGGCTCCCCAATCCGTTTTAAACCCTTAGTAAAAGCCACCCCCCGCTCTCCTGTCTTGGATCCTTCCCTCCCCGCTACCTCTATATTGATACGATAAATCCTTGCGCACCTCCCTTAAGGCCGCAGTTGATTTCCTCCCCTTAGACTCTTATGAGGTATCCTCTCTCCCGGGACCAGCAATGTTCCTGCTTCGCCGGGGAATATTTTTCGCAACGCTCCCTCTAGCACCAGACCCTGTTCGTTGGATGATCCTTTTTCCTGGAATCCCTATGCACACGGGAGCACGGGCGACCTTTATCTTATTCGAGACCTTTTTCACCCTTTCTCTAAGGAAAATACTCTCCCTTCCTTCTACCACACCCTTTTCTCTTCTGTGGCTGGTGGGCCTCTACCGCACCCGGTACTCCTCACGCCTGGACTCCTCCCCCCAACGTTTCGCTTGCTTCCCCTTTTCCAGCCAGGCATCCTATCTTCTCCAACGGCTTCTCAAAACCGGTCAACAATCGATCCCGACGTCTTCGTCCATGGCTGGCTTCATCTTCGCCCCCGGACTGTTCCTGGCCGCTTTCACTGGGTCCGGCTCCTTGAATGGATCGAGGCGCCAGGTCATCTTCTTGAGCACGCTTTAGGCGCCCGGAACGGGAACGATACTTTTTGAGAGGCCCCAGATGGCCCTTTCCTCCCTCGCGAAAGACGAGCTGTCGGTTGTAAGAATTTTGGGGAGAACCTTTTCTTTCCATGGCTTGGTTCTGAGATACATCCTCGCGGCTACTTTTCCGTCATGCGAGACTCATGCGTGTTTCGATGCCTACCTCGCATGAAGCGCTCTGCGGATTTTCCGGCGGCATATGCCTTGGGGACGTGTCTTTTCGTGCCCCATTTTAAGTTTCCTCCTTTTCGTCCTTGAGCTGTTCGCTTTCAGCAGGTTGCGTACCATCTCGACCACCGCCTAGCGCTTACATGTCCCCCAGCTTCTTCCCGCGTCCCTTTTCCAACCAGGTAAGATCCCCATGTTTCTTTCGGCGCCAATTCCCGTCTTGTTTCTGCCGAATTTCTTCTTAAACTACCAGACGGCCCCCACAAAGGGTTCACTGTTAAGTCTGAGACCCTTCTTCCTATCATTCCATATTTTGAGGGAGCAGGCAGCCTACTTTCCCTTCCCCTCTCATTTAGACTCCGGGTTCAAGTCATGGCTCTTTCCTCGAGCACGAACTTATCGTAAGTGGGCCGTCCTTTTGCGCCTGCATAATTATGTGCCACCGATCGATGGTCCTTCCCCGGATTTCCCCTTTATCTCTTTTAATCCTCATAGTTTTTGTGTGATTGCGAGCCGCGCTCCCCCCTTTTTCCGTAGTCTAGGGTCTTTGAGAAGGGGCCCGGCCATTAAGTCGACAGAGTTTTCGTTCTATTCTATCCCCCCCCATGCTTCCCTCTGCGATTCATCGGCCCCAACGAGAGGTTTCTCCCTTTATGCCATCTTTTTGTCCGCTAGCCTTTTAGTGGGCCGTTCGCCCCGATGACAGTTTTGGATATTGAGATTTTTGTTGTGTTGAGGCCAAGAGGATAAGCAGGAGAGCTAGCTCCGTACCTCCATCTTGCTCTGGATGTGTCTTGAAGGTTGCCACCCTTCCCGATCGAGACTTACGCAGTTCAGTATGGGGCGGGGTGGTGGGTCATTTCATCCTTCGCCACCAAACTTCGCTTACCTTTCCGCTTCCACTCCCGTGCGGTCATCAAATGCCAAGTCACGATGTCCCCCAAAGCACTGCCTCCCTTTCTTCTCTCCCCAGCGACGAATCAGCCGTCTCGTACCATCCCCTCGCATGGAGCCCACCCCCATTTATGTAACCACCCCACTTTCCTCCCCTTCTTGAGGACATAAGCGAGCTACATAGTCGCGACCCCCTCTCTGTTTACGTCTTTAGTTCTCTCCAGAATTATAATTCCAATCGAGCCGGATTCTTCTCCCCATCTTCCTACCTTTACTCTCGCATATAGGATAACTTTACACAGATCTGCCCCCAGGACGAAACAGGCGACTCTACTCTCCAGTCGTGTAATCGTGTTTGACACCCTCCCCTCGGCGAATCGTTCCCCGTAGTGGACCTTTGCAGTCAGAAGTTGCGACTTAGATTTGTGGCTTATTCCTCGATTGGACGTAGGGCCACAGGTATCGATGAGGGAACCCTCCGCTTGATGTTCCCTCATGACGACAGCCCACCCCCAGCGAACTAGTTTCGCGCCCCCACTTTCCCGAGGATTTTCTCCTCCGTCCCAACCCGCTTTCCTCCTTTTTATAAGACGGCACCCTGCAGGCCCCCTCATCGACGCCCATCCTCTCCTCGGCCAGACAAACCGTAGATGTCGTTTTCCATCACGTTCGAAGATGCCCCGATAGCGTCCTTCCCATTCCCCATAGTCATAGAGAGGGACCCTACCCGCACATTCCTAGGACGGCGATCGCGGTCTTGCACGTCATTTCTCTTTCCCTTTGAACTTGCACTTCCCGTTTCCATGCCTTTCCCCCTGCACCCACCAGCTTAAGAACGTGTCATTGCTGAGTGTTCCCCCGCTGGGAAGTAGGCCATCCCGCCGCTCACGGGCAGTTCGTACGGATCACCTTCTAGATAAAAAGGAGTTTCCCTGCGTACTCTCACCCCTTCTTCGCAGCTGTTTCCTCCAGCCCTCATCTCAACCGAGTTTGAGCCGGGACTGCTCGTATTTGTGCCCTCGATATTTCCCTTGTCTCAAATTTGAGTACTGTTACTGCGTTGTTCATGAATCCACGCTCGCCGCGTTAGGGGGCTACTTTTTTTCGTCTAACATCTGGCTAGCCACCATTGCGCCCCCCACCAAAACCCCCTTAGCGAGCCCTTCTCACTAACAGTCTCGCTGAGATCCACAACTTTTCTTGCCCGGTACCGAGCTTCAAAGCGTGGCCTGGACCCTTGCACGCCCATCGTTGAGAGGTTTCACACTACGGCAGGTCTGAGAGTTTCCCGCCACCCCCACAGCGTCGTGCTCCGCGAATCTTCTCCCCCAGATGACTAGTTGGCTTCTGGACGTTTCCGGACGAGGTTATTTTCTTCCTTCCGTCTCCCGCCGCCACTTGTGCAAAAAGCAAGTTTGCTGTGGTGCTGCACCACATTTTGTACTCTCTGCTGGCCTTACTGTCCCTGAACTACCCTTCCGCTTCCACCTGGAGTCGAGGACCTTCACCCCAGTGCCTTTTTTTGTCCTCTGCCCCCGCACATTCCCTTGTCACTTGCTTGGCCCTATAGCTTATGACTCAGTCATTTCCCCCCCCCCCCTATAGAGCCCAATCGCAGCCGCCTCCCCTTGTGCAGCCGATGGGAAGCCAAGATACAACTCCTCTAGAGGACCCTTTCCTATTTTCGGGACAGGACATTCCTCTATCGCAACATCTTTCCACTTCTCACCCCCATGACCCCCGGTTACGATTCGGCATCTTTCTGGACCCCCTAGAGTTTGTAAAGACCGGCTCTCTGTTCTTTGTTTACCATACATTAAACTTTCCATGACGTCTTGCTTGGGATCAACTTAGCTTGACTGATCGGGCAGTGTTGTCTCCCGGCCCCTTCTACACATTCTCGCTTTCCCGCCTCTGATTGCCGTTTTTTGACTATGCCTTCAACAACCCTTCCCTCATGCCGAGTCTGAGGAATCTTATTCAAGTACTTAGACCCCGTGGCTCTTGGCTTTTTTATCGAGATCCCGACTGTTTTACTGTGCTTTTTTTCACATACCCCGATGTAGCGAAATATTTGCCTGCGCCCCCGATTAAGCTTCATGCAACTTTCATACCACAGGCAGGCTGCCCTCGGCCCCCTATGGGTACTCAGCCCGGGTCGCCTTTTCCATGTACGACGTGAGTAATCTTTTGAAGAAGTTTAAGTCGCCGAAGATCCCGCCGCCGAACTGTGATTTA
>Ga0179591_1290761_pt1 | contig 11556 bp, 11 predicted proteins | sample CZOMad2_1_08_16f_FD_182891 | JGI IMG/M metagenome (GOLD analysis project Ga0179591, IMG submission 182891) | Vadose zone soil fungal communities from Angelo Coast Range Reserve, California, USA - CZOMad2_1_08_16fungal (PacBio error correction) | ecosystem: Environmental > Terrestrial > Soil >... | reverse complement strand
ACGAGGGGGGATCAATCCTGCTCGTAAACCCGATAAAACCTTCTCTAACGTTTAACACCTTTCCCACCACCGTCAGCTGGCGGCGAATTCCATCCCCTGTTTTTTGATTTTTTTCATTCCCGAAATGTTTTTTCCATGAAGGTTACGGTACTGCCAAGACCTGGGCCGGCGCCTGGCCCTTCATCTCACAAATCAAGGTCACCTACTCTTCTTTGTGGACCTTTACGGCTAGTTACACTGGGCGGACGTCTTTCTTCCCGCCTTTTTCCCCCTCCGGATCGCCGTGGGTTTTTATCGATTATCGGGAGCCGGCACTAGTTTCTGATTTTTTTGATAGTCACAGGTTCCCCCTTCGGCAACTCGATTTCACTCCGGCTTGGTGGGGTCGATCGGATTGATATTTTCCGCTTCTCGCTTCACGGTTTTGCTTTCTGAGGTGCCAAGGTTATTTTTTCCTGGAAGCACTAGTCTTTTATCGCCCCCTTTCCTCACCCAGACCTTCCGGTTCGTTTTCATCGTGTCCACCCCGGAATGCGAATTCTTTTTAGAAGTTAGCGTAAATCTCAGGACCTTTTTTTTGAAATAATGGCCGTCTTGCTTTCCCGTTTACCACTCTTTCATAGGTGTTGTTTTGAGTCTTCATATTGCAAAGCTCTCGAGGTCTTTTACCTTTCTTTTTCCGTCCAACTCTTACTGCGTTTCTCCCTCTTTCACGGTACTTGTCCCAGCCTTAGTTATTTTCTTTTGAACGCCTACTCTCGAAGTTCAGTTTTTTTCTTCCAAGAACCCGTTTTTCGCGGCCGTATTTGCCCCCTTCCGCTTTATCGAGTTGGTCGAAAGCTGAAGTTCCCCCCGCCTTTCTGTCTCGATGGTTTTTTTTTCAATGGGTCGTCAAGAACAACACGCTGCCCCCAGGATACCATCCTCCGCTGTTTTGTGCTTTTGGTTCGCGCTTTTAGAATGTTGCTGTCTTACCGGGGCGTGGCGTACCCGCTTTCTTGTCTTGGAAAACAGAATTCCTTGGTGCACTTTTTGATTTGATGCCCTTGTGCGCGGCGGCTTCGCCGGTTTTTCTCCACTGTCGACCGTCAGGCGGCAGTGCTGCCGGTCCCCTTGAACCTTTTTTGGTTTTCTGGCCGACTTGACGGTGCCGTTGTCTCGGGTGGTTTCTCCGTCACAGACGGTAGAGGACCCCCAGCGTTTTTTCGTCTCGTCGTCTTCCTTATTTGGAACTAAGAGCTCCGGCCAGCTGAGCATGTCACTTTAGTCCCTTTGACGTTGTAGAGAGGCTCTGCTCGGCTCGGCTTTTTCTAATTAGGATTTTTACTTGGACAAATCCGGAGGCTCCTGTCCTGCCCGTTCCCCGATTTGGTCTTATACTGACACGCTGTGCTTGCCCCCGGTTACCATCCGAAGGATTTTGTTTTGCCCCCCTCCTCCGATCCCCATGATCTTCGGCGTTTGCTTGTTTATATATGCGTTTTTCTTATTCGGGGTTTTCTCCTTCTCGTGCATGTTCTCTCGAGATTCAGCCGGCTGGTCTTTTTTCGTTACTTTTTAGCAAGAGAGTTTTTCCCAAGTCTTCCCCGAGGCTTACTCAATGCGATGAGCTGTGATAGATGTAACCGTCCGATGCGGGGTTTGGGTTTTACTGACTAAGGTGTGTTTATCCAACTTACACTTACCCCGTGACAACTTACCCATAATGCCGAGCTGATCTCGGCGTCTTTTTTCTAAAGATAAGTAGTCTAAAACTTACATCCTGAGGATGAGCCCCTGTATTGGCTTTGTTTGGCGGTGATGTTTCCCTTTTCCATGGGCGTCCCCTTTTGGCCAGCTTCTTAAATTCCCGTGAGCACAGGTGGTGTTCTTTCAACTCGAGAGTCATATTCTTTTTTCCCGGTTGTCCCCCCCCTTTGTTCATTCCCTGACCCCGCTTCATTCGCCTGCAGTGACCGAGACTCGTTCGCAGCTCGTTTTCTGCTTTTTTATGGGTCTTCAAGGTCGAAAGGCTTTTTGGTCTTTTGCCTTTTCTTTTCCACCTTCCTCTCCCGAGGATCATTCGACGTCGATCCCCCCTCCTGCGCGGCCAATGGCACCTTTCTTCTATGGTCTGATTTTAGACGATCAGTCCACCATTGCGTTGGCGTTATGGAAGTGCCACGTAGTCCTTTTATGTCGGGTCGTCCTACTTTTGTTCGTACTTAAGGGCGGACCATTTACCCCTCTTTCTCAGTTAGTCTCCAACCCCGTCTCCCACCGTTCCCTCGTTACTTGAACAGTCTCTTAGGTGTCTTTGCATTCCGAGATCGCCCCATCAGAATTTAAATGTCTATTTATCCGGCGGCCGGCGGAGCGACTGGTTTCGTGCACGCCGGTCTTGTGACGGAGTTGATTGTTCTTTTTGCAGTTATTCGTGAAGCCGCGCCAGTCGGAGCCGTCCCGGCTTGATCAAGGGTACAGCGACACAGCCCTCCGTTGCCCATCCTTCCTACTGCTTTGGTTTCCCGGGAGGAGTTTTTCTTTTTTTTATACATCGGTATTGGCTTCTTTGCAGTCTAGCTCACACCGCCCCCCGGTCAGTTTTGTGACTTTTTCCTGATTTTTTTTTTTTCTCGAACATCTGCGCCTCGCCAGCTTCGCAGGTGATGACGCCGGCGGGAGCCGCAGCCTGGGCTGTAGCTTCCTTGCGGTCTTTCATTCCTTTAAAGTTGAACAGGTGCGGTACTATTTTTTTTGTTTCTTTCCCTCCCTTGCTCGTCTCCATCTGGCGCAGTTCCAGCAAGGGATCGGCGTCGCCGTTTTCATGACACAACTCTTTTTCCAATCCTTTCTTTGGAAGTGTGGTGAGTTTAGTCGAGTGCTTTCGTAATCGGCACGAGGAGAAAGGCTGGAAAGCGGTTGCGGATATTTCATTTGGAGGGTCCGGGCTTCATCTACTTCAGTCGAGCGTGCGAGCCGCAACCAATCATCTCTTATTATTTTGTATTATTTTTGAGTCTCGGTCTTTCGAGATTCATAAGTTGCCTATGGTCGATCCTTCCCGACTCCCCGCGGTGCTAGAGCCTTTTTTTGAGAGTCCTAGCGCCCCGCTTGCCCTTCTGGCCTCGGCTTTTTTAACCCCTTCCCAGAGACGACCCCGGTAGCCCAGGGGTTTCTCGTTCCCCGACCAGCCTTTTCTTTTTTCTCCGGACGAACCCCCCGGGTTAGCTTCCTGCGACGACGATTCCCACTGCAATTCGGCGTTCCCTGCGGCATTTTCTTCCCTTCGCAGACACGTCGCGATCTTCGCCTACAGAAGGACAAGTCTTTTCTGTTGCTCGCGTTTCTTTTCCCCGCTCAGCTCCCGACCAAGTTGAGTTGACGCGATATCATGTTTTCATCTCCTCCGTTTTGTTTTTTTCGATATCGTTCAAAAAGATGTTGAGGGTCTTATCCTGGGCCCTTGTCTCACTCCGAGCAGCACCCATTGCCAGCTTAGAGGTGCTGCGGGACGCTAGAGGAGTTCCAAACTACCCCTTTTGTTCTTGCTCAGGATCTTTCACTCGTTCTTCGCGTTCGTAACATCTTCGATCTCTTGCTTTTTTTGCAAGTCGTTTTCCCCATTTTCTTTTTTTCCATATCTGATACCCGTGCTGACCGCATGAGTTCCTGATTTACAGTTTAGCAAAAGACCCCCGGCTTCCTCGGACCCGTATGCATGAGCACCCCCAGTCCGTTTCGGTTTTTGAATTCGTCGTTTTCCCGCTTCGACTAGTTACGTTTCCCTTGCTCCGAACTGGCCTTTTTTGATTGACCGGTGTTAACCTCTTATCTCGGCCTGGGGGCTTAGAGATGAGCGGATTGAGTGGCGTTTTTTATTGCGCCGCTCTTCGAGCCCCCCTTTTTTCTCATTGGCCATCGGAAAGACGAATGTATTTCTGCTCACCCCCTCTTTTTCCCCTACTAAGATTTTTGCCCATTTTGAAGAGTGGTCATTTGCATGGTGTCCTCCCCACGCCGGAGCCCTGCCTGGCTCCCGATTGGCGGCCTTTCTTCTTTTCCTTTGCATTGTACTCAATCACCAAAGTGTTTCCTTTTTCAGTTTCACCTCAGGCCTATTAAGACCTGGCTGCGCTCGCGGCTTGACGTACCTTTCTGAGAGTCGTTCTCTACGTGCGTTTGTGACACCCACAAAGTCACTTTCAGCCCCTTTTCCGAAAGTTTTTTGTCCTGTTTTTCTCACGCTGTTTTTTTAGCCAATCCCCTGCCCAGCCGCCCTTTTGTGCAGACCGCCCCAAGCAGCCATTTTCCCACCGATGGTTCCTTGAGGATGCTTGATTCCCGTGACTTTGAAGCATCATATACGGTCGCGGTATTCCCGGCTTGGGTTTCATTTCTCGTTGACTTTACTTCCCCCCCCCCAAACAACCCGGGCACGTCTTTTTTTACAGAACTTGCCAACGACGCCATAAAATTTACGACCGCTTTCGGACTTTCCCTTCTCTTACGAGGCGATAGACCACCTTTTTTTTGAATTTTCCGGCGGGACTATCCTAGGTCCTCCAGGCCCCCGGCTTTCTTTCCAATTGTTTTCCCCCGCTCAATGAGATGACTCCCTCCGCCATTCGGATGTCAAGATCCATTACAAGTAAGTACGTCGTCCCCTAAAGGATGATGACATACCGACCTCACCATTTCTTTGATTCTCGAACCTTCACCGACCGTTTTCGCTAAATTTTTAAATGAATTTACGCATGCTTCTTCTTGGGCCTCTCGGGGTTTGGGATGATCCCTCGGATTCGATTTTATGTCCAGAAGCAACCAGGTCGTTACAGTTGCATTTTCCAACTCATCCCAGCCCGCTTTGACCCAACGACCGCTGCGCACCTAATCTTTATTCAGTCTAGGCAAGTTATGGGAGGCGTCACTTCCCCCCCCTGGCGGGCGCGTCCGTCCGACCTTGCCCTCCTTTCGAGATCCGTTCTAATTCCCGGCGGCCGTGTTTAAGGCATCACGCCCCACAAAGCGGCCCCACTCACTGTGACCGCCCTGGCCTCGATGTGTGTGGAATCGATTGCAGTTTTTGAGTGTTACGAAGTACCCTTTAGAACTTCTTTTTCGGCCCCTTTGAGTCTGTAACGGGCTCCTTTGGTTTCGCTCCCCCTTTTGCAATTTGCGTGCAGTATTCGAGTCCTCTACCCCCCCTTTCTGCCTAAGTCACCGGACCTTTTCCCCGTTCTTGCGCCGCTTCTGAATAAAGGCCGGATGATATCGAATTGACGACCCCTGCCACTTCCTCGCTTTTCCGACTTCGCTTTTAGTCTAGGCCCAAAAGCACTCATCCTGTTGATTTCCTCCTTACTGCCTTCCTTGTTCATTCCTCTGGTCTTTTCAAGCTCGTCCGTTCAGACCACTTTGTACTTATTTGCCAACCGCCTGCACGCCCACCGAGATTCAAACTTCACGGTTCCCCCTTCACGGCCTCAAGCATAGGAGAACTCGAACCTCGTCACGTCCGGGTGACTCAAGAATGCCTTTGCTCAGCTCCGTTCCGAGTTGGCTTGCGTTTGCCCGATTGCTCACAAAGTGCTCACCCCGCGGTTCCTCCACTTTAGGTGACGGCGACCCCCCCCCCGTACACCTGGTCCTCTCGGATTGAAGTTTCTTTTCCAAATCCCTGTTTGACCGTTTTCCTCCTCCCTGCTTTTTTGTGGTCGACGGTAAGCCCAGTTTCAGCGAAGGAAGGCCTCCCGCCCATCCTTCAATGCAGCAACACGACGACCCCTTTCTGTGACTCCCCTTCAAGGCGTACGCTTCTCCGGGACAGACGGTCACTATAACCGCGTTTTGTCCCCCAACAGAGTCGTAATTGATGATTTTTTCTTGGTTGAGCCTTTTTTAGTTTTTTCGATGTGACGGGAGGTCGTCCAGTTTCCCGCCTGGTTTCACTTATTCTTCAGTTTTGGGTGGAGTTTTATCTATAATCCCCCCCCCTATCCCTGCCGGATTTCGGCACTTTTCCCGGTTATTGTCGTTAGACTTCCGGACTCACGTCGAAGTCGTTTTTTCGGGACTCCACAGTTTTTTGGCGGTACTGTGCTTTCGTGTTAATTTTAAGTTTGAAGGGCCGACGTTCTTCCTTCTGGTTCGACCCCCCGTCAATCTCGCCGAGCTTGCGCGCCTCTTTTATTCATGTCATCCGTGAGATTTATTTCTCCCTCGCTGCAAGTCGGCCGGTATTTCGGGGCTTCCCGCTTTACCATCAGTCGGTACAAGGCCCCCTACGTGTTGCGCCCGAGACGAATAACCGGAAGACGTCTTTTTTCTTTGCAAGCTTTTAGAAGAGGCTTCGAGCGTTGCCTCAACGACATTCCCTTTGCGGCGCCGCGGAGTATGGTTTGTGAATAGACGAGTCTCCTCCACTCCGGTTATGTGAAAACCCCTTTTTTCCTAGGTTCAAGAGTACTTTCTTCCCCTCCCCCACGCAAATTCTGCCCGGTCTACCCATGACACCTCTCCCGGTTGACTTCTCTGGTTGGGTCTTGTTGTCTTGACATTTTATGTCAAGGTTATGGCTTACCTATGGAGGTCACAACAGCCTGGACGTCGGTGACCTTTTAGTGTCTGCCTTTTCCTTTTGTGGGACTAACTAGTACTGTGGGTATCATTTCCCCGTATTGAGGCTGCCGGTCGTCACAGGGTTATTGTTTTTTCTTCCGTCGGCCCGCGGTCACGGTTTTGTGACTCCTTTTACGAACAAAGTTACGGTTCGAGGACCCTTTTTTGGTCGTTCCTTTTTTGACTCTTGCTCGCCGACAGCTCGGAGGCAAGCGAGCAAACGGGTCCCCGCGTGTGTTTTTTTACTGTTTTGTAGCGAAGGCGTTGGGCTGTCCCGGTTGAAGTCGCTCGTTGCTCTGCTTCCTGGCGTTGCCCTGTCGCCCCCCCGCTGTTGTCGAAGACTCGTTTTTTTTCAGAAAAACCCAGTCGGCAATTCCACGACCGCCGCCACGGCCGATTCCATTCTTGTTTATTTTTGCCTTCCTCCCCGGTGAGACGCGGTGGGCTCGGCGCTTTTGTTAATTGTACGACCTTCAAGAATTTCGTGGAGGTATTTGGTCCTGGCGCGTGTTCTCTCGCTTTCAACGTCGCCTTTAGAGGCCAGAGGAATCCACTTTTTACGACGACGAGCTTATTTTTTTCAACGGAACTTTTTTGATGTTTCCCCGGGGTTTTTGACTTGCGCCCACCACCATCGACACCAGGTCCCTTCCCCCGACATGACTCCAGCCACATGCCTACTCATTCCTCCGATTTCGCTTAGCCGCCCTCACTTCTTCCCCCGTAATTAGATTGAACAGTTTTTTTTTGCCAGGATTGTTGGTCTCCCCCTCAGTTCGTCCTTATGAATGCCATCTCCCGGTATGACGTTTGCAGATTCAACTAGAAGCTGAGCGTTTCAAGTTTCCCCGCCTGCGGATTTTTGGCTCCTGTACTGCCCTGAGATGCGTCCCACTTTTTGTCAGTATCGGTTATTTTTATGGATTCCTTTTGGCGGTTTCAGGAACCGACTTCCCTATCAAGTCTCGGATCAAGACCCCCCCGCTTTTTGATCGACTGTTTCGCGGTTCGACCCAGCTCTTGCACTTTATCTCCTGCGTGGACTCCGCGAGGAGCCGTTCCCTGCGATGGCGTCTTAGTTGAAGGCCCGAGGGTGTTTTTTGGTTCCTGTAGATCAAGACTTCTTCTGCCAGTTTGCGAAACCATCCACCGCCTTGACGGCCCGATGCTGACCGTTGCGATTAGGTAGTAAAAGACAGAGGAATCACGCTGACTTCTCGCCGCATGCTTTTGTCCGGGGAGGATTGGATTTTTCACTGCCGGGGTGCTGCGGACTTTCAAGGGGTTTTTGGAGATAAAGTTTCCCCTTTTGTACAAGTCGCCTTTATTCTTATCCCTTTATTTCCCAAGTCCCATTCCGTACTAATGCATGCTTGGTCTGCACTGCTGCGTGCCCTTGTTTTCATTTCGGTCCTTGGGAAGATTGGACCTTGACCCCAGACTTGTCCTTTTCGGGCGGGGCCTGCCGTTTTCCAGCACGTGACCGCACGAAGAAAGCGCCGCAGGCGTTAGACCGGCGGCGTTTGACGGGGAGGGTTGATTTTTTTCCACCACATCTCAGCCCTGTTCTTGACGTTGGTTGCGATGCCGAGCGTTTTTCCCCATCGGGAGCCATGCCCTTCTAGGTTTGTGTTCATGCCAACTGCCCTCGCCAGTTTTCCCTTGCTTTGTGCATCGCGGTGGTTTCGTGTCAGTTGAGCGCGGCCATGTCTTTCGTGTTTTAACGGCCGGCTGGAAAAATGGTTTCTGAACGTTTTTATTCTTTTCTCCATCGCAGAACAGTCAAGTCCGCAAGCTGCAGCCCCCCGTTCAAGCATTATTAGAAGAAGGGTCTAATTTTTTCTAGTCTAGTCCCCTCGTCGTTCACTCGCGACAGTAATTTGCGTCATCAGCCGGCCATATGCGTTTTAGCGCTTTGATTTCTGTCCAGTTTTCAGCAGTTTCAATGCCACATTTTTCATCTTTCCGTTTCGGTTTCATCTCCCCTCCCCCTGGGAGGATCCGACCCCGCGGGGGATGCCGCCATGCTAGATTTCGATTCTTCTTCAACCTGGTCTATCTCGTTGAGACTGCGTCAGACCATGTCGTCTGCTCGTGAGCCGACCTAGGACGTCCCGTCGGACTCGTGAGCCCGCCCCCATCATACCCTCCCTTTTCACTGAGTGTTTTTCCGATATCTCTTTTCTTCTTTTTTTTTGTGATCGACCCCCCCTGTCCCCCCCTGGAGGGTATCTCCTTGTCGGGTTTCCTGAGTTCACTAATCGATTGACGCTTTCTTCGGGCTCCCCCTTCTCAAGGCATGGGTCGTGGCGCAGGTATCGGCCCCTATACGTCTTTGATAACATTAGTTCAAACTAACAATCGTCGTCTAGCAGTGCGTGAATACCCCTGCTTCTTTTTATCCTTTTCGGAGTTTCGATAGACCTTTCCCCCCGCTTCCAGGCACCTTTGGGTTCGATAGAAAATGGCCGAGGACCCTCTCCCTCAATTTTTTTGGTTTGATATCCCAAGTAAAGACCGGAGATCCGTTATTTACCGTCCTGACGCAGGCGACCCTGGCGACAGCTGGTTTCGTATTGACGATCGTTTCTTCTGGGGCTTAAGTGTACTTCTCTTTTATTTAAGGGTGGTTACAGATGCTTAATGGCGGTCGTTTTTTCTCTACCGCTCCCGGTTTGCCGGCCCGCTTGCCGAATATTAACTTTCCAGGATTTCCTCCACCCTAACTTCACACTCCCAACCCTCTCACAGTCAGGTCTCGCGATGGAGTTTATTGGTATGTAAAACTTTTTCTTAAGAACGGGAATTCGGGCTGACGCTTTTCGACCGATCGCTCCCTCCGGTGTGATGAATGCCCCCGTTTGCCCAGGGTTAACCCTGCCGCCGGAAGTCGCAGAACTTGCACCTTTTTCTCCTTTAATTCCCGGCGGCGTCCGGCCGGCGAGATGTGTCGATGTCTTCTGGGGGCTTAAGTTACCCACCGCTTTCCCTCGCCCGGCGAACCTTGACCCCGCGGTTTCGAGTTTTTTTTTTCTTTTATTGCAGGCAAACATCAAGAAGGTGCCCGCGCAAGGGTCCCCTGCTTTCGGCCACCACCCGCAGGCATTATGTTTTCACAGCGATTGGCGCTTTGCCGGTGCTGTGTTCGCTAAAGGTCTCGAGAAGGTCGCGGCCTACCGCTGTTTTGTGCCTTCTATTGCCTTTGTTCTAGACAAAAAACCCGGTGTAACTTACTTGCACCCAACGCCGCGCCCTCATTTGGCGACGTTTCCCTACGTCAGGCAGCGATTTTTTTCTTGCTTTATCCTGGAATCCCGAACTTTTCACTAGAGTCTCTTCCAGCATATCCCCCCCGAGTGGTGTTGCTTGGTTTCCCCAGAGTTCAGCTACTTTTTTTTTTTCGACGCCGCCGCTGCTGGAGAACGTCTACCTGACCCTACCGCAGCACCAACATGTATAGTAAGTCCCTTGAAAGCCAGCCCGTCTTTTCTCTAGCAACGCGGACTACGGTTCAACCTAGCACCGAGTTCTTGATTATATTTTTTTGGCTCTGATTTTCTTTTTTCGTTTTTTTTTTTTCTCCCTTCATCAAGCCTCCTAAGTCACCCATGTCGCCGCTGAAGCAACTTTTCGCAGTCTCTCAGGCCGACTGTCCCGCAGTTTTCTTAGGACAAGAAGACCCTGCTTTCTTGCGCTACAAGTTCTTCAGCGCCTTCGTAATGCTGACCCGACTTTTGCCCACTTGCTAGTGAGATGCGCCATTTTCAAAGCCCCTTTGTGATGATGTACCTCACCCTTCGGTTTCCCCCCTGTGTTTCGAGGATTATCATGCTTTACTTGGCCTCTACGCCGAAACCTTGAAGCCTTGCTTGACTTGTCAATTTCCTGTCCGGGTTTGCCCTTTAACCCAGGTTGTTAACGACGGGACGTCTTCCTTCATCGCTAAGTTTAGTTCGGCACTGGATCCTCTGCTCTTAAAAGTTACCCTTCTCCCTCTTCTCCTCGCTCCTGTGTCCTACTCCCGCTCTAGGCAACACATTGCCACGCCGCCCTTTGTAAGCTCCAACTTTTTTTTTTCCCCTCTTCGCCGGAGATTGTTCCCACAGTGCAATTTTTTTTAGTGATCCCTGTCTGCGGCGGGTGGTCCTTCCGCTCGGTTCCTGGTCAACCATTTTAGAGTCCAAAATTTTGTCGACCTGTGTCCACCCTTCTCCCGCTGATATACAGGCGGTTCAAAGCGAAGCGCCCCCCCCGAGCAGGCTCAAGAGAAATAGCTTCCCCTTTACGGTTTCCCTCTTTGACCTGTTTCTCCGCTGACGGCCCGAGTAGTCAAGATCTCGACTTCGGCACAAGAGTTCCTCCCCCGTTTTTCCCTGGCCGACCCCCCCCCCCCAACCGGCAACACCGTCCATGATTTCCCCGCCGGACTCCCACTCCACCCGGGCCCCAGTGGGATCCTGGTCCCGCCCTTAGATTTCCGTACCCCCCTCACGATGACGCGCGCCCGCGGCAGGCATCCATAATCCAGTCACCGGTACTTTTTTTCTCAAGAACCAATTTTTTGGCCACACGGCTTTACCGCATCGCCCCGGGAACCTGGTAAACTTCCCCTCCCAACACGCCGGACACTTCCCTTTTAGCGCTCTGGGAGACTGGCTTACGATGGTTCTGACCTGGGATGTTTTTTCCCATGGGGCCATTTTCTTCCAATCGAGGGAAGACCCCTCGGTGGTGTTCCCGGTCCTCTCTTTCTGCGTCCTTCCAAAATTTATCGAAGAAGTCTGGACTTCGCTTTCCCCCTTATTTCTCGAGTACTCAGTCGAGTCTTTCTGATTGTTTTTTGTGTTCGCCACGGCCTAACGATCTGCGTGAGCGGGAGTACGGACTGTGAAGTGGACGACGTTCTTCTCCCCTACTTTAGACCCCCCCTCCTCCGAGCTTGCTCGCATTCAACCA
>Ga0179591_1304140_pt1 | contig 11558 bp, 22 predicted proteins | sample CZOMad2_1_08_16f_FD_182891 | JGI IMG/M metagenome (GOLD analysis project Ga0179591, IMG submission 182891) | Vadose zone soil fungal communities from Angelo Coast Range Reserve, California, USA - CZOMad2_1_08_16fungal (PacBio error correction) | ecosystem: Environmental > Terrestrial > Soil >... | reverse complement strand
TATAATATCCTGAGTCTGTCCGGCCTTTGGGACTAGTGCTTTTCGCAGCTTCTTGAGCTTTTCTACCTGGCCACTCCAGATGATACTTGTCCCTGTCCCGGAAGTCTTGTCATTCTCCATCAAGTAAAGTTCATCTTGATTGAGATGACTCATAAACTTTCGCCCAGCTCCTTTTAATTTGGCATGTCTAAGTCCCCCACGCACGCTTTTCTTCTTAATCTGGTTCCCCCTAATTCCAGTTGCTAATGGTTGTGTCCCCAATTATCACGGCAGCATTGAAGACCCAAACATGCACCTTATTCTTTTAAAGCCCCGTCTCTTGATATTGCCCCAAGTTCTCATCACTTTCTCTGAATAATCTGTATCGTCAACTTCCGGGACTGACTTTTTCCCCAAATGTGCGACAGTCTTCTGCGGTACAGTTCACTCTTTCTGGCCTTTTATATAAAGAAGTCAATCATTCTTTTTTATGTCTCATTTAGCCATGAATTGGCCACAACCCCCCCTCTGGATTATTTTTTCTTGTATGCCTGCATCATTCTGGTTTTTTTTCTTCGATCCCCTTGCTGTATGCTCTTCCTTTTTCCCTTATTCTTTTTTTGAATTTTTTGCCTTGTAAATGCGACCTTGGCATTTGGCATTAGTGGTGTTTTGTTTGGGCTTCTTTTTTTTTTTTTTTGACATCGTCTTACTTTCATTCATTTAACTAGCACCCATGTGAATACATGATTTCCCCCTCCATGGTCACTTTTTCTCTATTTCTTTTTCTGCAGTTCCCCCCCCCAACTCCCCCACTTTTCCTTTTTGAGATTCTCATCAATATCTTGATTTGGAATATCTTATACAGTGTGATTCCCTTGCGTTCGGTTTTGAGAGCCTCAGGCTGAAAAAGTTCGTAGGTTTGCGAGACCTTTTTTGAATCTCCCTTACCTTTTCTCTTTGCATTGATACTACAATGTGAGTTTCCAACAGTCCACCCTCAACACTCCACAACCGACCTCGACACCACGACCCCACCCACCACCCCCCCAGTCCCCCCCCACCCACCCCCACCCCCCCCCCCGGCCCCACCCCCCCCCCACCCCCTCAGACTCCCACCCCCCCCCCCCCTCCAAACCCATTCGCCGGATTCTCCTTCCCAAACACAATGATCCCCTGCATCTGCAATGACGGTTTCACAGGACCCCCTCCCCCCCCCCTACCTCATCACCCGAATACCTGTCCACACTCTCCACTCCCATATAGGTTGTTTGGCCACTCTCCTTCTGTGACCTGACCTCTATATAATGATTGTTTCCTTTATAAAGTGCCAGAAGCATAGATCCCATTGTTTTTCTCCCCTGACAGGGCATAAAGTTGTGTTTTACCCTAAGTACTGACGAAACATATATTCAACATTTACGATTCGCTTGGTTCTCTCCTTGAGCTAGAAGCTTTTATTTTTTCAGGTATATCTTCTGTGAGTTGTTCCCCACCAAAATATTTTGCGTGGAATTTGCACCACCCCCCCCCCCACCCACCCCCCCCCCCCCCCCCCCCCCCCCCCCCCCCCCCCCCCCCCCCCCCCCCCCCCCCCCCCCGCCTCCCCCCCCCCCCCACACGCCGAGACACTCCCGAATTCCTAAACCCGTCTTTTTCCCTATTACATCATTCCACCTTTCATTTACACAAATTTCCTTAATTCTAGAACTCTTAAAAAGAATCATATGATTCCCTTTTTGAAGCCTTCCCCGCCTCACCCCTTCCGACAGAGGCAGACAGCTTTCCAGTTTTTCATCCCGTCCAAGACACACCAGTTTTACATTTCCCCTTATACGACGATGTTTTTCTCCCCAATATGTACGTACAATTCCGCTACTTTCCTGCCCCCCAACCAAGTGTGATCTACCAGAAGTTCCCGAGCAAACCCCTCTGCTTCATCTCTCTCTTTTACTATGGCTTCCCCCCCTGAAGTAGACCAGCACCCTACATCCTCATAATCGTCTAATCCACTGACCCTCCTCTTCCTAGCACAGCCACCCCTACATCAAGACTACCCCTCGACACTAATCCACCCTTCATTAACGACGTCGACGAATTTCTAATATTTCGAGTCCCCCTCCGCAACCTTCGACCGCCCTTTTCCGAGCTCCCCCGGTGAGGATCGTTGCCTCCCCCCCCACTACACACCTGTGTCAGCATTAGTCGGATCGGTGTTGCCCCTTCTTGATAATGGATGAGGATGTTTTCCTCCTTCTCCTTCTCCCGGTCCCCTTGCGTGAACTGAGGGATTTGGGTGTTGTTCTTTGTTTGTTTTGTGCTACGCCTTTCTCCTTTTATTTCTTTATGGGAACACGTACCCTGTAGGTGAGATCGTTTTCTCCCCCCCGAATGACTGAAAAGAAAGTTTGGACTGCGGATAGAGGTGGGATTTGTAGTTCGATAGTTTTTCTCACGTTTCTGAGATCGGTGCGCCCGACTTTTCTGGTGATGTTTCGACTCCTCTCTTCTTCATTATGATGGCACATTGACTTGGGGGATGTTTTTGTGAAGCCTTTGATCCTCCGAATTGATTCCTCTTTTGCCTCGGTATTTTCTTTTAACGCTGTATTTTTCTCACCTCTTTTTTTTCGACCCCCGAACTTCTTCAGAATGTTGTTCAACTTTAACTCCACGTGCGTTCTCCATTCCCTCCGCAAACCTTTGTCTCTTTTTTTCCCCTCCCCACTTGTAGTCAACATTTCTCCAGTACCCTGGTTTTTTCCTTTGTCGCCTTTAGTAGATCTGATGTTTAATTTTTATACCCAGTGCCAGACCCCCATTCCTCATTTACAACTCCTTTCTCTCTGCCCTAGGTGGTCCTTTTCCTCTCCCCGCTGTGAATACTTTCACCCATAGTGGCTTCCAATGGGCATCTCCCAAAAATTTGCGAAACCTTGTTGTCACGACTATGTTTTCCTTATTATACTCTTTTCCCTCTCTCTCCATATAGACTCGCTGAACCCTTCGTTGGATCCGAGAATTCTTCCCCCTATTACAACCCGTCTAATACTTTTTTTAGCGTTCATCGCTCTCCTTGATTGGTGTTTTTTTCCTCGTCCAGTTCGAGAATTTGATCAAAGCTATTCCCAAAGGAGAGGTCCCTTTTTAGAAGTCTTTGCCTTTTGCCATATCATTTTTTAACCTGTGGGGCCTCTCAATTTTCCCCCTCCCGATGACGCCCCCCTCCCCCCTAACATCCGGTCCTAAGATGATGTTCTACCCGCCAGAAATTTAGTACGTTCTGTGTATCCCTCCCCTTCTCTAAGGCGCGATAGTCTCGGTTTCTCCCAGTGGACCCTCACCACAGGTGTTCTAGAGATAATTTGTTGATTGTTTCCTGAGAGAAGTTTAATTCCCCTCAAAGCCCGATCCTTGATTTATTCAGTGACAATCCCTTCCTTTCTCCCCACTTGAGAGCACCCCCTCTCGACCCGAGCTCTTAGGTCCCCCCCTCCCTTTTTTTTTTAAGTGTTTTTGCCATGCTCAGTATTTTTTTGATGAAGCTCGTTCAGAACTTCTCATACCTCATTTCCCTCCTCGGTTGTTGTTGTCGCTTTCTCTTAAGATTCATTTCGTTCCCCTATCCCCCCAAATCGTTGGTGCCAGTCACTAACTTCAGACTTGTCCTACTCGATCCCTTATTCTGCCCTGGTTCTGTCATTTTTTCGATCAAGCCCCCTGCTTTAAATCACTACCCTGAAATCGGATGGCGATGTTCTTCAATGAATTTCCGCTAAGTCCCTCTTCCCCACCAAAATTCAAAATTAAGGTATAGATGAAAGCATTTTCTCTTTGCCACACTATCGTGACATTCCCTCTCTCGTCTTTTCTCCTCACACACTTCCCATTCGGGATACAGGATTATAACCTTCCCTTCCTCCCCCCCTCTAGGAGGCGTCACGGCTTTCGACTTCTGGCACTTTCCCCAGCCATTGACCATCCCAATTGAGCACGTGCTACAGCCTACCTTCATGAAACCCCTCCCATTCCGAATACTTTATTCTATGACACCATCCCTGCAGTACGATGTCACGCTTAACTCGATAACAACCTATGTCCCCGTCGGTCATTTACCAATCTCTCCCCCCGCCTAATGTCCAGACTGAGGATCCATATCCGACGAGCGCCTTTCTTTCAGCCACCCAATGCCACCCTTCATCAGTTTAAACCTTTCATTCCCCCCGTTCATGCCTCTTTGGAAACTTTTTCCCCCATCCCGAGTCCCCTTGTGAACCCATTAATTCCCCATCCCTTTAGTCCTCAACCGACCCGTTCCCTCCTCTAGATGGGGTACCTCTTGGCATGTTTAGTGTTTTTTTTTCTTTTTTGTCCAATGGTCTGGATATGTACTACAGATTTTCTCAAGCCCCCCCTAATCCCCTGACCCCCCCATGTTATTGACCCCCCAGAATCCATGGCGATCCCTCTAACCCGAGCCACACCCGGTTGTGTTGTTTAAGGGATTAATTCCGCTCGCTTGGTCTTTTACCACTAATATTTGTTCAGCCATTGCATTCCGTTCTTTTAGTTTAGCGCGTTTTTCCCACTGCTGTCCTATCTCGGACTTTTTTTTCCCTCTCAAATCCCTACCTGAGAACTCCTTCAAACACCAGGCATATTTAATCCAGATGAATCCCTCCCTACTTTCATCTCTGTACGAACCATCACGGCAATCACTTGTCTTCCCGCTTAGGAGTATGTTTTGAATCCTCATAATTAAACCAACTAGACTCACTTCCTCCAAAGAACAGACATTCCCCATTCTCATTCGTAAATTCCCCTTGGACCCCAGACTCCCCCCCCCCCCCCCCCCCACCCACCCCCCAAACCCACCCCACACCACGCACGCCCCCAAACCCCCCCCTCTTAGTCACAAATTCCCCCTAAAAATCCCCCCCCTGGCATCTTCGCCCCAACCCCCCCCAACAACCAAACACCCCAACTCCCCGCATTTCTCATCGCCCCTGGATCCCTGTTTCGAAAAGGACCCCAAGGCATAACAGAAACCAAACGATATCTCTTTTCCCTTGCTCACGCTGGTAGTTCGGCTGGAGGCAAACAATCCGGATGCATCAGGTTCCTTGGCGAGAGACATCTAGGGAGCCTGGCAGGAGCGATTTAGTCTTCTACGTCGTAATTCGTTGCCAGAGCCCTCTCCTTACCGCCGGGGTCTTCTTGGTTTTCTTTGTTGCTGTGTAGAGGAACTGGGCTCCATGGCCCATCATGTAGATTTTTAGATCTTCCAGACTTTGTTTCTATGGTTATTGAAGTTCGGTTATCCCCTTTTCCTTACATCTGCTCCCCTCAAAGAGGCCCTTCAGTTTTTTTTTACTGGGAACCCCCCTTCCTATGTGTTAGGATCATTCCTCCCCCAGAATTCATTTCTTGCAGTTGTGTGCTGGTCTCAAGAACCTGGCGTAATGGCAATGGTCGGTGTTTCCTATTTCTCAGATTAAATTCCAGGCAGCAATGTTCCCTTTTTTTCGTTCTGTTGAGTTCTTCACCTTAACTTTTTCCCTCTTCGAATGTCTCGGCTCTTTATTGACAATGGACCCTTTTACAGATCGCTTTTCTGCACTTCCACGTGAAATACCCCCACGAAGTATCTTTCTTGCGTTTTACCACCAATACACATCCTTACCGGCAGTTGATTTTTTGAGCCCATATAACGCTCCATTGACTATCACCAAAACTTGCAACTAGCTCCGATAAAGCCCTTGAGTCCAAAGTCGCGCAGGTCCTTATAGACCTAGCCTACAGAGTTTTATGTTACCTTTGGGATAAAACCCTTGTATGCCGGCTTTCTTCTGGTCCCAAGTTTTCCTCCCCCTTTTGTTCTTCAATTCGCACAGAATAAATCATTTAGGGTATTTTTTACTTTCTCATTTTAAACCCGACGGACACCCTCTATAGATAATTTTTGGTATAGGTAATTTCCAGTGTTATTTGGTCGTTGTGCCGTCTTGCGGTCAGTTGGTGTTTTCCGTTCTTCTACGGGAATCCTGTTTTTTCACGACCACTAATTGAGTTTTTCCGTCACTTGGTTTTTTTTTTTAGGTCAGCACATTAACTCCATGTTTCCCATTTGCCATGGTATCCTTTTGTTCTTCTTCTGAAACCTCTTTCCAAACTCCTTCACTTCTCCCCCCCCCCACCCCAGTAGAACCCCCACCTTTAGTAATTCCACCTCTTTTAGTTCTGAACACCCTATGTCCCCAGCAGAGCTACTTTTTTGAATCCTCAGGAATTCCAAAGTTTCTGCATAATGAGGGTTTCACGTCTTTATCGCCTACCAAGCTAATACCCAATGTATGGGTCTCCCGCTACACCAAGTTTTGCTGACCTACAACTTTTCCTTACATCCCCACTCCCCCCCCCTCCAATATTTTTCTTTCATACCCCAGCAGGACACACACTGAGCCTCTAACCCACATCCCAGCCGCCCTCCAGGACTCATCTCACCCTCCCCCCCCCCTCCCCCCCCTTTTCCCTCCCCCCCACTCCACCCCCTTTACACCCACCCCCTCCAAAATGTCAGCGCCTCCCATTACATCTTCCTCTATTTTTTGGTTGTTTTCCATTTCCTTTTTTTTCCATGAGGGCTAAAGACTTGCACCCCCCCCAAAGAACCTATTGTATTGTGCCTTGGGACCCTCGCCCGGACGAACTTTTCTCCCGTCCCGGTTGCTCAAATACAAGTTGTTCATTCATTCTCCATTTTAGCCCCCCCCCACTGATTCCGACAGTTCTCTATTCTCCTGAATTTGTTATTCTATTTTTCTTCCGGAAAGCTTATTGCAAGTTTTTTGTTTTTTTTTTTTTTCTATTCCCCATATCATTTTTCTTCGTTCCAAAAAACCTATAGATCGTGGCGATGGTCTTTGCCCCCCTATTACAATCACGGCGGTTTTATTCACGAAGCCTAAAGTATCATTTTTCCCCCTTCCCTCGCGAGTAACCCACCGCTACCCCCCCCCTTATGCCTTTATTGACTACCTCCATCCTTCATACTGCCACCATGAAAGAGGGCCCACATTTGAGTCCTCCCTTCTCACCCACCTAGCAACAAAGTGTTGTGCTGAAAAGTCCACAATTTACACCTCCACTTACGTTTTTTTTTTGATATAGGAAGTACACACCTACATCATTTTTTCCTTTCCCTTACCAACGGGTCCCTATAACCAAGATTATACGTCAGCAACTCGGTTCACGAGCTCACTTGAGTAGAGCTTACTCATTTCCCTTTCCCCAACTCTCTGAACCCAAAACTCAACCATTCCTAATCTACTGTTTTGTCCTTTGACCCTTGCTTATTATAATAAGAACCCTCCTTACCCCCGTCACAAGCTCCCCCGTACTTCCATTAACGAGCCCCCCTTCACCCGATGTAGGCCTGATCGTTCCTAAGGTGGCGTTTTCTAGCCATAATCACGCAAAGTGACCCCCGAGCCCCATTGTATCTTAAGGTTAGGATTGTCTTGCAACAACCCCTTATCAGCGAGTGTGCAGAGGCCCAGTGATCGATTTTGCTTATCTTTCCGTTGTTGATTAGATTCTTGCTCCATTGCGATCGTGCGGGTGCCCGTTAGAGAGATCAGATTGGACTTTGTGTTGTGGGTGGTTGGTGGTTGTTGACGCTTTTTTGGGGCCGGGTGTTTATCTTCTGTCAGGTTCGTTGATTTTGGACCCGTACCGTTCCTCTTAGACTACCGTTTGGGATGCAACACTGATATTTGGTCCTTCAACTAGGTCGAGGTAGCGTTGTTATCATGCTCAATTCTAGGGGATATGGTCCCCCAAAGTTTATTGAACTGTCGAGGACTCTGATTGGCTCTTCCTACCCCAGCCAATTTTTCTTGGCGGAATTAAGATGTTCCTGCAAACGGACCATTGCATGTAGTGGTGGTTGAAATTGTCTTGTGTTCGTTAGTTAGTGGTTTTAGTTATGTTGGAGGGTCACTTTTCTGATGCTTTGTACAAGTTTATATCTAATCCCGTTCGCCTCCTTGTTATTGCTCCCCCCTGTGCCTCTCTCGGTAAAGCATTGCATGTTTTGCGTGAAACACCCATACCGTTCATGCCGAGAGACTCTGACAATATACTCAAGTTATCCTCCTAAGAACCAAATCCTTTTTTTTCGTTCAATAGGTCTTTTTTAGCCCACTTTTAGTTTCCAACGTCTGCGGAGTTTGTTTATATTTATTAGCTCTTACTTCGGTAATCTACAGTTTCATGAACTCCCATTTCATCTCAAAACATCTCACTACCCTGTATTCTGACCTTTCTTTTTCCCTTTTTCCTCCTGTTAAAAGTTGATGTGTCCTCTCAAACCCTCTTTCAATTCGATGGGATGCCCAAATTGCCGGTATCCACCCCCCCAATTCAGCGACCAAATATTCTCTGGGTCACCTTAATAAAGGGCTTTCCACCATACGCTGTTTGCCTCTTCATCCTATAGTGTACTCTCTTAACATAAGTTTGTATTTTGTTTACAACCCATACCAAGCTCGTATTTTTTTTTTCAATCTTTTCGGAGTCCAGGATTCTTTACCGTCGGAGTATGTCTGTGACTCTAACTCGTCGAAGCAAAGATCCATCACCGGTGAGTGTTCATTTTCGAGGACTTGCTAGGTCCATCTCAGGTTGAGTGGTACCCCTTGGTACCTTGCTTTTTGCAATTTTTTTCCCAGCCCTCTTCTTTTTCGACACCTTCCCCTCCCCATCAATGTTCTTTCCGATGATCTAATCGATTTTTCCTCCACTTTTTTTGGCTAAAGTTGGTGGTCAAACTCCTGTCTCCGAGAAGAGATCTGGGTTGCTCCCCTCCCACGATCAACCACCTTTCGTGACCCTGTTTAATTTTTGAGATGTCTTTGCCCTTAATCGCCCTTTCTCACCCCCTCCCCGCCTGTGAGGTATTTCAGTTGATCTTCCTTTTGACTTGTCGGTCACCATGGATTTTTTTTTTCCACAATCACCCGAATCCGATCCGCAGAATGTTATTAGTGAACTCCACCAGATCTTTTTTTTAGATGAGGAATACTCTAGTGGAATTTCTTTCCTCCCTCTTCCCTTTTGTTGAGTTATTCGAGTCCAAAGATCCCGTATTCCCATTCAGTTTTTTTTTCCAACAACAGCTTCCATTCCAGCATATTCCTGCCTACTTTTATTCAAAACATCTGAAAGGGGCGCTTCCCCCTTTTAGGACAACTTTTCCCTATGGCGAAGCTCACTGCCCACAATCTCACGACATCGGTGGAAGCTTGGCCGGAAGGAACCAGGATAGGTCCCCGGCCCTCAAAAACACCATTCCAAAACAGCGGACACTGGATTTCGACATGTGCAGGCCAACCCAAATCCCCCCCGAAAGACCCCCCTAACGTGTCCCGCGTACCCAACCCCCTAAACTCCCGACGGGCTACCCTATTTCCTCACATAACCTTTTAATAACTTTTTTTGGAATCGCTTATTGTGATGTCCCCGGAGACCCCTCTTATTTTCACCATTTCTGAACAATCCCCCCCCAAATATCCCCCCTCCAATGATATGACGCAATCTTTCTTCCACCACAACGGGATCCCTCTCTCTTCCGTGTGGGAAGGCTCCATTATCCTGGAGACTTATCCTCTGTTATCCCCCCCTTATGAATAAGTCTTCAGGACCAGCTTTGAACCAGCACATTTCAAACCCAACTAACTTACCCTTCTTGAAGTCTCGGGACAGCTACAGAAACCATAGTTTTTCCTCTCCTTAGGTTCCACTAGAATGCAGAGATCATCTGTGACCCCACTTGCCTCTTGAACACAAGCCCACCCCCCTTTCCCCTGTCCTTCCCCCAAAATAGGTGTTAGAACTTGGTTTTCTAATCACTCACCGTCTTTCCCTCTTTTTGTTGAAATTTTACCCCCCATTGTACCCTCTTAACCGGCACTCTATTCCCCTCACCCCTTCTACTAGGGGAACTGCTTTGAAATTTTTTTTTCTGTCTGGTCAACTGATCTTCCCGTCTCCTTGCCCCCTTCAAGTCTACTTCATCAAAGTATCTACCTCCTACACTGACTGTTTGAACCTGACCCCAAGTTTTTTGGCCCCCTTCCCATTTTTGCAAACCTCTCAACCACTGTGGGGTTTTGTCTTGGGAGTTTTCACCAGCTGACTGCCTTTTCGTCCGAACTTTTCCCCCCCCCCCTTCACAGCCATGGCTTTTTCCACCAATGCAAGCTTCCCCCCGCCCCTTCTTATTTGTGGGTCCTCCAATAATTGGCTGTCCACTTGTCATTGGAATACATTTGATTTTTCCCCCGTAACCTGACAGGACCCCACTATCCAACACCCCTTCCGGACAGAAACTCCGAAAACAAAGTAAAGGTACCCGAAGATAAGGAAATGCCTCCGAAGAGGAATACCCTATCCAAAACCATTAGCTAGACCCCCCCCCCCCTCCCCCCCATGTCCTGAATCCGATTTTTCCATTAATTTTTGATACCCCCCCGCTACCTTCCACTGTTCCACCCCCCATCTCCACACGACCCCTCCCTTCCCTTAAACGAGGGGTGTCCCCTTACGTGGCTTCCCTTCCCCCCTACGATCTCCTTTTAAACTGGGGGACTGTTCGCACGCTAACCAGACCCTTCACGAACTCCCTATTCTATTAGCCCAACCCACCACACCAATCCACCAAAAAAGTACCCCCCCCGAATCTTTCGATCATAGTGCTTGTCGCAAGAGACAGCCCATATCTAATCAAAACGGCCTTTTACAACCATGCCCCAATCATTTCGAGGCGTGAAAAACTCTAAGCTGGTACTAGTTGGCACTTTGCTGAACCATACCTATATAACCAGTGACTGAGATCAGTAGTTATGCCTTTGTAGCTGAGTAGAGCTTTCCTTCCCCACGGTCGGAGAGGAGTATTCCTTAGTATTCGTTCCTTTCGTGGTGGCATGCATGAATTTGCGTATTTTGATGCCTGTGTTTTGCGTGTTCTGCCCTTTCTTTAGAGCACCCTGGGTAAGTGGATCCTTTCCTTCTATTGGCGGTTTTCCTTCTTACGGGCGGGCCTGCGTTTTGGTACCATTTGTGTATCTTGGTAGCCGCAGCGTAAAGCTTAAGATGAGTCCCCTCCTTTAGCTGCGGCCTTTTTTCGTTTCGGAAACCCCTTTTTTTCTAGTTAGAACTGGTTAGGTATTTCGTAGAGACCTCCCCTTTTAGACGCAAGTAGTAATTAAAGAGTTTTTCAAGTGACCACCTTCGTTACTTGCTTTTGTGTTATGGTTGACTGGCTCTTCTCTTACCAATTCGCCCGGCAATTCGCCGAGTGGCCGTAGTCTTTTTTCGTGTACGTACACTTGAGCGTCTGCTTTGCTCCTTCTATTCCCGGCCCTTCCATGAGTTTTCCTAGATCATTTGGACGAGCTCCTTCTCTTGTCCAGAGGACTACCGCTCATGGTTTAGGGGGAGGGATTTCTTTTTTCCTTTTCCGAGTTCCCCGTCTCTCATACCCCACAACCCAACCCCTGACCAGACCACCAGCGCCC
>Ga0179591_1344599_pt1 | contig 11559 bp, 2 predicted proteins | sample CZOMad2_1_08_16f_FD_182891 | JGI IMG/M metagenome (GOLD analysis project Ga0179591, IMG submission 182891) | Vadose zone soil fungal communities from Angelo Coast Range Reserve, California, USA - CZOMad2_1_08_16fungal (PacBio error correction) | ecosystem: Environmental > Terrestrial > Soil >... | reverse complement strand
GCCGCCGTCAAGGAGTGGCAGCCAGGCCACAGGCACGCCATCGAGGGGCAAGGGGGCGGAAGGAGAAGTCCTGAGCCAGTCGTGACCGCCACCGGCGGCGGGAGAGATCACCGAGTTGACGGGGCGGCGGCGATGGCAGGGGAAGAAAGGCGGGGTGGTTCGCCCGGCTGGTGGATTCCGATTCGCCATGGTGCGGCTGGAGGTCACCGAGGCCCGACAGAAGGCCCGCCCGCCGAGGTCGACACTGTTCGCAGCCACGCCGACCCCGAAAGAATGCAAGGGAGCCTCGAACCGCCCGCCGCCGCAGGCCCGGCACGGCTCCTGACCTGGGACGGCTGGTCGGCACGCTCCCCCAAGTAGAGGTGAACTCGCAGCTCGCGCATACTGGTACGCGGTCGATCCGGCCCCGGCGGGAAGGGGGACAAACAGGGGCAGGGGGCGTTGCCGGCCGGGCCTGTCCGTCAAGGCGTGCGTGAAAGTACGGGAAGGACCAGACCCGCACCGCCGTGTTCGGGCCGGAAACCTCCCTGCTCTACCACGGATGGGCGTGGCCCTCGTGGATGTGCGGGCGACCCCGGCCGAGTTACGAGAGTCGCGAGGGGCAGGTCTCGGGCCGGGAGGAGGGTCGGTGGGTGCTGGACTTGGAATCGCGGCCGGCGACGCCGGTCGTCTGCCCTGCGGGCACAGGTACTCCTGTCGGAGGAGTTTCGCGGGGAGGCGATAACGAGACCATCTGCACGATATAGTCGAGGGGATCCGCAACAGGTCGTAAGTGATGGCCCTCGCGGTCTTCCCTCCTATTCGATGGGTGACGCGGACGGCAAATCCAACAGGATGTATTCCCCGAGTTCGCCCGCCGAGGTGGTGATACCAGACGAGGCTCCCGGCCTGTCCCCCGCCGAGGGTCAAAGCAGTGTCACCACGCCGGTCGAACTCAGCGTCAACGGGATGCCCCGCCTGGCCGTGGTCCGTCGCGGTCCATCCAGGGCCTATCGGTCGTCACCTTCATCTTAAGGACGGCACCGAAAATCTACCGGGCACGGCAGCAGGGCAGTGAGGCGGCCGACGAGTTGGGGGGACCAGCTGACCCGAGGGCGTCGGCCCCCCGCTAGCCACCAATGACATCGGAGACGGCCGGCTGCTATCGGTACGGCTTCAAATACGACAAGCGGTCACCGCAGGAGCTGCGGGACATGTGCAGGGGCCGTCCGGCCGCGGATGCTGGGACGTCAGCGGGGGTGGCCTAAGGGACGATCTTCGGCGGGCGAGGTCCGAAAGTTAAGGTGCGGGTGAGCCCGACGCTCGTTTATTCCCCTTACTTTTTCTCTTTAACTTTTTTTTTTTATGGCCGCCGCGGCCTGACGAGTCACCGAAGTGCTCGGACGGCCACTCGGAGGAAAGCGGGGTGCAGGGGCTGGATTCTTCGAGAACGACCGCCAGCGGCTCACCCTGAGGGCCGAGGGCCAGGTCCGGTATGGGTCGCAGCTGGGCGAGGACCCTGGTCATCCCGGACCGGCGGATACCCCCGTGCGGCTGAGGGAAGTGGCCGAGGTAGTCGAGGGGGCCGCCCCCAAGTACGGAGGACGCCTCGTAAACGGACACGCCGGGGCGTAGTGCTGGTGGTTTCCCGCAGATCGAGCGGACACGCCGGAGGGACGGCCGCGTCGAGGAGGAGTGGAGAGCTCCGCCCGGTGCTGAGCGGCAGGGATCAATACCCCCAAGCCATGTTCGCACAGGCCAAACTCATCGAGAACGCCATCGCCAAAAGTCACCCACTACGCTGGTAGCGGGGCGATCCTGGTGAGCGTGGTGCTGTTCCGTCTTCCTCCCCTCCGTTCCAACTCGCAACGGCGTTCATCTCGCTGACCTCCATCCGCTTCGCTGCTGGGGGCCGGTTTCTCTCGGGTGCGGGGGGGGATGGCCGTGCTGTGGGCCTTCGGCGTGAGCATGAACACGCTGACGCTGGCGGGCTTGGCCATCGCGTGGGGAGGGAGGTGGACCGACGCCCTATCGAATGGGAAATCTTCCGCCGTAGGCGAAAGCCCGCATGGGGAGCCCGAAGTCGGCCGCGAGGTGAGTGACTGTCGGCCTGTTGGAGGTGCGGAGTGAGTCGTGTCTACGCCCACCTTATCGTGGTGCTGGTGTTAGTTCCGGTCTTCTCATGAGCGGCATGCAAGGCCGGCTGTTCGGCCCCCTGGGCTAAAACTACGTCATGGCGTGCGGCGTGCTGGGGGTCGCCCTGACGGTGACCCCCGCCTCGCCCGTTCCTCCTGCGGGGGCGGGCGTGCCGAGGGATCCGCCGGTTGATTCCTAACGTGTCCGGTTGCAAAGGCAACGCGTTAAGTTATACTTGTGCCGTACGACGGTCAGCTTCTAAAAGCGTTGTTCTACAACCTTGTAAACAAATGGTTATTTTGCGTCTATAGTGTTGCAATTAAAGTTGCGGCCTGCTTTGATTCTTTTTAGGACTCATTAAAAAGTTTGGGCCTGTCGGCCGTTTTAAAAGCCTTATCAATTAGTATCTATTAGCTGGCGTCTTCGGCCGCGAGGTCTGGCGCAAGTTGAATGCCGGGAAGTCGCTGGATAACCAATTCATTAAAATTCAGAAGCTATACGTCTGGACCACCAACAGTAATCTCAGCACGAACCATAACTACTTAAAGTTTCGAATTTAGATTCTGAGATGGACCAAAACCCTTAAACAACCACGTTGACCAGCCGTTGCCACCCAATCGTAGATGTTACGTTATATTCGCTCGTTAACCGGCACCTAGGAAAAAGTTGTCCAAAATAAGGCGAGCGTCCCTATCGGCCGATATTTCGCCGATTCTTTCGTTGTCCGCAGCGGTCGTATTCGGCAGTTATTCGTTAGATTCTCTAACGAATGATTCAAGCGTCCGCAGAACCTTGTAAGCTCGCGAACGCTCGCTTAAATTGGTGTTTCAGGTGTACCACCTAACCGTACTATTTCATTTGCTCACTAACGCCTCGCAAGTTCGCGGTGAATTCTTCTAGTGCGGCCCCGATAGCAGACGATTGTTAGCCAAGAAGGCGCGAGTCCGGACCTTAGCCCGCACAGTCCACACGCTGTCAAGCAACGGTGGTTCTCCCGGTCTACTGAAAGTGGTTCACAGACGGACGTAGCCTATCCTCCAGGTCCTTCTTCTGCTTCTCCTTTCTTTCACTTCCCCCACTCCTTTTTTCCTGACCCTGCCCCCCTTCCACCACTCTACGATCCCCCCCCCTCTACCAACCATTCGCTGTAGTTGGGATATTGTACGTTATCCCGTTCGGGCTATTTGCCGAACGTTTTTCTTCAGCCGCCGATTATCTTTGCCACAGCCGTTGTTCCAAGCGTGTAAAGAAGCTGTCTACTTTATCGCTAGTTGCGTAGAGACTTCTCGAATTGTTGAATGGGGGGGGCTTCCTCCCGTGTTCGCCAGCGGAACGACCCTAATGCCTTCGTCTGGACACGGTTGGGTTGCTTCGAAACAGTGCCTGGCGACTCGTCGGTTAGAAAGTCGCCATCTAGATGATATGGGCTCAACGTTGAGATTAACGCCGGAAACATACTATTTCGACCAACGACCCTCAGCTAAAGTTTTAAATCGTGATTCGCACTTTCTTGCCCTAATTCGCAGAGAAATGACCTGCGTATTTAGGTCTGGTAAGACCTGTTTTCCATGGTCGTAGGCGGAAATATCACCGAATAATCCGTTAGTACGCCTCCAAAACACAACACACGAAAAGGTTCAAGGTAGCACCGATTTGACCAGCAGCCGAAATTCTTAAACTCTCTTCACGAGAAATCTTAAATAGACGAATTGGCCCACTAACACGATCTAACGCGATTCGATTTGTGATGGAAGCCTTGAAGGGCCGAAATACTAACTCGACGGCTTGAGCAAGCGTGTTAAATGTAAGAGATTCACGTTCTGGTTACAGCCGATGCGTCCTACGCGCGACGTATCAGTCACGCTGGAAGGTGGTAATAAGTTGACGTTCGATATTTGTGTATTGTAGATTTGCATTAGGGATCGGTATGCGAACCGCAAGAGTTACTAACGACTCAAAAATCTCTCTATTAAAAACCGCCCTGACAGCCTAAAAAGTTTTTCAGTTTGACCTTGAACCAAAAACTACGGATACCAGGTGTTGTGAGACCGGCAAATCCAGGCTGACGACCAAGCCTTGTCGAAACTCGCCTACTTGCGAGAGAGGATTTGATTTAGACGGAGCGAACGGATGCAAGTTAAGACGTTGATTTGTTCTAAAATTTTGCCGGAACCCTTGCAAAGATCATGCCAATTAGGCGACTGAAAAATCTGGTTGTGAATCTCGCAAGCGTTATCAAACCGCACTGGACCGCAATGTACGCAAATGTTCGATATTAGCTTCAAGTTCAGTTCCGATATAATTGATTAGTTAATTCTCCGATAGATCGTTTATAAGCAGGTAAAGGTGTATCAAAATTAAGCTTGCGAATATCTCTTCTGCTTGATTTAGAAGCCGCGTAAAACCATGCCGAAAACACTAATACCGCCCAAAATTACAGGGGGCGGCCACCAAATTGAGCACCTAAGAAAGCGCTCAGTTCACCACTCTCTAAGCACCAGCAAAAGCCTTTTTGAGTCGTATAACCAGGGAGCACGGACATTGGGAGAGCGTAAACTCCACCAGCAAACGCGGCCCACCAGCGGCTCACAAGACCTAGACCGCTAAGAAGCCGTTGAGCACCTTCACTTAAACCAACAGTCGGAGAAAAGAGACCAAGCCTGTTCTGAAAGCGAAATGGTGGACGGCGATGGTGGTGCGAACTTAGCGGCGGTACATTAACAAATTTGGTCCGCCCAATAGCAGCAAACAATTCTATCTAAAAACGTTAGGGCGAGAACGCCTGCGAGAACGTACTTAAACCAGTATATAAAAAACTGATGTTGAGGCGCACGAAGATTAGTAAAGACATTTGAGCAAAGCTGCAAAGAACTTAATGGACTACCAAAATACCTATGGGTTGCGAGATCGTCCAAATAATGGGTTGCGCCACTAAATCGGTTACGTTATAGAGCCGCCAACGGTTGAGTAGAACCGGGGAAGAAAAACCGGTGCGTTGGTAATAATGGGCGCTCATAATATATCAGGAATTAAGCGTCTTCCAGGCGATGTTGGGATTTGAGATGGCGACTCGCCCAATTGTGCCGTCGCAGGGAAAAAGATCTTAGGTAATTTCAACAATTCTAAACATTTTACAAACCGTTCCACGAGAGATCGTCACAAACCACGGTAATTTTGAAAAGGTTCTGCCTTTGGACTATATCCGATTTGCTAAAGTCAAGCCTGTACTTGAAGATTTACGTATCCTCCGTCCGCGTACCGAGTACTTTCCCCCCATAATTCCAACGATGTAGTAGCCGAGCCTATGGGGTTACAGCGCGATATGCATACGAAAGCGCCGGCGACAACATCGCCGGAAGGATCTGGGATGAGCCACATTGGCAAATCCCTAAAACGCGTACTCCGCGTTCTCTAAAATAGAATTAAATTTTATACGCTGGCAAATGCGAATTGAAGTGAGTGGAACTTAGAAAACTACATCTGCAAACTCCTCAAATTATCTTATAGGCTTGTGGCGGGAGTTATCGATCCAATTTAGTCTCCTAGTTCTAAAAAATCGTTTAGCTAATTCAGATTAGAAACTGGTCTAACCTACTAAAACTCTCCGTTATAATCAACGGCGTGCCCAATCCTGAGCTAAAGTTGTTGTAACCAGGGACGCCGTTTTGATTATACGGAGGAGATTTTTTCGTCGTTTAAGCCAAGTTCTATCAGGAATAGCTAAACGATTTAGAATCTAGGCGGACGGAATTGATCGATAACGGCCCGCCACAAAGCTATAAATATCAATTAGGGAGGGTTTTGCAGATTATTTTTTAAGTTCCACTCCACCAATTCGCGATTGCCCAGATTATAAAGAATTAATTTATTTTAGAGAAGAACGCGGAGGAGTACCGCGTTTTAAGGGATTTGCAATGGTGGCTCCTCCCACGATACCATTGGCGATTGTGGTCGCCCGGCGAGTTCGATTCAATAGCGCAGCTGTAAAACCGCAAGGCGTCGGCGAGCTACCTGTTGGAATATGGGTGGAAAAGTACGAGGGTCCGCGGAAGGAGGATACGTATCGTAAAGTACCGCCTGACTTTAGCAAATCGGGATATAGTCCAAAGGGCAGAACCTTTTCAAAATTACCGTGCGTGGTTTGTACGATGCTCTCGTGGAAACGTTGAAATGTTAGAACTCGTTGAAATTACGCCAAATATTATTCCCTGGCGGACGAGCACAAATTGGCCGAGTCGCCATTTCAAATACAAACATCGCATGGAAGACGATTAATTACCGGTATAATAGGAGCGCCCTTTTGAACGAACCCCGGTCTCCGTTCCCCGGTTCTACTCAGACCCGTTGCCGGCTATATACATGTAACCGGGATTTAGTGGCGAAACCCATTATGTTGGACGAGGCTCGAAACCCATAGTAATTTTGGTAATCCATTAAGTTCTTGCAGATTGATCAAAAGTTCTTTACTAATACTTTAGGTCGCTCAACCATCAGGTTGTTATAATATGGTTAGACGTTCTCCAGGATATCTTCGGCCTCTATACGGGTCGTTTAGATAGAAGAATTGTAGTTTCTATGGGGCGTGACACAAATTATGTTAATGTACCGCGATAGTTCGCACACATCGCCGCCCACCATTCGCTTCAGAATCAGGGGCTTGGTTATTTCTCAGACTGGTGGTTTAAAGTGAAGGTGCTCAAAAGCTCTTAGAAGGTCGAGGTCTTGTGGCAGTGGTGTGCCCGCGTTGCTGTGGGAGGTTTACGCTATACCAACTGTCGGTGCTCTGGTTATACGACTAAAAATGCTTTGTGGGGCTTTGGAGTGGTGGAAATGGCGCTTTCTGAGGTGCTCAATTGGTGGCGCCGGGGGGGGGGATCCCCTTGGAATTTTAGGCGGTATTATTGGGAGTCTGCATGGTTGTACGCGGCTCTAAATCAAGCAGCAGAGATTATTGCCACAGCGAATTGATTAAAATCGTAACTGCTTTAAACGAATTATCGAGAGAAGAATAGTAAATAATCAATTTCTCAGGAAACTGAACTTGAAGCTCATATCGGAACATTTTGCGACCTTTTCGTTCCAGTGCGTTGAGAAACGCGTGGCGAGATTCACAACAGGAATTTTTAAAGTCGCCTAATTGGCAATGAAATTTGCAAGGGTTCCGGCAAAAATTAGAAAAAAATCAACGGTCTTAACTGCAGCAGTTCGCCCCCCGGTTAAATCACACCTCTTCGCCAAGTAGCGAGTTAGGACCAAGGATTGGGTCGGTACAGCGGGGGATTTGCCGGTCTCACACACTGGTATTCCGTAGTTTGGTGTCAATGGTCAAACTAAAACACTTTAGGCGTCAGGGCCCGGTTTAAGAGAGAGATGTGAGTCTGTAGTAAACTCTCGGTCGCAGACACGACCCTAATGCAAGAGCTACAATAACACAAAATATCGAACGTCAAAAAAAACTTATTCCAAACTTACAGAGTGCAACGATACGTCAGCGCGAGGAACGAACGGCTGAACAAAGAAAAGTGAATCTCTTAAAATTTACCCGGCTTGTCAAGCCGTCTCGAGTTAAGTATTCGGCCCTTCAAGGCTCACAGCAAATTTCGAATCGTTAGATTAGTTGTTTAGGGCCACATTCAGTCTCTTAAGAAGTTTTCTCGTGAAGACGCGTGTAAGATATTTCGGCTCTGGTCAAATCGGATGCTTTAACCTTTGAACCTTCGTGTGGTTGGAGGCCGCTACTAAAGGATTATTCGGTGAAGATTTCCGCCTACGACCAATGAAAACAGGTCTTACCAGAACTAATAAAGCAGGTCATTTCTTCTGGAATATAGGGCAAGGCAAAAGTGGCGGAATAAGATTTAGTTTAGAAACTTAGCTGCGGGTCGTGTCGTCGAAAATAGTAATTTAGTTACTTTTGCCTTGTGTTGTTTTTCGGCTTATCTCAACTGTTGGAGCCAATATATTCGAGTGCGACTTTCTAACCGGAAGAGCGCAGGGCGACTGTTGCGACGCACCCAGGAACGTTTCGAAGACGAAGCATTAGGTCGTTCGCTTGCTACGTGAGGAAGCTATTCAACAATTCGAGAAGCGGCTAAAGCGAACGAGCGGATATAAAGTAGGAAAAGCTTTTACACGCTTGGAAAAAACGGCTTGGCAAATATCGAGCTGAAGAAAAATTCGCCAATAGGCCTAAAGGGAGATGAGAACGTACCAATATCCCAATACAGGCGAATTTAGGCTACGTCCGTCTTAAGGACACATTTCAGTCAGAAAAAACAAAATAGAACGGGAGAACCAAGCCGTTGATGGACGGAAACGTAGGACTGGCGCTAAGGGTCGGACTTGAGCGCGGGGGCTTTGGCTAAACAATCGCGCCTGCTATCGGGGCCGCACTAGAAGGAAGTAACCGCGAACCTTGCGAGGTTATTGAGCAAGAAATAGTACGGTGGGGGTACAACCTGAAAAAACACCAATTGAAGCGAGCGTTTTAGCGAGCTTACAAGGTTCGCGGGACGCTGAATCAGGCTTTTAGAGGAATCCTCACCGAATACTGCGAATACGCCGTGCGTGCCGCACCGCAGATCGGCGAAAGATCGGCCCGATAGGGACCGCTCGCCTTTAATTTGGACATAACCGTTTCCCTAGGTGCGATGTTAACGAGCGAAATAGAACGATTAGGACAATCTACGAATTGGTGCAAGCGGCTGGTCAACGCTGGTGGTTTAAATGTTTGCTCCATCTCAAGAATCTAGAATTTCGAAAACTTTAAGTAGTTTAGGGTCGTGCTGAGATTACTGTTGGTGGTCAAAGACGTATAGCTTTGAATTTAAATGAAAATGGTTAGTCAGCGACACCTTCCCGGCATCAACTTGCGCCCAGACCTCGCGGCCGAAGAACGCCAGCTAATGAGATAGTCTTGATAAGCCCGTTTGTAAAACGGCCGGAAGGCACAAACTGTATTAATTGAGTCCCGTAAGCACGACGCAGAGCAGGGGGGGGGGGGGGGGGGTTTGTTTCTGGGGGACCGCAAACTTTAATTGCAAACCCTATAGGAACGCAGAATAACAGTTTTACAAGGTTCGAAACACGCTTTTTAGACTGACCGTCGTTATTGAACAAGATAGAATTAACGCAGTTTGCTTGCAACAGGAGACAAAGGTTAGGAATCAAACGGGCGGCTCCTCGGCACGACCGCCCCCCGGCAGAGGAACAGGGCGAGGGCGGGGGCAACCGTCAGGGCGAACCCCAGCGACCGCCCGCACAGCAGGACGTAGGTTAGCCCAGGGTTTCTTGGGAGAACAGCCGGCCTTGCAGGCCGCTCATGAAGAGAAGACCGGAACAACACCAGCACCACGATAAGGTGGCTACACGACTGCACTCCGCACTCAAACGGCCGACAGGACCCCCTCGGCGGCCGAAATTCGCGCTCCCAGGAGGGCGTTCTCCGGAGCGGAGGAAGGGAGGATGTTCCCAAGTCGTATTGATGGCGTCCGCGTCACCACCTCCCCCACCGCGATGGCAAGCCCGCCCAGCGTCAGAGTGTCAGGGCTCACGCCGAGGCCCACAGCACGGCCACCGCCACCGAAGCGAAACGCGATGGCGGGCAGCCCAAAGAACGAGATGAACGCCTGCGGAGGTGGAACAGGAAGGAAGAACCTCACAACGCGCACAAGGATACGCACCGACGACCAGCGAGTGGGGGGACGTTGGGCGATGGGCGCGTGTCGATGAAGTCGGCCTGGCGGAACAGGGCGGGTGGCGGGTGTCCCTGCCGCTCCCAGCACCGGCCGGAGCATATAAAGATTACGCCTCGACGAGGCCGGTCGCATCAGGCGTGTCCGCGTAGATGCCGGGAAACAACCGCACGCCGCCAGCGTGTCGTTGAAGGAGGCGTTCGCCGGTACTTGGGGCGGCCCCTAGAAGAACTCGGCCAAGTACCGCAGCCGCACGGGGTTGGGTATCCGCCGGTCGGGATGAACAGGGTCTCGCCCAGCTGCGACCCAGACGGACGGCCCTCGGCCCGGCAGGGTGAGCAGAGGGCGTCGTTCTCGAAGAAGCACGCACCCCGCCACCCCGCTGGCCTGAAGAGTGGCGTCGAGCAACGTCGGTGAACCGTCAGCCGCGGGCTGCCAAGCGTAGGGGCTCACCCGACTGGAACTGGTAGGACCTAGCGCGAACGAAAGATCGCATCACGGAGGCCACCCGGCTGCACGCCCAGCAGCCGCGGCCGGCCGGGTCCACTGAACCTGGTCCGCAGATCCTGCGGGTAAGTGAAAGCGTCGAGTGAGCCGACCGTGAGCGCGGCGGTCGCCGAGGTCAGGGGGTAGCGGGGGAGGCGGACGCCTCGTGAGCTGTCCCCAACTCGGCGAGCGCTCACTGGACCTGCTGCCGTGCACAGAGTAGATGTCGGGGCCGTCCTGAAGAGATGACGGTGACGACCGGAGGCATGGAGGACCGCGAGAGACCACGCCAGGCGGGGCAGCCCGTTGACGGATGATTCGACCGGCGTGGTGACCAGGCTGCTCGACCTCGGCGTGGGGAACAGGCGGGAGCCTCGTCTGGATCACCCCTCGGGCGGGCGAACTCGGGGGAAGAATACTGCTTGATTGCCGGACCGCGTACACACCACAGCACGAGGAGGAAGAACGCGAGGGCCAGCACTACGACGCGGTTGAGGATAGAACACTCGACCGATAGCGGCAGCATGTCAGTCGTATCGACTCCCAGCGAAACTCCTCGACCAGGAGTTACCTGTGCCCGCAGGGAGACGACCGGCTCGCACGGCCCGCGATTCCAGAGCCAGAAAACACCGACCCTCCTCCCGGCGAGGACCGGAACATCGCGACCGCTGTACGGCCCGGGAGCCGACCCGCACATACCGAGGCACGCCCATCGTGGGTTAGAGCAGGGCGGGTTCCGGCACCGACACGGCGGGTGCGGGGCGGTCGTGCAAGTACTTCCGATAGCATTGACGGACAGGCCCCGGCCGCCCTGCCCGGGCCCTGTTTGTCCCCCTTCACGCAGGGGGGCCGATCGACCTCGTACAGTATGCGGCGAAAACGGCGAGTTCACATCTACTTGGGGGCGGTGCCGACCAGCGTCCGGTCAGGAGACGGGCCGGGCCTGCGGCGGCCGGGGCGGTTCAGGCTCCTTGCATGGCTGGCGGGTCAGGAGTGGAAGCGAAACAGTTTCGTACTCGGCGGCGGGCTCTTTAAGGCTCATCGGGGGGAACCTCCAGCCGCACCAGGGCGAAGCGGAATACACCAGCCGGGCGACCACCCCGCGGGCTCACGGGAAATTACCCGGCCAGCCCGTCAAACTCGGTGTGATCTCTCACGCCGGAGATCGGTGCGGTCAGCGGACTGGCTCCAGGACTTCTCCTTCCGCCCCCCTTGCCCCTCGTGGCGTCCTGTGCTGCTGGTCCCCCCACTCCTTGACGGCGGC
>Ga0179591_1338380_pt1 | contig 11559 bp, 10 predicted proteins | sample CZOMad2_1_08_16f_FD_182891 | JGI IMG/M metagenome (GOLD analysis project Ga0179591, IMG submission 182891) | Vadose zone soil fungal communities from Angelo Coast Range Reserve, California, USA - CZOMad2_1_08_16fungal (PacBio error correction) | ecosystem: Environmental > Terrestrial > Soil >... | reverse complement strand
TGTTGGACTCGTCCCCGCGCTGCGTCTACCACGGAGCAGCTCCCGGATACGTGATTCAGGTCCTTTTTCCCCAATCCTGCCCTTTCTGGTAATTTCGTTGAAAACCCCTTCCCTTCCTTACTTTGTTCCCACGTCAGTTTTTCCTGAGATCTCCGCCCTTTCCGCCCTTCAGCGTGTCAAATAGAGCCAAGGGTTGGGGGGTTTGGGGGGGGTGTTTTTTTTTTTAGGGGTGTTGCCCTGGACTTCTTTCACCCTTTCTTTTTCACTCCGTCCGATTCTCCAAGATCAATCGTCAGCTTTTCCAGGAAAGGAAGCCTGTCTTCACCCAAGTATGGAAGTGGCTCAATGCACTTTTTTCATTTTCGTTTTTCCCCCCCCACTCACACCCCGGTCTTTCCTAGACAATTGCTGGTCACAACCAGCCCCCCCCCTCGCCACATGAAAGAGTCGCCCCGCTCCCACCGGTCCTCAAAATTTTCTTGTCTCACCCGCTGTTTTTCTCATTACTATATCCCTCCCCCCCCTTTTCCCATTTTTTCTTTTCCGACAGCTATGTTTCATTCCGAGATTGAAGGTGGATTGAATGGTGAGCTTAAAATCTTTCCTTTCTTTCCCTTTTTTTCTTTCTTTCATTTTTTTTTTTCGCTACGTTTTTTTTTTCCAATCTTCTACGACATTTCTTGACATTCTTTAACGTTTTCGTCATAATAAGAAGTTCGAGGGAGATTGAAGTTGGAAAAAGTATAGCCCCCCCAGTGGCCGACTGTATTTTTCCTTTCTCCCCCTCGTACCTTTTCCTCTTTTCGGCACTTGTTTTTTTTTTGGTTTTTTTTGCCCTGCAGTTGTCTTCTTCAGGCCTGAAAAAGGTTTTGAAGACGGCTTGAGATCGTTTTTTTTGTTTTTTTTTTTTGGTGGTCCCTTTGGGATTCTTCTTCAATACCCTACTTGTTCTCCACTTTACCCCCTGTGGAACTGCTTGGTTAATAGTGCTGCTAGAACTCCGAGGTTGGGCCCCTGGCTTTCCCCTTCTTGTTTGGCCTCCCTTGTTTCTTTGTAAATCCCCCCAAAACATAGAGATCAATGTTTCCCCCTTGGTTTCTTCCTGCTGTTTCATAACACGAGAGAGGGGACTTTTAATTAAGCTCCTTCCCCTTCAACTTTTTGAGTTTCCTAGACAGGCTTCGGCCGATTTTTTGGACCCCCGGTCCCTTTTCTCGCTGTGTATTGATCGACCTCTCCTCTGTTTTTGAAGGAAGTGAAGAGAAACAGCCTTTCTTTTTGAAAGGTTGGTTCTTGACCCCGTCCAAGCTTGATGTGCTTTTCTGTTCCCACCTTTTTTGGCCCCTCTGCTGGTATTTTTGTCTTTTCTTATGTGTAGGAACTCACTTGGTTAAAGAGGTGAGCCTTTTCCATTTCCTCTCTTTTTCTTGTCTTTGTCCTTTTTTCAAAGACATTCTCGGAACGACCCCCCCCTCCTTCCCCCTGCTTCTCTCCGCTTCCCTGTTTTTGAGTCCTTTTCCCAGCAAGCTTGAGTACGTCCTAAAGCTCTTTCTTTTGGCGCGTCGCAGGGGATGTTGGTTGCTGGGCTGCTCTTTATCGAAATTTTTTTTGATCCGGTCCGTTTTTTCCTTTTCAGCGTCCCGCCGTTTCCCTTGCGATCTTTCAAGCATTCGCTCTCAGAAGCGTTGTTGTGAAAATTCTCGATACACATCTTTTGTTATGGGACAGCAGGTTTCCTTCCAAGTGTATCGTCTCCCTTTTTTACAACGCTTTTTCCCCTTTTGCGGACTCGCTTGAAGTGAAAAATAAGTGAAATAGACTTGCTCCCCTTTACCCCCTTGCCTATCTTTCTTCTTTTTTTTAACTTTTTTCACCCTTAGAAGGGTTAATTTTGCGAGCAAGGCCTCCCCAAGTTGTCGATCTCCATGGACGACGTGCCCTGTGTCCTTCCCCATTGAACTTTTCATGGGCCTCAATCTCGTCAAGAACCAGTTGTTTGGGAAGTCAAAGGACCCGAAGTTTCTCGGTTCCAGTCTCGTTAGAATTGGACTTTTCGGAGGTCCTTTTTTCTTCTTCCTTTGAGTTTTGTACGGCTTTCCCCCCTATTTCAATCGGAAAGGGTGTCTCGTTTTCCCTCCCGCTTGGTTTTAAACTCAGAGAGCTACTCTTTTTTGTGAGTCTTTGGCGGCTCTTGTCTTTGAGGCTTGGAGGTTGGTGGATTGGAGATGTTGTTTTGGGCCTTATGTTTTTCCCTGGTTCTACGACGTTTCCCCAACCGGTTCTTCTTCCTTAGAAAACCCTTTTTTATTTCCTCTAGTTTGCTTCGTCACGCAATGAGAATCCCACTTTAGCGTAACAAGCTCAGGGTAATGTTACCCGCTTCTAGCTCCTCCTCTGCAGCCTATTTGTCGGCGGATACCTAATTGGAGAGAAAATCTGAATTTCCTCCCTGCTCCTTTTCTTTTTTTTCTAGTTTCCGATTTTCCCTCTGCTATCTGAGCTTCTTTAACTTGCGAGATGAACTGTGGGATCTTACCCCCCCCCCTTCCGCCGCAGCTGTTCTAAGTAGGTTGATACCCGATACAATTTCTTTTTTTCATACTTTCGTTCCGTCAAGGGTTCCCTACCCTCACTCCGGCAATGGTTGTTCCATTCCATGATCGATTAATATTAATGATGGAATTCTAGTCTGTTCCTTTTTTTCGGGCCTTTTTTTTTCCTTTTTTTTTTTTTTCGTCATCGAGGTTTCTAATTTCGCCCGTCGCCACCAGTGACAGGCAGAATGACTTCAGACAACCATGCCTGCTATTTTAGTTCCAATTGATAAATTAACCTTGGGTAGGATGTCAAGGGGCCTGATCCCAGTCTTGAATTTATTGTACAACCACGTTTCCCAATGTGACTCGACACAAGGACTCTTCTCCCTTTCTCCTCCCTGTGTTGTTGTAGATCTTTGGAGGTTTTCATTTATTCTCGTTTACGTAAGCCCTTTCAGTTATCACCCCACTTGGCTAAGAATTTCACCTCCCATTTTCCCTACCCATGGACCCCCAAAGCTCGGGAGCTGTTGGGAGCCAGGTTATCTTTCATTACCTTGGTTTCGTACTCCTAGCCCCCTCTCTGTTCGCGCACCGTCCCATGCTTAAAAGGAAGACCTTCGACTCCTTCCATATGACCTTAACTTTGACCCCTTTCCTTCTTCCATCACTTTGTTTTTGGCCCCCCCTTCCGGAGTGTCTGGGCTGGATGAAATAAAGTTTTTTAAGAATACCCTTCCACTCCTGCTTTCTTTCTTCTGGCCCTTGACTGACTCCCGCAGGCCGCCCTTTTATCGCGTCGCCCCCGATGCAGAACTTTAAGAAGCAGAGATGCAATCGGAAAACCCCCCGCCCCCTCTTCAGGTCGACTGTTCCTTAAACTCTCCTCGATTTCTCCTGTTTTCCTGCGATAGGAATTATCGAACCCCCTTCTTTGGGCCGCTTCCTTTCCCTTTATTTTGATTCAACATTACGCCATTTTAATGCTACAAGGTGGACGTTTGGATGTCTGCATTGACGACCATACCCTGCCGTCCACTTTGCATGGGTTCTTGCTAAGGTGTGGAGGATTATACCACCACCTTTTTTTTTACAACTTACTCCCCCCCAACCCCCCACAGCGTAGCAGCTGAACCTCCACCCACAAAACCCCATCCCCTACAAGCAATAGATCCCCTCCCCCCCGTCGCCCTCCTGCTGCAATGCAAAAAAAACTCAAAGTCTAGATTTCCCGATGGCACCTCTTGTTTTCCTCCTACAAACGCCCCACCTTAGAGCGGCCAAAACCTCCCCAGAACTACAAACGAGGACTTTAATAGCCCCTATACCACTTGAGCCTCCCTCGACTGACTTCTAACCCCCACTTAGGAAAGCGATTTCCGTTTCCTGCACGCTTTCGTCTTCAAAAAGCGTCCAATGAAACCCTTTTGGTTTTCCCCCCTGTTTGCCTCATTCTCTCCCCCCCCCAAGTTCCCCTTCTTTTTTCTTTGGAGTTCTCCAAACATTCAACCCGAAGAGGAACGATCACCATTGGTTTTCTAATCTGCTTTCACACATTCGTCTCCCTTTTCACTTCGGAAAATGAAGTACTGAAGGGGATCGTGGTAAAGGCGTGTCCGACTTCACCCAGATTTTTTTTCATTCCCATCTTTAAACCCCCCCTTGATTGAATCATCGACCTGTTCAAAAGAAAAGCGAAAGAGGAAACTCGCACCTTCTTGGCCCCTCATCCCGGTCAAACAACGTCCTTTCTTTAAACAATTCTCCTTTAATTTCCGCACAGCCACCGACCCACCCAATAAATGCTGCCAATAAGGATAACGGATCTGAGATTTACTCACTGCCTTGTCAGAAGTCCTTTTTCCCCTTTACTGGGGTCAAGCTGATATTTCCTGTTCCTGTTGTTTTCTTCCATAAGACAAGCAGTGTAAGCAAATTTGACCCACCCCCTCCCTAACCTTGGCTCCCTATTCCAACTAGTGATATAGTTAAAAATCCGCAGGCGGTGCTTTTTTTGAAATCCGCAGCTCCAATCCTGCCCTGATCTAGCTCATCTGTTAAAGCAAGCAATAAGAGGGCTGTCGTCACAAGCCTTCACCTGGTTCCCGGGATTGGTCGTTTCCCGGCCGGCAGTCATCGTGTCGATTTCTCTCCTCCCCATGCCCCTACCTTTTTTTCACCTGAATCCCCGGAAACATACCACAATTCCTCCCTCGCCTCGTGATAATTACTCCACCGGGCCTCCGGTCCTCTTCCCACCCTTCCCCTTCTCCAGACGATGTTTTGTCCGGCTACCGTTTTAGAGACCCTTATCTCTCTTTTGTGTGAAAGAAATCACCTTCCCTATTTCCACTCCAGCGGCCCATTTCCAGTCCTCGTCTCCCCTTGATCCAACCCCCTCGCTGAGGCCTCCGCTTCCCCCGGCAACTTCAATGATTCTTGAATGGATGCCGTCTTTACCCCCCCCGTCCGTCTTCATCAGCTTCCTTTACCAAAGAAGATGACCATCCCCGCTTTCAGTGAATTCCGGGTTTCTTCAAGACCCGATATTTTTGGGGGGGTGTTTGCCCCCTCCAGCCGCTTCACGGTCCCAAGGCTACGTGCCTCTTCTTGCCAACTTGTGCCCGTTTCTGAAGGTTTACCACACCAGAACTAACTTTTTCTCCACTCGCCCACCGCCTCCTTCCAAGTTAATATTATTTCACAGCGAAAAATTGAGATGGGATGAATCCTCCCATCTCCCTTTTTTTTTTCCCTGTGACGTTTCCTCTCACACATGCCCCCCCCCCCAATCGTCCCTCGTCTCTACGACATAGCTGGCTGCAAGAGGTGAAAGACGATGTTCCAGTAGGAGAAGGCATACGGTCTTACTTCCCGTGGTAGTTTTCCTTTTCTGCCGGTTCCGGCTTGCTCCAGTTGGGCGGCGGGTGTGGAGTCGAGACTTAGAGTTGCATTTCCCTGTTCCTTGGTGTAGGTTCTGATTTTTCCCATTCCAATTTACCCACTTGCTGCGCCGTGCGCTTCCCTCACGGCTCTTGGGGTCGCAGGGTAAGTGAAACGTCCAAATGATGTGTTTTCTCGGGCTTAAGTCGTTACGAATCGGCTCTTGGGTTGCCCCTTCTATTTTAAGCGGCTTCGATCATCACGCCCTTCGTTTAAAAATTTTCGTGGAGAGTTTTTTTTCCGAATTAGGCGACGTCTCCTCCAGACTCGACGCTTCATGATTTTTTCTTTGTCTCCGCGCGGTCCTCAAAAGCACGCAATGGAGGAATGCAAACTTCTTCTCTTCTAATACGTTTTTTCTCGATTTGTTTTCTCCCCCCTGTTCAAGTCCCCCCCTCTGAGCTGTCACGAGCCTCCTGACCCAGCCCGTCCTCCTTATTCCTCTTATTCTGAAGGGGATGGCAAAGAAGGATGATTCGAACGAGTTTTTTTTTTTCCCACCCTTCTTTTTGAATACATTGGACCTGGTTTCTCCTCCAAAAACTTTCAGTCGTGTTTCCCGCCAACTTTCCGCCTCAGCCGTTCCCCCCCTATTCGCATCTCGCCGAGAAGTACAGCCGCTTAACTAATAGGATGTGGGAACGGAACTTCAGTTTGCCCCCAGTAGCAGTCTGTCCCCTCTCAGGTCTTCCAGCACGTTTGGTCAGTTTTTAACTAAGCCAAGAAAAACATACGGCCTCCCATCGCCTTTCTGCTGCGTTCCCCTCCAAGCGCCGCGCAACCCCCCCCCCCGCTGCCCAATTTTGACGTCGGCCCCCCCGAGCAATACCCTTGAAAGACCTAGTGTATACATTGCATAGGGCTTCTCCCCTCTTATTCCCAACTCTCCCCATCTGATTCAAGAGCTTGTCTTTCCTGCTCTTTCCCGGGAGCTTGTGGACTATGGGACCGAATTTTCCAAGATGGTGCCGATCCTGTTTTTTTGATTTCGTTGTTTACCCCATCCGTATCCGTTTTGCGTATGGTGACATTGTCGGATGACAAACAAGCACTTCCTTCCTTTCCTATTGCTTCTGGGGAGCCCCCTCCCTCGATCAGTGGCGATGGGGGAGAAGTGTACGTAGGCAACAGTTTGGCCTTCGTGGTTCGCCTTTTTACGGGGACTCATTTTTTTTTTAGGATCCGGCGGCTCCCTAGTGGGTGATGACGACTGCCGTGTTCGGCCTGCCAGTGGTTTCTCGACCCTCGGTGCTTTTGAGACCTTCCTTGATGATAGTGATAAAAAAGCCCGGAAAAATCAATTTTCCCTGGACCTTCTTCAACGTTAGTTCGATTTATAGACCCTCAGCGAATGTGTTTTTATAATGGTGGATGGACATTAGAATTATCGAAGTCTTCGGTGAAATAATTCCTCCTTCTTTCCAACACCCCTAGAGCTTTGTCCAAAAATGGAGTATGTAAGAAAAGAGGAGGTGTTGGACGTTTCTCATTCTTCAATTTCCCCCCGGTTTGACCCCGGTAATTTTCAGAACGTCCCCCAGATGACCGTGTGTAGGCTTCCCTTCCCTTTCAGTCCGTTGCTTTCGATAGCCATGTTCTCTATTCTCAGACAGTTTTTTTAAGGACCAAGAATTTTTACAGGAAGGTTTTGTTCAACGATTTGTTTAACCGACCTCCCTGAGTGGTTTCTGGATTCTCGTAGAATATGAATTTCTTTTTTTGATCTTTCGATATTTTTCGTCCCGTCCTCATGGAGTTCACAGATGACTGAGACTATGTCCCCCTTAGTTTTTCTTTTTTCTAAGTTTCGGTGTTGATGGTTTGAATGTTTTTTAAGTCGCCTTTAGTCTTTATGAACCATAATTCAAATTTCTTCTTTCTCTTTAAAGGTATGGTACGTCTCCCAAAGAACGATCGTGGGGTACATACTTATCTCGTCTTTTGTTTCTCCGCAATGTTATGGGGTGATGTGGATGAGATCCGATCACTTTTTGCCTCAGGTTGCATTGCTCTCTAGTCTCCGACGTTCTTTCGGTCATTAATTCTCCTCGCTTCCGCTGCTTTTATTTCATCATGATATAACCGGGGTATTTTTTTTCCTCCCAATTTGATCGAACGTTCTCGTGGCCTTCATCTCACTTCTGACGCGCTTTCTCTAATTGAACTTCCTGACCGGAGTTAGCTAGCATGACTTGAGAAAGGACCCTTGAATCTTTCTGTTTTTGGGACCCTTTTAGACCCCTCCCACCCCTTCTCCCGTTTGATGAGGGTGCCCCACATTTTTCTAGCACGGGGTTGGGCGGAAAGAATTTGTTGCAGTCCTTTTGGACGTTCAGGAAGCCCCTCCTCCATTACAGCATGGGTTCTTCCGTACACCGTAGAGGGTGGGAAGTCCTTTCCAGGGCGAGTTCTGATCCTTTTGCCGTTTCTGATTTTACATTTATTCGGGATAGTTCTGTTGACCTTTAAGAACATAGGTTAGAATTAGTTCCCCATCCGGGCGTCAGATTTCTGTCGGCGTCGTTCTTTGGGGCTGGTCTTGTGTTGGTTTTAGTTATTTCCCTTGATGATGGCTTTGGGAGGAGGTGTTACGTCCCCTAGCCCCCACCCGTTATGGCTAGCAACCCCCTTCGCTTGGATGTACTTCGATCCTCCCCTCACCAGACATTCCAAATTACTTTGTTTAGCCAAGATGAGAGCAGGCTTCCCATCCCTCAGGGGGGGACTTACCTAATCAATAGAACATCAATTTAGATAGCCGTGGAGGGACCTCCCCAGCGACCATTTCGCATGCCGGAGTTTCGATATGGATTAGGGAAGAGCAGGAAGTTTCCCCTGGAATGAGATTCTCGAACAGGGCGGGATGCGAGAGGAGGCTTCCATTAGATCAATGGGGTTAATCTCAACGTCTATCGCTCTTTTTCCCAGTTCATCCATCCAGGCACTCCGTTCAGAGGGGGGACAAACTTAAAATTAGGTCCGATTTCGCGAACTCTTTTTCATTCTCTCGTTCTTTCCTTTTTATAAGGATGTTGTGGAGCATATCTTCCCCCGTCTCTCGTCTTCCCCAAGCAGGAGTAGACCCCCTTCGCCCACCAACTCCGCTGCTCGTTGAGCGTGATTAGGGTGTGGACGTCTTAGCCCAGTTTTCTCTCTCCGTCATTCCCCTCTGAAACCCCAAACCAGATCCCCACTCTACTTTTTCTCCCCCCTAAGTTGGGGTTGTTGTAATTTTGAGGGCAAATTGACTTTTTCTCCTGCGAGTTTACTCGATCCACATGACTGTTTGCCCCAAGCAGGTTTATCGAACTTTTCCCTCAAATCTCGGGGAGAAGGGTCTTTTCCCATTCTTTTGGCGACTCCCCCCGTTGGCGATTCCTGTAGCTGGCTGCCTCACATACCGGGCGACCAACACTCAGCCTCTATCCTTTACCTCATGATCCGAGATCAATTAAATTGGCTGGCACCCCCGGCTGCTTCAGTCTTGATTTATGACAATGGATCCCCCACATTATAGAAAGTGCTTCCAATTCCCCGCAGCGCAGACAGACCGCCTGAAGGATTCATCAGCCCACCATGGCTCAGACCCGCCCCGTGCCTGCCGATCCCCCCGAAAACCTCTCATCAATCTGAGAGGTTGTTTTCCCGGAAATATCCTATCCCCCTGTCGTCATTCTGACTCAATGTATCCTCTCCCCCCCAGTCTTCCTTGGCATGGTAGCCATAGTGCGGCGCTTCCCACCCCCACAACTTAAGCGTTGAGGTGACTTTTTTCATGATCTTGACTACATACGACAAAAGTTTCGTATATTCTGCCTCGGTGGGGGTTCCCTTTTCGTATAACCCAAACAACCCTCCCCCCAACCCAGCCTAGAAAGGGAAAACCGCAACCCCCAAAGAACTACGCTACTTTATTCTCCAAGGCAAAGAGTTTGCGTCTGCCTCTTAGTGTGAAAGTGTTAACCCCCGAGTTCGCCTTTTTGGAGATGGGCGTTGGCCCCAATCCGTCAATGACGGCACACGCTCAATCCCATCTTTAGCGGAAAAAACAATTTCCCAAAGTCCCGATCGGAGTAACCCTGCGCTTCACCCGCCTTCCAAGAAACAGATCATGTTAATGAGAAATGGCTGGCCCTTCTTAGCTTGACACGAATTTCCCTCCCTCCTTCCACACCCTTTGCTGAAGAAATTAACCACGGGGCTAGAAAATCCGTGCCCCCAGTGAAAGCCCCAGTCTTCATGGTCTTAGAAAAGTCCACCCTCACCCTCCCATACTGGCCCCCCTGGTCTTTTTTCCTTTTATCTCCTCCTTCCCTAACGGTGTAACTTTTTTCCCGAAACCTCCCGTCCCTTGAAAGTTGATTCCTTTTTTTTTCAACGGCCCTTACTCCTTAAGATAGGTTCCTTTAAACCCCCTTTAAACAATGTTCTTTTGATCCCCTACATTGTAAACCCATAGACCCCCTTCAAAGTGATTCGCAGTTCTCCCTCTCGACACCCTCCCTGTTGCCTGGCTTAAAAGTGGGGGACAACGTCCTTACTACCCGGATAGTTTTCTTGTTTTCAAATAGAGAACCCGCCACCCCCCCCTCACCTTTTTCCCGCCGTGACATAATCAGGACCTTAAGAGATTTGAAGGTACTACTGCTAGTTCATCCTCCCTTATGGCCGATCTTTTGAGTTTTCCTGACTTAGAGCTTTTCAATCCCTTGCAAAACTTTTTCGACAACACACCTTTGCGACCATCTTTCCCAGTTTGTTTTTGGAGATCTTCAAGACGCAATTGCAGGATACCCATACCACGCTTTCCATTATCTATCCCCTCCTCAGTTATTGACCGGAAATACCGAGGCTTGCCCCCAATGTCAGTGTTTTTTTTTTTCTTTTTCTCCTTGGTCAGAACGATAGTCGATCCTACCTATACATTAGTCCTTTCCACCACACCCACTCAGCTTTTTTCTCCTAAGGAATTACCCACGTTTCAAAGTTAGATGCTAACTCCTTCCTCCTATTCCCATCCCCCAAGTTTGAACTCTCCAGACCAGGGGGCAGCCCTCTTCTTCTCTGTTGTCTTCCCACTCAATGATAATCAACCCTTTCCAGCGGTTGAAAAACATTCCTACGTTCCCCTACTCCCATGGCAAACACCCTTCTCTGTTTTTTCTCGCTCGGATGGAAACTGTACTCCTCGGTTCCCATGCCCTTCACGTTTTTCCTTAATTTCCTACTATCACACACATACCCCCCCCTCGGCTACTTCTTCCCCACGTGTTAATCGACTGCTCATCTCCCGTACAATTTTGCACCCACCGAGACAGGCATCCCCCCCTTAGCTGTAAACCCCCCTGATACATTTCCCCCCCCACAGCTTGAAAATGGTCCCATAAGACGACCTTCTTTCCCCCCCCCAGAGCAACCCGAACTTATGTATTCTCCCCCCCCAGTGCCCGCTTAGCTCCTCCAGTGTACCCCGTTTCCCCCCTTCCCCCTCCGCTTGAATGGTCCTCCTGACATCGCCACCTGATAATCGACCCCAGCAGTATCCCCGCCCCCACCCCCCCTTCGCCCCGTCAATTCTCATGTTAAGAGGAATCATGTTCTTTTTCCCCCCCCCCCCAAATAGTCCGGACACTGACGACCAGTCCGGGTTTTGCAGTTTTTTTTCCGTTTTCGATGAAATTGTTGCAGTCGGTTTTTTGTTCGCGCGCTGTTTCCCCCCCCCTCCCTCGGGCAGTTGGTTCACTGTGGTTCGTTTTTATGGCCCCCTAACTGCCGTACCCCTACTTTAAAGAGTCGTCGATCTCTTCTGACCCCCTCTCCGATTGCTGACTATGTGTCCCCCCCCCCCAAGTCTTTCTTTTAAGGCGCTTTGAAGTGACGAGTGTTTTACCTTTTAGTGGTCGGCGAGCTAACTTCCCACGTCCATCCCCCCCCATTCAAATTTTTCTCGTGGCCTTTTTCACTTGATTGGGCGCCAGTAGCATCTGAAACTCCTTCAATTTTTTCATCACGACCAGATTCGTTTGCTGTCGCGCCGGTTGCCCCCCCCCCCTCAGTCCATTCTGGGTCGATGCTCCAA
>Ga0179591_1358344_pt1 | contig 11560 bp, 7 predicted proteins | sample CZOMad2_1_08_16f_FD_182891 | JGI IMG/M metagenome (GOLD analysis project Ga0179591, IMG submission 182891) | Vadose zone soil fungal communities from Angelo Coast Range Reserve, California, USA - CZOMad2_1_08_16fungal (PacBio error correction) | ecosystem: Environmental > Terrestrial > Soil >... | reverse complement strand
ATAAATTTTTACTTCTAATGAGTCCCCTTTGCTTTTTGATTGAGTGATGGCCTGCGCAGATTCTTTGGCGTACTTTTTAAGCAGAGTTCGAGCGCACCTGTTTGCGCTCTGATCCCCAGTAAAAAGGTTAACGCCGCCCTTCCCCACATTGTTGCGCCGAAACCTTTTTGCTCCTTCTCCGTAGGATCTACCTTCTCGTGAAAACCACCCGAATAAGTATGAAAAAATGCCCAAAAGGAGCCCCGTTACCCCCTCCTCAAGGAGGAATGCTACCTGCCTTTTTTGGTTTTTCCATTTACCTCTATGATTGCGGTCGTTCATTTGGTTTTGTGCTCGGACTCTCCGGTTGACATCCGCTTTGGAAAAGGCAATCCTGGTGGCCCCCTCCGCAGCGTTCCTCTTGCGATCTCACCTTTTTCCCCGGTGTGTAGCGCATCATTTTTTGCCATAGCACCCCTGTGGTTTTCCCCTTCAGCGACCTTCTTCTTTTTTTTCGTTCGTTTTTTTTCCCTTCCTCCCCAGACGTTCCGTGCTGCGTTCTTCACATTAGTGCTTTACTCACTCCTTCCAAGGTTTCGTGTTCAGGTTTCCTGCACACCAAACCTCTGATTTTTTCCATGTCATCGCTTAACCTGAAATATTACTTTCGCGCTGAGAGGCTCCTTGTTCTGTTTTGTTTTTTAGTTGCCCAAACCGCTCGGGTTTCGCTTTTTTGAGTTCGCGCGTCCTTTTCTTTCCTAGACGGGATGGACATCTGTTGTAACAATTTACAATAGGATGGTGTGCTTTTCGCGACCTTCAGTCATAGCGCGATTTCGGGAGGGTTCAGCTCCGGTGAAAACCCGTGGTCTGACGTGTTTTCCTAGGAGACGAGTACGCCGTACATCCCGACCTCTTGAAAACTTTTAGTCGTTTCGCGGTTCTCGTCAACTAGTCCTCCACGCGATCTTTTTTCGAGGGTTGTCTCTCCCCCCTTTCAGACACGATTTTTTTGTACTGCTCGATTTTTTTTCGAGCCGCGCTCCCTTTTCAAGTACAAGAGTCTCCGTGTGTCGCCTTTTCTTCTCCCCGCCCTACCAAAACACTGCCCCTTGTCCTCGGCTTGCCAGGCTTACATTACCCCCCGCCTGGCGTCGCGCAAATGTTATTGAAAATTCGTTCCTTTTTTTTTTGCCCCCTATTCCTGAGACGCCGCTAAACTTTCACCCTCTTTACCTCTTTTAGTTTCTTGTTAGTCATGCGGCTTTTCCGCAATTTGGTTCTGTATTCTCCTCCGACCAGAGCAACCCCCGGTTACGCGTTGCAACCTCCTCCACTGCGCTCTTTTCGAAAATTTTCCTGTCGTCGAATTTCCGTTAACCCCCGATCATCGCTGGATTTTGCCATTTCCAGAGATAAACCACGTCTGACCTGTTTATTCCCACCAGCCTATCTCAAACCAGTTGCAGAACTTGCAGTTTGGCCCCTAACTTCCCCGAACGCGCGCTATGACCCTGTCCCTGGTTAACAACCTTACTGGCTTCTCGCAGGCTTATGGGTTGAGACGACCCCCGTTTTCTCTTCCGGATTGGAGTTTGTAGTGCGCACATTCCGTCATCGTGCGGGCCTGTTTTAGTCTTCTTGCCAGCCAGCGCTTCTTTTGCGTACGATTTTTTTTTCCGCCTGCAGAGTTTCGCCTTCTAAACCCCCACACCGTCTTTTGTCTACACGGGTGCGCCTTTTAAGGTCTGCTGGTTACTAATTTCTTTTAAATGGAAGTTCCTTCATCACGTTGTCTTTCCTGAATTAACTCTTGATTTTGCTGCGCCCGATGGGGTTCTTTGTCCCGTTGTGGCTTTTCAAGGAAGTATACGATCCATCATCAAAACTTCAACCCCGTACGACTATCTCCTTGTTGAGAGATTTCTTTCAGTAGGGTTTTATTTGATTCCCGTAGACGCTAAAGCCAAGGTACCCCGTCACGCATCGCCGCCAGATCACTATCATAGTAGGCATCATGTAAGTTCCCTCAGTTCCTTGGGCGTCTCCGGTGCCATAGCACAACATATATTTCCGTACCCCTCACTTTTCGCTTGATAATCCTGTAATTGGTTTAGAACCAAGGTGCGAACGTTTCCTCTCGAACCCAAAATTCCTTAGCACTGCTCTTTTCCTTTTTATTTTCATGCTCTCTAGACTTTAACTACTAAACGATTCCTTTAATGCTACACACCCATCCTTGAATTACTCGCGAATTGTTTAGTAGAGAACGTCTTTTTATACGGTGAACTAGGGGGTCAAGCGACGGTTGTTGGGACTGACGTCTCCTATTGCGTTTGCATTTTATCCCCAGACGTAGCCCTTTTTTCTCCTCGTACTTTCGCGTGGGCAAAGCGGTTTCAGAGTTTTTTGATCCCCTTCAAGTTGCAACCGCCCGCGCTTTTTCCTCGCCATTCGTTCTCCAGTTATTTGATTCTTTTTAAAGAGTCACCCGGTTTGAGTGCAAGTTGCGCGGAGATCCGTGTCGCCGACGTCATCCCTTTGATCACCTTACCCGTCTGTACTCCTTTGGAGTTTATTTCTTGAGGGAGTTCTTGGCAACACCACTTTCCCAGGATTTCTTCGTCGAATCTGTCTCAGGCAGTCAAGAGGCCATTTTCCCCTATTCTTCGTCTCCCCGTGTATGGTCTTTGCGGATCCACAGCCTCCTCGATGATTCGCGGTCGTTATTTTATCCCTCGTTCGCGGAGAAATCCAGCACGAAAAACTTTCTTTCAAGATCCACCCCCCGTTGCGATCTACCCCTTCTAGAGTCTTTTTTAGTCCACTTTCTGAACCTTTGACTCCCTGTTTTTCGGAGTCCTGGTAATCGGCTCCCTCGTCGAAACACTGCCGCACTAATTTTCCCACCTTCCTCTCACACCAAGACATCCTGATATTCTCTTCTCTAGTGTTCACTTTCATTGAACCTGTCCAATACGGATGTCCGTTCCCTTGGAATACCCGAGCGAACCCCCCTGACCGGTCCCCTCCGCTCTCTTAACTGAGACCAACAGTGAAAGAAATGTGTCCGGCCCCCCCTCCCATTCCTGCTGAGTTGAATTTAGTCTTTGCTTTGGACAACCATTGGTTTCATGTAGTAACATACCTCTGTTCTAGTTATCATGTACACGACGTACGTACCCCAGAATCAGGTGCCCTAAAAGGTTTTTTTGCAAGTTCATTAAGATCCTCCATTTTCGACGCAAATAAGTTCCCTTTCGTGCCGTTCATCAAGGAAAGCCGTCTTTTCTGGCGATAAACTAGCCTATCCTAAAAAACACCCCAACCTTTGACTTGGAACGATGTTAACTCGTCTTCGCTACCCCCGCTTCTCTCTGTTACAACATCTCGGTTCCCCACCTTTTCTGAAGGACAGCCCCGGTTGACCCCCCCCAAACTACCGCAATTTTCACAGAGTACAAACCTTTTTCCCTATAAGTTGCTTAAGATGGGAAGCATCTCTTTCGGGTACCTTCAATTGCGACGGGCATTTTGATTTGTTTTACCCAGGCGAGTGCTAGATCGACGCGGTGAATCCCGCCTAAAAGGTTGGCGCACCCTGCAATGGCCTGCCTTTAGCTGTTAGAGCTCAACACTTTGACTTCCCTAACGGTCCCATTACTCACGATAGCCGGCCCCCTCATCTTTCCCCCCCTTTTGCCCCGGTACAACGTATTTTTCATCATTAACCTTTTCCCTCTGTTGTTTCTAGAGATTACATGGAAGGCATTCGTTGAAAAGTAAGGTTGAGTTTAGGTGCAGTGGCAGTGGCTATTCGTGAAGACCTGCCGTTGTTTAGTCCTCACAAGTTTTGTCGCGTCTAAAACTGCGATCACAAGAGGCCTCCGAGCCATCTTGTGATTGTTGCTCAGAACCCTTTGCCTGTCGTTTCTTTCCCTCAGAGTTCACCAACCCGCCTAAGGACTGGCACCTTTAGCCCGTCAGACATTTGCTGTCCGTGTAAAGCGTAAGAGGCTGACAGCTAATCTCTGTCATGCTACATTTTTCTCGACGGAATGTTCTTTTTGATTGGGGTTTTTGGGTCTTTTCCCACTTCTCATGCATCTGTGTCAAACTCCGTAGTATTACCAGAGGGTGTGGCCTTTTCAGGAAAATCATTTTGATAATTAAAATTTTTTTACTGTTGTTGTTTGTGCCTGTTAATCGCGATTGGTGGTCATCGAACCCTGTGTGTCTGTTCTCCAGGGATTTAGTTTATTTGCTTCTTGTCGCCTGTGTCTTTTCACCCAGTTCCGTTAGTCACGCTTTCTTTCCATTAGTCGTGCTTGGCGGTGTCTTTTGAGGGTAGAGTCCGCCTTCCCAAAACATTGATTTGGCCACTGTAGTCCAGACCCAACTTAAATATTACATTGTGGGAGTGACCCTGGGGAGTGGAAGTTTCTCATTTTGAGGTTCGGAGACCCAAACCGCTAACGTTTTCGCTGTCGCCCCCTACTGCCTCGTTCCTCCCCGCCGTGGTCCATTGTTGCAGGTTTGCAACGCTTCCTTTGCTCCCTCAAGAATCGCGAATTCTTTGGATGGACTCGCCTTGGTGTTGACCCATTAAGTGGTTGCCTTGTTTTCCTAGAGAGCCTAGTTACTCCTAAAAGAGCCCCTGTGATCTTTCCACCCCTACTATCCAATGCTACTTCCTCCGGATAGCCTTTCTCGAGAAGGCACACGATATCTTTTCCCTTCTTAGTAGTCGCCGTCGCCCCAAAAACCCACTCTTTCTAGCTTAGGTCTTTGATCCTCGGTTATTCGACCCCCGCCTACAAGCGACGGGACGAAAACGTGCGGTTTTCCTTGTACGTTTTCGCATGTCTTCCATTCATCCTGGCCTGGAGTTGCCGAATCGTCTTCGAAACCCCGTTTCAGCACCCCCTTTAGCTGGTGCGCTTTCTCACATTTTTGGGGTGGATGCAAATTGGTTTTTTCTCGTCCTTTCTCGACGTGCCTTCTCTCGATTTTTTTTTCGGAGGGCTATCATGGAACTCCTGTGTCCGATTCTACGGCACAGGGATTTTTGACGGGGGGCCGGTTTGCAACTTAAGTCTTTCGAAAAAAATCCAGGACCTGCTTGGCCCCCCCCTCTCGAATATTTCAAACTTCCTCGGTCCGCTACAATACCCCATTAAGTAAAGCTAGGCTCTCCCGGATCCGGCTGGTCTCCAACACAACCAAGGCTCCTTTTTTTCGAGTTCCTTCTTTATGGGGGCGTCAACCAACCGTGCGCGATTCTTAAGGAGTTGGATGTTTTTTTCAAGAATTCCGCTTGCATACCCTTGCTGAAGTTTTGAGTTTTCTTTGCTTTCCCGTCCCGATTTTCTGGCGATCCGTTAGGCTTGATAAAGTGTAGAAGCTTGTTCCCGACCCAAATGAACGATTGTGATCGGCTTTTTCCTGTTTCGGGGACAATTTGAATATGGTTAGACGTAAAGATTTTGCCGCCTACTAAATTTCATTCATTTTACCTTCCCCTTTCTTACCCCCCTATTCTGCTCCCGAGATGCTTTACCCGTTTTGCTTAATGGAACCGCCGATTTCAAACCACTCCCCCGTTTAATCCATCTCTCTTTCGGCTCGTTTGTGTTGTCGGAGTTCTCCCTCCTTTTTCCTCGGGTTTTGTCGTGGGATGGTCACTCCTTGACGTCCCTGTCCCGCCACGTACTACCCCCTTTTTTATTTCTCAATATCCCCCTCATCGGGGGCATTCCTCCGTGTTGGGTGGGATGGCCGTGTTTCCTCCGGGACCTCGAACAATTATTTTCCGTCCCGATGCCTTTTACTTGCTCCTTTTAAAAAAAGTACTTTTTCTCCCCACGCTTAGACAGATTGCTAGCAGTGTCAACTAAGTATTCACCAGATAGCTGGGGATTTCGCAATCTCTTTTTGTTTGCATCCTGAGACCGAAAGTTTCGTCCCTTGATGCCTCCCAAACATCCCAGAGAATCGCCTCAACGGTGTGTCTTTGTACTAAAGACCCTGGCAGCCCTTTTGTGTGGTTTTATCCGTTCCTTCAGTCTTAGGAGTCCTTTATTCCCAACTTTGGTTCTCTTTTTTTTTGTCGCTAGTGGGACTCAGTACGTTTTTACTGAAGTTTTGCACCCCTCCTCGCCCATTGTTTTTTCTGCTCCCTTTTTTTTCCCCTGTCGCGTCTGGAGTTTCCCGAGTTTCCTTAGGGCTTGTGACGACTACTGCTGAAGAGACTCCGGCAGCACCTTCTCCTACAAATACCGCGCACAGCTAGGGGTTTCAAGAGTTGGTTAAGTATCGCTGGATTCTGACCATTCCCACTTCTTTCAGCGCTCCGTTGAGATGGACGAGTAGAGAACCCCGTCACTCTGTACTCTGTTCTCACCTCCTATCCCTTTTTCCATTCCGCCCCCTACCCCACGCCCCCCCCCCTCCTCCCATCCTCCCCCCCACCTTCCAACATCCTCCATCACCCTCAACCCCCCATTGTCTACCCCCACTGAACCCACTTACGTTTCCCTTCCCCACCCACCCCTCATCTACACCCACCCTCACTTCCCCACACCCCTCCCACTTTCCTATCTCCCCTCCCTCCCTCCCCCCCCCCTTTCCACCCAACTCTTCCCCTCCTTCATATCCCCCCTATACTTTCCCCCCATCCATGTCCTCCCCTACTCCCCTCTCTTCCTTCAGTCCTCCCCCCCCCCCATACTCAGCCCCTTCCCCCCTTCCCTATCCGATGCCCCTATCCCCTCATCCCCCCCCCACCCATCCCCCTCCTCTTTTTCCCTCTTCCCCCCTCTCTCACCCTCCTTCCGGCCGCCAACCCCTAGTGTCGTTTCCATGATCCGGATCAACGTGCCTCCCCCTGCCTCGAGACCATGGGAATTTCTGCGGCGGGTTGATCACTTCTTTTGAAAACTCGGTTCGGGCGTCCCCCGTTTGATTCTTTACGGATCTGATGAGCTGCAGATATCGACACCCTCCCCCTCTTTTGACGATTACTGTCTTTATCGACAACATGACCGCCACCTGTACTTTTTCCAACCTTTGAGCCTCCCGCCCCCATATCCTCTGAGCTTTCGTCGTTTCTTGAGTGTCAAGTACTGAACCGGGCTTTTTTCACCCCTGGCTTTTCTAATCCCAGGCCCGCGCCCCCTAACCGGCGTCAGTTTGAGCGTTTGTCCTCTTTGCCCTCCCGCATTTTTGAACATCCAAAGCCTCGGCTACCAGCGTTTCTAAAGGTCGTCTTTCCTCTTTGGCATAACCAGCCTGCTAGTACCCTACCCGGACCCCCGGTGGTTGTAGACAGAGGTGAAAACGCCTAACGGTGCCTACCTGGCAAAAGGTCACCCGCGAAGCTTATCGAACTCGTGATTTTTAATGAAATGAACAGGTTCCCGCCAGAGCGCCCGCGAGTCCATCCTCCCCCCCACCCCAACGTGGGACCGCAAAGGTTTCCCTGGGATTTTCTTTTCTTTCCCCCCCTTATTTTCACACAGGCGAGCCCCTAGGCCCATGACTCGGTTGTTTTCCCCCCCACCTCCCCCCAATCCCCCGCCCGATGACCCCCCATTGAACCTTTTTCAGAATTGCCCCCTTTAAGCTGCCGTAAGCTCCTCTGCTGGTTCCCCTCTCCCCAGAGTTAAATTGCTGGGAGGTGAGGCCGTTCGTCGTTTCTTTTATTTTTGCGACGCCCCCGCGGAGCCTCGTCAGTGCAAAATTTTTTCTGCAACAAGCCAGTCTTTGCTTGTTTTACTGTTCGTGTTTTCTCTCGCCAACTTCGTCCTTCTTCCGTTTTCTTCCATTCCGCCCCTCCTCACATCAATCGAAAAGGAAAGGTTTACCGCTTCTCCCTTTCACCTTAATCTATCTCTCCTCCTCTCGTTTTTTTTTTGTTAGTCTAAATGGGAATTATAATTTAACATTGCCCTTTCATAGCGGGTGTTGGCCGCTCTTGGTGGCTTGAATGGGCCAGACATTTGCCGGTTCAGGTGAGCCCCCCTGCGAAACAGCCAACAGAGCAGCCTCCCCCATTTTTTTTTTTTAGACCACCTGGCGCTACGTTCGGTCTTCCATCCCGCTTTCGTCCCACCAACTTTCCCTTTCCCTGTCCCTCCCATACGACCTTACATGTCGGGACCCGCGCATTTGGATGCCATTAAGCTCCTTACTTTTCCGCGGGAATTTCGGTTCTTGTTGGCTCCACTATTCTTTCTGTCAATTATTTTTTGACCTCAGGAGCTTTGTATGCCCTTAAGGTGTTCCCCCGCAGTCCCCTTGCGATCTCAATTGTTTGTTTGTGTTTTTGAGTTTCTTATGCGATTGTGCATCGCGCCCCCTCCTGTTGTGTTGTTCCCTCAGGATTTTTCGCTTTTTCGTCGTTGTTCCACTGAACCCCCTTAAGTTATTTGTCACCCATGACGGAGTTAACCTAGTTTAAGTGACTGCTACTGCGACCCTTCGGGAGTTGTTCGAGCTCAAACGATGTGTCGAAAGAGTCCCCCAGTGCCCCGGAATTAAATGTCCCTCTTATAGAGTTGATTAGACTTGTTTTCAGCTTCAGTTTCTTTGCGGTTGACACAAACACCCTCGTCGCGTTTTTCGTTCGCGCTGTATTTCGTCCAGCGGATTTTGTACCAGTTCAGGAATGGAAACGCCTTTCCTCCCCTCTCCGTGTTATACCTTACTTTGGCGGATCGTGAAGCGCCGGTTTGGCCCACTTTTTTGGAGATTGGGTTCCTCTTCATTTACTGGGTTTCACCCGTTCAGGATGTCGTACCGCTCCTGCCGACAGGAGTTCGTCGTATTTTCCCTTCCACTCTCCTTTCTTCTAGAACCGAGTCGCTTAGGAGTAACCTCGTGCTTTTCTTCTCTTTCTCCGCTGCGTCGCGTCCCCCTTCGCCGATCAATAGTCGGCGAGTTCGGTGCGTGACGCGGATGACTGTCCCCACTAGGGCCCCTGTAAGAGTTCTTTCTCTACACGTCAATTGATGGCGTCAAGAGAATTTGACCCCTGTCCTGTTGTCTAGTTTTTCCGACCCCTCCTTCGCAGCTTTTTAAAACCTCCATTCTCCCCGTCCAACCTGAGCTGTGGATTAACTGGGTCCCCCCCAATTTTGGCTGCGATCTAGGTTCTGACCGCATTTCTCTGCCTTCAGTTTCCTCTTGTCACACTCATTTCTTCGATTCGCCTTTCCTTTCCGCGGAACCCACGGCGCTCTTCTTGATGCTTTTCCAAACTTACGAGATCAAAACGACGTTCCTGTCCTTTCCCACGCAATCCCAAAAAAGGCGCTTGCCCAAAATTCCGCACGCCCCGCGCGTGTGTATTTGACTCGCCTCCAACCCCCCGTCCTTTCCTGCCTTGTTTCTTTTATGCGCCCCCGAACCCCCCCCCCTTTTGCCGATCGAGGATTTTTTTTCCGGGCAGCCACTTATCTCTTCTTAACTCGGGCTCCTTGAGGGGCGTTTAGCCACTTTCGTTGCTGACTGCCTTTTGCATAGATTCCCTGAGCCAAGATTTGTTCTAAAACCCTAAAGGGATTGATCTTGTCCCGTTCCGGTCTATGAGGGCAGAAACCTATCGTTAGTCCAGGCTTTTGAAGAAGGCATCCCCCGGGTGTAGAAGGTGATGCATAATTGGATCTTTCTCTGCGCGATGGGTTTGATGTTTTTTCCCTTTTTTCAATGTGGCTTCATCCCCACGCCCGTAACAGAAGATATCTACCTTTTCTCCCGTGTTGTTTGTTCGAGTCTCTCTTTAAGTCGGTTTTTTTTTGATTGTCAAACTCCGTCCGCCACTCCACGAAAACGAAACCTTCTCCCCGCGTCTCGGTTCCCTGTTAACGCGTGATTGCCCTTTTTTGAGTTGATCGGCACACCCCATCTTTTCCTTTTTTTCCCGAACGGCGACTTTGCATACCACCCCCATCCTTGGTCGTTCCACCCGCTCGGCCTCTCGTTGGCAAAAACTCCGTTTTCTCTGGTCTGAAGTCTAATCGTCCGCCAGCCTTCAGCCTTTTCACTGATCTCGTCCTGCTTGCCGCTCCCCCCACCCCTCAGCTGAATTTGTTGTTTTTCCTTCCAAGTCCCCGGACCCTCCGCCCTTCCGCGCCGGTTTGTAGACGTCATCTCTTCGTGCGTTGCGGCATTTATTCCACGCGGTTGCGCCCTTTTGCGGTCTTCGGCGTGGCACCGCAGGCCTTTTTTTTTATCTAATTTTTCACCGTCATCAGCTGATCCCCTTTTTAGCTCCCTCCAACGTGTCCCGACGCGCATTTTTTATCTTTTGCGCCAAAGGCGGTGCTCGAAGTCCCGGTAATGCTCTCTTTTCAGCAAAATTTGCTGTGACTGCCCCATGCGTGATAACGCGCAGATAAGTTTTCTCAAGCTTGTAGTAGTTCCTTGCGCGCGGATGTTAGGGCAAAATCCATGACTTAATCGCTGAATAGCGCATCATTTACCTTAGTCAGACCCCCCACCTCCCCCTCTTCAAGGCTTTTTGGCGTCTTGATACAGATCCCTATCCGAGACTCTTAGGGGGGCATTTAATCGGAGTATCTTTAGTCGCCTTCCCCAAGCAAGAACACACGTGGCCTTCGCGCGCACGGCGAGTTTTCTGGAGAATTGAGCGAGACAGAACAGTAATTTTAGGGGCGCGTACTCCTGGGTCTCCCTATCCCAATTAGAGGCCCACGGCCTGTCCCCCTTGAGGCTCCCTCAGAGATCCTCCCCGTTTTTAGTCGGTGAGTGGAAAGTAAGGGCAACGGTGTCCTCCCTGCGGACCCATTTTTTTCCCGATGAAATACCCCAGCTTCCTCCAACTCCCCCCAGGAGGTTGCCCTTCCGACGAGAGACTTGAAAACTCAACCTGCCCCTCTTGCCCCCTCCCCAAATCTCTCGTTGATGATTCCTTTGTCCGAGTTTTTACTTGGCCCCCACATCCCAGATTTGTCCTTGCCCACCTCACGTGTACGGAGTCGCGTATGTGAGCACGACCTCAGGTTGACCTCCCCCATCCAGGGCCGACTTCAACCGGAGGCCCCCGTTCCATCCTGGCTACGTAGCCCGACATCCTTAGCCGGGACGGCCCAGCCATCCAGTTCAGGTTTTAGAGAGTCCCCCCACAATTCGATGAGACGCCCACAACCCGTTCCCCCTTTGACCAAGATTTCCTTTAGGCGGCGTTTCCAACCCTTCGTTCCCCCCATCTAGGCTTTGAAAACCACGGTATTCTTTTTTGCGATAGTCACCCCAAAACCCCCCGTACCAATGACCGCCTTCCCCGAGTAAAATGAACATTCCCTCTGCCCGTTTACTCTTCCGCCTTTCCTATCCAGGAGCAACTTTATGTCTTTCGGGCTGCCTTCCCGGAGTCGGGTCTTGTATGAGTGGACTCGTCGGAGAGACGTCAGCGCGTCCAAAAGGGTTCGGTCCCCCCAAATGTCTCGGCGTTATACGTTTTTAGGAGTTTTCTGCCCCCTCGCCACAACACGTGCTCCCTAGGCCCTTCCGCCCCAATACAATAACTCTATTCGATGGTTACGCTGACTCATTATAG
>Ga0179591_1310980_pt1 | contig 11560 bp, 16 predicted proteins | sample CZOMad2_1_08_16f_FD_182891 | JGI IMG/M metagenome (GOLD analysis project Ga0179591, IMG submission 182891) | Vadose zone soil fungal communities from Angelo Coast Range Reserve, California, USA - CZOMad2_1_08_16fungal (PacBio error correction) | ecosystem: Environmental > Terrestrial > Soil >... | reverse complement strand
ACCGCTTTTACTCTTGTATTTGTAAAAGCCACTTGTTACCTTGCCGGAAGCTCTCTGGCTTTTTCCCTTTTTTTTTCTCACTTCCGCGATTTGGGCAAAGTTCCCTCTTTGTTTTGGAGCCTTCTTGGACCTCCGCGGGTGGTACGTAGTTTTTTTTTCATGTTTTTTCGGTTACCCCGGTGTGGAGTTGGGTTAGTTGGGTAGAGGTGGTATGAGATGTTTTTTGTCCCCCCTCCTCCCCTTAACGGTTGCTATCTCAGAGGTTGTCGTTTGCCTTTTTTCTTGTTTTTTTTGGGGCGTTGTACGGATTGTTGTGTGTTCTTTCCAGAGGTTGTTTTAACTCGCCGAGCGGAGGTTGTGTGTATTTTCGTGTGTCATGCTTTCCCGGCACTGGGGCCCCTTTATGCCTGCCACCACCCCTCCAAAGTGGGTCTCCTTGCGAGTTTGGGGTTTGACGAAGCCAAATTCTTACCCCTCGTCAACTGGTCCGAGAGTTTTTTTTCCACGCGCTGTGCGTCTTTTGTGCCTGATGGATTGCTGGCCGTGAGTTAGCTGCTGATTTCTATTCTGTAACTTTCCCTTTGCAGTGAGCTAAGACCTCATTCGAATCATGATGGTTAAGAGCTCCCTAACTTGATTTCCCGCGCATAGGTGATTTTGTACCTGATGGAGTACGGATCGTTTATTGGCCGACTCTGATTGACTTTATTGCGGCTACTTTCCTAAAAGATGCACTGCCAAGTCCCTATAGTAGTGAGGAGATTCTTACGTTAACTAAGCAGCCCCCCTTACAAATCCTACCTAGTAAGTCCTCCCCCGAATGGGGTCCCCCCCCTTTGACCCCCTTGTTCACCCTGGATGGAAGGTGAGTGGTCGTACACCTCTTGCCCTGTTTGGTTATTAATTCTTTAAGCGAATTAGGCGGCACTCTTCGAAAGAGTGGTTAAATTCTTAATCCGGAATGGTTCTGTCGCTCCCGAGGACACTCTCGGTCTTTTTCACCAGTCTAGGAGAAGAGGAAGGATTAACGCATGGAAAGGTCCCCCCAAGTACGGTACTATCGTTTGATTAGAGTCGACGTGTCAATTGTCTTCCCCCTTTCTCAGCACAGTAACAGTCCGTCCCGTTTTTTAAAGCTTTGCACGTCTGAGAATGTTGCGGGCCTTAGCCCCGGTTCCCTAACTCCTGCCATCCGATCGAACATCTTGTCATGCATCGGTGTTTAAGACCCTCAGGAACACCCAAAAAGATATGCCTCGGCCGCCTGCCGCGGAGCCCGGCATAAGGTCACCCTCTACCCTCCCCTCCTTTATGTGGCCCTCCTCCGGCCGGCTCATTTCTTCAATCTAGGACCCCCACCAACCGTTTCTCCGGCACCCAAGAGCATTAGAATCAAAAAACCCCCGTAGCGTTTACTCCAAACCCCACTCGTGTTTGTACACTCCTTTCTCTAGAAATTTTGTGCGGTCCGAGATGTGGTTTCACCCCCCAAGCGCTGCACTTACTCCCCCCTTGGTTTTCCCCTGTGTCCGAGTCCCCTTTTTCGCCCAGAAGGGCAAGCCCCCAGAAGCAATACCAAACCAGTCTTCCTGCACCCAAAAGATTGTCGAGCCCCCCAATCCCTGCCCCATCCCCCTTTTTTACCCCCCCAACATAAAACCCCCCCAACGGCAATCACCTCTTCTAGGGTCCCCCCCTTTAGATAACAAGCGCCACCCCCTCCCACTTTCCTTACCCCCATCTCCCAAACCAACTCCCACTTCCCTGGGTAGTCCACCAACTTTTACCACCTGGTCCGACCTCTCCTGCCACCCCCTTGCCATCGGGCAACTTTCGCCCCCGTCCCCCTTTTCCATTCCCCCCCACCCCAAGACAAACAAACCTGCTGGCCCTGTTCACCCCCTCCCTCGGCACCGAACGAGAACAGAATCCTCCATCTTTGGTCGTCCCCCCCCTCTCGTACTCCGGGAAGCAACAGTCCCCATCCCCAACGTATCTTCCCTTACGGGCAAAGACTAGAAGAATAGCCCCCCCCGTCCTTCTCACCCCCCCCCTTTTTTTCGCTGCCTGCGTTTACAAATTAATCGATAGAACCCATCTACCCGCTCATATCGAAAAAAAAAAAAATGTCTTATTTCCTCCTTCTTGACTCAAAGGAACCCACACAAAGGAAATTGCACGTCCCACCTCCCTGGAAAGTCTTTACCTCCCCCACCCAAGAAAATCTTGTCCCCGTGAAACATTCTTGCCCCCCCCACTCGGACCCCTTAAACTCTTTCCCAAACCCTCTCCCCCATAGGCCTCCTTTTGATAACCCAAAACACTGTGGGAGTCACCTTCCCCCCCCGGTACCCCAAGCAACCTCACCTCCGCCCGCCCGGATGTTGAGCTGGACCCCAATGTCCCCCTCCCTCCCCCTTCCCCTCCCTTTTTTTCGCGTTTTCCAAGACAACCCCCACGGAAGCCGGCGGGTAGCCCTCTCTTATGGACCTCCCCCCCCTCCCGACCGGCGGTGACCCCCCCGACCGCGCGATGACCCCCCCCCCCGAACCCTTCCCTGTTCCAACCTACTTCACCGAGCGTTGTTTTTCGCTCGTCGTGCCAATCCCTCTTGCAAAGATCACAGCCATGGATGCTAACCCTTCTCTTGACGCCTCCTTCTTGAACGGAGACTCGGACAAACTGAAATTTCTTTCGTTGTCCCCGCCCCCCCCCCCTCCCTCCCCAGAATAACCAAAGCCGGACCGACTTTTTGCCCTCCCCTCGTTCCTACCCCCCAAACCTTTGATCTTCCTTCCCTTTGAGTTCTAAAGCAAAGAGACTGCCGGAGGCTGAGGCCCCCAACTTCGTCGGTGAGACCAGCGCTGATGAAACCCAGACCCCTCGGCTTCCACCCACCCCCTCTCATTCATCTTCCTTATTTTTAAAGAATAAACCTGAACTCGGAAGAGGAGCCTGCACGGCTCCCTCCCCCCACACTAATAGACTCAACCGCAGGACCGGACCCTTACCGGTCCCCCCCTCACTCCCCTACCCTTGTCACGACGGTCCAATTAATAAACGTGGCTTATCTCTTATTGTAATATCTGGTTGTTTGTTGGAGTATCCTCCTCTTGATGAGGTCGGCCAGTGAGGATGATGAGTGTCGGTCCGTTTTTTTTTCCTCCGGAGTCCGGCTTTTCTTTAATGGTTGTGGTAGCAACCCTTCAGAGGTCTATAGGCCTTTGGCGGTTTATTCGTCAGGCGTCTTCTTTTTAGTGGTGTACGCAGAGTTTGTTGGGCGGCACGATGGCGGTCCAAGTTTTTTCTGACGCTTCTTCCTCGTTCGCGGTGAGGTAGATCACCTGACTGCATATCCATTTTTCTTCATTCTACCAGACGGTAAGGGCCTTGTTCTGGGACCCCTGTGTGGCTTTGGGAACCACGAGTCTTAGAAGAGGCCGTCAAAAAGGATTTCAGGATCCCTGTCGGACGGGTCTCTCCATCCCCCTGTGGATTTTTTTCTGAAAAGCCTATGAACTTCGGATCCCTTCTAAGTCCCCCAAACTGATGACTTTTTCATAGCATTTTGGAGACTGATGCGGGGTCATCACGGTCGCGTTCTTCAGGTTCATACGGTTCCAGATTGACCTCAATTTTCTACTCTTTTGTGCACCCCAACCCTTCCTGACAATCCTGTTGAAGGAGGTCTACAAACACCCCCCACACCCACCACACAAAACAACCAACCCAAACCACACCCACATCAAAAACCAACAAAACAACAAAAACAACCCCCCCCACCACCAAACCACACACCAACCACCAAACCCACCCCCCACCAAAACAAACCCCCCAAACAACCCCCCCCCCCCCCAACACACACCCATCCCAACCCCCCCTCTACCCCCCCTTTCTTCTAACCCCCCGCCCCCCACCAACAACCACCCCCCCACCACCAACAACCACAACCCACCACCAACCAACAAAAAAGACGCCCACAACCCCCCCCACACCCAACACAACCCCCCCCCCCCCACCACACCCCAACCCCCACCAACACAACAACCCCTAGCCCCCCCACCCCCCCCCCCCCCCCCCCCCCCCCCCCAACACCAACCCCCCCCCCACCAAACACCCCCCCCCCCCCCCCCCCCCCCCCCCCCCCCCCCCCCCAAAACAACAAACCCCCCCCCCCCCCCACCCCCCCACCCCCCCCCCCCCCTTTTCTGCCGAACCAGCTGAGAGGATTGATTTTGCTTTTAGTTCCCACCTTCTTCTTCCGAGACAGGAGTGGCCTGGCTGGCATTGTGCTTAGCCCTCTCCGTCTTTGTGTTGGTATATCTTGGGCAGATTCTTCCCCTCGTTGTCTGTGGGGCAGGACTGACGTGTCTTCCGCGGGGATGTTTTGAATCGAGGCAGTCGATGAGTAAGTCATCTTCATCATTTTTTCTTTCCAGGTTCCAAGGACTATAAGGAAAGGGTGTCTATTAGTGAAGTTGAGAGATTGCTATCTCTTTAAGGCTTCTGCGAACCTGCTATAACAGGGGGTGTTAGTATGATATGGATTTTGACGACTCTCCCAGTTTCTCCCGGGTTGTGGTTAGTTCGGGTTTTTCTTGGCCGCTGTATTTGGGACGCCTAAGATGGTAAAGAAAGAATTGGAGCCTAACTTGAGTGAGGCCCGCTTAGGTTTTCAACTTAGCTGTTTTTTTTGTTGGTAAAAGGTGTAGTACTTTTTTGTCTTCGCTAGACTTACCCATGTTAGGGGTGCGAGGTCACCCGTGTATGGGCTGTTGGGGATCGTGGGTTCGGACTCCTGTGTCCCGATGTTGAGCGGGACATCGTCCCCGAGGCACGAGGGTTTTTTTTTGGTGTTGAATTTAGGCGTCTTGGCATGTGTGGCCTTTAGCGGGTGTTTGCCATACGGGTGGTATTTCGTTGAGCCTTGCCCCATTGGTCCCTCCCCGGTCTTCTCCACTGCCAGACATTCCCTTGATTTTCCGTGGGTTTCCGCCCTCCATAAGGAAATAGCGACTGCGTTAGAGTCCCTTTTCTCACAAACGCAGTGGTTTTTTTTTATGTTGCTTGAATTCAGATTTTTTTATTTCGTGGTGCCTAGGCTCTTGCTCTGCGAACGTTGCCCTTTTCCTAGATGCGAACCGAACAGCGAGTGAGGAATCTCTCCCGTCCCATTCCTCTCGGTCCTTTGAAATGAGGGCGGATTATAGAATACGATTCCATGTCCTAGCTGTATGTGTGAAGGCCCAAAACCACGCTGCTCCCACCTCCTAGCGTATTCTCAAGAGAGTTTAACCGCTTAGCAGGGCCGCCCACCGTTCCAAATGCACTTCTTCTTTCTTTTTCTTTCCAACACACCATTTACAATGCCTTCGGGACTTTTTGGGAACTTTTGACTTACCGGGGTTTACAAAGGGAAGCCCTTTTAACCCCTTTTTCACCCTCCTTTGACGGTACGGGTGGACTTTAATTGATCAGGCAGGCCTCTTCTTCCTACGATAGAGTTGTGGACTAATACCCCCAACCCCATCCCTTTTTTTCGTCGTTCAGGCCAAAAAGATAGATCTAGTAGCCGACTTCTGCTGACCCGCCATGAACCAAGAAAAAGACGGAACACGCTGAGCCGTCCACGGGCCCCCCGTGAAAACCGTGCCCCCATAAAGTCCCTCATTCAGCTAGTCTTTTTGAACCCGCTGTGGATGGACTGAATGACGAACCTTTACTCCTCTGCAGCACGAGTAGGAACAAGTAACCCTCTCTTCTGTTCAGGTCCCGTCCCGGTAACAAATCAACCCCTTCTCAGCGTCTGACGTTGGGCCCTCCCCACCATTCCCCGTCCCCCCGTATACGAAAAGAAGGTTAATGAGAGAACCACCTCCTTCTCTCCCCCTGCATGTCTGCCCTCTCGCAAGTTTTCTTTCAAGAGTCCTTCCCCCTGAACTCATTCTGAATTAACCCCAACCTCCAAATTCCCCCCCCTTTTTTCCCCCCCATCCTTCCTCGAAACCCTCCACCTGTCGGATTTTCCTCGCCACCCAGCCCCTCTGAAAGCTCACAATTGATTTTCTGGACGTTGGAGACATTCTCCCCCCGTTTTTCCCTTTTTCCAGAGGTCACAGAGCCAGTATCCACAACCCCCCCTCCCCCACTTAGTTTATGCCAAAAAACCCCTTTTCGGCCCCCCTCTTCCATTTTTCCCGACCCTCCTTTACAACGTTTCAACCCCCGGGCACGCCCGTCCGGCCCTGCCCTCTTACAACCTTAGGGTCAAGTACCCCTCTCATCGTCCCCCGGCTTAGCCCCTGTGATAAAACCAAGCCCCAAACGGGGTCCCAAGGACAAAACACAAAATGGTGCCCCAGACCTGACTCCCACCCCCTTTTCAGGCGCCCTTCGCCCTTTCTAACCCAAAAGCAACAACATAGTGGGAATGCCTTTCACCCTACAGAGGAATGTAACAAACATGGCCACTCCCCCTTTCCACTCGTTGTGCTTTTTTTCCCAACAGCCAAATCATGCCAGTCCCGCGCGCCTGTTTCCCCCCTGCCAACCAGTAAGCACCCAAGAGTTCGTTTCCTTTATTCCTAGACCCTCAATCTCCCCTCCCACTACCCGAAGTTCACAATTGAGGCTCATCACTTACCTTCCTCCTCCTCCCGCCGTCCGATCGACCCAGGTCGTCCTACTTCCCTTTCCGACCATGCCCCAAAAACCTAGCGCGCAAAATCAGTGCTCCACCGGGCCAACCGGGCATGCCGCGGTAAGCAAAACCCCCCCCCGAGCCCCACCCCCCGGTCCCCCAATTCCCTAAAAACCACCCCACCCCAATAGGGGTGCAGTTAACAATTCTCCCCCTCCTCACTCCCGGTGGGCTAAATCCCATGCTTCCCCTCCCCCTGTTTCCCCTCCAATCCCCTGCGGACAAAGCAACCACGAACGCCGGTAGGCCGTCTTTTTCCCGTTCTTCACCCCGGCCCGAGGTCCACCGGCCCCCCCGCTGTAGTTTTTTGACCTCACAACCAGCGGAATCAGTGGCGTCTGCGCCATCTCTCTTTACACCGACCCAGCGACCGTGCGTTTGCCCGTCTTTGAACCTCCCCCTTCGTAACCCTCCCAGTAGTAAAGGATCGGGGGTTGGCCGTTTGCCAATCAAGACCGAACCGAGCGGAGTAAAGAAGAACAGTATGTCGGAAGCACTTATTCCGTCCCCTCCCCTGGATTTCTTTGTTTGAAGTGAAAGGCTAACATCTCTGTTGCTCCTCTGCCCGCACCCCTCCCAGTATAGGATCTGACAACTCTTTCTTCCTTTTCCCCCGGTTTCCTTATCCTCCCCGACGAAGGAGGAACTCACAGACCCACACCACCACACCAAAGCACCCCCTTGGCGTGCCCCTCCTCTTACCGCCCCGACAGGCTTTCCCAACACAATAAGATACCCCTCCCGCCTGACCCACCCCCCCCCTCCCCCTGGGCCGAGAATGACCGAGGTTTCCTAAAAAAACTGACCTACACGACGCGCAGGACCCCCACCCAGGGTCAATTCTAATCTACGGGTTAAAACCTAACCCACCTCACTCCTCTTCCTTTATTCCGAATATTTTCTTGTTGTAGAGATCGTGATGTTGATTGTGACTTTATCTAGGAAGCGAAGGTCCCGTTTTTGTCTAGGTTCCCTATTAAGGTGTTTTTTCTTGACCCTCCGTGAAGAGCTCCTAGGGGGCCTTCGTTCATGCCCCCGGCCGCTTTATTGGTGTGCGCCTGAGAGTTAGAAGCTCTTCTTCTATGGGTGGAGATCTCTTCCTCCTCTGCCCCTTTCTCGAGGTGGGTAGGACCCCTGACGCATCCCCTTTACCGGCAGAGAAAGTATCAGGAATTTGTCTTTCTGGAGGTGTTCCTTCTTCCAGACTTCATTAGAAGAGTAGTGCCAGATGCCTAGTAAAGGTCGACTGTTCTGCATTTGCTTAGCCGCGATCTTGGATTGGTCCAGAAGATACACCCTGTGATGACTTTATACTCTTTCCTTTTTGAATGACTGTGGGTATGCTTGATATCGGATGATACTGTACGGCCGTCCTCCGGCCCCTTCAGGTGTTCCCTATACCCCTACTTCCTAAGATGTTTCTTTCAGGTTCCCCCCGCCATGAGGAATCTTTACTGTGGGGCCTGTTTTTTCTTCCCCTTCGCAACGCCGGAGAGCGCTTGATGTTTGCCCCGGTCCCCGTTTACGCCCAGGAATGGTAGATCTTTGGGTCCCCGCTGCCGGGAGTATTTCTTTTTTTTTGAGAAGTGCAGAGGCTCAACCTCTGTTTTTTTTGCTTTAATTTTTTCCCTTGGTCCCTGATGGTTTCTTGGTTTTTTTCCAGCTGCTCCAGTTCCCTTTCTTTAGGACTTCCGGATTAGGCGTTTTTCAGCGTCCACTTTCAATCCGGTCCAGTTTTTGTTTTAATGAGGAAGAGTTTTGATGAGAGCGGGTACTTCTCGTGCCTAACCGCATTGGTTATTGCGGGTGGCGGTAGGATATTCTACTCCACTCCCTCCTCCCGGCGGGATGAGGCTTTGGCGTTGCACAGGGGCCGGCGTTTACTCTGGCAATTTGATGTGCCACAAGCCCCACTCGTGGACCTCTGCCTGAAGAGAGGGAAGTGTAGAGGTGGGCCAATTCCGACCCTTTTCAATTGGGAGTTGTTATAAGTAGGTCCTCTTTGAAGCTTTCGACTTTTTTCCTGGTTCGCCCTAGGTCAAAAGGTGTGGATTTGTGCCTTGGGACCTGATGGGTTGCTTTTGGCATCCTTTGGTTAGGTAATGTTTTGCGCGGTGGCCCCTTTTCAAGAAAGGGTCTAGTCGATTCCGCGGTGCGTCGGTTTTTTTTGATAGGTTTTCGGTCTGTACTGGGCATTTTTTTGCATTGCCGCCCAGAGTCTTTTTTTCGTGGTGCAGGGCTGGAAGGAACTTAGAACTTCGCCACTGCCGGCCAGGGACTTTTTGCGAAGTGCGCGCTTGGGGTTGTCCCACTGGTTGACTCTGCGTTCCCCCTTCGAGGAGAATGTTTTTTCACCAAGCGGGGGCTTTTTTTTGTCTTTGGTTTTTTTGTCTTTTTTTTGTTTACCAGCGGCCGAGTTGTCTTCCCGCTTCTTCTCGTCCCCTCCATGTGAAATTTTTCGGGTGAAGCGATTCGCGATCCCTTCTTTTTCCCGCAGCATCCCCGCGGTATTGTTTGTTCCATTCTTTCTTGCCGTGATTTTCTTCCTCGGCCCACCTGCGAGCTGATGATTGTTCCAGGACGTCTCCTTCAACCACCCTTTCCCCGCCCCAACAGGATTTCGCCTTCGGGATCAACTGTTTTCGTCCGCCTTCAACTCCCCATCAGTGATTTCCCGGCTTACTTTTTTCATTTTGATAGGGACCAAACTGTATGGCCGGCTCCCAGCCTGTCACCGTCAAAGTTCGACCCAGTTTGACAAGTCAATGCTGAGTCTGACTCCTCTTCTGAACTAAGAAAGAAGAGTCTAACATATATTTTAATAATAATAAGTTTTTGGATGGCCAGGACCCCCACGCTGTTATGTAAGATACGCGAAGCCTTATGTTTTACCCTCCCTCCTCTTAACCCCCGTACCTTGAAAGGTGATTTCCAGAGATTGAGCTGCCATCCCTTTTTTTCCCCCTTCTCAGAAACGAAAAAGTATTCCTGGAACGATGTCTGCATTTTTTTCCTCTGTGGTTTCCCTTTTCACTAAAAGGACCCTCTCCGGACTACCCTCTAGCGTTTTTTGTTTTCGCTGTTAGGAGAAGTAACCCAACAAAATCAACGGACAGCTTTTTTCTATCCCTCGGGCAGAAAATGTAAAGGACACTGACTTCTTCTTGCGCCCCTTCAACTCCCTAAGGACGACTCAGTAGGATTGCATCTCGACCCCCTGCCCAGTCTCCGGACAGCGCCACCCACGTTCCTTTAACCCCCCCTCCACCACGCACACCACACCCTACCACTCAGCCACATCAACACGCCCCCCTCTTGGGAATGTTATCATCGACGTCTTCCCGCTGTCTTTTTTTCTCCGTTTCACCCCAAGAGCTAAAGTATCCCTTCCCTTTCGCCTTTTTCAGAATCGCAGTGCGTTCTGACGCCCCCACAAACCCCCCTCCCTTAGCCAACGGTATGCAACAAAAAAACCTCGAACTATACTGACCTGTACCCTACCCATCCTTACCCCCTTTTCCCAAAAAGAAAGCACAAGGCAGGGACTCCCCTTACCCCAACTTAGGCCCTCAGTTCAACACCTATCTCCCCCTTTCCTAACCCCCCGATCAACAAAAGAAACGGGTTCCTGAATTCCCCCCCAACGACCCAAATGGGCCGCCATCGACCCCCTGCCTGCCCTCTCGCCCATTCGCCCGGTGATCCTACAACCCCCACATCTCCTTCCGTCACCCCCCCGCCCGCCCGCCAATCCAAATAGAAATGGAGGCCTTTTCCATTTCCCCTCTTTTTGTCTTTACCCATGGCTTCAATGTAAGCAGAGCCCTTTACCAAACGCCCCCCACCTCTCCCCCCCTGGTCCCCCCAAGCAGAGTATTCTCTTGCTGCCAGCTGCCTCTCCGCCACCGCACGTGCTCCCCCCAATTGCGTTCCATACCCGTACAGGACCCAACGTACCCCCCCTTCCCCCCCCCTGCCTTTCCCCCCAAACAACCAGGTCAGGTGATATCCTTGAATCCCCAAAACCCCACCACCTCCTCTCCCCTGCCAAATCGAAGTAATCCACTCGCAACGCCACCCGTTGCGCGGATCCCTCCCCCCACCAGCCACCCCCCCCCTGCTTTTTCAACCCGGAAAACCAGAATCCAACAACCCACACTACGTGGGTGCCTCTCGTCCCCACTGCTCTCACATTCAATAAGTTTCCTCAATCCCCCCCCTGCCCCTCTCCCCCCCTTCCTTTTTTATGATACAAGAAAAAGCTGTAAAAGAACCTCAGCATCCCGCGTATGCCGCCGACATACACTGCCTCCCCCGTCCCGGCATTTCGAGTTTTTCCCCGACAACATCTGAAAAGTCGGGTCGCTATCTGCACTCCGACCCCCCTAACCTTGTCCCCAAAGAGAAATGCGAAAAATCAGATCCCCCCCCTTCCGGTCCACTCAGACACGGGGAGGTATACGTCCCCACCAGGACATTCCCTCTCCCCCCTTTGTCCGCCCTCCACATTTAGGGCCAGTATACCTTTAAGTCATCTTCCTTCACGTTCTTTCCTGCCTTGTCCCGCGCCAAAAGAAAAGCATAACCGCCCTTCATTACTCAGGTCTCATCCCCCCCGATGAGGAGTTTAATCTAAGCAAGAGTTTCCCTGCGGCCATCTACACACCGGTGCGCAAGCGATCCTACCCCCACTCGGCGTTCCCCACACACCTTCCCCAGTCTAAGATCCCGTCGCCTCCAAGCAAGGGAAGGACCTCACCTGCTGTTCCCTACCACGAGATGAACCGAAACCGCCGCTTCCACGATTCTTTCCCTCCCACTTCCTCTCCCCCCCTATCGTGGCAAAAAGACTAAGCTCCT
>Ga0179591_1343867_pt1 | contig 11561 bp, 8 predicted proteins | sample CZOMad2_1_08_16f_FD_182891 | JGI IMG/M metagenome (GOLD analysis project Ga0179591, IMG submission 182891) | Vadose zone soil fungal communities from Angelo Coast Range Reserve, California, USA - CZOMad2_1_08_16fungal (PacBio error correction) | ecosystem: Environmental > Terrestrial > Soil >... | reverse complement strand
GCGAACAGCCGCTCATCCGTTTCCCCTTCAAATAAACCTTTTTTCTTTTTTTATTATTGGTGCGAGGAGCGCGGTTTCCGATACCTTTCTTCCCCGAGCGCCACTCGAAGAGTACTAGGGTATCGCCCTTCGAGGCGCTATGAGACCCTCTACATGACAAGAAGCAGGGACGAGAGTTTTGTCGTTTACGGAACGAAGACCAGTTTTTTTTTGCTTTTCTTTACCCGGTGATGACCCTCTTTTTTTGGAGTCAGCTGTTTTTTTCCAGGTTGCCACACTACAGGCTACCGGTTTTGCCGCCCCTTATGAAGGCCCCGAGGATCTAATGCTCCCTGCCTGGGGTTCAAGTCCGGACTGATCCCCGCTCTTCCCGATAGGCCGACCCATGTAGACAAATGTTTCATTTTAGGTACTTCTCTCTTTATCCTTAGACCTTCCCTCTCTGATTATATTCAGTTATGCCTGCTATGTCGGGCCTTCTTTCGGTCCTCGACGCGTAGATTCTGTTCGCGAGAAAAGAACCACAAAGAAAAAAGCTGCCGGCAGGCACTCGACTTCGAAGGACCCGAGCAGCTTTGACCTTGTATGGAATCCTTTGGCCCTCTTTAGGTCTGAACCTTTCTAGCTCTTCCCAAGCTCTGTGCGAGTGTCTTCCGACCTCTCGGGTGGTTTTGTCTCCCGACCGAGGTTCTCTCGCGCTTCACGCGCTCTCTTCCGTTCCTTTTCCCCACGCCTATGTTTTTTCGCTATGTATCATTTTTAACTCTTTCTTGCGTTCGTCGGAAGTTCTTCCGCATCTTTGTTGCACTTTATAGGAGCCTCCCCCGGCCCAAATCGGGCCGGTTTTTCTCCTTTTTGCTGTACTTCTCTATCTTCGTCGATTTATTGAGGCCCCGTAGTATCGATATTCGGTGGTCTTTTTTGACTTCTTCGCTTCTCAGTCATTTACGAGTCTCTTCCTTCGTTCGTGGACATCACAAATCCCTTCCCTTGGAGGATGCGGTTTCCTTTGAACCCACTTGGTGAGCCCTTTTTTCTTCGGGAGTTCGTCTGATTTTCTTTCCTACTTCCAGACGGTTTTGTATCCTAGGGGTGCGTTTGATCTCGATATGGTAGAAAACTTCTTTCCGCTTTTCGCGGGACCCGAGTACTTAGATGGAACACATTCTTCCTTCCCCCCCTCTTTCTAGATATCGGTAGTCGCCCTCTTGAGTAATTTTTTCGGTGATCCCTCTTCTTGAACGTTCTTTATTTAGTAAGGGGTTTTTAGGAGCCCCCTCCTTACTTTTCTATCGGCGAGCCGATTTCCCAATTTTGCTCCCCTTCCTCAACCGTCTGTCCTTCATTTCTTGTGGACCTCGGTTCACTTGACGTCTTTTTTTCTTCGGGAGCTGGGGGTTTATGAGTGATGACATCTCCCATTTTTTTCCCCCCTCCTCCAGCACGTTTTTTGTGAGATGCTTTCTTCCTCTCAGTCTCCATGGCCTCTGGCCGGCCTCTCCCTGTCCCCTCCCCGCGGCCATCTCCGCAGCCCGGTTCTTTTTTTTCCTTTTCACTTTCCCTTAGTTCCTATAGCGAGGTTTGTCCGTTTTTTTTTAAGAACCAGTTAATACGCACCGGCCTTATCGTTTCCTCTTTTTGGTCCTTCCCCCCTCCCCCGTCAAGTCGACGGACGACGACGCCGTTTGCCCCTATTTCATGTGGTCTTTTTTCCCGGCGTACGTTTCCCCCTCGTTTCATCCCGTTTTTTTCTGCGTGACGGCGACCCCGAAGATTTCCCCCGGCCAACAGCCAGTAGGGAACCGATCCCTCCTTTTTTTCTAAGAACCTTGACCCCCTCAACCGTGTTGTTTCGTCTAACCTCTTCCTTAGGGTGTGGACCAGACCCTTCGCGAGGACTGACCGTTTGCCCTTATCCTCGTGCTTACCCCCCTCGCCTCCTTTATCGACGGTACTCCTTTTTCTCATTTCCACTCTCCTCCCGTCCCCCAGCCTCAAGGCCAGCGCGCCCCTTTGGAGCTGTTAGATGTCGCCGCCTGATTTTTATCGCCTCCGTTGATGACGATTTCCGCCCCCTCCCGCTCGTTACGACCTTTGAGATCCTTTCCCCAACCTCGCGTGGGTCGTGTGAGATGCTGCGCTTTCCTTGCTTTGAGATCACCTGTTCTGCTCCCCTCCCCATTCTTTTTTCTTTACGCTCTGCGCCGCCCTTTTTTTTCGACCTTTCAAAGGACCGTCATCGGTTCGGAGTTTTCCTTTCCATCACGGTCGAAGGTTAACATCTCCTTTCGACCCGAACGGTTTTTTTTTGTGTGAGTTGTGTTTTCTTCCCCCCTCCCCCGGCCCTCTACCCGGTGCAGGTCCCACCCTGACGAAAGGACCTTCTGGTATGCAGAGCAACGGCCCCAGAATCCGACCTTCCATCGCGGAGTATGCAGGCTCATTTTTTCTTCTTTACATCCCTTTTAATTTTGGAGATGCCCAGCTGTAGGAGACGCTTTCTTGTAAGGCAGCGTTAGTGTACTTTTCCTGCGCCGACCTTCACTTCATCTCTCTTGCAGGACCTGCACCTTGCACTTCACTGCACCCCTCTCGGGATCTGACGATTCCGCCCCGTCTTTGTTCTGCGCGAACGCACCGGCCTCTAGTGTATGGGTCGCATGATAGTCTATTCTCCCCTCCGGCTTTCCCGCGCACCTCCGAGGTGCTTGTCACTGATCTTCACTGCCGCTTTCTTCTCCAAGCAGCGCAAGATTTGGTTCTTTTCCGTGGTCTCTCGCGAGAGAGCCGTTCCTTTTCGCTCTCCCCCCCGTCTTCCCGCCGTGATTGGATCTAGCCGCTGTTGACTATCTTTCCGGAGTTTCCCTGCATTCACTTTTTTCCTCGCAAAACGGTGGCGGCCAACCGGTTGTTTCCTCTGCAGGAGTTCGATCGTTCGTCTCAGGCAGGGACTTTCGCACCATTTTTTTGTTTTTTTCTTTTTGCTTCCGCAGCAACCTCCCTTGTCGAAAGGCGAAGTTTAAAAGAAACCCCTTTCTTCCCTTCCCTCCGTTTACCTACCCGTTGTAGCTTTAGATGTTTTTTCTAAGTTTGGAGTTTTCGCCCCTTTCTAATCTTGCTGGAGGCAGGCTTCCAAAGAATCGCGCGACTATTGGTCTAGTCTTTCGTTCCCCTTGTGTCACGACCTTTGGCCACCCTTTCCCCGATTTTTCCCATCTCGGGGCTTAATTTCGCCTCACGTTTTTTAGTCCGAGTGAGAATGGATCCCCGTTTTCTTCCTTTCACGGCACATTCGCCGTTACCCTACTTTGAGCTCCTTTTGCTCCCTTGCGACAATCCCGTGACCTTTCGCGAGGATCCTTCCCTTTCCTTTTTTTTCTTCTGGAGAGAGGCCCGCTATTTGACTCTTATGAAACCTCAGCCCTGCCTACGCCTAGGGACCCCTCTCGTTATAGCATCGAGAAAGGCCATTTCCCTTGAGCAGACTCCCTGAGCTTTCTTTTGGATCCTTTTGCTAAATTAAAGGTTCCCCTGTTTTGACAGTTTTTGGCTGCCCGTTTTTCCCCTCGTTGCGGTTCCCCTTCCTTTGCACTTATGTGGGTGCACCTTCCCTCGTGACTTAGCAGGTTACTTTAGTCAGGACCCTTTTCTTTTAGCAGCTCCGTTTTTTTTTCCCCGGCGAGTTTACCGTTCCTTTGCGTCTAATTATCTCCAATTTGGGACACGGTGAGTTTCTTCCTGCGTGTACCTGGAAGCCTTTTTTCGTCTGAGGAATTGGTCTTGAATTAGATGTCTCGTTTCTCTAGTTGGGGGTGACTTTCTTTATAAGAGTTTGAGTCCTAGCTTTTCTGCCTTCCACCCAAGACCCTTTCCGGGGTCGGACTCGTTGCATGAAGTTCGGTTTTACCGTAGCTGTGTACCCTCGCCCAAAGGCTTCGATTTGATTGTTGGTTTTGTCTACGTCCCTTTCGTTTGCAGACAGGGCGAGTGCCGTCGGACCCTCTATTTTTTTTGCCCGAACTTTTGTGAATCCGGCGGTCCGTCGATCATCTTCCTCCAGACCCACTGATTTGTGTCTCTTTTCGATCAGTGGTACGGTGACGCGGGCTTTTATTCGAATTTCGTGAGTTCTTCTGTCTGGAACTGCTGAGAAGGCTTCCCACCCGAGACGTTGGTTCTCGATCTATGTGCTCGTCTAAGTGCGTAGGATTCCACCTCCGCCGAAGGAGTTCGCCACGCGAGTGATTTCCCCCCCCGAGTCGTCGGTAGCCCTCGTTCCTGGATTTCTTTCACGGACCGCCCCGTATCTGTCTTTCGTGGAGCCCCCCCTTTCGGACCGAGCGAATGCTTTTGGCTCGACCCCAAAGATTTTTTATCCGCTTTTGTCTGGAGGGCGTTTCGAGCTGATTATGTTCCGAAGGTGTTTAGGCACATATCCCCTTTGTAGAGACGCCCCGATAGACGCTGTTCTTTTTCCCGAGGAAGTCCGGTTCCCCCTCGTTTTCAACGGCTGTCGGCTTTTTTTCGAGATTTTATCCCCCTTCGGGGGTAGGATTTTGTATTAGGTTTTTACGATCCTAGATGTATACGGTGAGTTTTACTGCCCCCTTTATCTCTGGAGACTCCTTCCATTGTCGTTTTTTCGAACCGTTGTCTGTTTTTTGGTATGACACTTGTGAGGTCGGTGCTGGTCGCGCTGGGCCACCTTCTTTGTTTTTTCTGAAGTCCATCTCTTCTCCTCATCCCGTTTTTGTTTTTTTTTCTGAGATGATTCATCATCGCTACCTTTCATCCACAGCTCAGCCTCCCTCCTTTCTTTCACCTCGGCCACCATCGTTTCCTTTTGTTTAGGCGCCCTTAATCTAGTTTCCCCTTAGGTGTTCGGGTCGTCCCTCTTTCCCCCTAGAATCGTACGTTCGCCCCTTTCTTTTCGGGCCGCGACGACCCCTTGCCCTGCCTCGATTTTCGCCCCCGACTCCGTGTTTCTCGATGCGCCTCTTGTCTTTGTAAGTCCCTTTTCGGCGTGCGCGAGCCGGACGCAGATCAGGCCCCACCGCCACCCCTTCTTCATCCTCTCTATCCCGTACTCCAACTCTTTTCTGGGTGTTCGCGCTAAGAACTCTCCGGTATTTTGAAGGGTGGTCTTGAACCGTCCTTTAGACCCTCTCAGTCGTGGAACCTGATCCTCTAGTCGTCGACCCCCGGCTCCATGCCTTTTCCCCGCAGCTCCTGTCACTCTGTTCTCAAGACGAGACCTTCTAAGCCGGCCCCTCGTCCCAACAAAGTGTTGCGCTTTTGACGTGCCTTCTTTCTGAGGAGCACGTCCCCCTTTTCCTCCCTGGCGTCACCCGACCATTTTCTAGCCTTGCGCCACCCCGCGTTTTTTCTTGGAGGATGATTTCTTTCCTCGGATTCTCCAAGAGTTCCCCCCTTCTCCGGACTTTACTGAAAGCGCTGTCCCTTGCTCAGGCCCCGCCTGGCCATCGATGTTTGTCTAGTCTATTCCGTCAATCACCTAACGGTTGAATTTCTTTTTAAGCCGGCCCCTTGGTTCGTTTCGATGATAGCTGATGTGGACCTTCCCAGCATGCTTTCCCTTTTTTTCACTTTTTTTCCTCTCTTTCTCGGTTTCTTCTGTTTTTTCATAGCTTTCCCAGATACTCGGACGTGACTAGCCTGCCGGACCGCGCTCAGCGGCACCTTTACGATTTGTCATTTCACGAGAGATTAGGAGGAATTTTTTCATTCAGACCTCCCAAAACCTTTTTTGTCTTTCGAGTCCCTTTTATTTCCCCTTCCCTCTTCAGCCGTTTGTTAGAGCAGATTTCCAATGCCATACTGCGAATATGAGAGGGGCCTGATTTTCCCCCACATTTGTCGCCCCCCTTCTCCCTCCCGGTGGCTCACAGTAAAAAGATGCCCCCTCCCCCCTCGCCTTGACGCGCGTTACGTCAAACTTTTCTTCAGGGTTGTCCGCGATAGTTTTTTTCTCTAGGCGGTTTCCGATTTCGTAACCCCCCCTTTATCGAGAGGCTGTTTTCGCCCCGCTCCCCTTTGCCAGTTTCAGATTACACGAGTGGTTCTTTTCCCAGATTTTTCGTCTAGGACCGTCCGGCGTTTTCCCGCGCGCATTTTTCCGTTTTCTACAAGCCTTAAATTTTACGATCTTTGGTCCTTACTCGCACTTTGTCTTCTTCGCCCTTGTGCGCCAAACCTTGCGGCGGCTAGCCACCCGCTGTTTACTCTGCACCTCGGTCCTCCTCTTCCTACCGGTCAGGTGGTTGACCTACTTTGACCCGAATCTCCCCCCTATTTGTTTGCGCGCTTATTTGTCCCTGATCCCCACGCGTTCCCCCCTCGTCCCCTAGTGACCCCCGACACCTTTCTCAGCCCCTGTCCTCTCTTTTCCCCTTGTGTTGTTTCTCGAGATTTCGTTTGGCCGGAAGTTTTTTGGTCCGTTTTTCCAATTTCCTCCCCATACGAGTCCGAGCTGGCGTATAACAGATTAGTGAACCACTTCCTTTTTTAGATTTCACCCAAGAGAACCTGTTTCGATTGCCTCTTTCTTTTGACTGTCACACTTCTCCGGTGGGCAGGACCGCTCCTTTGCTGTTTCCACTCTATTTCTTTGACTAGATTCCGGCCAGCGCTTGTTCCCCCCCCTCGGTCGATAAGCTACGGTGCGCGATCCAAATACAGAAACCACCCGTTAGACTAGATAGCTTTAAACCATTTGGGCTTTTGGGCGTCTTTTCCCGATCGCCCGGGGTCTTTCCCATTGCTGCGTAAGCTGTCCCCCAGCGCTTAGCTGACCCTTTTCGACCACTCCCCTCCCCAAGAAGGACCTTTCTTGCGACCAGTTTTAGCGCCCCGATTAAAAGTCACCCCCCTTGTTTTCCGCTGTTGTCGTTCACTTGAGCCCTATCCGGATCCCCTGGCTTTGGCAGGCTGTTTTGCCCTTGCATTGCCAACGTCGCTGTCCATTGGTGAGTGTCATCGGCTCGTAAGCTCTTGGGGCTTCCCTGAGTACCGGAACATATGACGAGTACCCGTATTTTCCCCAAATGGCAGAAACATTGTGATGGTTGGTTGTTCTTTTCCGTCAGGTCTGCATTTAATCCTGGAAGCGCGTGTTTTCGTGTGGTACTGTTTTTCTTCATCTTTCTTCGCGCTGGTGCCTTTAGGGATTTTGCCCCCCGGACGAGATTCAACAGCAACTCACAAGCCCCGTCGGTAGGACGCTCCTTCTTCACTTCCCCTGCCGGCGTAGCTTTCTCAACGGGCGAGGGACCCATCCCCTGCATTACGCCCGGTATTCGTTTTGCTTGTACATTTGCCTTGCATCCTGCCGCGGCGGTCCCCCTCGGAAGTAGACCAAGCGTTTTAGGGTTGACCATACGAAAGCTTTTTATTCCTGAGTCATCTTGCCGCAAGAATAGTTTTTCTAATTTCTCCTATTTTGGAGTTTGCCAGAAGGTCTTTGCTTCCGAGTAATCTGGAGTTCTTTTCCAAATTATTCTGGACTCTCTTCGGACCTAAGTCCCCTTGACCTTGTCCAGAGATGGAATGGTTCCTATTACTATCGGTCCATGGCATTCTTTGATGTAACTAAGGATGACGTTTAGATGGGCGACGCGTAAATGCGGATTATTTTTACCCAGACCCCTCTACCCGGAGCGTCTTGGAAAGCCAAACCCTGCCTTCCTGTTGTGGAGCTTGTTTGGAGAGACCAGGCCCCCCCCGACTTTTTTCCTTCCTTTTTTTGCTGGTCTTTCTCTTTGATTTAGCTCCTATTACATCCTTTTTTTTCCTGCAAAGAATTTGGAGTGTTTTTACGGCTCTTCGCTCAGGTCTTTCTGAAAAAGTCTTCCTTCCTCATGACCCAGAGCGCGCAGCTCCCCCAGTAAAAGTTCAGGACTATTTTAGTTTTCGACTTCCGTTTCGGGGTAAGTTTTAGTTCGTTTTCTGACTATCTCCTAGTGTAGTTTCCCTTTTTGGTTAGTTTTAAGAAATCTCCCTGAACTGGCGCGACGGGCTCCCCCGTGCTTCGTCGCCCCCTACGCTCTTTGTCCTATTTGTTGGATACCCTTCGTAGGGAATGCTTTGCTCAGCTGGGTTCCAGGTAGCGAGGATTAAGTCCTCCTTTCCCTACTCCGTTTTTTTTTTTTTTTCGAGAGATGATTACCTCGGCTACCATCTGAAAAGCATTAAATGGGCCAGGCCCGCCCTCATGATCCCCCCTGCCAACCCCCTAGATACGCTTTCGTCTTAAATTCTGGCCGTCCTATTTGATGGTAGTTCGCACTCAGTTACCCTCCCGCTCCCCAAGATAGTAGAACGGAAAAATTTCGCCTAAACAGAACTGAGAACAGGATTGACTGACAGGACGCTTGTTCTCGATCATCCGAGCTTTTTTTTTCCCCCGGATTACCTTTAAGAATTTTGAGTTCTCGATACTTCCATCGAAACTTCGATTTCTTTTTTTAACAAGCAACCTAGGAGGATCCTCTCTTCTTGCCCCTCAAGACCCTGCTCCTCCCCAAAGCGGTTTTTTTACGCCGCAGCATTCTATTAGTGCCGTTTGGTTTTCTTTCAAAGAAAGTCCTCCCTCGAGTAGTGGCCTGACAGGCACTCCTCCCCGTAGACCTCCTCTCCGACCATTTTTTCTCCCGTACTTTTAGTCTGACTTTCCCCCCCCGCTTCCCCAACCTTTGCTTTTTCGTTTTGCCACAGGACATTTTCCCCCGGGCCTTGTGTGGCCGCCGTCGCGAGGCCACTTTTTCATCTGCCTTCCAGCTTCTTCCGACTTCGACGCCCGACCGGCGTTTCCCCCCCAAGACGGTTGTCGTGGGTTTTTTTCGATGACATGCTTTTTTCTTGCCGATAACCGCTTTTTCTTTCGTCGACCGCCCAGATCAAGCCCTTAGGCTAGCCTCACCGGTGTCCCCGGCATTCCCCCGGCTGTCCCGACCCCCACCCCCTCCATCTTTCTGGACGGCTCAGCTCCGTCGTCACCGGTCTCTGTTCGCTTTCGATTGGCCACACCGCACGGTTTTTATGGTGCCGTTTGTTGGTTAATCGCTTTGGCCGTGCTCTCGGGACCTTAAGAGAGACAGTTTTTTAAGTCGAGAATCTCCCCAGGCCCTGAAGTCAGCTTAGACAGATCTTTCTTCGATTTTTATTCTCCCCTTCCCTTTTTTTCCAGATCCAAGTTTCTCCCCATGTCTCATCTCTTTAGGAGCTTCTTTCCGCCCGTGCTCTTCTTTTCTTGCCGATTTCTGATACCTGGTGTTTCTCTTGAAGTTTTCAGGACAGGCCAAACCCCTCTTTAATTCCTTCCCTCCACTCTTTTTTTTGAACCGTTTCAAGTTGCCCCTTTTTGGGGCCGTCTTTACCGTCCCCACCCTTTTGCAGTTATGATTCCTCCCCTCTAGATTTGCGCCGGTGACACCGAGTACCTCGGGTCCTCTTTCTGTCCGGTTCATTTTCCGCTCGCCATCGCTCCTGTTGATGCCTTCTAGCTTTTTGCGCTTTTGCGCTTTCTCCCACTTTTTCCCTCTTTCCAATCCGGATTTTATCTCCCGCTTCTGACTCGTCCAACGGCCCGAGTGTCACTGCGCCTCCCCGGTGGCGGCCTTCCGCACAAGCAGATGGTGCCAGAGGACCATTTGTTGCTTTTTCGCACGACATTCCTGTTGGCCACTACGTCAGTCCTCCGAAACGATTGAGGCAGCGCCGGCTTTCTTTTTCTCCCTTGACCCGGAGGCGACCGGCTGTCCTGTGAAAACCAACACAAACGTCTTTTAAAACCTACCGCATCCTAGAGAGATTGTCGAAGAAGAGTTTTGTTCTTTTTTATAGATATTCCGCTTGTTGGCTTGAATGACCTTGGGCTTTTTTACCATTTCTCATTACAGAACCCCTTTCTGTTTTGATTTCCGGATTCAAACTCCTTAGATTGAAAAACTTTCGATTGAGGCATCCCCCCTGAAGTTTTCTTCTTTCTATTTGTCCCCTGACCCCACAGTTTTGCAAGAGTTCCCCCCCCTTTCTGAGTTCCTCCGCCCTGTGCTCGGACCCCATGCGCATCCCCCTTAAAGACGGACTGGTTTGTCAGATAGTTCTTTCTGCGTTAGACAATTCTTTTCTCATACGCTTACGGTGATCGCAGACCCAATCCCCCTCCCCTACGTCCGACGAGGCGCTTATTCACCATCTTGGCTTTGTCTCTGTCCTATCGTGGGAAGATCCTTTAACCTTAGCATGCGCGCTCGCTTTTTCTTGCGATCCCCCCTCCTCTTCGCCCGCAGACTGCCACTCTTTCGTGTTTGACCTTCGGCCGTGGCCTGGCCCCTTCAGCTTTTTTTTTGCTGGCACCCGTTTCGCGGAACTTTTCGCCCCGTTGGCTTCCTGGCTGTGTTGTGCTGGCGCTACACTTTTAGTGCTTATGCAGGGTTGACTTTTAGAAATCCCCCGGGTGACTCGCACCCCGTGAGGGGCCACCCCGTGAGTCGGACATGCCGCGCTTCGCCGGTTAATGCCACAGTTGATTCTTTCGAGTCAGATGATTCATCTTTTGATCGATCTATTTTCTCTTGCCCGGCCTTTCGCTTCTTCGACTTTTTGCCTGGCCTTCACTCGAGGGCCTCGGTGATGAACCGAACACCTTCCCCACGAACCCTTTCGGTTAATAGACTCATCCTGCCTTCCCTGTTCTTCCCGGGTTTAGCTTTCCAGTCGCCATTTCCCCCGAAAGAGGGATTTCCTTGTTTCTTGACTCCTTTTGCACAGCTTCCTTTTTTAGCAGGTCCTGTGCTCAGAAGTAGCTCCAACGCTCTGGATTGGTCGCACTGCTATTTTCAACTATAGAGAGGCACAGAGAGACTTTAAACAAAACATTTCGTTTGGGCATATTCTTTGCATTCTGATTTCTTACCCCTGGGCCCCGTCTAATTCCATGTGTCTAAATTAACGGCCCTAGCACCTTTAACAAGTGGTTTCTCTTTCATGAGGAATGGATTATTAGAGACTGGTCTATTTTGACCTGATCGGTGTTTCATCGATCATCTTTCGGGGGTGTCGCCAAGTATGCTTTGCCCCTGGAAATTAAGTCTAGCGCTTTATTGGACCCCCGCCCCCCCCCACTTCAGGAGAGAGTTCCGCGCGGGGTCACACCCTCTGTTGATCCCCCCGATTTTTTCTGGCGGTTCTATCTTGCGGATTTTCTATGAAATTTGCGTTAGTTGGCCTTCCAGGCTTTTCTTGCCCTCCCCTCCCAGCCTGGTCTGAACAAGATTCCTTCTCCTTTTTTTCCCCCGCAGCTCCCGCCCACCGTCTTTGATCGCGCGCTTTAGTTTTTTGTTGGTCTGGTCGGTTTCTTTTTTTTCCTCGATCGGTTCGATTTTGTCGCCGTTTCTTTTTCCGACCCTTTTCATCGACCGGGCTTGCGTCCCCTCCATTTCTAGGCTCCATTGCTGCGGATCGATGTTGCCTATTTGCTTAACATTGAGTAGGACTTCTCGTTTCTTTTGGAGATTTGGCCGGGATCCTTTTTTTTCCGT